>Ga0181519_10000304_pt1 | contig 46256 bp, 66 predicted proteins | sample PEATcosm2014_Bin_26_FD_121102 | JGI IMG/M metagenome (GOLD analysis project Ga0181519, IMG submission 121102) | Peatland microbial communities from MTU Mesocosm Facility, Houghton, MI, USA - PEATcosm2014_Bin02_10_metaG | ecosystem: Environmental > Terrestrial > Soil > Wetlands > Peat | place...
GACCTTACCCCCAGATTCGGCCATCATAATGCCGTAGGACGTACCCACCGGCAGACCGTTCTGCTGATCCAGTTGCGCAAGTTGATCCATCGACAACGGGCCTTTGACGCTACCCGAAGGCGCGGCGGCGCTAGCCGATGCGGGCGCAGCCGATTGCGGTTGCGCGCCGCCCGAGCCGCCGAGATCGCCCATCGCATTGCCGAGGCTCATGTCGTCAGACGGTTGCATGCCGCTACGCGCGGCTTGGCGGATCAAGTCCTGATCCGCCATTTGCCGCTGCATGTACTCCATCTGCATTTGCTGCTGTTGATTCTTCAGATCGCGCGATTCAATCTCCTGCTGCCGATATTGGCGCTGGAAATCCATATCGGCTTTTCGCTGAGGGAAATTGACAAGTGCGTCCCCCAGTGCCGAAGTCAGCATGGCTCCAAAATCAAGTCCGCTTGCCATGTCAATTCCTTACAGAGAGAACAAGCCGCTACCAAAAGAGCCGCCGCCAAAATTACCGGTATAGCCGCCCGGACCGAACATGCTAGTCATGCTTCCGCCGCCGGACGCCATCCCATAATTACCCCAATTATCTATCATGGAATTTCCCATACTGCCCATAAGAGAATTGGTGTTATAGCTGCTACCCAGGCCACCAAATAAACTAGATAGCGCACCGGTAATGCCTTGGCTCATGGAATTTATCCCTTGTTGCTGAGCATTTTGCATGTTATTGAGGGTGCCCGCCGCGCTGGCTTGATTGTTCACACCAGAAAGGGTAGCCAATTGATTGAAATAGGTATTCCCCGCAGCCAATTCGTTCTGGTACCCTTGGCTGTAAGTATTTGCTAAAGAATTGAAATAGTTCCCGGCGAGCGACTGCCCATAGTTCTGCAACGCTGCAAGCTGGTTGCCGGAGCCATTCAAACCTTGCGCCGCCATTGCACTATTCACAGCGTTAGTGCCCTGCCCCATCATCGAATTGAAAACTTTTGAACTGTAGATCGAGTCGGGATTCGAAAGGAGATTGGCGTACTGCTGTCCTGTGCCCGCAAGCGCGGTGTAGGTGTTGGCGTAGCTGGAATTGCTAACCAGATCGTTGAGGCGTTGAGAAAAACCCGCTTCGTAGCCGAAGAACGGGTTCAACTCCTTGTACATGTTCACCATGTCGTCGGCTGACATGGATGCCCCAGCGCCGCCAAACAATCCGCCCAGCAGGCTCATGCCCCCACCAACTAATGCTCCCCAAGGCATATCAGACTCCGAAATCAAAAACGTCGTGACGATCGGCAATACTGACTTCGCCGTCACGACTTACGTTGTGAATGCAATACACGATAGTTTCTGGTTCTAGGCTCAGAAACATGTGCTTCGTATGCGCGGGGATATTGATAGCGGCGGGGGCATGAAAATCCCCAATGAATTTCCCGTTCTGAATGACCCGAACAGAACCCCGCGCGAGCATCGACAAATGCTCGTACGTATGCGAATGTTGCCCCACAAGGATATCGGCTTCCTTCAAATACATCTGCTTGACGAAAACGCCGTCAGCGCTGTGAAATTCGATATCGTCCGGTACCAGTACTTTGGTGTCGATTTGCGTCATTGCATCCCTTCCTGAACCTCCAATTCCAGTTCGTAGAACCGCATAGGAGGCTGGTCAATGTACAGGATCTGCCACGCCCTTCGGCGGGCGGCTGCGCATTTTCGGAGTTGGGAGCGGTATGCCGCAAGGTTCACGCCCCGAAAAGCCCCGAAGGATTGGAAATCGTTATCGCTGTAACCGATGTAGGCGTATGCCTGCACCTTGTCACCGATAACTTCCGCTTTCTGGTAGAACTTGCGTTTGTTGGAACCGAAATCCTTGGCGGAAGTGCGGATGCCCATGTAGATAGGCGTCCCGTCATCCGTCCAGAAATCCGGACTAATTTGGTAAATTATGCCATTACTCTGCCCCAGCAACAAGTCAGTGTTGTTGATGAAGGCGTAGTAATTAACAGGATAGTACACTTGTTTGTAGGTAGTAATTGTAACAGACGGATCGAGCAAATAGTTAAGCGCCCCGCTGTTCACCGAAAACTCATTCACTACGGCGGCATTCACCCCCATGGACGGGATTTTTTCGGTGGTGAACGTCAACGTGTTACGGTCGATGACCGACACGATAACATTCTCAGAATACGGGTTAGTTCCGGTTCCCGTCACGGTAATGATATCGCCGTTCGTCAGGCCGTGTTCAGGGGACACAACCGTGAATGTGTAGCCATCCGTTTCGATAATCGTGCCGCTAAGTTGCGTAGCATTAGCGGCAAGAGCCGACCATACGTGCCACATTTTAGTGGTCAGATCAAACACCAGCGTGACGTTACTCGTCGGCAGCGTCAGGTAGTAAAGTTTGTGCCCGGCAATCTCAATGTAGAATGCCGCGACTTGCGTAAGCGGGTCGCGGGCCAAGATACGGTCAATGTAAGGGTCGGAGATCGGCACCGGGACAAGCCCGTCGAAGGCGTACACACTGCGACCGCGATTCGGATGTTGCCCAACCCAAAATACCGTATTCTCGGCGGTGACTACGCTGGTGGCGCAAGCACAGCCGATTTTCGCGGTGATCGATTCATTGATAATCAGCGGCGAACCAGGCGGCGTGAAAGCGCCGTTCAGGCCGAAAAAACTAGTCGTGTACGAGCCGAAGCCGATTACGTAGTTCAAATGGCGTGTAATAGCCACGCCCACGTCCGGAATTTGCAACGAAATATAGGACAGCGGATCCCACAGTTTCAGGTTATTTAGCGCGCTATTCCAAATCTTGCCGGTCGCGTCCATGACGAACGCATAGCCGTCCATGAAAGCCACGCCCGGCACTGTCTGGTCGGGATACGCATTTGCACCGATATTGGCGTAACCCGCTGCACCTGCGCCGGTCGTATCCCCGGCGGCGTTGGTGAAGGATACCGTCGGCGCGCTGGTGTAACCGTTGCCGCCGTTCGTAATCGTCACCGACGTAACTACACCGCCCTGAACTACGGCAACGGCGGTAGCTCCCGTTCCGCCTCCGTCGTTGGCGATTGTCACTGTTGGCGGCGCTGAATAGCCGGAACCGCCGTTCGTGATAGTGATTGATTGGACTTTCACGCCATCCGATGCAGGCGGAATACTGGCGAATGTCGTGCCGTCGTAGGTATAGCCAAAGAGATTATCTTTGAGCAAGAACCCGTTTTCGCTTGTGCCCGGTGTGTATTGGTACACACTTCCCGTGTCGACCGTAGTAGACAGCACCGAAGCACCTAAGCGAACCGTCGAGCCGATAACCGAGAGCGGTTGCTCTTTGTAGTTGAATAGCCCAAGTCCTTGCCCGGCGGTATAGGTCTGGTATTTGGCAATACCGAAACGCCGGACAGCCCGCAAGTTCCCGCCGTCGCCTTGTTCGGCGTAGCAGTTGAACAGAAGCGCATCTTTTTTAAGCGATGCGTCTCGGGAAGTAATCGTACCGGCGAGCGGGATGCGCTGGATGGCGTCAGTTGACGGCATTAGTACGCCCCTTTATTGTCCATCAAGCGCATGTTGGGGGAAAAGAACGTACTCGCCGTTTCCTGATCGAAATCGAGCATTTCGTCTAAATATTTCTGCGCCAATTGGATAATAACACTCGTCTTATTGGCAGGCACATCGAAGTGTAGGCACAATGCGGCGGCGAGATTGTACGAAAGCGCATTCAACCATTCAATCGGTAGGTCAAAATCATCGCTCCCCGTCAGCACATCTTGAATCGGGCGCTGTACGGTCAGAATAATCGTATTCGGCACAACATCCGGTGACAGATATAGGCTGAGAATGCCTTGCAACCGCTGGGGATCGTAGAACCAGCTATTGACCGTTCCGGGGGCTGTCTTTTGCCCCAACATGTTGTACTCTTGACGGGATAGCTCGATTAGCGGGACTTCCAACGGATAAGGGCCGGTATCGGTGTATTGAAGCCGCGCCATTTGAATGCGCAACGGTTTATATGTCGCAAAATCTGTCGGTGTACCGGGGCCTAACAGATACTGAATTTTGCCCGTAGTAAGCGGGATCGTGACATCCGTCAGGCACCACAAGTTGTAATTCTTCGTCATCATCTGCTTCATCAGCAGATTAAGTTGCACCGAGGCGGTATTGATCGCTGTTTGCGGCGGGGGGCTATCGTCGTCGTAAGTTCCCATCAGCGAAAACGTCTGCTGAATCAGGGCGTCCCGTGTCAGAGAGAAGGTGTACGAACCTGACGTTGCCATTACTTCCTCTTTTTCTGTTTATTCGACTTCCCGGCTTTCGAGAGGGCGATTGCTACGGCTTGTTTTTGCGGCTTGCCCGCTTTTACTTCCTTGCGGATGTTATCGGATACCACCTTTCGGCTTTTTCCACTTTTCAAAGGCATTTTTCGCGCTCCGGATAAGGTTTTCGGGATGGAACCGGTGTTTGACACGGTTTTTCTCCATTTCGGCGCGTAATTCCTGCATTGCTGCCGTTAAAATCGGGATAAACTGCGCATAGTCAACGCTCAAATGGCCGTTTTCGTCTTGCGAAACCGCTTCAGGCAGCACTTGTTGCACTTCTTGCGCCAAAAAGCCGGACGAATGGCGTTGTGACGGCCCCATAAAGTAGTGAACCGGACGCACAGCCATGAGTTTGCCCAGTGCGTCCTCTACCGAGGTGATACCACTCTTCATGCGCGCATCGGAAAACACATTAAACTGCAACGCGGTTACGCTAGAGTTCACTGTCAGCGGCGCTTGCACAATACCGCCGAAGGTTTTCGACAAGAAATCAGCGTATTGAAGCGCCGTTACACGTAACGTAATGATATCACCAGTCGACCAACTGCCCGCCGTAGTCCCCTGTTGCGCCCGGACGACCGTATAGACGTTACCGACCGTGGCCGTGACACGCATAATCTCGCGGCCAAGAGTGTCGCCAATGGGATCAGCGGCTTTGGTAACGTCGATCCAAAAGCTATCACTGGTAGACGACAGAATCGGGAAAAGCGCTGCGCCGCCCACCGCAAGTGTAATCTGCGTATCAGTAGGGGAGATCGTCGAGCCTACCGTAGTCGTCGCGTTATTCGTGTACTGGTAGGCCATTAATCATACTCCGGGTTAAGCGGCCCAATAGGCTCGGCAGGCGGCGCATTGTTGGGTACGAACTGCGGTTGCGAGTCCGGTCGGCTCCACGGCACCGCTTGCGGATCGGGAATGCCGCGCACAAAATCCTGCGGTTGGCGCGGGTTCCAGTCCTTGGTGCACACCATCAGCCCGTCCCAACGCTGTTTCATATCGCCGGAATGGTAGAAGAAGCCGCACACGTCGCACACGACTTTCCACTGACCCTTTTTGTAGTAGTCGTGACGGCCCATGTCAGTAAGACTTCACCAAATACAGAATTATTGTGTAGGTTCCGTTAAACGGCGCGACGGTAGGGTCTGAAGTTTCAGACCCCGCAGCGATATTAATGCCCGTCAAAGTGCCAATAGACGACGGGGGGTACAGGCCCCCAAAATCTTTAAAATACTTATTGGCACGCCCGATCATGTGGTAGGCGACAGCATTACCGGCGGAACCCACCCAAATAAGCTCAACAAATTGTGAAGCTTCGCCGTTGATATCCCATTCGATCTTATCGATGCGCAAATTTTTCGCGCGGAGCAGACGAGAAATATCTACGTACCCTAATTGCCCTGGGGTGATGAGCGAAACGCCCGGCGGGACCGGCGTGACAGCGCCTGTGCTGGTTTGCCCGTCGTCATCGATCCACAAAACTGCGTTTCTCGGGCCGTCTTCCTGAATACGATATGAAAAGCCCATGCGTCACCCCTGAAGAATAACCGAAGAAACATTCACTCCGGAATCCAATCTTGTACAGTTCAATCTAAACCACGGATAAACGCCAGCAGCATTAAGAATATAACTATCCGAAGCCGATAAAAATCCAATAGCCGAACCGTTCAGTGGGTAAGGGCCGTTGCTAGTGGCGTTAAACCCCGCACCGCTGGAAGACAATGCTGAATAATTCTGCCCGTCCAAAGACACTTCGACAACAATACTCGCCCCCGTAAAAGCTGCGGGCATGCTGCCAGAGATTTGCAATTTCGCGTCGCCGCGAAGCTGTTGGCCCGTGAAAAACACCCCCGTAGTCGTCGGGGGCGTAATATTAATCAGCATTTTAACGCTCCTTCGAAGCCAAAACGAAATCGACGTTCATCGTGGCTTGTGAAGCGGCGCCAGCTTGTACGCCCAACGTGGGGCTCATTGCGACAACGGGCAGTGCACTGGGCCTAAACCGCGCCACAGGGCCTCCAACGGGCGGGGGCGTCGTTTGCGCAGCCGTACCCGATTGCGGGCGGAATCCAACCAGATTCGTGCCGCCGAACACTTTGATTTCGCCGCTAGCAGTGATTTCGAAACCCAAATCAAAATAGGTATTGTTGGCAAGCGCTACGACAGTAGTGGGAACCGACACGGTGCCTGTAACCACGCCACCTACTACCACTTGCAGCGCAAGGCTAGTAAGGCTGTTTTGGCTCTTAGTGAAGTAAATACCGTCTGGCGTACCGGTGAACGGCGTGGCAGAAATTGCCATCATGCCTAAGCGAAGCGCGTTAAGCTGGGCAAAGTTCGTTGCGAAACGAACCAAGAAAAACATTCGCTTAGCGGAAGCGGGGGCGGTAAATGTGGCCGCAGAAAGTTGTGCGGAAACAAAATCTCCCACAGCCGGTGAGCCAGTTTCAGTAGCAAATTGAACAATGCCACCATCCCCGGCGATGAGCGCAGGCGGAACAATAGTTGCCGTGCCTGAAGTAGTCCACACGCCAGTAGGCAGTGCATCAAAATCAGTAGCGAACGTGTGGCAGAAAAACGGATCAGGTACGCCAAGATTGGCGAGCGGTTGGGTGGGGTTATCCTGAGTGAAACCTGCGGGAATACGCATCGGGGTCGGCATTTGAAGCTCCTAAGACGTTGCTAGGCAACGCGCACGAGGCGCGTCTTAGTGTTTGACTTGACCTTTCGAGGTCGGTTGTTGGCCGGGAACACTTTTCTCGGCAGGGCAGCTACGTTCGTACTTGTCGTTGACTACACCGCTTTTATCGCGGGGCATCATGCTATTCGCATTGTCCATTACGTCAGGACGATTTTTCTTGTTCATGGCATTTTCCGGTGCTTAACCTTACGGCTGGGCGTTTTACGCGCCGCGCCTTTGCCCTTCGACAACCCAAGCATCATGTTGCCCGCGCCCATGGCGGTAGGCATTTTCTTCTTAGGCTTATGATCGGTCGGCGTCAGGATGTTAGCTTTCTTGCCCGATACCTTAGCGTTATTTCGCATGGCGAAATCCTTTCAGGAAATGCCGGGGCCGAAGCCCCGGCGCCCTATCACGGCCCGTTGACGCCGAACACGCCGCGCCAGTCAGCCATACCGACCGAATAGCGCTCGTAGCCCTTGTACTTCATGTTGCCCGTATCGAAATCGCCGTCTTCAGCAAACGAAATTGCGTTACGTTGGAACAGGATCGGGCCTTGCTTCGCCATCAGGTTCGTGCGGATGAAGAACGCGTGCGGTGCCGTCAGGTAACGGTTCGACTTCACACCTTCCGGGAAGATGTTCATATACTTCAACGCGTTGATGTCGTTGTTCGCGGTACCGCTTTGGAACGTCGACTTCAGGATGCGCTGAGCATTGAAAATCTCTTGCGGATGGACGATGAGCATACGGGGCATCAAAGCGATGCGGTTGCCGCGATCATCGGTCGTCAGTTGCATTTGGATGAAAATATCTTCCAAAGCAGCCTCAGACAAGTCGGCCTGTACGGCCAACGTGTTCGTGCCGGTGCCGCCGCCTTGCAACGGGTGAGCGCCGTTGATAAGGGGGGTGCCGTCCGAACCGTTCGTGGTGAACATGTTGCTATAGAAGTTCGCCACTACCGTTTCCTTCGTTTGACGGAAGGAGAAGCCGAGAGCCGTAGCGCGTTCGGCGGCGACCTGCGGATACAGGTTGTCGTCAATTTCTTCCTTGGTCACGATATAGCCGAGGCCATACGCGATGTGGATGAAACGCGTTACGAAGCCTTGCCACTCGGTATCATACAGCGTCGGTGAACCTTCCGGCTTCTGCGGAGCAGTGCCGTAGCCAACGATCTGTACGATTTCTTCGTAGTGCTTCTGCGATTGGAAAACATCAACAAGAGGTTTCCACTCTTGATTAGTCTCGTCGTAGCTGCGACCGAAGGTTGCAAACAACCCCGGCCACAGCAGTTTGGGGGACGAGCCAGTTGTGATTACGCCGCCAGCCATGTGCGTTGCTCCTTATTAGACGCCGACAACGCCCGAGGCGCTGAGATCGTGGGTGTTAATCTTGACCATCCAGCGCGCGTAAGCGCCGAAACCATTACCGCCCGCCGGGCTTTGACGCAGCACAAGACCGAGAATCTTGAGCGGGAACGTCGCCGTCGGCTGGGGTGCCGAACCGCCGCCTGCTGCGCTGGTTTGCATGACCGTAGCCGAATTTTGCAGCGGCGCGGTCGGATTAACCACCGTGAACTGAGCGTTCTTGTTGCACGCCGCTGCGGTAAGCACGGCGAGGCCATCGTCTTGAATTTCGTAGACCGTATTCGGGTCGTCGTTCACCAGAACGTAATAGCCTTGCGTCTTCGTAGCCGGAATGTTAGTGATTTCCAGAGCCAACGGCGTACCGATCAGCGACGGCGTACCGATGCTCGGGGTCGGGGCAACGCCGACGATAACACCGCGCAGCCATTCGATATTACTTCCACCGATAGCCTTTTGAACGGCGGGCACGCCGTTGGCGTCACCGCCAGCAGCAACTTTCACCATGTCGCCAATACCGTACTGCGAAGTATCGGTTTGGGGGATGTAATACCAATTATCTTGCCCCGTGTTAGCCCCACCGACCCGACTAGTCAGGACAGAGAAGCCGTTGGGGTTAACAACGTTCGCCATAGCGAAAGCTCCCTAGTAACGGTTTATTGCTTCATATCAAGAGGGCCGCGTTTCATTGTCACGGCCTGTTTACGCCCATCCGGCACGTAAGATTCTCCAACCATATCGGCTTGAAGGCCCTTGCCGTTCCGAATCGGCGCTTCCTTTGCGGCGATTTGAGCAGCAATCTCCGCTTGGTCTTCGTCAAACCACTCTTGCGGGATCTTCATCAGATACGCGTAAAGTGGTTCGTTCTGGTCTGTCGTCCCGACGATGAACCGGATTTTCCCGTCCACCGCAGAATTTGAGTCCACTACCTTGTTCGATTCGCCCAAAGCAACTTCGCCTTGCATGACGAACTCGTATCCACCAGCCAAAGCGCGGTCAATCCGCCCCGGCGTGTCGTTTAGAATGTGGAGGTGGTAGCCCGCAATTTCGGTCAACACATCCAGCTTTTTATTCGTCCCGTTGAAAACGCCTCGCTGGCGTTCACGACGGGGAGCACGGCCGCCGTCCCGAGTTGCACGCGCCTCACGGGTGCGTTGGTCGGGCGTTCCTGCTGCGGTCAGTTTTTCACTCATTTCTTCCTCCGATCTTCATAGCCGTAGTACAAAGCTGCCCATTGGGTGCGTGCCTTACCCTCATCCTTACCGAAAACCCCACTTGCCACTTCCATGTCGCATTGCCGTTTCGCATCCATCGGGAGCGTGTTGTAGCCGCGACGCGCGCCGGTTGACGTTACCGCCCCGCCAGAGGTTGCCGCCCCTTCGACAGGGTTTCGGCGGCTGGTGAACTTGTGGGCGAATTCTTTTCGCACCGCCTTGCTCACTTCCGGCAGAATGTCGTCAAGCGACCAATCTGGGTTTTCAGCTTTCAGGCGTTGTCCTTCCACTACGGCAAAAGCTGACATCGCACGGTCTTTTTCAAACCACGGATTTTGATCAGCCCACGCAGCCATTGTGGGGTTTTTACGCCATGCATTAGGATCTTGGGTTTTTGGTGCAGGCGGCGGCTCGATGGTTTCCGGCCCACGTTCTTGAAGCGCGTCAATCTGCTCTTCAATTTCGTCGGCGGTGTCGAGATCACCTGCTTGGCGCGCTTGGCGCTTCTGTGCTTTGAGAAAAGCGATTTGGTTGTCGTATTCTTCCTTCATCTTCTTGACTTGAAGGTCGAATACGCTTTTGTTCATCGCTTCTACGGCGCGAACTTGTTCTTGAAGTTCGGTAACTTGCTTGAGTAGTGCATCGTTCGACTTCTTCAGAACGCCATTATGCTTTGTGTGGCGTTCTACAAAAGCCTCGGCCTCAGACCACTTCTCAGGATCGCCGGGGAACTCTTCCAGCGGAACCCAGCCCATTGAACGAGCTTGTGTCTCAATCGGGTCTGCGGCTTCAATAGTAATTTCACTATTGTCGTTGTCTGCAACATACTCCGGATTATCCAGATTGTCAAGTTCTTGTTCCATTATGCGTCCTCCAAGCCAACGACATCGGTATCGTTGATGATTCGATAGTCTTTGCCGTCTTTGCCTTTGTAAGCCAAACCGGAATACTTACCGAAAACAATGCGGTCTCCCGCCTTTGCCCAGTTCGACGTACTCTGGTTGTCCCAACAACAAGGGCCAACTTCGACAACAGTACCTTTGACCTGCGCCATATCTTCGCGGCCTTTGGTATCACGGGCGATAATGATGCCCCCCGCGGTCTTCTCGTCAACCGCATCTGGCAGAACTAGCACGCGGAACCCTACAGGATGGAAACCCGATTCATTCGTCATCTTCGATATCCCTAATAAAATCGACGTATTCCTGATGGTCAAGCGCCGCCACACGGTGTAGCGTCTTGATCTTCTCGACGGCGGCGTAGTTCAAAAGCGCGATCATTTCGGGCGTTCTGCCCTCCGTAAATTCACCTTTTGTCCATGCGCTCGCCGCATCAGCGATAAGGGATGTCATATAACGCCGGAACTCCTTGGTTACTGGATCACCCAGCCATTCCGCCCACTGCTCCTTGCTGACTGTTGCCATCTGCTTCTCCTTGCGGTTGGTTTGCTTGTTGTGCTGCGCCTGCTAACTTCGTGATCTGATCCAAATGGTCTTGGTAGGCTTTGGCCTGTGCCACTTCCGCTTGAATCAACTGAAGCATTTGCGCCGTTTCGGCGGTTTGAATCTCGGACATAATCTTGGCCGCTTGGGCTTCCAAGAGGATGATCTGAGCGCGGTTTTTCTTTGCCTTTTCCATAATGTCCATCGCCTTGTTCTGCAAACGACCTTGGACTTCCGCGCTCTTCTGCTGGTTCTTCATTTCCTGAACCATGACTTCCTTCGGCTTCTGCGGTTGCATGGACTGTTGCGTCATGACGCGCTCAATTTCCGGCATGTCCATCTCTTCCAGAATCTTGCGCGACAGATACAGCTTGTCGGTGCCCGGCAGTTGCGCGGCGAGCATATAGCGCTGCACCCGCTGTTCGGTTGACGCGATAGTGGGGTCGGCGGTGGGGATGACGGTCTTATCCGATTCCAGATAGTCCGTCCACTGCGCATCCGCGCCTTGGCCGTCCGTTCCCGTATAGTGAAATACACCATCGGGCGGGGGGTTCAGGTAGTTCAACCGGTAGATGAGTCGGAATTCTTCCTTCAGGGCGCGGTACGAACGCTTGTAGATCCCGTTAAAGACCTTCTCGCCCTGCTCGATAACTGCCTGCGTCGTCCCGACTTTCTGGTTCTGCCCCGGATTTTGGCCGCTCATCGAGTCGGTTGACATGCCGATGCGCGAACCCCAATCGATGAGAAGGCCCAGCAGTTGGAACAGGACGTTAGACGGTTCGCGTACCGGAAGGGGGTAAATACCCTTTTGCAAATCTTCCGGCGTGGTGTCGGTGCGCTTCCACTCTTGCGGGCGGAACGAATATTCCCCGCCGCGCACGCGGATCCCTCGGGCGAGGAAACCGCCACCAAGGTTCGACATGGTACCGGCGTCGGTCAGTTGGTTGATAACCGTGTCCACGGCGTGGTTGGTCGCGCCCAGCAAACGCCCGAAGCCCATGCCATAGATACCGCCGTCCGGGGAGGGGATGAAAACGTCTTGCGCGAAATACTTCTCCGGCTCAATGCGGATGATCTGATCGTCTGAATTTCGCTCGATGCGTTCGGCTTCGAACCGGGCGACGAGGCGGTACATTTCCCCGGTCTCCTCGTTGACCGAGGCGATGTACGGCTCCGCGTAACCGTCGCCGTCCATATCCAGCCACAGGTGCTGCTCCAGTAAGTTGAACGGCGTAGCTTCGTCAGCCGAACCGGGGCGCATGCCGGAGATATCGTCCTCCGCACTGCGGATCACGTCGCCCTTGGGGTTTGAAGTCGATTCCGGGTAGCGCGCCGCGCCATTTGCGCCGGATACCGTTTCCGTATCCGGGTTCAGGCACATGAACAACCCGCGTCGCTTACGTTCTTCCAAGTCGTTCGGCCAAAACGGGATGACGTGCGTCATGCGCGGCGTGGCGTCGAAGCTCTTAGACCAGTAGTTGATAACCAAGTCGCTCGGCAACACCAGTTCGCTGATAGGGGTCTTCTTAACCCCGTCGAAGTAGATTTTTTTGAAAGAACAGCCAAAAATCGCTTTGACAATCTGCGCTTTGTCTGTATTCTCTTCCCAACCGGAGTCCTCTTCCATGACCTGAAAGGACATGTGCTCAGAGATTCGCTTGGCGCGGGCCGTCTTTTGGCCGGTGGGATCAGCGCCAACCGTTCGGCAGGAAATCGGGCGGGTGCCGCGCACCAGCGCTGGGTAAGCACGGGCGTGGTATTGAAGGGCCGCGATAGTGATAAGCGGGAACTTGATGTTTGACGAGCCTTGCCACGGGAAGGTTTTCTCCTCCCGTAGTTGCATCGCCAGCTTAAGCGCGTCGGCGTAATCGGCTTCCCACTCGGCGCGCGAATCCTTGTCGGCTTGGTAGCCGCGAAGCACATGCTCGCCCACGCACTTGATATCGTCCGCGTCCATGTGGGCCATCAAATTGTCTGACGACAGGATGGTATCGATATTCAAGTGCTTTAGGAGTTGCATGTTAATACCTTTTCAAAATGGGCAGCACGACCTTCTCAGTCCATTCCTTAAACCGTTCTTGGTCAATGTCTCGAAGTTCTTCGGGGGTGAACGTGGCTTCTACCGGGCGCTGTCCGTTCTTTTTCACACCGCGAAGTTTGGCGAACACAGGTTTTTCCAAATAATTGCCGTCTTCAAAGATGAGTTTCATGTCAGTATCCTGTTACCGGGTTACGACCGTGGGCAACGTGTTCCATCTCTTCGCGCGCCCATTCCTCTTCGTCCAATTCCTCTTGCGACGGCGGGACAATGATATCGTCGAGCGCCAAGCCGAACTGGCTCATCGTATCTACAATGTCGTCGTGCTTGCCGCGCGGAAACTGAAGCATTTCGGTTTCCAGATCGGGGTACCACGACGCACTTTTATCAAACCGCACACGCCCCGCCCGCATTCGAGCTTGAATCGAGCGCGCCCGCGTGATCTTATCGACGGCAGGGGTCATCAAGTGCAGACGCAAAAACTGTTGCCTGCGGCCCATCTCTTCATTCAGGAAAGGCCCGATTGACTTCTGGATAACGCCCGCTTCGACTAGGAATAGCTCAGGGCTATAACGTTCGTCCACTTGGAAGAGTATATCAAAGAGGGTCTTGGGGTCAAATCGCCCGGCGATAACTTCTACAACGTCCAGATAGCCGTCCGGCGTCATAGCCCCGACTGTCACCGCCGATCGGTCGGCGTGCTTCTTCTGCGATACGGCTAAGTCCACGGATACGTAGTAAGCGCATTCCCCGCCTGACAGGCCGTTGTCACGGGCGTAGATCGTCTCGTCCGGGATGCGCAGCAGGTCTGACTTGTCAAAAAACGAATGGCCTTCGGGAATGGGGCGGTTCAAATACTCTTGGGAATAGGCGTCGGGGCCTAATCGGAGTTGTTCGCCCCGCAAACCTTCTTCAGTCCATCGAGCAGGCCACAGGATATTGCTAAAATCGCTATACGATTCGTGCGCCGACCATTGCCGGGTATGCCAACCGCCCTCTATACCTTTCTCAATCAGTTCCGCCAGCATACTATCAAAACTGAGAATGGTTCCCACGATGCGAAACACGCATTCGCGGGAGCCTACCGGCAAAAGTGCTTTTCTAAACCAAGCTTTGAATTTCTGAAGGCGGTCTGGGTTTGAGATCACTTCGTCGAATTCTAAATCATCGCCAAGGACTAGATTTGGACGTTTGTTTCTCCATTTAAGGCCCCGCAAACGCTGTTCACTGCCTCGGGCCAGCACTCGAACTTGGTACCCGTCCGTGAACTCAAGAATGATTTCCGTTTCCGCGTCTTTCAGAAATTGTCGAAAACCAAAAGTTGATGTTAGCGACTCGTTTTCGTAAATCTCATTTTTTATTTCTTTTAGCTGGGACACTGCTTGCGATTCCGAGTCTGACACGATCATCAAATGATCACGCACACGGAACATGATTACGGCCAACGCATAGGTGAACGTAATCGAAGTTGATTTAGAGTGGCCGCGCGGCGCAGCCCACGCGCAATGAGTTTTTGTCAGATCACAGGCGTCTTCCCACATAATTCTGTGAAATTCGGCCGTTTCCGCCGCGCCGTCTAAAGAATCCCAAAGAAAACTTTTTTGGAAACCCTCGATAATGGTAGCCGTCAGCGTCACCGGTACGAACTTGTTCGTATCTTTTTGTCCGCCTATAGCTGCCTTAGGCTGCTTAGCCATAGTTTGCAAATTCCCCAAACAACAAGTCTGCGGCTAAACAATAAAACTCGTGCGCGTCTTCAACGGTGTCAAAAGTTCCTAAATGCTTTTGTTTGCCGTTATGCCGGATATACGCCGTTATCCTGCCGTCTTCCCGTACGCGAACTCCTTTACGCCCAGAAGCACTGTCTTTTCGTAAAGTAGTGTTTCTGGTATTTCCTTTCCTATCGCAAAACCGTAAATTGCTTTTTCGGTTATCGAGTCTCACACCGTTAATGTGATCTACTTCTTTCCCGTCGCCAATACACGTCCCCGCAATCTCACGTGCCATGTATTGGTTGGTGTACCTTTCGCCAATTTTCAAACTGCGCATTGCGTAACCGTTTCTGTCGAGCCGCCAAGTATACGCATTCAGTCTATCGTAATCCTCATCGTCAACAAGAATGGCTATGCCCTTACGTGTATAGATTTCGGTCATGATTTAGTCCAAATCGCACGGTGGGGCTTCGGTTTTCTTTTTGCGACCGGGCTTTTTACCCTTGTCCGCAAAGTCGCCGATGGGTTTAACCTCTACGTCAATCGTATTCGCTTCTTCCTTCTTGAGTTGGCGGTTCATGACCGCCTCTAGCTTACTGGCGATGTTCTGAAGCTGGTTAGCCTCGGCAGACTGCCCGCGCCCTTCGTCGGTTGCGCGTAGCTTATCTCTTTTATCGAATAGGGTTCCCGCTACGATAACGGCGGTGTGGGCGGAGACGCCGACGCGGATTGTCTTTTCCGGGTCGATCAATTCGCCATTGCGGTCGTATTTTGCGGGTACGTAACGGGGGTCGCCTTCGTCAAGCCGGTTCTCGATCACGTTGAACGCCTTGTCGATGATCGTCGTCATCTTGCGTTCCATGACCCTATCGGCGGCGATCTTGACTTCCTTGAGCCGCTGCTTGAACCATTCCTGATCCCGCCACAGATAGGCGAGCGAGCGCGTCGTGTCGGACGCTTTGATAGCGGCCTCCATCTTGCCGCCCGAGTGGTAGAATGCCAACACGAAAGCCTCTCGGCCCGCGTAGTCGGTATCCGGAAATTCATTGCTTACAATTTCGTCGGCCATGGTTTGAGGGCTCAACTGTCATTTGCTTGAAAAGGATTATACAATGGAATTGCCGAAACCTCGAATCTGGTTCACACAAGGCTTGTGGCGCTGTCATCTCGACGGCTTGACCGGCATAGGCAATACGCCTTCGGTCGCTTACCATGCTTGGAAGTTTGCGAACAAGGGGCGGTTTCGCATTGTAAAATTAGCGTAGTTCGTTTTCATGCCCCAGCCGGAGGTGGGTAAAAACACCGGCAGGACGCCACGAAATGTAAGCCTCCTCCGCCCGGACATGAACGGGCTAAATGCGCGACGGGGGCGTCCGCAACGTTCGTAATAATACGGCAAGGAATTTTTCAGGCTCGCAGCTTAACGGTTGCGGGCCTTTTCTTTTGGATGAAACCTTTCTGAAAATTTCATAATGCGGAATGGGTTTTGGGGTCTTTTTAAACCCCTAGCGCCGTCGGAAACAGGGTAGTACCGGTACTAACAATCCTTAATTTACCCCCGGGGGCCACCATTTTCGGCCAAACCCAACCGCATCCTGCAACACGCGCACTCTAGGCGCAAACCCGCGCCAATCATATCTCTCAGCGCGATCAGCGAGAAACCACTCTAACAATCGACTTCGCATAACGTGCATTATGTTAAATCGTGAATGCTTTGTAATCAATGACTTAGCGAAGTTATGCACAGCCTGATGCATTATTGAGCAGTGCGGTTTGCGGGGTGGATTACGTGGTGTTCTATGCGCGTTGTATAGAGCGCTATATAAGGGACGAAAAGACCCATGTTCGCACAGCGAACACTTGTATATACAAGTACAGCTTAGGGTAAATACTAGTGCACAAAAAATAGGCAAAGTCTACAATAGTAGTCAGCGACAACTTTTAAGGAGAACCATCATGACATTTACGCTATGCGTAATTGCTTTCATCTTAGCGGCGGCGGTGCTGGTCGGCGCTATCGCTCTCATCGATATCAAAATCACCAACAAACTCTACACGCGGCACGCTGACAAGTGGCTCCGGTTGCGCGAACAGGATCATGCCAAACGTATGTACGACGGGCTCGCCGAGGCGGAAGCGAGCGCGATGCGCGGGCCGATAAGCGCCGCCGATAAACCCTCCTACGAACGCTACAGCATGCGACTCGACTCAACGCAACCTTGGGATATGGAAAGATGAAATACCCAAAGGGCAACGGCTACGGCAACGGCTACGGCAACGGCTACGGCGACGGCTACGGCTACGGCTGCGGCTACGGCTACGGCTACGGCGACGGCTACGGCGACGGCTACGGCACCGGCTACGGCTACGGCGACGGCGACGGCGACGGCGACAGCTACGGCGGCGGCGGGGCGATCTGCGGCGGCTACGGCTACGGCTGGGGTGCGTACCCTTACCGAATGGTGACGAGATGAACTACCCAGACGGCTACGGCGACGGCAACGGCAACGGCTACGGCGACGGCGGCGGCGACGGCGGCGGCGACGGCGACGGCGACGGCTACGGCTACGGCGACGGCGACGGCTACGGCTACGGCGACGGCTACGGCGACGGCAACGGCTACGGCTACAGCTACGGCTACAGCTACGGCTACGGCAACGGCTACGGCTACAGCTACGGCTACAGCTACGGCTACGGCTACGGCGGCGGCGACGGCTGGGGTGCGTACCCTTACCGAATGGTGACGAGATGAACTACCCAGACGGCGGCTGGGTCCGTTACCCCTACCATTTAATAACGCGATGAGGAACACAAAATGCATTACGTAGCAATTTTCTGTATCAGTTTGGGCTGCGGTCTGTTGTACGACGGCTCAATCCTTATCCAGTGGGCTATCGCATGCGGCATAGCCAGCCTGCTGAGCGCTTGGTGGGAAACCAATTACGGAGAATGAAAATGGGTAAATTTGAACGTTTTTGTTTCTGCGTGTTTGTGCTGAGCGCCAGTATTTTCATGATAGCGTTCGCTGCGTTAGCTATATCCAAAATGTTCTTCTAACACCGCCCCAACCCCTAACGGCCCGCAAGGGCCGTTTCTCTTTTCACGCTCCCCTTGCGAAACCCGCAAAAATTACGCATTGTAGTCAATGTAGTTGTAGTAGCTGAATGTAGTCGTACCGGACAACTACGCCGAAACCCGCGCCGCATAAGGGGTTCCAGCGATTTGTAGTCAATGTAGTCGCAAAAACCCTATTAATTACCCCTACACATATTTATGCACTGTCTACGGCGTAGCTATGTACCCCCCTCTCCCTATATATAATCAAATTAATAGTAATAGGTTGACTACGTTAGCTACACTCCCGCAAACGCCCACGCCGCAAGGGTTTCCGCGTAGCAGACCGGTATGCTACAAACGTCCAAAAGCTTGGCTACTGACTACAAACTCGCAAGAATTACGCATTCGCATAGCGATCAACGATCAATCCTAAAATCACATAGCTAAAATCAATTAGCATCAAAAAGTAGTCATAGACTACCATAGACTCACAGTAAGCAAACAAGCCAACCGCAAGGAGCAAACGAAATGCTGATTCCCCTAATCGCCGGTTTGATCCACGCTACAGCTTTAGCCGTTGTCGTAGGGTTGGCGTTGTGGCTTAGTAAGTAACCTAACCGGGCCGCAAAGCCCAAAACCCTGTAGTACCTAACTTTCTGAGGAAATCAAAATGAACACGAAAATCGTAACGGTTGCCGGTGGCTTCTACTACTTCGGCACTGAGGTGACCGCGCCGGAAGGCTATGTGGCGCTCAAGAACGCCGCTATGTTTGGTGGCTTCTCCGGGGGCAAAGGCATGCCCGGCCTCGCACGCGGCGACAAAGACATGACGGTCAATCTTGACCGTTTCGATCCGGAAACCGAAGTGCTGTTTCCGATCTCGGCGGTGTATGCAATCGCGGACTCAGTTGATCTGTACGCCTTCAAAGGCTCCACCTTGCGCTGATCCCTTGAATTGTGATATCCTGATCCTTTAAACATCTTGGACAGGAAAATGACGTTTGAACAGCGGGCGGCAAAAGAAACCGAAGAAACGTTAAACGTTTTCCGTGAGCATATGCGTTACGACCCCGCCACCGGCGATTTATGGTGGCGGTTTTCTGGAAGCGGGAGGTATTTAGACCGACCCGCTGGGAAAATAACAGTTGGCGGATATGTGAAGGTAATCTTGAAACGCAAAGAGTATTTTGCGCACCGGGTAGCTTGGGCGCTGCAAACCGGTAATTGGCCTAAATTCCACATAGACCACATCAACGGAGTAAAAAACGATAACCGGTTTATTAACCTTCGCGACGTACCTCAAACGATCAATATGCAAAACATGCACGTTGCTTACGGAGAAATACCTTACATAGGAGTAAGTCGTAACGGGACTGGATTCCGCGCCCAAGTATGCATAAACGGTATTTCGAAACATATAGGCACTTATCGCACCCCGGAAGAAGCCCGCGATGCTCGTGAACAATATTTACTTAATTTGAGGAACCCATCATGAACCTGTTTTCGCCGGAAATTCCTGTGCTGTTGGTAGGCGCGCCGGGCGTGGGCAAAACCGCAAGTGTGCGCGCCCATTTCGAACACGCAGAAATCGTATTGACTTCCACCTTGGTTGAGGAAGATATCGCAGGCCTTCCGTACCGCGAGGGGGATTACGATTACCGCACCGTGCCAAGCATCTTTCGCCGTCTGCACGAGGCGAGCGCCGCCGGGAAGACTACGGTGCTCTTTCTTGACGAACTGGACAAGGCTCGCCGCTCGGTAGCCGACACTTTGCTCACGCTCGTCGCATCTCGGCAAGTCGGCTCGGCGGCGCTGCCCGAGGATACTTGTATCGTTGCGGCCGCTAACCCGCCCGAATTCGGCGGGGGCGACGGGATTGGCGACGCCATGCTTTCCCGGTTCGCAGTGATCGATTACGTACCGGACGTGGGTAAGTGGGCAGCATGGGCGAAGACGAAGTTCAATACGCCCGCGGCTAACCGTGTGATCGAAAGCGTGCGCAATGGCGAGATGCCGGTATTTGATATGACTGGCGAAGGGCTCGATCGTCGTATCACCACGCCCCGCACACTGGCAATGGCCCTTCAGGCGATCCAACGCGGTGCCGAAGAAGATAGCGTCGATACGTTGGTTCGCGGCCTGCTGACGCCCGCTACCGCCAGCCAAATCATGCACTTCATCCGCAAAGCGGATAATGAGGTGTTGAGTAAGGCTACGTCTTCGGTTCGCCGTTCCGGCGTTGCCGCCAAAACCGCCAAAATTCTGAGGGTCTAAATGGAACTCACCGCCGCCCCTGTTGTACGCAAGCCCTTGGAAGAGATCGGCGCGCCGGGTATGACGGATTTTACGCGCATCTATATCGCGTCCGAACTCAACAAGCCCGAATACCGCACGACACTGCGCCACGAACAAGCGCATGTGTGGGCGCGGCACAACGCGCGTACGCCCAAGGACTGCCGCCACGACGTGTGGGCGGCGGCGTGTGAAATGGAAATTGCTCGCACGATTTACGATGAGCAAGATATTCAAAATATCACTGCGCCCCGCTCACGGCTGACGGGCGGCTATCTCCCTGACACTTACGAGGGCTTGCCGCCCGATGTTGTGTTGGCCGAAGATATTTATCAGTGGCTTCTCGACAACCCCGAGCAACAACCGCAGACGGCTAAAATGTGTTGCAGTTGCTGCTCGGGCGACGGGCAAGGGGGAGAAAGCGCCGCCCCTGCTGATATCGGCGTGCTCCAAGCGGTGCGGGAGAAGCTGGACGCGGAAGAAAACGCAAAAGAGGCTCAAGCTGCGGCTGCTAGTGCCTATGCTTTGGCAAAGAACCGCCCGCCTACGCTTACCGACGAAGTGGATGCTGCGCTCCGTTCGCGCGTAACCCGGGAAAAGTCTTACCGCCGCCCGTCGCGTCGCCACCAGGATAGCAGTATCTTGGCGGCGGGCGCGGTCTCAACACCACGTCCGCCACTCGTAGAGATATTCGTTGACCGCAGCGGTTCGTTCACCGCCGAGAAAACCGCGCATGCAGAAAGCCAATTGCGTGCGCTCTTGCAACGGTACGGCGCGACCATCCGCGCTGATGTGTGGTTTTTTGGCAACGGGAAACTCGTAGCCAAAGACCCGGGCGGCGGAGGTGATACGCCTTATCATTTGATTTCTCAACATCTGCAAAAAACCACACCGAAACTTGCCATTGTCATTACGGACGGTGACCCGGTGCCGGAAGGAGTCCACAAACAAAAAAGCAAAGTCCTGTGTGTGCCGATAGGTTGCGGGGCTACCAAATTGGCGGCGGCGCTCGGCGGCGTAGATGTGGTGACTCGATGAAATACCCAAAGGGCTACGGCGACGGCAACGGCAGCGGCTACTGCTACGGCAACGGCTACGGCAACGGCTACGGCGACGGCTACGGCGACGGCTACGGCAACGGCAGCGGCTACGGCTACTGCTACGGCTACGGCGACGGCTACGGCTACGGCAACGGCTACGGCGACGGCTACGGCTACGGCTACGGCTACGGCAACGGCGACGGCAACGGCAGCGGCAACGGCAGCGGCTACGGCTGGGGCGCTTACCCTTACCGAATGGTGACGCGATGAAATACCCAGACGGCCACGGCCACGGCAACGGCCACGGCCACGGCCACGGCCACGGCCACGGCGACGGCAACGGCTACGGCGACGGCTACGGCTACGGCTACGGCTACGGCAACGGCAACGGCAACGGCGACGGCTACGGCGACGGCTACGGCTACGGCTACGGCGACGGCCACGGCTACGGCTACGGCTACGGCTACGGCAACGGCTGGGGTGCGTACCCTTATCGAATGGTGACGCGATGAACTATCCAGACGGCAACGGCGACGGCGACGGCGACGGCGACGGCGACGGCTACGGCAACGGCTACGGCTACGGCTACGGCTACGGCACCGGCTACGGCACCGGCACCGGCACCGGCACCGGCAACGGCTACGGCTACGGCAACGGCGGCGGCTACGGCGACGGCTACGGCACCGGCTACGGCACCGGCACCGGCAACGGCTACGGCTACGGCTACGGCACCGGCTACGGCAAAGGCTACGGCACCGGCAACGGCACCGGCAACGGCTGGGGCGGGTACCCTTATCGAATGGTGACGCGATGAAATACTATAAAGTTGAATCGGCAATTTTAATTTTGTGCGCGCTAACCCCAGCTTGGTTGCCGGTATTAGGGTTAATCCTGATCGCATTTTTCTGGTAGGCACATAAAATGACCCCTAAACAAATCCGCGAATGGCGATTGCGGAATGCGCTAACCCAACCCGCCGCCGCTAAACTGTTAGGGGTGGAACTGCAAAGTTTCAAGCAATACGAATACGGCAGACGCCCCGTTCCTAAACCCATTGTGCTGCTTGCCCAATACGTTGATCGTTACGGCGCGGCTAATTTGAAGGAGAGATAAATCATGAAAGATACTTACACCAACGCCGCACCCGTGAATGGCGGCGAGCGCGAGAAACCTGCACCGCTGACTCTCACCGGCTGGCAGTTGCTTGAAGCGCTCGACCTCATCGCACCGGATCGTGCGACCGACACCGATCAACTCGACGGCGAGATCGCATTGCAGATGGGCGACGAAAGTGGCCATAGCGGCTCTGGGCTGTACGCATGGGACGCCGAATATCCCGAAGAGGGTTCGTCGTTCCTCACAGGCGAGCGCGTGAGCCGAGAAACCGTCATCGAATGGTTGGACGCGCTGGGCATTGAAGTTACAGATAAACAGTTAGACGGCTTGTTTCATGCCCGCACCGCCATCGAAAAGGCAAAGGGGGTACATCATGACTGATAAATGCACACCGGGTATCCCGAACGGAATGATTACGGTTAGCAAAGATCAGTTCTTCGCTGCGCTATTTGCTGACCCGCGCGACATCATGCCGAATAACGAGAACCCCGAGTTCACAACTTGGGAAACAAAAGCGCGAATGATTTGGGGCTGGACTGCCCCCGGATACAAGAATCCGCGCGCCCATGAAGAGCTCTACGCAGTTTATCCGTCAGCTCTCTCCAAAACGCGAGGTCAACAAGTATGAGCGAGATCAACAACGGCGGTATGGCAGATGCGCAGCAGCCTGACTACGCCGCGCTTGAGCGTGAACACTATGGCGACCCGGACAAGCGCACGGGAATCTACGCCGAACGCGCCGCAGATGTGCCGCAGGTGGGCGCCGACGGGGAAGCTGCACGGCGTTTCGTGATCGAAAAATTTACGCCGGATGTTCAACGCGATTATCCAGCCCTCACGTCTCCCGCGAAAATGGGCGGGGATGAGCGGGAGGTGGCGAAGCAGTGGCTCGCCCTTAAAGGTTGGCAGTACGGCAACGATGCTTTTGAAAACTTCTACGCTGGCTGGCAAGCACGCGGCGCGCTGTCGGCAGAAATGCTCGATACGCTGCTGGACGAGTACGCCGCCATTGCCGCCAACGGAAAAGCAAAATGACTTACGCAACCCGACAAGTATGTACGTGGTGTGGTCAATCAGGCCACAGTGCTAATCATTGCCCCCTGCGAGGAGCAAACCGATGAAAGCCCCTAACTGGTCTTTACAAGAGCGTGCGCTGCTTGAAAAGATGTGGCGTGATAACGCGTCAAGTGAAGCTCTTAAAGCCGTGTTCCCTAGCCGCACAGACTTCGCCATCGCTAAACGTGCGTATAAAGACAAACTCGGCCCGAAAGGCCCAGAAAACAAAATTTCTACTTGGCAGAAAATTGTAACATTCTTAGACGAGCACCCGAATCAGTTCTATACTCCAGGCCAGATACACAAAATGTTTGACGGTATGAGTTACGAACTGGCCCGCGCAACGCTTATGCGGCATGCAACCGAAATCACTATTAAAAAAGTCGCAGACCGCACTTTTTACGGTCGAGTTGACGGTGAAGTTTACGAACCTGTTCAGCGTAGAGTAGCAAAGAGTAAAAAGGTAAAAACGCAAAATATCGCTCCGGCGATGGATCAACTCACAGCAGCCCTATTCGGGAGATGAATCATGATTGAAGGTCTTTTCTTCATTGCAGGTATGGCGCTCGGCGCTTTCGGGCTTCTGGCCCTTCTTTGTCTCGGAGAATGAACATGATTATCGTGCTCTCTATGATTGCAGGGGCGGCGCTGTGGACGGCCATTTGTCTGCTCACCGGCTGGGTAGAGTTTGAAGGAGAATAGAAATGAAATACGTTATATGCTTCGCTATTGGCCTTCTGCTAGGCGCGGGCTGGGAAGGCTTTAAGACCTTTGGCGAAAAGTTCCGTGCTTGGGTTATTTCGATTTTCTATAAGTAGGGGTCAACCATGCCGCCGGTCAACGCAATTATATTTTGGGTGTTGTCGGCGGCATGGTCGTATCATGGCGAACCGATGCACAAGTTCATTTTCTTAAAGGATTACGAGACCTGCGAAACGATGCGGGCGGCGCTCTTGACGCCTGAACTGCCGCCCGGCATGTCAAATTTGACGGTAAAATGCTCAGTCAATTGGGCACCGTCTGAGCCTAATATCTAGAGGTGAATTATGGCTAGCACAAAAATATTACAAAAACACATTTCTACTGAAGTCGAAATACACGGTGTAATTACCAGAATCCGACCTATCCCGGAACGCGCTCGAATAGAAATTACTATGAAACCGCACAAAATTATAGATTCTCGCGTACAGTTCAGAGACATTAATCTGGCGTCGCAGAAAACGGGAGGCGTCTCAAAAAGTTATATGCATAGAGTAGGAGAAACCATAACTTTCGTTATGTGGACAAGTTTTGGCGGTTTTCCGGAAATGCGCCAACGGTTTTATTACAGCGAAGGGAATAAAGAAAAATATTCTCGTTGTATTTTTACATTTACCAATACATTTGGTTTCCATGAGAAAAATAATCGCCATGAACAAATCGTGGGAGGGCCTTGCTAATTAATCCTTCCCCCACACCCAACGCGGGCCCTCCGGGGTCCGTTTTGATTTGCGCGTGTAGCCCATTTTCACCAGCAGTTTGTTCATGCGCATATCTTCCGAACGGCGGACATGCCGCATTTCAAAGCCGAGCGCGCCGGTCAATACGCTGCGGGTCGTGAAGTAGATTTCTCCACGCGGCGTCATCTCGTCCAAGTCGCACTCTTCCAGCCAGCATTGCACCGATTCTTCCCATGCGTCCCGCACGGTGAACGCCGCGTGTTCGTTGCGGGCCAAGCGCATCGCGTCTTGCCACATGACACCCTTCTTGCGAAACATCGCCAAGCCTTCCGCCCAAAGCTGATCGCGGTCGGCCCTGAGCGCCGCCAGATCGGTAGGGCCGACTTTGATCGGCAGATAGCGCCGTGCACCCGTCTCGTCGTCTAGATTCTCTTCTTCGTTGGTCGAACCGATCAGCAGGCAACGACGCGGGTATTTGGTGGCAAACTCCTTGAACTTCGGTACCCATTCCTCATGCGTGCGCGTAATGAACGCTTTGATGCCTTTCTGTTCACGGCTGGACATACCGCGCAGTTCTTCCAGTTCGCACACCAGCTTGCCGCGCATTACACGGGCCAAGTCGTCATCCTTGTCCGATAGATCCAGTTCGCCATAGAACTCTTCGGAAGGCACCATCGCTTTGATACCGTCCGTTTTGCCGCTACCCTGTTCGCCAACCAGAATAGGGGCCATGTCGCACTTCACGCCCGGCTCCATCACTCGTCCCGCAAGCGCAGTCCAGATATACCTAGATACGGCGTCTGCATAGGGCGTGTCTTCGGTCTTGAAGTAGCGAGTCAGGAACTTAGCCACGCGTGGCTTGCCGTCCCATTTGGGCAGATTCTCAAGCCAAAAAATCGCCGAGTCGAAACTGTTCTCTTCCGCCACGCTGCCGAATACATCACGCGTCATCTCTTTGCCAAGCGACAGGAAGCCGTTGCGTTCAAGATAGATGCGCATGTCGGTAATGTCTTTGTCGCGAATCGCTCGCCACTCTTCCGTGCCCTGACGGGCGAGCATCACCTCGTCTTTGAATTCATCGTACCGGATGCGCATGGCGCAAACGTTCGGATCGGACAAAGCGTAGGCAAGATTGGAGATGTTAGCGAGAATCGCGCCGTCTTTGCGGCGCTCGAACTTTGGGAGTTCAATGGTGTCTTCAGTAGCGGGCGCTTCAATGATGTCAAATTTAGCGCTCACGTCTTCAACGAAACCATACTCACGTGCCATCGCAAAGATGGTATTCGCGGTGATCGCCCCACGCTCGGTGCCGTGATCTTCCTTGATGTACGGCCAAACGCGTGATTCTAAGAAGTCAGCGTCGTACTTACCGGACTTGGCCGAAAATTCATGCGCCAATGCAAGCCCATCGTCTGAGCCGCCGGTGGCGTTGTGCAAACCAAAAATAACGTTTCGCCAGTCGTCATAAGACAACTCGCTATCGCCGGTATTGGGGATAGCGTTGAGCGCCGCGCGAAGGTCGTCTAGACAGGTATCTACAATGTCGGTATTTCGCTGAATGATTTCGCGCTCTACGACGGGAACCGGATCGGAGACCGGCCACGCCATTGTTAGTACCGTCTCGCGGTCAAGCGGGTCAAACTCCAACGGGTCGAGCGGCAAAGAAGCTTTGGCAAGAGGCAGGATGAACATGTTGCCCCAGCCGTCTTCCGGAACTACGTCTTGCTTCGGGAAAATTTCGATTTCACCGGAAGCAAGACCTTTACTTCCAGATGCGTAGCCGCAATGCTGGAGGGTTGAAATAAGTAACTGGCGGACGGAGTATCCATCCTGAGTTCCGTTCCATATAAAGTAAATGTGCGCGCCTGATCCGCCGGAAGATCGGAAAGGAATCGCATGAAGGCCGCGCGTTCGCGCGTGTTCAAATAGTAGAGAAACGCTTCTAACGATTCCTTCCCAACCCACTGAGCCGTCATGATCGTCAATATCCAGTAAGGCAATCTGCGTCGTGCTTGACCCGGGCGACATAGGAGCCGCGCCAAAGTACGGGCCGTTGCCGAAGTGTTGAAGGAGACGAGCGCGCGTAAGCCCTGACTTGATGTGCTTCGGCGCTTGCCCGTCTTTTTTGATCCAGCATGATTCAGGCGCAACGCGCGTAAGAATAGGCGCGAGCGCGTCAATGAAGACGCTGTTGTCCATAGACGTTATTTATTGCCTTTGTGAGCTTTATAGTAGCGGCACTCGCTGCACGGCAGCTTATCAAACGAGCCGCACGAGACGATAGGCAATTTGCCTTTGGTTACGCGATGGATCTTGCGCGTGGCCTCTTCGATCTTGCGCGCCGTCTCAACAGTCGGCACGCGACCCCCAACGGGGTCATCATAGCCATACTGATACAGTGTGCCCACCGCCTGATCGACCTGCCGTGCCAACTCGCGCTTCTCATTGGCCGTAGACGCCTTCATCCACTCTTTGTATTTCGCTGACATGCTGCCTCCTTAAACCGAGTTTGCACTATAGCCCATTCGAAGCGGTCATGCAAATTGCGTTAAAAGTACTTGACAAGCCGTGCGCAGCGCGCCTATATTGCAACCCGCAGTGTCCACTTTCACAGGAGAACATCATGACGATTGAACAGTTGCTGACCGATCTTATTATCGCCCTGAAGGAAAATACAGCAGAGATTCGTGCTGCTAACAGCAATTACGTAGAATGCGTTGCGAATGCTGTTGGGGAGGCCGCTATTCCAACAACCGGCACGACGATCCAACGCACCGAGAAAATCGAAGCCGCTGAAGAAAGCATCCTCACTTTTGAAATGGTACGCGATGCGATCCGCAAACTCGCCGCCGCAGACCGCCCCGCCGCCGAAGCGCTGTTGGCGAAATTTGATGTAAGCAAGATTAGCCAACTTGAAGGCAAGCCGGAAGTCTGGCAAGAAGCCTATGCAGAGGCAACGAAGTGAGCACCGGTCACGCATTGCTTTCGCCCTCTTCTGCACATCGCTGGCTGCTGTGCGCGCCTAGCGTTGCGATGGAGGCGGATTACCCTGATACGTCAAGCGCCGCCGCAGATGAGGGGACGCGGGCGCACGAGTTGGCGGCGGAAATGCTGCAAGGAAAAGTTGTCGGTGCTTCGGATCGAGAATGGCCTTGGGAAATGGTGGATTACGTACAACAATACGTTGACTACGTAAAGGCCCAAATAGAAGCTTACCGCGCGGCGGGAGCGGAGGTTGAGGTATATACGGAAATGAGCTTGGCCATCGCTCAGCTAACCGGGGAACCGCTCGCAAAAGGAACTAGCGATGTCGTATTGTTTGCCGTATGGAAAGACGGTTGGGCTGAAGCTACGGTTATTGATCTTAAATACGGCCATAATTCCGTAGAGGCGAAAGACAATCCTCAGCTAATGATGTACGGCGCGGCAGTACGGGATCATTTCGCATTGGACGCCGAAATAGGAATTGTGCATTTGCACATCTTTCAACCGAGATTGCAACCACAAATTCGAACTGATAAATGGGTGGGCACCGCATTGGAGCATTGGGTTGAAAATACTTTAGCCCCCGCCGCCCAACAGGCATTGCTATACTACGAAACCCGCGATGTTGCTCCTTTTTCAGATTCCGACTTCAACCCGGGGGATAAGCAATGTCACTGGTGTAAGCACTTCGGCAATTGCGGCCCCGCGAAGCGACACGCTGAAAAGATCATCGGCGAGAAGTTTGACGCGCTGCCCGATGAGAGTCATGTTTTGTCGCAGGAGGAACTTGCTGCGGCGTGGCACGCGTTGCCGTTTATTGAGCGATGGGTTAAAGCGGTCAGCAGCGCCGCCTATCAGGCCGCTGAAAATGGGCACCCGATTAGCGGCACGAAGATGGTTGCGGGCAAGCGCGGGCACCGCAAGTGGCAGAGCGCAGAGGAAGCAGAGGAAGAGATGAAAGCGATGCGGCTCAAGGTCGATGAGATGTACGACAAGAGTCTCAAATCGCCTAGTACGATGGAAAAAGCCCTGAAAGATAACCCGCGTAAATGGAAGAAACTTGCTACGCTGATCGTTCAAGAAGAAGGCAAGCCATCGTTGGTTGCCGATAGCGATCCGCGCCCGGCGATTGAAATAACACCGGTTGCGGCTAAGTTTGATGACCTAGGAGATATGGAATGAGCATGTCTTACATCCTTCCTGAAATGGCGCGCTTGATTTTGAGCGATGCTGCGCTCGAATCCGTGCGCACACAGAACGAAGAAATCAAAGAAACCATTCTCAACACCGCAATCGAGAAGGTAAAGCAGTTGTACCCGCATTATTTCCGCGCTGACGCGCTTTAAGGAGAAAGCAATGGCAGGCAAAGAAGTTATTCTCAAAGATGTGCGCACTTCGTTCCTTAACGTCTTCCAGACGGATAAGTTCGGCAAGTATTCGGTGAGCTTGTTGATTGAAAAGAACAGCGCAAACCACAAGGCGTTGCTAGCGGCGGAGGAAGCCGTAGCCAAGGAGCAATGGAAGGACAAAGCGGATAACGTCTTGAAGACGTTGCGGAACAAGGACGAAGCCGCCGTTCATGACGGAGACAACAAGGCCGAATACGACGGCTTCGAGGGAATGGTGTATATCCATCCTTCGAACGCGAAGCGCCCCACGCTCATTGACCGCAAGCGCAATCCGGTTACGGAAGGGGATGGCGTGCTTTACTCTGGCTGTTACGTCAACGCTATCGTTGAGGTGTGGCCTCAAGACAGTAAGGAGTGGGGCAAGCGCGTGAATACTAGCTTGAAGGGCCTGCAATTCTTTCGCGATGGCGATCCCTTCGCGGGCGGTGCGAAGGCGGCTGCGGTCGATGACTTTGAAGACCTTGGCGACGGCGCGGACGACGATTTGGACTAAGCAAACCGCCCCGCGCAAGCGGGGCATTTTACCGAGGTGAAATCATGAGCAAATATCAAACGCTGACGGATGAGGAATTCATTCGGGAATTAGAATTTTGGGTTAATAACGACGGCGACCCGCTTTATGTGGAGTGCCTAGCTCGCCTCCAAAATATTACCTCTCAAACGGATGTTGCGCAGCGATTAGAAAATGCGTATGAAGATGGTTATGCGGAGGGGCACGAGGCGGGATATCAAGCGGGATGGGAATCTTGCGAAGACGAACACGACCGATGAACAAACAACTCTGGATTGACACAGAGACTTTTAGCCCCGTCCCGATCAAATTTGGCTCCCATCGCTACGCCGAAGAGGCCGAAGTCATGCTCTTTGCGTACGCCATCGCCGATGGGCCAGTAGGGTGCGTCGATTTAACGGCGGGAGAACGGTTTCCTGACGATCTGCAATCCGCGCTTGCCGATCCGGAATACGAAATCTGGACGCACAACGGTGGGGGTTTTGATATGCCAGTGCTAGTTAAGACTGGCATCTTCTCTATCGACCTGCTACCGCGCCTTCGCGACACAATGGTGCAGGCGTTCGCGCATGGCTTGCCGGGGAGTCTGGATAAGCTCGGTGAAATTCTCAAGCTGGATACGAATGCGCAGAAGTTAAAGGAAGGTAAAGCGCTGATCAATCTTTTTTGCAAACCGCTGCCGAAGAACAACAAACTGCGCCGCGCGACCCACGAAACCCACCCCGAGAAGTGGGCGGAATTTATCGAGTACGCGAAGCAAGACATTGTGGCGATGCGCGAAGTCCACAAAAAACTTCCGAAATGGAACTATCCAAACAATGAACTCGAACTATCTCACTGGCGGCGTAATCTCGCCTTCAACTACCGAGGATTTTTGGTCGACACAGACCTCGCCCGAGCGGCGGTGGTGGCCTCTGAAAAAGCTAAGGAAAGTCTCGCGGATCAGGTCAGCGAAGCGACGAACGGGGATGTTGAAGCGGCGACGCAACGAGACAAATTGCTAGCGCATATTTTGGCAGAATATGGCGTTTCTTTGCCGGACATGAAGAAATCGACCATTGAACGCCGCGCTAACGACCCATCTTTGCCTAGTTCTCTTCGCTTTTTGCTTCAAATGCGCCTAGAAAGTAGCATGACGAGTGTGAGCAAATACACCGCGTTGCTCAATAGCGTATCTTCAGACGGGCGTTTGAGAGGCACTATCCAGCACTTGGGCGCGCAGCGAACAGGCCGCGATGCCGCCCGCTTGTTTCAGCCACAGAACATGAAGTCGCCGGACGGTGCGCTTATGGCGGCTGAAATGGGGGCGGAAAAGGTAAATAAAGAAGTACAACGCAGGTACATAGAAACCGGAGTAGACGCCCTCAAAGCAGGAACCGCTGATCTTGAATTCTCAAATGTGATGGGTCTTACGGCAAACCTTGTCCGCAGCACGATTATCGTACCGAAAGGCAAGAAGATGCCTGTCGCCGATCTATCCAATATTGAAGGGCGCGTACTGGCGTGGCAGGCTGGTGAAAAGTGGAAGCTTAAGGCATTTCGGGAATACGATGCGGGAACTGGCCCTGACCTGTACGTAATGACCTACGCGCGGGGCTTCGGCGTATCGATTGAAGAAGCTTTGAGCGATAAAGCCTTTCGCAAACAGGGTAAGGTGATGGACTTGGCCGGAGGGTTTGAAGGCGGCGTAGGTGCTTACCTGACTATGTCTTTGACTCTCGGGATCGACATCGAAGAATTGAAACGCGATGTGTTCGCCGCGCTGAACAAAATAGACGAAGAAATTAAAGAAGGTTCGCAACGGTTTTGGAAATGGGCCGAACAGAATAAACGTACATTGGGGCTAGAACGGGATATTTTTATCGCTTTCGATATTCTCAAACGCGTTTGGCGCGCCGCGCATCCGGCGACCGAAGCGTATTGGTTCAATGTAAAGAACGCCGTGATGCAGGCTATCAACAGCACGGGCACAGTGATAACGGTAAATCATGTTCGCATTGTGCGTAAAGGCGCTTGGCTGCGTGTTGTACTGCCCAGTGGACGCTCGCTGTGCTATCCTTCCCCGCGAGTGGAAGAGGGTAAAATTTCGTATGCGGGCGTTAATCAATACTCGCGGCAGTGGGGGCGCATAAACTCCTACGGCGGGAAGTTTGTAGAGAACTTTACCCAGGCCATTGCGCGAGACGTATTGAAGCACGGCGAAGAATTGGCCGAAGCCGCAGGGTATAAAATCCTTATCCCGATCCACGACGAATTGCTAACTGAAACGCCGGATACTGACGACTATTCCGCCGAAGGTTTGGGGACGTTGATGGCTACAAACCCGCCATGGGCACCAGACCTACCGCTATCGGCGGCGGGGTTCGAGACGTATCGCTACTATAAGGAACTATGAGAGAATCCGAGATCGAACGGTATCTTACGAAACGCGTCCGCGAGACGGGCGGCATTTCGTATAAGTGGACTAGCCCCAGCCGCCGAGGCGTGCCGGATAGGATTCTCATATACCCCGAGGCACGCTACTACCTGTGCGAAATCAAAGCCACAGACCAGACCCCTACACAAGCGCAAATCCGTGAGCATCGGCGGCTCCAAGCGATGGGCTGCATTGTGCTTGTAATCGCCAGCAAAGAAGATGTTGACAACTTCATAAAATGGTATGCCTAAATTCGCCCCGCGCGATTATCAGAAACTCATCATGGATTTTGTCTATGAACATGAGCGGTGCGGCGTACTCGCAGGCATGGGCATGGGCAAGAGTTCTTCACTTCTCGCCGCTATCGATTCGGAATTAGCTTTTGGCAATCAGACAGGGCCGACACTCGTCACCGCGCCGTTACGCGTTGCGCAATCCACTTGGCCGGACGAACAAGAGAAATGGAAGTTCCGCAACATCGAAGTGCAGCCTATCGTCGGCACTGAAGCGCAACGCATTCTCGCGCTCAACAACCGCAATGCATCCGTGTTCACGACGAATTACGAGAACATCCCTTGGCTTGTAGAATGGTTTAAGCACAACAGGAACAAATGGCCGTTCGAACGCGTCGTAGCCGATGAGTCTACTAAACTAAAAGGCTACCGCACTCGTCAAGGCACGAAGCGTTCCAAGGCGCTCGCGGAAGTGGCGCATAAGAAGGTCAAGTTCTGGAATAATCTGACGGGCACGCCCGCGCCTAACGGTCTAGAGGATTTGTGGGGGCAAACGTGGTTCATCGACGGCGGGCAGCGCCTCGGCCGCACATACACTGCTTACGAACAACGCTGGTTCCAAAGCTTGCGCACTAGCGGTAACTTCAGCGTCACGAAGCCGTTGCCACACGCTGAGAAGGAAATTCAAGCACTACTGCGCGAAATTTGCATCTCGGTTAACGCCAAAGATTGGTTTGACCTACGCGAACCTATCGTCAACGATATTTTCATTGACCTTCCCTATAAGGCGCGTGATGCATATCGCAAGATGGAGCGCGAATTATTCCTAGAGATTGACGGCAAGGAAGTTGAGGCTTTCAATGCTGCAAGCAAAACGATAAAGCTCTTGCAACTCGCAAACGGCGCGCTCTATACTGACGAAGAAAAGAACTTCTCTGAAGTCCACGATTTGAAGCTGCAAGTGCTGGACGAGATTGTCGAAGAAGCGGGCGGCATGCCGGTGCTTGTAGCGTATCAGTTCAAGAGCGATTTGGTTCGGCTCAGGCGGGCGTTCCCGAAAGGGCGCGAACTGGATAAGGAACCGCAGACGCTACGGGACTGGAACGCCGGGAAAATCCCCGTGTTGTTCGCGCACCCGGCAAGCGCAGGCCATGGTCTGAGTCTGCAAGACGGTTCAAACATCATGGTCTACTTCTCGCATTGGTGGAATGCCGAAGAGCGGGCGCAGATTCTCGAACGTATCGGCCCGACACGCCAGTTGCAAGCCGGGTATGACAGACCGGTTTTTGTATATAATATCATCGCCCGAAGCACCGTAGACGAAGATGTTATCGAGAGCTACAAGCAGAAAATTACGGTGCAAGACGCCTTGAAAGAAGGCATGAAAAGGAGAATGAAATGAGCGAAGCTAAAGGCATGACACCTACTACAGATACCGCCTTCATCCTGCAAACGCGGGATTTTTTACGGGCACTTTTAGACAGAGACGTTTGGTATCTAGAAGTGTCGGAAGGGGTGCGCCGAGAAGCCCGTAGACTTCTCGGCGATGAGGTCAAGAAGTGAGCATTTCAGGCACGACCGTGTTACGGGCGACTTGCCCGTACCGGTCGTGGTAGGTGATGGAAGTAATCTGACGGTCTGAAATCCAACCCCCGCGTGCTGCATACGCATCCCGCGCCGCCAGTGTAGCGTGCTGCACGACGGTCATTCCCGAATGTTCTTTCTCTTCGACGTGGTGACGGTGCCCCGTATGCGCATAACGTTTCGTCGTCGCGCCCCACGTTTTCGCAAATTGAGCGGCGAACAGTAGCGGCAGCGCTTCGTTCTTCTTGAGGTGGCCGTGATGGAAGCCTAGCATCGTCTGCCCATGCTGGTGCACGTAGTAGGGCATTTCGGAATCGATAACGGATACGCGCGGCTCATTCTCGTACAGCAGCCCGAACAGATGGCGCAGCCAGACCGACGACGCCATGTCGTGGTTTCCTTCGGCCATCAATACGATAACCTTCTCGTGCCGTGAAAGGGCTTTCGTGATGATGGCTCGCAGAACGCGAACGGCGACACGAATAACCTTGCTGTAACGACCGTCAGCGTCTACAATGTGCCCGCTCGTTGGCGTGACCGGCGCTAGGCTATCGTAGTGCAGGAAGTCGCCAAGCTGGGCCACGACGCACGTCTGGGCTTTGGGTGAGGCGGCAATAAGATGCTCGAACGCGCCCATGAGGGTTTCTTCGGCAATCTTCAAATCCCAATCTTCGCCAGATTCGGGTGCCCATGCCATCATGCCGACGTGGCAATCCGTGAACGTGTACAGATTGCACAGTGCGTCTTCGGTGTGCTTGGGCGCTTTGACGGGCTTCTCGCGTTTAACGTCTTCAGCCAGCGCGGCCACCGCTTCACGGGTCGCGCGTTCCACTTCCTGAAGATCGAGTGTTGTCTTAACCCACTGCATGACGGGCTTGCCGTCCTTATACAGCGTAGACGCGCCTTTGAGAAGCTGCCCCGGAGGTGTCGGTTTGTCCAGATCGTAATCCGGCGAGAACCCGTGGATGCCAGCTTTGCGAACTACCAGCTTGAGTTGGTTGCGCACACTACCTTCGGAAGAGTAACCAAGCAGTCGGGCAGCCGAGCGGATCCCGCCGGTAGTATTGACGGCGTCGATCACTTCACGCTGTCGATCCGTAGCCCATTCTTTATAACGTTCATCGATTTTCATGCGTTGACCTTCCCTCTGAAATGACGACAAGCCAACCCTTCCGGGCTAGTAAAAAGGCCGCGCGAAGTTGTCCCCGTTTCATCAACAACGACAGGCGGGTCTACATAACACCACGTATTGCCATCTTCTTCTGCATCAAAAAACTTGCACTGCGCACACGTTTCTGCCGGGAATACCGGAATGACTTTAGCGGCTGGCTTGCGCGGCATTAGCGGCCTCCTGTTGCGCTTTTACCCAAGCTTGCAGGGCGATTAGTTGCTCTTCGAGTTGGTGGGCGTATTCGGCTTCGTTGCTGTGCTGGGCTGCAACGTCTGAGAGCTTAACCCCGCTGGCGGCTTCATTAGTTCCGTCGGCGGTTGCGGGAAGGGGCACATTAGCGTTTGCGGCGTTCCACACGCTGACAAAGCCATTGTTGATAGTACAACGAGCGTCATCCGATTGAGTGACATAGACCGGCACCTCTTTAGTAATGACCTGTGCTTTCTCGTGAACGACTTGCACGCGGTCAACGTATTGCGTCACCACTTGCGTAGTGACGACCGTTTGCTTCTCTACGAGCTTGGCGATAGCTTGCGCGTCTTTAGCCTTCTGCGCGTCCCATAGTTTTTCTACATGAGACGCCCCACGTTCATAGGCCAGCACGTAAAAGAAAACGACGGCCAAAGCCGCCGCGATCCATTTCCAGTACGCTTTTAGAAATTCAAGAATCATTCTTTCTTCTCCCCCGGCGCAAGGCCGAGCATGACAGCCGTAGCCGCCATCATCGCCGCTAAACCGCCACCGTAGGCGGCTGAGTCAAAAGGCTGGTGTAAGTGGAACACATTTACGATTTGCATGACGTGAAAATGGAAGAAGGCGTACAAACCCATCCACCGCTGCATGCTGTGGGTTTCCCCATCTGCTTCGGTAACGATTTGTTTGAACCATTCTCCCAAGTTCATGTCAGCCCACCTTCATCATGTCGGCCAAACGAACGGCGCGCCCGCCAACCTGTTTAGCCCATTTCGAAGCCAGCATATTGATCGCCGCTTGCGAATAATCGCCCGTTTGAATGCATTTCAACGTGTTGGTGAAGGTCGCTAGCGTAGGCCAGCCCATGTTGAAACACATGTTAGCCAATACACGTTGCCGCGTGCCGGACAGCTCTGTCCACCACGGTACGTTGCGGTTCAGATCATTCATAACGCTATCAATGTCATCCGCTAATAGCTTATTCACTTGATTGTCGTTAAGGGGTTCTTGTTGCTTTGTGAAAGGGTATTTGGCATCGGCGTCGATGTTGTGCCCGACGCCAATAGTCCAGTTGCCAAGGTGATCGGTGTAGCGGCTGTAGCGCACGCCTTCATCCCGCCGCAGTTCGGTGATGAGCGTTTCAAAGTCGATTTCGTTCATGATCCTGTGTATTGGAGAGTACCGGAATTTGTGTACACGAATCTATTCATCGCGGACGTGTCGACTATATAATAATCCCCAAGGATGTCAAGTTTATCGCCTTCAAAAGCTAATTTAGACTGACACAGCAAAACTCGGTTTAGCAAGCCGTTGAGTCCGTCTGACGGGTCGCCGTTTATCGGGGGTAGATTTGGGTTAGAATCATTGGTTGTCGTGCCCGCCACCCACACAGGGCTGTGGGAGTCGCCAGTGAACCCGCCCCTAGAGAAAACGCCGACCCCCGGCCCGTTAGCGGCCCATAAGGGCACGCCGGATAGGGTGCTGCCTGTTCGGTTCACTACTACGGTTTCTTCGGTAAATAAGTTAGTGGGGTCGATGCCCCAATAATCGACCCCACTCCCGCCGCCCCCGGTGTAAACAACCGCTATAGTTGCGGCGGCTGTGGCGGGGTCAGTTGTTGGGGGCAATGGCACTCTATTGGCCGCCGTCGCGTTCACCGACAGCGCTATTATGTTGGTTCCCGGTTGCCAAATCGCGCTAGACGTAGCGGCGATAGGGTCTTGCAGACCACTAGCAGGTGTCGAGAGCGGAAGACCGACGTGCGCGATTGCGCTAGTCACGTTAGCTATGGGTACTATTTCTGTCGGCGGCTTGCGGCAAATGCTGGCAAAGTACAACAGGGTGGGCGGGTTTCCGGGGGTTGCTGAGGGAACTTCTATCTTGAAACTAGCGCCGCTGTTATTTTCCAGTACTTGAACAGCCCCAACGACTACGGTTACGCCCAGCCCCGGTAGGTCGCCCCCCAACGCGGCAGACGCGCCGGGGGTGCTAGCGGTTACTGTAAATACCGCTGTTGGGTATTTTTCCAATAAAGTACTATAAGTACCGTCCCCGTTATTAATTCTGAAACCTAATGCGGTACCCGTCTGCGCATTTGTCGGCATTGCCGGGGCGATACCGTAAGGCCCCGTAAGATTTACAATCGTAACCGGGAGCGAGGGTTGTATAACCGCCCCGGCGGGGATATTGTCGCCAAATAAGGTTCCGATGCCGCCGGTCGCGTAATATTTATTTTGTGTTACTGCGCCTTGGGCGTCAAAAGTAGAAACTATCGCGCCGTCCAACGGTTGGGATTGAATCAAAAAAACTTCCAGATTCACCGCCGTAATCGGGGGCCAGCCGAAAATCGTATTCAGATCCTGACCATGCCAGTAGAAGCCCGTCGGCGGCACTTGAATCCCCCCAAGACTTAGCGGCCAATAGCGCAAGTTAAGGTCTTGCCCCGCTACTTGGTAGCCTACCTTGTGCGTCGAAATGCCCCCACCCAACGGTCCGAACCAGCCGTCAAGATCGACACCGAATTGATTGAAGTAGCCTGAACTCATTTCAATTTGACGTAGACTGCTGCGCCCCCGAGTACGGCCAAAATAATAGCCCACATCACCTTTTGGATGACGGAGCGCCCGACTTCCTCGCTAATAAGACTCATCATCTCTTTAGCAACTTGTCGGGCAAAAGCCCGCTCTTTCTCTGAGAGGTCGTTATCGGCCATTTTGTTTTAGGCAAAAGGGAAAGGGTTAGGCGGTTCCGGGGGCGCGGTGAACGTCGTGCCATCGTACGTATAGCCGGGGCCAACGGGAGAATCATCCGGGAGAGCGACGGCAGTTTGCGGAATGGCCGCGCATTCAGTTTCCCCGTCCCACAACACCACATTTAAGACGAAATTATTTTCTAATATCGCATATCTTTGCATTATGAGTATTCCCACACAATGACTACCCCGGCCCCACCGGCCCCACCAGACAGCGCGGGATTGGCCCCGAACAAGCCCAAGTTAACTGTGCCAGATCCGCCGCTTCCGTAGCCCACCCCCGACAAGCCTGCCGCCCCTACATTTGGAGCCGAACTTCCCGCTCCCAAATGCCCAGCAGGGGGAGGCATATTGGTGAAAAAACCCGAAGTATTATTACTCATATTGAGAGGGCCGAGGCCGCCAACGAGCGATAGAATGGAGCCGCCGGTAGCCGAGCCCCCCGAACCGCCCCCGCTGATAGTCAAACCCGTATTAGGACCGGCATTGCCTCCTCCCCCACCCCCGCCAGCGGTAATCCCTGCGAATGACGAACTGCCACCGTTTCCCCCCGAAGCACCCGAAGCCGCGCTACCACCCGCGCCGACGACTACAGAGGCCCCGGAGAAACCGCTCGTCATCCTATGCAACACGTATCCCCCCGCGCCCCCACCACCGCCTGCGGAACCTTGCGCCGTAGTAACCGCTGGGGCCCCGCCGCCGCCACCGCCAGCACCTTGTATTTCTACTATTACACTATTCGTACCTGTCGTGGGTGTGTATGTACCGCTTGAAGTAAATATTTGTACGTTCAGCAAGCGTCCTGATTGGCTAGGTACATCCGCTGCCACAAGAGCCCGGAACGTCGGCGCGGCTGCTGCGCCAGTAGTCGGCCCCGCGAAAACGGTATTCGCCGATTGTGTAGCCAACGTACCGGTAAGCGTACCGGAGCCGGCAACCGGCGAACCGCTGACGGTAATGATAGACGGCAAAGACAGCCCGACACTGCTTACTGTGCCCGCGCCGAGATTCGTGCGCGCCGCCGCCGCAGTCGTTGCGCCTGTGCCACCTTGTGCGACCGACAACGCGGTAGTCAGACCCGAAAGCGAAGTGATATCGCTGTTTGCTCCGGAAGCCGCTGCACCGAGATTCGTACGCGCAGCGGTTGCGGTAGTGGCGTTCGTGCCGCCGTTTGCAATTGGCACCGCGCCGACCAAAGTATCAGCGGCATTGATTGGCAGACCGTCCGCCCACGCAGTGCCAGTCCACCAGCGTGAAACCCCGCGATTACCGACATAAATCTCAAATCCCTGCTTCGGTACAACAAAATTCCACTGGCTGTTATACCAAACGGCGAGGTTATTGTCCTGCCCCGCCCATGCGCCGGTAGCGCCGGGGGCCACAATGTAGGTATCGCCGTTGTTGGGAGGCCCACCGGTCGGGGCGACATACCCGCTAGGAGGCGAATACGCAAACGTGGCCGAAGTCAAATTAGCCTGAAACGACACCGCCGCTTGGGTCGTAATGCCCAAATACAACGGCGAAGTACCACTGATGGTAATGCCGCCTAAATTAGTAACGGGGTTGTTGCTTGGGGTATTGTTGTACCATTGCCCCCCGTTAATATTGGCCCAAAACTGTCGGGTAGTGGAGTTGTAGGCTATGCATACTACGTCGCCAACAGCAGCGCCCCAGAGTATGAAGTTAAAAAAAACTGACCCGTTATTGCCGTAAGCCGTCCCGTTATTCGTAGGGACGATCCCTGCCGACCCCCCGCCGTCTGTAACCCCTATTTTGGTCGTGAGGTTGGTGCCTAGCGGCGCGACCCCTATTTGCGCCCCAATATTCGGCGTGCCGGAAAGCAATTTGTATTCAAAATACACATTACCTGTCAGCGGGGCCACACCAAGAACCCCGGTCGGGGTAGAAGACGACGTAGTAACCGTTGTGTTACCCGCGCTAACCGTCACGCCCCCCGGCGACGTACTTTGATCGAACCCCTGCCCCCCGGCAGGTGGCGCGGTTAACTGGTCGGTGATCGCGTATCCGTTCACCAACGAAGTTAGAATGGGGTCTGTGCCGGTAGCCACCGCCCATGTCGCGTCTTCGCGGAGGAAACGTGTAGTTCCTGCGGTCGCACCGGGGTCAGGGACAGCGCCTTGCGAATGGGAACTACCTGAAGCGCCAAACACGGGCACGTCAGTACCCACGAGCGGGCGGAAAGAAGGCGCGCCAGTACTACCGGCAGGGGCTGCGAATACCGTTGCCGCCGTCTGGGTTGCGAACGTACCGGTCAGTGTGCCCGAACCCGTTACCGGCGAACCCGTAATCGTAAAGACTGACGAAGGGAGCGCGAGGCCCACGCTAGTGACAGTGCCCGAACCGCCCCCGCCGGGCGGAACGGCCCACGTCGCGTCTTCGCGGAGGAAACGTGTAGTTCCTGCGGTCGCACCGGGATCGGGCACCGCGCCCGGTGCGTGCGAAGAACCGGAAGCGCCAAAAATAGGCAAGTCAGCGCCGACGATAGAACGGAAAGTAGGCGCGCCCGCAACGCCGTTAGGCGACGCCCACACCATATTCTGCGTTTGCGAAGCAAGGGAAGCGGTAAGAGTGCCCGAAGTCGTAACTGGCGTACCGGACACGTTAAAGATAGCAGGCAGAGAAAGCCCAACGCTCGTGACTGTCCCAGTTCCCGTGCCGCCGGGTAGGTCGGCAATAGTCAGTGCACGGAAAGTTGGCGTACCAGCGCCGCCGGAAGCGGGGCCAGCGAATACAGTATTAACGGGCTGAGGGTTAAACGAACCGGTGAGCGTGCCGGAAGACGTAATCGGTGAACCCGTAACGGTGAACACTGACGAGGGGAGCGTAAGCGCAACGCTAGAGACGCCACCCCCACCGCCACCGCCTCCTGCGTAAGGCAAACCCGTCCATGCGGTTACGCCGTCACCGAATTTGAACTTATTCGTGTCGGTTTCCAGTCCGAGTTCTTTCGCGAGCAAAACCGGATTGACAGATGTCCAGTTAGCGGCGGTGTCTCCGCGAAACTGATAAGTCCACAGCGTGGTTGCCATCAAGCGCCCCCGAAATTAATAATGAAGCGGCACTCTTCCACCGGCGGGGCGGCGCTGCCGCCGTCAACACCTGTGACTCCGCTGCCGGTTCCTCCCGTAGAGGATATCACAATCCCCCCGACGCCATTGTCCACGATGGTAATGTTAGCACCTGCTATCAGCGATTTGAACGCCAGTGTTGTGCCTGTCGAAGCGCCAGTATTAACAATGGAAACGCCGGTTCCCGTGCTGGCCGCGCCCGTTACCGTACCGCCGAAAGCATAATCTTGAAGATAACGCCAGAGTTTCCAAAGCCAAGTCTGCCAGCCGTAGCTGTTCATCGGCGTTTTCGGGTCTGGCGGTTGCTCCAGTCGGCGGCGTGGCAAGGCCATTGTTAATACTCCCATCCTTCGGCGAAGCCTAGGTCTTGCAACTCAGGAAGTTGCTTTTCCAGACGCTTGCCGATATCGATACGCCACATCGGGCTGTTGGGAATTTCTATCTTCTTAATAGCACGATAGGCGCGATTAGCGCTGCCGGATACCGTAAAATCTGTGCCCGTAGCAACGCATACGTAATCGCCTGTTGTGACAGGCATGGGCTTTTCTACGATTTCGCCGTCTTCTTCAACTGGGGCTTTCCCCAGCTTGACATCGCACAAGTGAATGTCTTCCATCCACATCGGTTCAGAATGATAAACCGGGAAGCCTTCTACGTCGCGCCCGGTGTACTCGGTAAAAGGGTAATCCGGAATTGCTACGACGACGCCGGTTGCGACCTCGTTGGCGACCTGAAGCGTATCCCGCCCTTCAAGTGCGTCAAGCATCCACTCTGCCGGATCGGATACGATCAACGCGGACTGGATGATGTTACAAGGCCAGCCGGGGCGGCTCGTGGCTTCCAGCGGCCACGGCGTGCCTTCCTTGTCGATAATGCACGCCATATCGAAGAAGCCCCGATAGTTGATCTTTTTGAGGTGATCCGTCAGGGGAAGAAGCAATTCTTCGGCAAGCTGCGACTTTTCGGTATAGCGCATGCAGGTGCCCTGCTCGCCGGTATTGACGCCGTTATCCCCGGCCATTAGCTTCTTGTGCTCGAAGTTTTCAAGAAAATGGCGTGACCAGCCGTTCTTGCCGAACCATCCGCCCACTGCCATCTCAATACCGCCTTGGAACTTCTGCAAGATAAAACCTTCATTCTTCGGGTTTTTCGCTTTCCAGCGTTCCAGCATGAACACCATATCGGCGGGCGACTTTGAAACGTAGGAAAGCGCTTTGTCTACGTCGCCGTTCGGCTTCGAGACGAAACGCTCCATGTTTTTCTTGACGTACTCGATAGCCTTGTCGTAGTCTTTAAACTCAACGCCTTCCATGACTTTCATACCGACTTTCTTAAACAGGTCTTGGCCTTTCTGTCGGTTTAGTTCAAGTTCTGCGCCCGCAACGTTGCTACCGAAAATGGGGAACCCGCGCTTTTGGAACGGCGCGAGGTCTTCCATCATGGATGAATTGTCGGTCGTTACGATCAAATCCGCCCACGCCATGTGCGGTTTCCAATCGGGAACTTTACGCACAAAGCCATCGCCAACGGCGCTGCGGGTTTTGCCCTTTTTAGGCTTTACCCACAAACGGACATCGTGGCCCGACTCTTCGCATTGCATGCAAAAGTCAAGCGCGAGACCGATCTGATCGATGACAAGGATTTTCATTCTTTAGCGTTAGAAGGGGTTTTAGTCACACCCATTATTCTATTGCTAAACGCCGATTCCGCAAACTGCTGGGCGCGTGCCAAAGCCTTAGCTTTGTCAACAAGTTTTTTGTCGACTCCCATTTGGGATAGCTTTTGCGCACCGCCCGGTTGCGTAGCGATGCTTACAATCGCTTTGGCTTCTTTTTCGCTCATGCCCATTTTAGAAGCGAGGCCCAGCATCGTACCAGCAATGCCGCCGGTCGCTTTATTAACGGCGTAGGCGCCCATAGTCGCCTCGCGGCCTGCTTCGGCTTCCTCGCGTTGAATGACCGGGCTAGCGAATTCCGACGACGTTTTCTGCCGCTGGGCTTCGGCGCGGAAACGCCGAGCCATTGCCCGGGCGTAGTCGTTACCGGCTACCGCGCGGATCTCCGGGCTTTCCAACGCCTTTGCCGCTGTGTCTAGCTGCGCTTTTGTCAGCGGGCGGGGGTTCGTAAGGAACTCTTCCATGCCGTTGACAAAGCCCAAGCGCGCGTGCTGCTGTTCCAACGGCGACATGGCGTTGAATTTGGCCCGATCAGCCATCGCCAGCCCTTTAGAGAACTGTGTGCCCCAGTCATAAGCATCGTTTTTTGCGCGGTTGATGGCTCCTACTTCTGCGGACAAATCATAAGCAGACTTGAAGCTGTAACCACCTTTTTTCATTTGACCGATCAACTGCTCGTGGATGTCCGAGAGTTGTTTGCCGAGATCGTTGTTTTTATTTTTGAAAGCGTCTTCCCGCATGCGTGCAAGTTCACGTTGCAGCTTATCCATGCCAGACATGGGCAGATCTTTGCCCGGTGTCCATTGCGGTTTGGGCAACAAACCCGCTTGCACCGCTTCGTTCCATTGCGCCGATGCCGTTTTTGCGGCTTCTTTTACGGACGGCAATTCCATGATCTTTTGCAGTTCAGGCGACATCGGCATGACTTGCATTTTGAGCTTGTCGTAGGCCGCGTTCTTGTCGGCCTCCAACTTCGCCATGTCGCTTTCCAACTTTTGTTTCTGCTGCGCAAACGGCGGTTGGGCTTCCGCCGCCGCCTTTTCTCCCTGAATGCGCCCTTGCGCTCCTTCCACATCTTTTTGCGCCGCTTCTTGCGCTTGGCGGCGTACATCGCCCGAAACTCGGGTGGCGCGCTTGGTGAGTTCCGTAACGCCCGGCGATACGTCCGCGACGCGAGCATCGGGGGCTGCGTTAGCGGGGGGCAAATTGCCTTCTTTCTGAAGCGCTTGGGCGATCCGTTGTTTAGCTTTTTCTTCGGCTGAGGTCAACCCCATTGCTTGCGCGGCACGGGACAGGACAGGCCCGGCAGCGCTCGCCACGCCGTGAACCAGCGGGCCGAGAACCGCGCCGGTAGTCGCCCCCCGTTGGGCGGCGCTCATGCGCTGTTCCATTGAGCCGCCGGAGCCAAGCCCCGACAAACCACCGTATGCTGCACCGGTAGCGGCGCTGCGCACAAGCGGATTGCTAAGAACTTTGCCAACTGCGCCCGCCGTCCCTGCTCCGGGCAACGCGAACCCTTGCGCGGCCCCCACCGCCAGATCTAATCCAAGACCGGCAAGAGGGTGTTTTTGATCGTACATGTCGGCTAGGCCGCGAATCTTTTTATCCGCGCCGGGAACGATCGCACCCGCAACATCTGCGCCGAAGCCAAAGGTAGCGGACTGTAAAACTTTGGCGGCTTCTTCTTTGGTCGGCAACATCCCTTGTGGCGTCAACTTCATCGCCATGTCAAGCACGCCGGAATCGCTTTTTGCGGCTTCCGGTGTTTTCTCGGGCTCGGTCTTATAGCCTTCAAACGGATTTTGATATTCGGCCATATTAGTAACGATGCTCCCGGAACCAATCGTGATAATCTATGTATTCGGGTTTGCCGGGGATAGCTTGCGGATTTGGCTCACCATTGCGATAAAGCGGCACCGCTTGCCGGTATGCCGCCCACTCTGATCTAGCCAAGTTGCGGTCTGCGGTGGGATTTGCCCGAGCATATTCATCGGTAAAGGCCAACAAATTTAATTGGTCTGTTACCTCGGCTTTAAGAGAGCCGATGATACGCTCATTAGCGTCTTTACTCATGGATAATGACGGTTTAGTAGATTGAATAATACGCGCCATCGCCGCCGTTTGCGCCGAACGACCGCTGCCTTGTTGGGCTGACTTCAAGTCCTGAAGCCCCAATACCAGATCATTACTCAACTTAGCAAATTCTTGCTGCTTTGCGTCCAGCATAGTTGTGTACGCAAATTTTTGAAGCATCCCGCCCGTTGACTGCCCTGAGCCGCCTTGCCCCGGTTCACCTAACGAAGCCGCAAAAGATCCTGTAACCGCGCCTTTATCGATCAGTTCTTGCATGCGGGTAAGAGTTTCACCCGCTTTTGAAATCGTACCGCGCACCGCTGTATCGCTGCGAAGCTGCGCCGCGTTAGCCGTATTGATCTTGGCCTGCGCCGCTTGAGCCATCTTCGGATCGCCATACAGTTCCGAAGACGTTTGCGCGGTCGGGATACCAGCCTTTCGGTTGACTTCCATCCGCGCAGCCGTATCCGCAGCCGCTTTTGCGGGGGCCATTGCGATGCGGTCTTCTTTATCCTGTTTGCGCTGCTCTTCTTGCTGTTTGAGCGCCAGAGTCGCTTGTTTCAGGCGGATATCCGCCTGATCTTTGAGCGTCATCGTGCGCTGCGCCAGCGATTCAATTTTATTGCGATCTTGTGCGTAATCGCCAGTGAGATTGAGACCGCGAGTAGCGGCCCCCATAGCAGGATTAGAGCGGAGTTGCCCTAGAAAATTGTCATAGCTCGCCTGATCGGTGACGCCGGTCGCCAACTTAGCCGTTTCCGTGTTGGCTTCTTTTTGCGCGTCAAGCTGTTGCTTCTGCAACTTTACTTGCCCTTGTTGCAGTTCAGCGGCCCTGTCATAATACTGAGCGGCCAAGTCGGGCCGACCCGCTTTGGTGAGATTTTGAGCCGTCGCCAACGCCTGTTTGATTTGCCCTTGCTGGGCGCGGGCGGCTTGATCGTAGACCGTCATGCCGGGGTTCACCCCCGTGGCTTGAGCGGCATCGATGACCCCCGCGGGGGTTCCTTGCGCGGCTTGGTTGCGCAAGCCGTACATTTGCTGGAACTCTTGAATGCCCTTCTGCACCTTGGGGATAAACCCTTGCGTCTCGGGGTTGTTCGGGTTCCCCGCCGGGCCTGCGTTCCAGAAGCCCAGCGCCTTGCTGATGTCGCCCCCGGCTTTCTTGTACATCGCCCCGAAGTAGCTCATCGCACCATTCGGGTCTTTCGGGTTGAACGACTTCAACCCGTAACCGGGGTCTTGGGCCGTTGCGGGCATGACCTGAAAAGGCCCTTGCGCCCCCTTGGGGGATACCGCATCGACCTTACCCCCAGATTCGGCCATCATAATGCCGTAGGACGTACCCACCGGCAGACCGTTCTGCTGATCCAGTTGCGCAAGTTGATCCATCGACAACGGGCCTTTGACGCTACCCGAAGGCGC
>Ga0181519_10000306_pt1 | contig 45966 bp, 43 predicted proteins | sample PEATcosm2014_Bin_26_FD_121102 | JGI IMG/M metagenome (GOLD analysis project Ga0181519, IMG submission 121102) | Peatland microbial communities from MTU Mesocosm Facility, Houghton, MI, USA - PEATcosm2014_Bin02_10_metaG | ecosystem: Environmental > Terrestrial > Soil > Wetlands > Peat | place...
AATAGGCGACCAGCCGCACTGCGACGTGGTCCGACAGCGGCACGTTGACGAAGCCCTCGACCTTGCCGCCCGGTGCGCCGGCAGTGAAGGTGTCGGCGGTCAGGTCGTAGCCGGCCTCGAACTTCTCGGTCGTCGGCTTGTTGGTGATGATGCGCAGCACGCCCGCTTCCGAGCTTGCGCCGAACAGCGTGCCCTGGGGCCCCGACAGGTTCTCGATGCGCTCGATGTCGTAGACATGGACGTCGACGTTGTTCGCGATCGTCGTGACCGGCATCTCGTCGACGTAGACGCCGACCAGCGGCTGCGAGCCGACGTGCAGGCCGTCGCCGCCGTTCGTGACGCCGCGCACGTACAGCTGGGCCTGGCCCGGCCCGTAGCTCTGTACCGAGAGGCTGGGCAGGTACTTCGCGTAGCCGTCGAAGCTGGTGATCTCGAGCTGCTCGAGCCGCTTCGAGTCGAAGGCCTGGATGCTGATCGGCACGTCCTGCAGGTTTTGCGCACTCTTCTGCGCGGTGACGATCACTTCCTCAAGGGTCTCGCCCGGGCCTGCCGAGTCCGCTGCGGCCGCCGCGTTCGCGGCGAGGATCGAGGAGATAACGACCGCGAGGGGGCTGGTGCGCAGGGCGGCACGCCGGCCAGGCCGGCAAAGAGGCGTTGTCACAGATCGGACTCCTAGAAAAAGCGGGGCGCGACCTGACATACGCGGCAATCACCGTGGGCCCCTCTGTGATCTCAACATAGGGGTTCACGCGGTGCAAGCCGGTCGCTACGCACGGCGTGGCGCCGGCGCCACGCTACAACGCGATGCGCCGCCATGCACCCGAACGCCAGCGCAGCCACAGGCCGGTGCCGAGCGCGACCACGTACGCCACCGCCACGATCCACCCGCCGAGGACGCCGTAGCCAAGCCCCGGCAGGAACGGAATCCAGCCCTGGCCGGGTGCGAAGGTCACGATGAAGGTCAGCGGCACCCACAGGCCCCACGAGAGCAGCGTCGTGATCAGCGCCGGGATCTGCACGTCGCCCGCGCCGCGCAGGCAGAAGGAGCTGCCGACGTTGAGGCCATCGAAGAACTGGTAGCAGGCCGCGAGCCAGATGAGCGTGCGGCCGAGCGACAGCACCGCGGCGGATCCCGCGTCGCCCGAGCTCGCGAATACCGGCAGCAGCCAGGGGCTCGCGAGCGCGAGCACGATGCCGACGATGCCCATGAAGCCGCTCGTGAGGCCGATGATCGCGTTGCCGACCTGGCGCGCCCAGCTGCGGTCGCCGGCGCCAATCGAATGCCCGACGAGCGTGGTGCCGGCGAGCGCGATGCCGATCGCGGGCATGTAGGCGACCGAGGTCAGCATCATCACGACCTGCGTCGCCGCCCCGGCGACGGTGCTCACCGAGACGATCACCGCCTGAAACAGCGCGAGTCCCGCGATGTCCGCGGTCGTGCCGATCCCCATCGGCAGACCGAGCGCGAGCGGCCGCGCGATCGAGGTGCGGCGCCAGGTCAGGTGCGAGCGGAACTGCTGGCGCATCTGCGCGCCGAGGAACAGCCACAGCGCGAGCGCGAGGCCGGCGACCTCGGCAGCCACGGTGCCCCAGGCGGAGCCTGCGATGCCGAGGCCGAAGTTGACGATGAACAGCTGGTTGAACGGGATGTTGAGCACGCCCATGAGGCCGGTCACCAGCAGCGTGTAGCGCGTGCGGCCGACGCCGTTGAAGAACGCGGTGAGCGCAAACACGAGCAGCCCGAGCGGACCGGCCACCACCAGGCGCGGCCACCAGTAGGCGAGCGCGAGGCGCTGCACTTCCGGGTCGAGATGGAGCGCATGCAGCAGCGGCGCGCCGGTGAAGCCAAGAGCGATGAACAGCGGCACCGCGGCGATCGCGGCGTACAGCCCCGACCACGCCGATTGCGACGCACGCGCGCGCCGGCCGCCGCCGAAGGCCTGCGCGGACAGCGTCTGCGTAGCCATGGCGATGCCGCCGAGCGTCAGGACCGCGCACAGCACGACCCAGTAGGTCGCGGCGATCCCCGCCGTCGCGGCCGTCGAGATGCGGCTGACGAACCAGGTGTCGGTGAGATTGAGCACCGCCTGAATGGTGCTGTTCGCCATCAGCGGCGCCGCGAGCGCCCAGACCGCGCGGTAGTCGACGTGCGCCTTGCCGGCGGCGTCCACCCGGCGCGCCGGCAGCTCGTGTGACACGAGCGTCACGGCAGCAGCTGGCGTGAGACGATCGTGACCGAGGCGTCCTCGGGATCGGACCGCAGCGTGAAGCGCAGGCGGCGCGCCACCTTCAGCATCTTGCCGTTGATGGTGAGGACGTTGCCCTCGATGCGGTGGTAGCCGAGCTCGCGGGCGACGCGCATCGCTTCCTTGAGGAGCACGGTGCCGACACCGCGGCTCTGCCAGTCGTCGGGGATGGTCAGCGCGAACTCGCAGATGGTCGCGCGCGCGGTCGGCACGACGCGCATGCCGCCGATCAGTTCCTCGCCCCCGGTGTGCTCGACGACGGCGACCACGACGCCCGAACGCTCCGCGTGCATGGCGGCGACCAGCATCGCCAGGGTCTCGCTGGTCAGCCGCGGCGTCGGCGTCATGAAGCGGTAGTACTTGGTCCGGTCCGAGAGCCTCGCGAAGAATTCGTTCGCGTGGTCGAGGTCCTGGGCGCGGAGCGGCCGGAGGAACACGCGCGTCCCGTCCCGCAACCGCTGCGGGCGTGCGTGATCGAGTATTTTCTGGCGCACGGTCACGCGTGCGCACCGGTCAGGCTGAGCGGACCGCCGGTGCGAGCGGCGGCGAAGGCGTGGATCTCGGCGGCGATCGCGAGCGCGATGCTCTCGGGCGTCGCGGCGCCGAGGTCGAGGCCGATCGGTGCGCGCAGGCGCGCCGCCAGCGCGCCTGCGGCGGGGCCGAGGTCGGCGAGCAGCCGCTCGCGCCGTGCGCGTGGTCCGAGCAGTCCCACGTAGGCGATCGGCGCCGTCGCCAGCGCGCGCAGGTAGCCGGCATCGGAGGCAAGGTGGTGGCTCATGACCACCGCGGCCATGAAGCCCGCGAGCGGCACCTGCGCGGCGAGCGCATCCGGCGCGCTGTGCACCATGGCGGCGTCGCCGAAGCGTCCGGGCGCGAGCAGGGCCGCGCGGTGGTCAACGACCGTCACCGGCAGGCCGAGCAGCGTCAGCAGCGCCACCAGTGGCTCGGCATCCGGCCCTGCGCCGCAGACCAGCACCTTCGGCGGCGGCGCCAGGTACTGGATCCACGCCTCGCGCGGTGCGGCGCGCTCGCCATAACGCACGCTCCGCGAGCTCTTCGTCGCGAGCGCCTCGCCGCAGCTGCGGGCAAGACCTGCGTCGATGGTTTCGCCGGCGAGCGCGGGCCAGGCGCGCGTGCCGAGCGCCGCCGCCGCGCCCTCGTGTACGACCAGCAGCACTGCATCCTCGCCGCCATGGTTCAGCGCGCGCGCCTGCTCGAGTGCGGCGGCAGTCGCCGAGCCGGCGGCGATCGGTTCGACCAGGATGCGCATCGCCCCCTCGCAACCGGCGCCGATGCCGAACACGAGGTCGTCGACGCTGCGCATGTCGTACTCGACCACGAGGGGCGGTCCGCCCGCGAACACGGCCGCGGCGCGCTCGCGCAGGTCCGTCTCGAAGCAACCGCCGCTCAGCAGGCCGGTGATGCGCCCATCCGCCTCGATCAGCATGCGCGCACCGGCCTTGCGGTAGGTGGAGCCCGCGGTCGCGACCAGCGTCGCGAGCGCCGACGGGCCGCGCATCTGGCGATGGCGGCCGAGCAGGAGCTCGAGACTCGTGTCGAGGCGGACGTTCAGCATCCGCGAATCGTAGCACCGGGGCCGCCGGTCGCGGCCGCCGGCTGCGGTGCCGGGCGCAGCCCACGTGTACAATCGCGGATCGCCGGGGCAGATCCGCCGCGGCACACCGGAGAGCCTGCCCGTGGCTGACACTGCGCAAGGCGCGGCCGCCGCGCCCATCACCACCGAGGTCGCGATCATCGGCGCCGGCCCCTGCGGCCTGTTCCAGGTATTCGAGCTCGGGCTGCTCGGCATCAAGGCCCACGTCATCGACACGCTGAAGTCGCCGGGCGGGCAGTGCACCGAGCTCTACCCGGACAAGCCGATCTACGACATACCGGCGCTGCCCGTGTGCGGTGCGCAGGAACTCGTCAATCGGCTGCTGCAGCAGATCAAGCCGTTCGGCGCGGATTTCCACCTCGGTGAGGAAGTGCTCGCGCTCGAGCGCAGCGCCGGCGGCCGCCGCTTCCTGGTGCGCACGGCGGCCGGTACTGAGATCGATGCGGGCGCCGTCGTGATCGCCGCTGGCGTCGGCTCGTTCCAGCCGCGCCGCCTCGTGGTCGATGGCGCCGAAGCACTCGAGGGCATGAGCGTGCACTACAAGGTGCGCAAGGCTGATGACTTCCACGGCCAGGAGCTGCTGATCCTCGGCGGCGGCGACTCGGCGCTCGACTGGGCACTCGACCTCGCCGGCAAGGCCCGCAGGCTCACGCTCGTGCACCGGCGCGCGGAGTTTCGCGCCGCGCCCGCGTCGGTGGCGCGCATGCGCGAACTGGCGGCGGCCGGCCGTCTCGAATTCCACGAGGGCGTCGTGCAGTCGCTCGCGATCGAGCACGGCGCGCTGCGCGGCGCCGACGTCAGGCTCGCCGATGGCAGTATCCGCCACGTCGCGTGCAAGCAGGTGCTCGCGTTCTTCGGCCTGCATCCGAAGCTCGGCCCGATCGCCGAATGGGGCCTCGAGCTCGACAAGAAGGCGATCCGCGTCGATACCGAGAAGTTTCAGTCGAGCCAGCCGGGCATCTTCGCGGTGGGCGACATCAACACCTATCCCGGCAAGAAGAAGCTGATCCTGTCGGGGTTCCACGAAGCCGCACTCGCGGCGTTCGGCGTGCAGTCGTGGCTGTACCCGGACAAGAAGCAGTTCCTGCAGTACACCACCACGAGCCCGGTCATGCAGAAGCGACTGGGCGTCAGTTAAGTCCGGCACGGCACGAGCGGGGTAGCGGCGCGATGGACCAGCGGCTTGCGGATCTTCTGGCACTCCTTGAGCTCGAGCAGCTGGAGGTGAACCTGTTCCGCGGCTCGAGCCGCGACATCGGCAGCCCGCAGGTGTTCGGCGGCCAGGTGCTCGGCCAGGCGCTGGTCGCCGCCTACAAGACGGTTGAGGCGCGTGCCTGCCACTCGCTGCATGCGTATTTCCTGCGCCGCGGCGACTTCAACGCACCGATCGTCTACCAGGTGGACCGGAGCCTCGATGGCAAGAGCTTCGCCAACCGGCGCGTCGTTGCCATTCAGCACGGCGAGCAGATCTTCCACATGTCCTGCTCGTTCCAGGTGAGCGAGCCGGGCATGGACCATTCGGCGACGATGCCCGACGTGCCGCCACCCGAGGGACTCCGCGACTTCGACAGCTACCGCGAAGAGCTGCTCGCGGACCTGCCGGAGAAAGTGCGCAGTTTCTTCGAGCACCGCCGGCCATTCGAATTCCGTCCGGTGTGCATCCCGAACTACCTCGATCCGGTGCCGCTGCCGCCGGTGAAGCACGTATGGCTGCGGGCGGTGGACGCCGTGCCGACCGACGACGACCGCGTGCACCGCTGCCTGCTGGCGTACGTGTCCGACTACAACCTGCTCGACACCGCGACGCTGCCGCACGCGAAGTCGTTCCTGCACCTGCAGCTCGCCAGCATCGACCACGGCATGTGGTTTCACCGCGGCTTCCGTGCCGACGAGTGGCTCCTGTACTCCGTGGACAGCCCGAGCGCGTCGGGTGCGCGCGGCTTCGCGCGCGGCAGCATCTTCACGCGCGACGGCCGACTGGTGGCGAGTACGGCGCAGGAAGGCTTGATCCGCGAGCGCGATGGCGCGGTCCCGCTCGCCGGGGTCAGTGCATCGCCAGCTGCATCCTGACCGGCCCGTCGCCGCTCGCGGGCGGGGCGGTGATCACGAACACCCGCGCCGGCTCGACGCCGGTGCCGTCGAGGAGCGCCGCCTGCGCGGCAGCGGCGCGCGCCTGCGCGAGCCCGTCGAGGTCGGCCTGGCTCACGCTCAGCCGCGCCTTGAGCGCCGTCTCGAGCCAGTCGATCGCCGCTGCCTGCGGGTCGGCCGGCGGCGGGGTGCCGGCGGCGGGCTTCGGCAGTTCCGCCCGGTGGCCGAATGCCTCGCGGTAGGTGTCCTCGAGCAGCGCGCGGTACTCCTTCGGATTCGCGAGCAGGGCAGTGACGGCCGCCGGGTCGGTGCCGCGGGCGCCGAGGCGCGCGCGTGCGCCCGCCGTGACGGAGTCCTGCCAGCGCGCTGCGGCGAGCGCCGCGCGGTCGGCATCCGGTGCGACGACGAGCGGGATGTCGACCTTGAGTGCCGGGCGCGCATCGAGACCCTTGGCGAGTGTCTGGAACTTGGCCTTGGCGGCGGCATCGAGCGTCGCGCTGCCGGGCGCGAAGTCCACGAACGAGACTTCCTCGCCACCGCCGAACAGCTTGCCGAGCAGCGCGAACGGCGCCGTGACGGCCTTCTCGATCAGGTTGATGACGACCTTCCAGATCAGGCCGCCGACCTTGAAGTCCGGATCGTCGAGGCTGCCGCTCACCGGCAGTTCCAGATCGATCACGCCATTGCGGTCCTTGAGCAGGGCGATCGCGAACTTCACCGGCAGGTGGGTTGCATCGGGGCTGTCGACGCGATCGCCGAGCTCCAGCTGGTCGATGACGACGTGGTGCTTCGCGTCGAGCTTGCGGTTGTCGACCAGGTAACTGAAGTCCGCCGACAGCTTGCCGCGTTCGATGCGGTAGCCGGCGAAGCGGCCGGAATACGGTGACAGGCCCGTCAGCTCGAGATTCTTGAACGCGACCTTGAGATCGGTGTAGCTGACCGCGGCGAAGTAGTTGACCTTGCCGGAGATCGTCACCGGTGCGTAGCGGTCGACCTTGCCCGCGAGGTCGACGTCGGCGCGCGCATCCGGCCGGCCCGACAGGCCCTTGACGGTTCCGGCGAGTTCCTGGATGCCGGTGGCGAAGTTCGGCTTCACCGACAGGTCCGCGAAGTTCACCGAGCCACCGGCGATGCGCACGACCCCGATGTCGAGCGGCAGGGCCTGCGGCGCCGGTGCCGGCGCTGCCTTGGCGTGCGCGCCGCGTGCTGCGGTTGCGGCACTCGGCGGCGGCGGCACCGCGGGCGCCGCCGCCGGCGCCGCCGCGGCCCCCGGCGATGCGCTGCCGGCCGGGGACAGGATCGTCTTGACGTTGGTGATGCCGTTCTGCTCGACGATGACCCGCGCGTACGGGTCGCGTACGTCGATCGAGCGGATCGCGATCTTGAGCGGCGCGGTCTCGGCGTGCAGTCCCGCCGCCTTGACGCTCCTCCACTTGATGAAATCCATGCGAAGCGGCCGGTCCACGGTCGCGAAGTCGTCGATGCCTGCGCTGCCGTCGAAGGTGATGCGGCCGCCCGCGGCCAGCACCACATCGCCCTTGAGGCCGGCCGCGCCGCCGTTGATCACCATCGCCGTGAGATCGTCGGCGTATGGCTGCAGTGCCGCCAGCGGCAGGCCGGTGAGGTCGACGGCGAGACGACCGGCGAGCGGTGCCGTGTCCAGCTTGCCGTTGACGCTGACGTGACCGGTGCCGTTCACGGCCACCTTGAGATCGATCGCGATCGGACCGCGCGCGGGCAGCGCGAAGTCCCCGATCGCGAGGTCGAGCGGCGCGAGCCGGAAGGTCGCGGGCTTCGAGGGCGCCTGGTCCTCGATGCCGATGTCGGCCGCGGCGATCCGGATGTCCGGCACCGACACGCTCCAGACCGCGGGCGGCGCACTCGGCGCGGGTGTCGGCGGAGCAGGGGGAGCGGCGGCACGCGCAGCCGCGGCCGGCCCGGCCGGCGCGGGCGGGCCGGCGAGTCGCGCGAGGTTGAGCGTGCCGTCGCGGCTGCGGAGTACGGCGACGTGTGGCTGCTCGAGCAATACTTGCCCGACGCTCACGGTGCGCCTGCCGAGATCGAGCGCCGTGTTCTTGACCGTCAGGCGCGGGATCGTGACGGCATCCGTCGCCGCACCGCGCACCCGCAGGCCGAGGGACCGCAGGGTGAGCTCGGCGATGCCGGCCGTGACCGACAGCGAGCCGCCCTGCTCGGCGAGGTCATAGTGGCCGTCGAGATCGAGCTCGCCCTGCGTGAGGTCGAAGGGCAGCTGGTCGCCGGCGAGGTCGGCGAGCGTCCGCGCCTTGATGGACTTGAGCGCGAACGTGCCCTGCGAGGCGAGCGGCACGAGCCCGAAGGTGCCGCGCCACTCGAGCGCCTCGCCGCGGGTCGACTCGGCGGCGAACGAGTAGGCATTGCCCTCGCTGCGCGTGCTGAAGTTGCGCAGCGTGAACTCGATGGGTTTCAGCGTCAGCGACAGTGGTGGACCGCGCGTCTCGTCGACGACGGTCGTTTCGCCACCGCGGATCGCGAGCTCGTCGATCCACAACCGCGGCGGCGGCGCGTTCGGGTCGGCCTGCGGATCGGGCGGCAGCGACAGGTCGAGCAGGTTCACGCGCCCGTCGGCACGCCGCACCACGCGCAGGCGCGGCCCGTCGAGCGCGATCGCCCGGAACTCCGGGGCGGCACGCAGCACCGACATGCCGCCGATCTTCACGTCGAGGCGGTCGAACGCGACCAGCGGACCGCCGTCGGCATCCGGCAGCGCGAAGGCGCTGACGGTCAGCTCGAGCGTGAACGGGTTGAAGGTGACCGCGCCGACCTCGACCTTGCGGTGGTAATGCCCGGCGACGAACTCGCCGAGCCCGGTCGTGATGAGCCGCGGGACCAGCCAGAAGCCGGCCGCCGCGTAGCCGGCGAGCAGGACGGCCAGAACCGCCCAGAGCCAGGGACGACGCAGTACGGAGGGCAGGGCAGCCATGGGCGTCATGATCGGAGAGCCGCGGCCGGCGCGCAAGCCGGTCAGACCCCATCCCAGCGGCTGCGTTCGATCAGGTAGCGGTGGCAGTCGTGCCAGCGGCCGGCGAAGCGCGTGTGCCGCCGTATCAGCCCGTCCCAGCGGAGCCCGGCCTTGTCGAGTACCCGGCGCGAGCGCTCGTTCTCGACCGCGACCACTGCAGTCAGCGCCCGCAGCCCGAGGTCGCGGAAGCCAAAGTCGATGAGCGCGCGCGCGAGCTCGGTGGCGTAGCCATAGCCCCAGTGTCGCGGCAGGAGCAGATAGCCGATGTCCGCATGGCGCGGCCCGGTGAGCGCAAGATCGCACACGCCGATCAGCTTGCCGCCCCGGCGGCGCACCACGGCGAATTCGTAGGCCCGGCGCCGCGTCCTGCGTGCCGCGAGCCCGCGCGCCGGTGCCCGCTGCGTGGCGGCGAGCGCCCGCGTCGGTGCCGGAACGTGCGCGAGCACGCGCGGTTCGCGAGCCAGTCGCTCGAGCGGGAGGCGGTCCTCGGCGCACAGATCGCGCAGCAGCAGGCGCCGCGTCGCGATCGGCGGGCGGCCCGCGCGCGCCGTGCCGGCCGTCGGCCGCGCCGGCCGGCTGCGACCTGCCTGCGACTCACCGCTCACCCCGTTCAGCTCCTCAGCACCTTTCCCGGGTTCATGATGCCATGCGGATCGACTGCCGCCTTGACGCGCCGCATGAGGTCGAGCGCGACCGGATCCTCGTAGCGCTCGAGCTCGCCTACCTTGAGGCGGCCGATGCCATGCTCGGCGCTGAAGCTCCCGCCGAGTTCGGCGACCAGGTCGTGGATCGCGCGCTGCACGGCCGGGGCGAGCGCGAGGAACTCGGCCTCCGCTTTGGAGCCGCGCCCCACCCCCGGTGCGGGGCTCAGGTTGAAGTGCAGGTTGCCGTCGCCGACGTGACCGTAGCCGACGATTCGCGCTGCCGGCGCGAGCGTCCCGAGCATGCGCTCTGCGGCGCGCACGAACTCGCCGAGGCGCGCGATCGGCAGCGACACGTCGTGCTTGAGCGACGCGCCCTCGCGCGTCTGCGCCTCGGGCACGTGTTCGCGCAGGAACCAGAGCGCGTCGCGCTGTGGGCCGGAGGCGGCGACCACCGCGTCCCGGGCGCGGCCGGCGTCGATCTCGCCGGCCAGGAACTCCTCGAAAGCCCCGCGCAGCGCCGCGGTCTCCCGCGGCGCTGCGAGTTCGACCAGCACCGCCGCGGGATGCGGCGCGTTGAACGGCTCGCTCACCCCCGCGACGTGCCGGACGGCGAGTTCCTGGGCGATCCGCGGCAGGTACTCGAAGCCCTCGACCGCATCGCCGAAGACGCCGCGCACGCGGCCAAGCAGTGCGACGGCTGCCTCGATGCCGTCGACCGCCACGAGTGCGGTCAGAAAATCGTGCGGCGCGGCGAACAGCTTGAGGCAGGCGCCGGTGATCACGCCGAGCGTGCCCTCGGCGCCGAGGAACAGCTGCTTGACGTCGTAGCCGGTGTTGTCCTTGCGCAGGCTCCGCAGCTGGTCGAGGACGCGCCCGTCCGGCAGCACCACCTCGAGCCCGAGCACCAGCTCGCGCATCATGCCGAAGCGCAGCACGGCGGTGCCGCCGGCGTTCGTCGACAGATTGCCGCCGACCTGGCACGAACCCTCGGAGCCGAGCGACAGCGGCAGGCGCAGGCCCGCCGTGCCCGCCGCCGCCTGCGCCGCCGCGAGGGTGCAGCCGGCGTCGAGCGTGAGCGCGTAGCCGGCCGCGTCGACCCGGCGGACCCGGTTGAGGCGCGCGAGACTGAGGATGATCTCGCCGCCGCTCTCGCGCGGCGTGGCGCCGCCGCAGTAGCTGGTGTTGCCGCCGTGCGGGACGACGCCGATGCGGGCCGCGTGGCAGATGGCGAGCACCTGCGCCACCGCCGCGACGCTGTTCGGCCGTGCGACCAGCGGCGTAGTGCCGCGGTACAGGCGGCGGAAGTCGCTCAGGTAGGGTGCGACGTCGGCCTCGGCGGCGAGCCAGCCGTCCGGTCCGAGTGCGTCCCGGATCGCCGCGAGCGCGGCGTCCACGGTCATGCGGCGAGTGGCGGGCGGCGGCAACCCGGCTTGGTCAGCAACATCTGCACGTCTCCCAGCTGGCGCTCGAGAAAGCCGCCTTCGCAGTAGCACAGATAGTAGTCCCAAAGCCGCAGGAAGGGTTCCGGGTAGCCGAGCGCACGCACCTCGGCCAGCCGGGCGTGGAAGTTGCTGCGCCAGACGGCGAGGGTCGTGGCGTAGTGCGGGCCGATGTCGGCAAGGTGGAACAGCTTGAGGTCGGTGGCGCGCCGCACCGACTCCAGCATCGCGCTGATCGACGGCAGGAAGCCGCCGGGAAACACGTAGCGCTGTATGAAATCGACCGACCTGAGCGCCGCGGCGTACAGCTGGTCCTGCAGCGTGATGGCCTGCACCAGCATGGCGCCGTGCGGCGCGAGCAGCCGGCTGCAGGTCGCGAAATACCGGTCGAGAAAGCGGTGTCCGACGGCCTCGATCATCTCGATCGACACGAGCTTGTCATAGGTCCCCGTGAGGTCGCGGTAGTCCTCGCTGAGCAGCGTGATCGAGTGCTCGAGGCCGGCGGTGCGGATGGCGGCGCGCGCGTGCGCGTGCTGCTCGGCAGAGATCGTCGTGGTCGTCACGTGGCAGCCGTAGTGGCGCGCGGCGTGGATCGCGAGCCCGCCCCAGCCGGTGCCGATCTCCATCAGCCGCTCGCCGGGCCTCAGGTCGAGCGTGCGACAGACCACGTCGAACTTGAGGCGTTGCGCGTCGGCCAGCGTCGTGTCCGCCGTCGGGAAGATCGCACACGAATACGACATCGTCTCGTCGAGCATCAGCCGGAAGAAGTCGTTGCCGAGGTCGTAGTGCGCGGCAATGTTGCGCCGGCTGCCGGTGCGGGTGTTGCGGTTGAGCCAGTGGAGTGCACGGTGCAGGGGCGCCACGGCGCGCGCGGCACCGCCCTCGAGCTCATTCAGCAGCGCGCGGTTGCGGACCACCAGGCGCACCAGCGCCGTCAGGTCGTCGACCTGCCAGTGGCCCTGAATGTAGCTTTCCGCCGCGCCGACCGTGCCGCCGAAGGCGACCTCGGCCCAGAACTCGGGACTCCGTACCTCGAGCGTGGCCCGCAGCCCGTCGCCCGCGCGCCTGCCGAACGAGACGCGCCGGCCGTCCTCGAGGATGTCGAGCTCGCCTTGTTCGAGAGCCGCGAAGCGCGCGTACAGCGCGCGGCGACCGAGCGCCGCGAGGCCGCGGGCGAGCCGCGGTTCACGCCGCAGCCCGGGGATGATGCGCGTGCTCATGGCTTGGCCTCCTCGGCGAGCGCCCGGCCAGCGCCTGCCGCGGCCGGGTGGCCGTGGACTCGCGCGCGCTTCAGCCACAGCCTGAGCGCCTGCCAGTGGATGAGCACGACCACGCGCAGCGTGAGCAGCGGAAAGAGGGCGAGCGCGGCGGCGAGCGCCCGGCCGCTGAGCGGCCGCCGCGACAGCGTCAGGGCCGAGGCGAACTGCTCCTCGCCCGCGCGCCGCGCGCGCATGTGGATGCCGAGCCGCTGCCCCGGCTCGTCGCAACGCCACTCGTACTCGAGATCCATCGGCAGGAACGGCGACACGTGGAAGCGCTTGCCGAACTGCCAGACGAGGCCGCCGGCTTCGCGCCGGGCGGCGGCGACCGGCAGCACGTATTGATGGCGCTCGCGCCAGGGCGTGTTGGTCACCTCCGCGACCAGTGTGTCGAGCCGGCCGGCGCCGTCGTAGCAGTAGTAGACGGTGACCGGATTGAAGCAGTGGCCGAAGTAGCGCAGGTTCGTGAGCATGCGGATCGCGCCGGCCGGGCGCCGTCCGGTGCGCGCCGCGACGAGCTCGCGCACCGCGACGTCGAGCGGGCGGTCGTGCGGTCCGAGGTAATCCTCGCGGCGAAAGCGCGCGCACGCCATGCGGGTGGCGGACCACAGCCAGCGCCCGCGGAACACCTCCGGAAGCTCGGCGAGGTCCAGCCACACCATGAACAGGCGGTGGCGGAACGCATGCGCCGGCGCCGGTCGGCGGTGGCTAACCCAGCCGTGGTAGAGCGCGCTTTGCATGCTCCTGACTCCAGTGCGCAACCTGCTCGACCGCCGCCTGCGCGCTCACGACGCCGTCCTCGTGAAAGCCGTAGCGCCAGTAGGCACCGCAATAGAAGCTGCGTCGCTGGCCGCTGATCTCGGCATGCCGCCGCTGCGCCGCAACTCCGGCTGGATTATAGACGGGATGCTCGTAGCGGAAACGGGCGAGGACGGTTGCCGGGTCGATGCGGTCGGCCAGGTTCAGCGACAGCAGGTAGCGGCGCCGGGTGGCGAGCGCCTGCAGCACGTTCAGGTCGTAGGTGACCGCGCAGCCGGGCTGCGGCAGGCGCCGCAGGTGGTAGTTCCAGGCAGCCCGGGCGCGGACCGCGCGAGGCAGCAGGCGCTCGTCGCTATGCAGTACCGCGTCGTTGGCCTCGAACGGGAAGGCGCCGAGGATCTGCCGTTCGGCCTTGCTCGGGTCGCTGAGGAGCCCGAGCGCGGTGTCTGCATGGCAGGCGAACACCACCGCGTCGTGAAACTCCTCCGCGCCGTGGTGCGGCCGGACGCCGACGGCGCCCGCGAGCCGGCGCACGGCGACCACCGGCGTGCGCAGGCGGATGCGGTCGCGGAACGGCTGCGTCAGCGCGCGCACGTACTCGCGCGAGCCGCCGACGACGGTGCGCCACGTCGGCTGGTTGTCCACCGACAGGATGCCGTGGCGCTCGAAGAACTCGATGAAGAAGCGTGCCGGGAAGCCGAGCAGTGCCTCCTCCGAGGCCGACCAGATGGCGCGCCCCATCGGCACGACGTACTGCGAGACCAGCGCCCGGCCGTAGCGGCGCCGCTCGAGCCATGCGCCGAGGGTCACGTCGTCGGCGGCGGTCGCGAGCCAGGCGCGCGCCTCGCGGTTGAAGCGCAGGATCTCGGTCAGCATGCCGAGGAACGACGGCGACAGCAGGTTGCGTCGCTGCGCGAACAGCGCGTTCAGGTTCGTGCCGGCGTACTCGAGACCGGTGACCTCGTGTTGCAGGCTGAAGCTCATGGTCGACGGCTGGGTGGCGACGCCGAGCCGCGACAGCAGCGCGAGAAAATTGGGGTACGTCCAGTCATTGCAGACGATGAAGCCGGTGTCGAGCGCGACGCTGCGGTCACCATCGTCGACGTCCACGGTGTGGGTGTGCCCGCCCACCCAGCCGGCGGCCTCGTAGACGGTGATCTCGTGCCGGTGCCTGAGCGCGTCGGCGGCCGTGAGGCCGGCGATGCCGCTGCCGATGATCGCGATCGACAGTGGCCGTTCGGCCGGCCGCGTCCGCGCGTTCAACGTACCACCCGCGCACGCTCGCACGCCGCGCCGGCACGCCGGCTCAACGGCGGGCTCCCGCGCCGAGCAGTTCGCCGCGCAGCTCGCGGACGGCCGTCCGTGGATCGAGCCAGATCGCGAGATAGGCGGGGCCGAAGGCCGGATCGGCGATGCGGCCGATGGGTCCGCGGCCGTCGTAGAAGCGCGTCTCGGCCCCCGGCAGCACGATCGCGGTCAGCGTGTCGCCGGGGCGGACGTCCGGCCACAGCCCCTCGAGCAGGACCGCCCAGCGTGCGCGCGTCTCGGCCCCGGCGAGCGCGAGGCGCTGCCACTCGCCGGCCGTGATGCGGATGAGCTCGGAGCGCGAGAACCGCCGCTCGTAGGCGAGCGACAGCGCGAGGGCGCGCTCGCCGTCTGCGCCCGGGGCCCGGCCGTCCGCGGACCACAGGCTCGCCTGGTAGATGTCGGCGCCGAACCAGCGCAGCCGGCCGTGCCCCACCTCCTGCAGCGACTCGAGCCCGGGCGGCGCCGCGGCGGCGTGAGCGGCGGCGGTGGCCTGCGAGGCGAGCAGCAGCGCAGCGAGCAGCGTCGCGTGCCCGGAGCGGATTATCCGCGGCGTGCGGCATGCCAGTTCCACGTTCATCGCCACACCGGTCGCTGCGCCATCGTGACTCTCCTGCGGGGGGGCCCGTGGGAGGTGTTCGCAGCGAGGCGCATGGCGGATTCCGGCTGCCCGTCGCGGGCGCTCAGCGCGAGGTGCTGCGCGCCGCGCGCACGGCCTTGAGGGCCTCCAGGGCGCGTGCGCGGCTCGCGGCGAGACCGACGATCGGCTGCGGATAGCTGCGGCCGAGCACCACGCCGGCGGCCGCGAGCACGCTCGGCGGCGCCGCGTCGGGCCGGTGCAGCCACTCGTCCGGGAGCGCCGCGAGTTCCGGCAGCCAGCAGCGCAGGTAGGCGCGTTCGGGATCGAAGCGCTCCGCCTGCAGCACGGGATTGAAGATCCGGTAGTACGGTGCCGCGTCCGCGCCGCAGCCCGCGGCCCACTGCCAGCCGAGGGTATTGTTGGCGAGGTCGGCATCGAGCAGTGTCTCGAGGAACCAGCGTGCTCCTAGCCGCCAGTCGAGCAGCAGGTTCTTGGTGAGGAACGACGCCACCACCATGCGCACGCGGTTGTGCATCCAGCCCGTGTGCCACAGCTCGCGCATGCCGGCGTCGACGAGCGGAATCCCGGTGCGACCTTGCTGCCAGGCGGCGAGGGCCTCGGGGTCATCGCGCCAGACGAGCGGCGCGGCGTTCGGTACCAGGGGGTGTTCCGGCGTCGCGGGGAAGTGGTGAAGCACGTGCTGGGCGAATTCCCGCCAGCCGAGCTGACGCACGAAACTCTCGACGCCGCGCGCCCGGGCGGCAGAGCCCGGGAGCAGCGCGGCACTCGTGGCGGCCGCGAGCAGCTGGCGCGGCGACAGCTCGCCGCTGGCGAGGTGCGGCGACAGCCGCGAGGTACCCGGCCGGTCCGGGCGGTCGCGCTGCTCGGGGTAACCGGCCACCGACTCGTCCAGGAACTGCGCGAGCCGCCGCTGGGCGGCGGCCTCGCCGGGCGTGAAGCGTGCGCTGAAGCCGTCGGCCCAGCTCCCGCGCGGCAGGAGTCCGAGCGCGGCCACCGGCAGCGCGTCCGGTGGCGCCGGCAGCGACGGAATGTGCGCCGGCGCGGCGAGCGGCGCCCCGCACGCCGCGAGCTGCGGCTGGCTCGCGCGCCAGAACGGCGTGAACACCCGGAATGGCTCGCCGGCGCGCGTCGCCACGGCGCCTGGCTCGAGGAGCAGCGCGCCGCCGAAGCCCGCGGCGCCAATTCCGGCGGCGCCGAGCGCCGCGGCCACTGCGCGATCCTCGGCCGCGAGCGCCGGCTCGAGGCGCCGGTTCCAGTAGACGCTTCCGGCCCCGAGCGTGCGGGCGAGAGCGCTCAGTGCGGTTGCGCTCGGGCCGCGCACCACGACGAGCGGCGCCCCGCGCGCCGCAAGGCCAGCCTCGAGCGCGAGCAGGCTGTGGTGGAGCCACCAGCGGCGCGCACCGCGCGGCGCACCCGGCTCGCCGTCGGGCGCGGCGACGTAGACCGGCACGACGTGCGACGCATGCGCGAGCGCCGCGGCCAGCGCCTCGTTGTCCGTGAGCCGCAGATCGCTGCGGAACCAGACGAGGACGGTGTTCATCGCGGGTATTCCACCCGCCGTCATTCGCACGCGCGGCCCGGCCGGATGCCGCGCTGCTGAAGCCCCGCCCTCAGCTCGCCTGGCGCAGGGCTTCGATGCGCTCCTCGAGCGGCGGGTGGCTCATGAACAGGCGCTTGAGCCCGGTCACGCGGTCGGGACCCGCGACGCCGAAGGCCTGCATCGCCTGCGGCAGCCCTTCGCCGTGCACGCGCTGCAGCGCCTCAAGCGCGCCGATCATCGCGTCCCGACCGCCGAGCCTGGCGCCGCCGGCGTCCGCCCGGAACTCGCGCCGCCGCGAGAACCACATCACGATCATGTTCGCGAACAGGCCGAGCACGAGCTGTGCCACGAGCGTCGCGACGAAGAAGCCGATGCCGGGGCCGCGCTCCTCGCGGTCGCCGCGCAGCGCGTTGTCGACGAGGTTGCCGACGACGCGCGACAGCACGAACACGAAGGTATTCACGACGCCCTGGATCAGCGTCAGCGTCACCATGTCACCGTTCGCGACGTGCGTGATCTCGTGGCCCATGACTGCCGCCGACTCGGTGCGGTCCATGCGTGCGAGGAGCCCTGAGCTGACTGCGACCAGCGCATGGTTGCGGCTCGCGCCCGTGGCAAAGGCGTTCGGCTCGGGCGAGTCGAAGATGCCGACCTCGGGCATGCCGATGCCGGCCGCCTCGGCCTCGCGGCGCGCCGTCGCGACCAGCCACGCTTCCGTGTCGTTACGCGGCGTCGCGATCAGCACGACCCCCATCGACCGCTTCGCGATCCACTTCGAGATCGCGAGCGAGAAGAATGCGCCGCCGAAGCCGATCACGGCGCCGGTGATGACGAGCGCAGGGTAGTCGATGCCGTGGGCGCCGAGCCACGGCCCGACGCCGAGCAGGTTGAGGGTGATGGTCGCGAGCAGGAGTACCGCCATGTTCGTCGCGATCAGGAGCAGCATGCGCATCGCTGAGGTGTCCTCTGTGAGGCCGCGCGCGGGCGCCGGCACGCCTGCCGTATGGGGCCGGCGCCGCCCGTTTCAAGCCGTGTCCCGGCCGCCGGTGCGGCCGGCGCGGCCGGCGCGCCGGGGCCGACGTTTGACTCGGGAATATTAAATGACGAAACTGCGAGCGCGAAACAGGATTCGTCAATGCCAGCGGACAGTGCCAACCCGCGTGGTGCCGCCGAGCGCCGCGCCCAGGTCGTGCCGGGACCCGGATCCCGGCCGTGGACGTTCTTCTCGAACCACGGCCACGTGCTCGTGTGCCTCGCGCAGGACCCGGACGCGCGCCTGCGGGACGTCGCGCAGGCGGTCGGCATCACGGAGCGCGCGGTGCAGAAGATCGTCGCCGACCTCGAGGCCGCGGGCGTCGTCGCGCGCGAGCGCGACGGCCGGCGCAACCACTACCGCGTGCACACCGACCGGCCGCTCCGGCACCCGATCGAGGCGCACCGCACGGTCGGTGCACTGCTCGGCATGGTGCTCGACCGGGCGGAGCTCAAGCGTCTCGCTGACTAGGCTGAGAGCGTCTTGCCCTGCAGCGCGAGGCGGCCGCTCCGCCCCGCGAGCTCGCCCTGGACGAGCGCGGCCCGTGGCAGCCGGGCCGGGTCGAGCTGGCGCCTGAGTTCGGCGAGCGTCACGAGCCGCGCGCCGCGCGCGCGCCAGGTGTCGACCAGGCGCATAAATTCCCCGGCGAACCGCTGGCCCTCGAGCTCGGCGTGCAGCGTGTACACGTGCGCGCCTGCCGCCGGCGCGGAGGCGGAGAGGTCGAGGATGCGATCCACCGCGCCCCGTACGTCGAGCCCATCGACGCCGATGAGCTCATCGAGCGTCGGCAGGGTCGTCGGCAGCTGCGGGCAGCGCGCCCGGTAGCCGTCCATGACGGGCAGGAACGGGCCCACCCCGCGCGAGTCGCTCGCATAGTCGAAGCCGTACTCGTCCTCGAGGGCGAGCAGGTGGGCGTTGGCCTGCCAGCCGGCCGCGCAGTGCGAGCGGGCGGCGACCCCGAAGGCCTCGCGGTAGGCGGTCGCGGCGAGCTCGAACTGGCGGCGCGTCCAGGCGGCGCTCTGACCGGCGACATGGTCCTGCCAGTAGACGTGGTCATAGCAGTGGATGCCGGTCTCGTGGCCCTGGGCGGCAGTCGCCCGCAGGACCGCGCCCGCGCGGCGAGCGATGTGGGGTCCCGGCAGGAGCACCCCGTACAGCAGCGTACGGAGCCCGTAGTGGCTCACGACCGAGGTGCGGCTCACCTTGGACAGGAAGCCGGGACGGAACACGCGCCTGAGCGCCCGCCCCGTGTGGTCGGGTCCGAGGCTGAAGTAGAAGCTCGCCGCGATCCCGCGGGCGCCGAGGTCGGCGACCAGCCGCGGCACGCCCTCGAGCGTGCCGCGGTAGGTGTCGACGTCGATCTTGAGCGCGATGTCCATGCGCGCGGGCGCTGCCGGTCCTGCGCCCGATGCGCGCGCTCAGGCGCTGCCGGGCGCGGCCGTGTCGATCAGCTGGGCCGCGGCCGTGACTTCGGCGGCGTAGGCGTCGAACACGGCGCGCAGGATTTCATCCATGTCGCCCTTCGGCGTCCAGCCGAGATCGCCCTTGGTGTTGTCGATCCAGGGTACCCGGGTCTGCACGTCCTCGTAGCCCTTGCCGTAGAACTCGGCCGAGCCGACCTCGCGGATCTTGACCTTCTGCGCCTGCCGCGCGTACGCGGGATGCTGCTTGCCGATCTCGATCATCCGTTCCGCCAGCTGGCGGATCGACAGGTCGTTGGCCGGATTGCCGATGTTGTAGATCTGGCCGGTCGCGACGCCACCTTCGTTCTTGATGATGCGCATCACGGCGTCGATGCCGTCGTTGATGTGCGTGAAGCAGCGACGCTGCCGGCCGCCGTCCACGAGGCTGATGTCCTCGCCGCGCGCGATGTGCGCGAGGAACTGCGTCGCGACGCGGCTCGAGCCTTCCTTCGCCGTGGCGAGCGAGTCGAGGCCGGAGCCCACCCAGTTGAACGGCCGGATCAGCGTGAAGTCGAGCTTGTCACGCTGGCCGTAGGCCCAGATGATGCGGTCCATCAGCTGCTTGCTGCACGAGTAGATCCAGCGCTGCTTCTCGATCGGTCCGAGCACGAGGTTCGACTGCTGCGGGTGGAACTCGCCGTCCGCGCACATGCCGTACACCTCCGAGGTGGACGGGAAGATCACGCGCTTCTTGTACTTGACGCACTGGCGGATGAGCGGCAGGTTGGCCTCGAAGTCGAGCTCGAACACCCGCAGCGGCTCGCGAACGTAGGTTGCCGGAGTCGCAATCGCGACGAGCGGCAGGATCACGTCGCACTTCTTGATGTGGTATTCGACCCACTCGTGGTTGATCGTGATGTCGCCCTCGAAGAAGTGGAAGCGCGGATTGCCGAGGAACGGCCGCACCCGGTCGTCCTGCATGTCCATGCCCCAGATCTGCCAGTCGGTGTTGGCGAGAATCGTGCGGCTCAGGTGGTGGCCAATGAAGCCATTGACGCCGAGGATGAGGATCTTCTTCATGGGCTTGTCGCTCTCTCTGAGGCCCGCGGCTGCGGGCGGGCGGGCACGGGGTTGCGCCCGAAGGTTTGCGTGAATTGGCGGCTGTCGAGCCGCACATCGTCTAGGTAAGCGTCGGCAAGTTCAAGCAGGCGGCCGTCGCCGCAGCGCGCGATGAGCCGCTCGCCGTCGCTGTACACGACAGGTTCGGCCGGCCCGGCAGGGGCCTGGCCAGGCAGGAGCCGGGTCCGGTGGACCTTGACGAGCGTGCCGCCGAGGCTGGCATAGGCCCCCGGGAAGGGTGGCGCGACGGCGCGCACCAGGTTGTGGATGCGCGCCGCGGGCCAGTCCCAGTGGAACTCGCCATCGGCGGGCCTGCGGCCGCCGAAATAGGAGCCCTGCGCGAGGTCGAGCGGGCGGGCAGGAGCGGTTCCGGCGACGAGCGCCGGCAGGCTGCGCCGCAGGACCGTGACCGCGGCATCCGCGACGCGCTGGGCGACCTCGAAGGCGGTGTCGTCGGGGCCGATGGCCACGGACTGCTGGTCGACGAGCGCCCCGGCATCCGGTTTGGCGACCATGTAGTGGAGGCTCGCGCCGGTCTCGGTCTCGCCGTTCAGCACGGCCCAGTTCACCGGCGCCCGGCCGCGATACTTCGGCAGCAGCGAGCCGTGCATGTTGAGCGCGCCCTGACGCGCCAGCCCGAGGATCGACGCCGGCAGCATGCGCCGATAGTAGAAGGAGAAGATGAAGGTCGGCGCGAGCGCGCCGACCTCGCGGACGAGGGCCGGCGCCGCAGGATCCGCCGGCGTCTCGACCCGGCTGCCGGCGCCGCGGGCCACCTCGGCGACGCTCGCGAACCAGCGCTGCTCGTTCGGATCGTCCTCGTGGGTGACGACGAGCGGCACGGCGACGCCGGCCTCGTACAGGGCCCCGAGGCAGCGCGCCCCCACCTCCGAGTACGCGAAGACCACCGCGCTCGGCGTGTTCACGCGCTGCCATCCGGCAGCCGGCGCCGCTCGATGGCATCGCTCGCCGGGTGCATGGTGTCCGGCTTGGCCTCGAGCACCGCGCCGATGATGTAGCGCGGCCGCTGGCGCACCTGCACGTAGATGCGGCCGATGTACTCGCCCAGCAGGCCGATGCCGAACAGCGCGATGCCGAGGAAGAAGAAGACGAGCGCAAACAGCGTGAACACGCCGTCGACTTCGGGCCCCAGGATCAGCCGTCGACCCAGCAGGTAGGCGACCAGTGCGCCGGACATCAGCGACAGCACCAGCCCGGCGAGCGAGAAGGCCTGCAGCGGCACCGTCGAGAAGCCCGTCATCAGGTCGAAGGTCAGCCGGATCAGCTTGTAGAGCGAATACTTGGAGGCACCGGCGACGCGTTCGTCGTGCTTGACCTCGATCTCGATCGGGTTCGCGGCGTACAGCGAGGCAAGCGCCGGGATGAAGGTGACGTTTTCGCGCGTCGAATTGATCGCATCGACGACGCTGCGCTCGTAGCCGCGCAGCATGCAGCCGTGGTCGGCCATCTTGATCGGCGTGGCGCGCTCGCGGATCAGGTTCACGAACCGCGACGCGGTGCGCCGCCACCACAGGTCCTGCCGGTTGGCGCGCCAGGTGCCGACGTAGTCGTGGCCCGCCACCAGCTCGGCCAGCAGCTTGCCGACCTCCTCCGGCGGGTTCTGCAGGTCTGCATCGAGGGTCACGATGTAGCGGCCGCGGGCGCGCGCGAAGCCCGCCAGGATCGCCGCGTGCTGGCCGAAATTGACCTGCAGCAGGATCACCCGTGTCTCCTGCGGGCGGCGTTCGAACTGCTCGCGCAATAGCCGCACCGAGCCATCGCGGCTGCCGTCGTTGACGAACAGCACCTCGTACGGCGTCTTCAGCGCGTCGAGCGCCGGGTACAGCCGTTCGAACAGCGGCGGCAGCACGTCCTCCTCGTTGTACACGGGGATGACCACGGAAAGCAGCGGAGGGGTGTCATTCACGGTGTTGCCTTCAGCGCGCTATCAGGTCGAGCAGGGCGTCGCAGACACGGTCGACGTCAGCCGTCGTCATCGCCGGGAACAGCGGCAGGGTGACGGTCTCCGCGCCGATGCGGCCGGCATTCGGAAACGCCCGCGGGTCCGCGCCCTGCTGCCGATAGTAGGTGAGGCCGGGGATGGACGGGTAGTGGATGCCGACGCCGATGCCCCGGGCGCGCAGGCGCGCCACGAACTCGTCGCGCGAGTAGCCGAGGCTGCCGAGCGGCACGAGGAAGCCGAACAGGTGCCAGCTGTGGCCCGCGTCGCCCGGCAGCGGCAGCATGTCCGGAGCGACGCGGCCCTCGAGGCGCGTGAAGTAATGCGCTGCCAGCGCACGGCGCCGGGCGTTGAAGTTCTCCAGCTCGCGCAGCTGGCCGATGCCGACCGCGGCCGCGACGTCGGTGAGGTTGTACTTGCCGCCCGCCTCGTACACGTCGACGTTGCCCGCGGCGTCCTTGCTGATGCCGTGGAAGCGCTCACGGTCGAGCGGCAGCGAGAGCGCGTCGTCCGCGTAGCTGAGCGCGCCGCCCTCGATCGTGGTCATGTTCTTGTTGGGATGGAAACTGAAGCAGGCGACGTCACCGAAGCTGCCGATCAGCCGGCCACGGTAGCGCGTGCCGATCGCGTGGGCGGCGTCCTCGAGCACGCGCAGGCCGTGCCTGGCGGCGAGCGCGTTGACCGGGTCCATGTCGACCGCGAGGCCCGCAAAGTGCACCGGCATGATGGCGCGCGTACGCGGCGTGATCGCGGCGGCGATCGCAGCGGGCGTGGCGTTGCGCGAGCGCAGGTCGACGTCGACGAACACCGGGCGTGCCCCGACCCGCACCACGACGTTGGCCGAGGCCGCGAAGCTCATCGCCGGCACGATCACCTCCGCGCCGGGGCCGACACCGAGCGCGCGCAGCGCCATCTCGAGTCCGCCGGTGGCCGACGTCATGACGCGGACGTGGCGCGTGCCGCCAAGATAGCGCGCGAGCCCGCTCTCGAGCTCGGCCACCTTGGGGCCGGAGGCGATCCAGCCCGAGCGCAGCACGGCGACGACGTCGGCGATCGTCGCTTCGTCGATGGTCGGACGCGTGAAGGGCAGAAAGTCTGTCATGGGATCACCGCCGGCTGACGAACACGTTGTCGAAGTCCTGCGCGAGCAGGTGCATTTCCAGGCCGTCGGCCGCGAGCCGCCGATGCATCGCGTGCGGCACGAGTGCGTACGCCGCCGGGCTCGCGCGCCAGCGCGACTCGAACTCCTCGAGCGTGCCGACGCCGAGCGACGGCGCGAGCTTCAGCCCGAAGTCGAGTTCGCCGCGCCACAGCACCGGTGTCACCAGGCGGCCAGTGTAGAACGGCAGCGTCCAGTCGAAGGTGTCGACGCTGTAGAGCGCAGCGCTGGCAGCGAGCGGGCCGGCGGCCGCGAACAGCGCCTTGCCCGAGTAGCGGCCAGCGACCGACGTGGCGCCGCCGGCGATCAGCGCGAGCGCAATGCCGAATCCGGACAGCGCGAGCAGCTGCGCGGCACCGTCGAAGGACACGCGCCGGACGGTGAGCACCGCCGCCCCCGTCAGGCCAAGGGCGGTCGCGATGCCCCACAGCCAGGGCCGCAAGGCGGCGAAAGTGGCGGCGGGATCGCCGCTCAGCGGGCGCTGGCCGTAGACGACGATCGCGACCGCGAGCGCGACGCCGAGCGCGAGTTCGAGCAGCGCCGCGATCGCGAGGTCGCGGCTCGCAGCCGGGCCGCGGGCCGAGGCGATCAGCGCGAGCGGTGGCAGCACCGGCACGATGTACGGCGCCAGCTTCGAGTCCGACAGCGAGAAGAACAAGAGCGTGAATGCGGCACTGACCCACAGCAGCCGCGACACGTCGAAGCGCCCGGGCGCAGCGTTGGCGCGCCAGCCGCCGGCGAGTGCGCGCGCCACCTGCGGCAGCCAGGGCAGCGAGCCGAGCACGAGCACGGCGAGGAAGTACCACCACGGCTGGTAGCGGTCGTGGACCCTGGTGAGGTAGCGCTGGAAGTGCTCGTGAATGATGAGGAAGTTGAGGGCGCCCGGCTGGGCGCGCTCGACCAGCACGAACCACGGCAGCGTGAGCGCGAGGTAGAGCGCGAGGCCGCGGCCGAGCAGCAGGTGGCGCCAGCAGGCGAAGTCACGCTGCAGCAGCGTGTAGAGCACGAGCACGGCGCCCGGGATCACGAGCCCGACCAGGCCCTTGGTCAGCGTCGCGGCCGCCATGGCTGCCCAGCAGCCGAGCATCCAGCGGCGGCTCCTGGCCGGCGCCACCTCCCGCTCCAGCTGTGCGAGACCGAAGCTCGCGACGGCGATCGTCAGGAAGCAGCCGAGCGCCATGTCGAGCGTGATCAGCTGGCCCATGAAGACATAGAGCAGCATGCTCGCCGTCATCGCCGCGGCACTCAGCGCGCGGACGCGGCCGAAGGCGCGCGCGCCGAGCAGGTACACGAACACGAGCGCCGCGGCCGCTGACCCTGCCGTGAACAGGCGTGCCGCCCACTCGTTGTGGCCGAACACGGCGAGCGCGAGTGCCGTCGCCCAGTACTGCAGCGGCGGTTTCTCGAGGTAGACGAAGCCATCGAGGTGCGGCACGGTGAAGTCGCCGCTCGCCAGCATCTCCGCCGGGATCTGCGCGTAGCGCCCCTCGTCCGGATTGAACAGCGGGCGCACGCCGAGCACGGCGAACCAGACGATGCCGCACGCGACGAGCAGCAGCGTCCAGGCGCGGGCCTGGTGCCTTGCATCCAACTCGCGTTCCATCGGGGCATCGCCAGAAAATAAACGCGAAGCATACCGCCCGCGGGACAGCGCGGCCAGCGCGTGCCGGCCGCAGTATGAAGCACTATTAATGCAGGTCCCGGACGGCGCGCCGCGGGGACCATGGTGGCGGTACGAGGTGTGTCTGTGCGGGCACGCCGCGCCTTTCGCGGCGCGGCGGTCGAGGTGACGGCTTGCGGCGCCGGTCCGACGTCGGCCGCGCCCGCTTGCTGGCCGACTGCGGCATGTTCCGGCGCGGCCGCGTAGCGGCCGGGCGCAACGCCGCGCGGCGGCCATTCCGGCCCGCGCAGCTCGACTTCGTGGTTCTGACGCACGCGCATGGCGACGGTCGCCTGCCGGCGCTCAATCCGGTCGTCGACTCGCCACGGGCGTGCGAGGTCAGCGAGATCGGCCGGCGGCATGTTGAGCGGTTCGACGAGGAGGCGCGCAACCCGGTTACGAGCGTGCGTGGCAAGCCCGGCCAGGTCCACCTGCGAGATGCGCACGCGGCCGCGACGTTGATCGCGCTCAACCGCATCGTCGGCGGTGCGGTGATCGTCGCCGCGGGTGGCTGGTGCAGCGCCGGGCGCGTCCGCCTCACCTGCGCCGCCGCCTGGCGTGCGAGCGGACTACCGTGCTGATCACCGGCTACCGGGCTCGGCGCGCGCCCGGGCGCCGGCCAGCCGCGCTCCTCGGCCCGTCGCGCGGCTTTCGGCAGCCGCGGCGCCCCACCTTTGTCGTGCGCGGCGAGCGAGTGGCCCGCGAGGCGCTGCGTGCGACAATGGCGGCCGGGCTCGGCTGGCCGGCGGAACTCGCGGTGCGCGCGTCGCGCTGCCGGCGCTCGCGGAGCCGGCCTCAGCCGCCCGCCGTCCGGGTGGCCGCCGGGCCTTGAAATCGGGCCGGGGTCCCACCATCTGGGCTGCACAGTGCCCGCCATCTGAAGCGCTACCGCATGGAATATCGCGACTACTACAAGATTCTCGAAGTCCCGCGCACCGCGACCGCGGACGAGATCAAGCGCTCGTACCGCAAGCTCGCGCGCCGCTTCCACCCTGACGTCAGCAAGGAGAAGAACGCCGAGGCCCGCTTCAAGGAAGTGGCCGAGGCCTACGAGGTGCTGAAGGACACCGAGAAGCGCGCTGCCTACGACCAGCTCGGCAGCGATTACCGTGGTGGCCAGCAGTTCCGGCCACCGCCGGACTGGGGCCAGAACTTCGAGTTCACCTCGCCGCGGCGCGGCCGCCGGCAGGCCGGCAACGGCGAGGGCTTCAGCGATTTCTTCTCGAGCCTGTTCGGCGAGGAGAGTCCGTTCTCCGGGCCGGCCGGGCGCGGCAGCTTCCGCAGCCGCGGCGAGGACCACCGGGCGCGCCTCGAGCTCAGCCTCGAGGATGCCTTCCGCGGCGTGAGCCGGCAGATCTCGCTGCAGCACCCCGCGCTCGGTGCGGACGGGCACGTGGCGCTCGAGGAGCGCACGCTCAAGGTGCAGATCCCCGCCGGGGTCACGGAAGGCCAGGTGATCCGGCTCGCCGGCCAGGGCAGCGCGGGTGAGGCCGGCAGCGGCGACCTGCTGCTCGAGGTGCACTTCGCCCCGCACCGGCTGTTCCGGGCGGAGGGGCGCGACATCACGCTGGAGCTCCCGGTGGCGCCGTGGGAGGCCGCCCTTGGCGCCACGGTCTCGACGCCGACGCTGGGCGGGGCGGTGGAGCTGCGCATCCCGGCGGGCGCGCGCGCCGGCCAGAAACTGCGGCTGCGCGGCCGCGGGCTGCCGGGCGAGCCAGCGGGCGACCAGTACGTGGTGCTGAAGATCGTGCTGCCGCCCGGCACCGAGCCGCGGGCGCGCGAGCTCTACGAGCAGATGCGCGCCGAACTCAACTTCGACCCGCGCGCCGACCTGTAACGGCGCCGTTCAGCCGAGCGCCGCGCCGAGCAGCCGGCCGATCAGGAATGTGGCGCCGCCGGCCAGGAGGCCGATGCCCATCATGCGCAGGCCACCGCGCAGCGCGTTGCGCCCGGTGAACAGGCTGAGTGCGAGGCCGACGGCGAACAGCGCGACCAGCGTCAGCGCCGCCGACCAGAGCGTGCCGGCATCGCGCGCCGCGCCTGCGGCGAACGGCAGCAGCGGCACGAGTGCGCCGAGCGCGAAGGAGACGAACGAGAAGCTGGCCGCGCCCCACGGCGAGCCGAGGTCGGCGGGATTCAGGCCGAGTTCCTCGCGGGCGAGGGCATCGAGCGCGTGCGCCGGATCCTTGATCAGCGCATTGGCCATCTCGCGCGCGTGCCCGAGCTCCATGCCACGCGCCGCGTAGATGAGGGCGAGTTCCTCGGCCTCTTCTTCCGGGTATTCCTCGAGCTCTTCCCGCTCGAGGCCGATCTGGTACTCGTACATCTCGCGCTGCGAGCGCACCGAGATGTACTCGCCGGCCGCCATCGACAGCGCGCCCGCCAGCAGGCCGGCGACGCCGCTCGTCAGCACCGCACGTGCGTCGGCGCCGGCGCCCGCGACGCCGACGATGAGGCTCGCATTCGACAGCAATCCGTCATTGACGCCGAACACCGCGGCGCGCAGGTTGCCGCCGCCGACCCCGCGGTGGCGCCGCCCGACGTCCTCGACCGTGGTCGGCATCGCATGGCCGGCGGTGGCCGGGGCGTTGTAGACCGACAGCCCCCGCAGCTTGAGCGCGATCAGCGCACCGCGCATGCGTTCGGGCCCGAGGCGGTCCGTGAGCGCCGCCACCAGCCGTGCCCGCCGGCTGGGCGCGAACGCCGGCGCGCCCTCTGCAAGGTGCGCAGCCCAGGTGCCGGCCTGCTCCTCCGCGGCGCTGGCGAGCGACGTGAACAGCTGCTGCTTGCGCGGATCGGGTTCGGCGGCCGCGAGGCGGCGGTACAGCCACGCCGACTCGCGTTCGTGAAACCAGCTGGCGCGCAGCTCCGCCTGGCGCGCGGCCGACGGCTCAGTGGCAGCGGTCATCGAGGCCGAGGATTGCGCTGACGTGTCCCACCAGGGCGCGGTCGATGTACGGCTTCTCGATGAAATCCACGGCGCCCGCGCGTATCGCGCCCACCGCGCTCGCGATGTCGGCGTCGCCCGACAGCAGCACCGTCGGGATGGAAAGGCCACGTGCGCGGAGCTCGGCGAGGAGTTCGCGGCCGTTCAGGTCCGCGAGCGCGGCATCCGCGACGACGCACGCGGGTTCCGCGGTCGCGAGCGAGGCGAGGAATTCCCCTGCGGTCGCGTAGCTGCGTACCTCGGCGCCGAGCCGCTCGAGCAGCTTCTCGAGCCGGCGACGCACGCGCGCGTCGCCGTCGACTACGCAGACGAGCGTCGGGCGGCGTGGCACGCCGATGAGGGGCAGGCTGGACATGGTCTGGACGCGTGCGCTCGGGGGCACGCCACCCGGGGTTCCGGTCACGGAGTATCGAAGCCCGCCCGCCGCGGCTCCATGCGCATTACTACCTAGCGGCATGCGCTAGCCCGCCTGGTCCGCCTCAATGACCATGCGCACGAGGTGCGCGAGCGACGAGGCGCCCATTTTTTCCATGACGCGGGCGCGGTGGATCTCGACCGTGCGCTGGCTCACGTTCAGGTCGCCGGCGATCACCTTGTTGGCCTTGCCCTTGGTGACGAGGTCCAGTACCTCGCGCTCGCGCGGCGTCAGCTGCTGCATGCGGCGGCGGATGGCGTCGCGCTCCTTGAGCCCGGCGCGGTTCTCGCGGTCCTTTTCGAGGGCCTGGTTGATGCGATCGATCAGGTCCTGGTCGCGGAACGGCTTCTGGATGAAGTCGACGGCGCCGTGCTGCATGGCCTCGACCGCCATCGGCACGTCGCCGTGGCCGGTGATGAACACGATCGGCACGATGGCGTGGATGTCGTTGAGGCGCTGCTGCAGTTCGAGGCCGCTCATGCCCGGCATGCGGATGTCGAGCACGAGGCAGCCGGCGCGGTCGGCCTCGAAGCCGTCCAGGAACTCCTGCGCCGAGCCGAAGGTCTCCACCGGCAAGCCGACGGATTTGAGCAGCAGACGCAGCGACGTGCGCACGGCATCGTCGTCGTCGACGACGAATATGGTGGCGGGCTTTTCTTTCATTCTAGCTGGCCTCCAGGCACGAGCGGGAGCGTGAAGCGGAAGGTCGTGCCACCCCCGGGAGTCGCCCTGTAGCCCAGTTTGCCGCGATGGGCGCGAATAATCGAGCGCGATATGGCGAGGCCGAGTCCGGTACCGTCCGCCTTGGTGGTGAAAAACGGGTTGAACAGGCTGTCGGCGATGGCCGGGTCGATCCCGCCGGCGCGGTCGACGACCGCCACCTCCACCTCGTCGTCAAGGAGGCTGGTGCTGACGGTGATCTCGCGCGGCGCGCCCGGCGCCTCGAGCGTGGCGTCAATCGCGTTCCGGATCAGGTTGAGCAGCACCTGCTGGATCTGGATGGGGTCGGCAGATACCGCAGGCATGGCCGGGGCCAGATCGAGCGCGAGGCGCACGTCATTGACCCGCGCATCGGGCTCGGCGAGTACCCGCAGTTCCTCGATCAGCCGGTTGAGGTCGACCGTCTCGGTACGCGCCGCGCGGTTCTTGACGAACGACCGCAGCCGGCGGATCACCTCGCCCGCGCGCAGCGCCTGGTTCGTGATCTGGGTGAGCGCCTCGGTGAGATCGGCCGGGTCCGCGCCGGCGGCCGAACTCTGCATGCGCAGCGCCGCCTGGGCGTAGGTCGCGATCGCGGTCAGCGGCTGGTTGATCTCGTGGGCGAGGCCGGCGGCCATCTCACCCATGGTGGACAGGCGTGCGACGTGCGTCAGGCGCTCCTGCCCCTGGCGCAGTTCCTCGTCGGCAAGCTTGCGGTCGGTGATGTCGTGCAGCGTCCCGGAGATCACCGTGCTGCCGGCGGCTGCATTGCGCTGCATGAGGGCGAGCGTGTGCACGTCGCGCGTGGTGCCGTCCTGCCACACGATCCGGTACTCGAGATCGAGCGTGCCACCGGCCGCCAGCACGCGGTCCCACTCGCGGCTCACGCGTTCGCGGTCATCGGCGTGCACCAGCGCGGCGCCGAACTCCGCCGGCGCCAGCGGCCCCGCGGCCGGGTCGCGGCCGAGGATGCAATACATCTGCTCGGACCAGAAGGTGGCACCGGCCGGCCATACCATCTCGAAATTGCCGAGCTTCGCGATCCGTTGCGCGGACTTGAGCAGCGATTCGCTCTTCATGAGCTCGCGCTCGCCGCGACGCCGCTCGGTGACGTCCTCGCCGGAGGACAGCAGCCCCGTGGCGCGGCCCTGCTCGTCGCGCACGACCGTCGAGCGCCAGGCGATCAGCTTGGTCGAACCGTCACGCGCGACGACCGAGTCCTCGGCGTAGCGCGGCACCTGCGTGTCGTTCGCGAGCATGCGGGCGAGCAGCCGCCGGCTGGCGTCGCGCTGTGTGTCCTGCAGACACAGGTCAAACCAGTCGCGGCCGACGAGCTCGCTCTCGGGGTAGCCGAGGATCTCGCAGCCCTTGCGGTTGATCAGCGTGATCCGGCCCTCCGGATCGACCGCGAGCAGCATCACCTCGGCAAGATCGAGGTAGCTCTGCGCCCGATCGCGCGCGCGCTTGACGGCTTCCTCGTCCGCGCGCCGCTGGGTGATGTCGCGGATGAACCCGACGAAGCGCGTCGGCACGCTGCCGGCGATCTCACCGACCGCGAGCGAGGCCGGGAACGTGGTCCCGTCGCGGCGCTGCGCCACCACGTCGCGGCCGATGCCGATGATCTTGGCCTCATGGGTCCTGCGGTAGCCCTCCAGGTAACCGTCGTGCTGGCCGCGCATCGGCTCCGGCATCAGCAGCGACACGTTGCGGCCGACCACCGCGCTGGCCTCGTAACCGAACAGGCGTTCCGCACTGCGATTGAAGGTTTCGATGTTGCCGCGGCCGTCGATGACGATCACGGCGTCGACTGCGGCGTCGAGCACGGCGCGCAGCTCGAACGCGGCGCGTTCGGTGGCGGGTTCCTCGGCTGGCGGGATGGCGATGTCCACAGCGATGAACTTCAGTGACGCGCGCCGGTGCCGGCGGCGGGCGAGTGACGCCGGCGCGCGCACCGCGCGCGGCGCGGCTCAGTAGTCGTCGCGGTCGCGATAATCGTCGTCGTCTTCGTCCTCGTCCTCGTCTTCGTCCTCGTCGTCGTCCCAGTCGTCTTCGTCGTCCTCTTCCCAGTCCTCGTCCTCGTCGATGTCGTCGTCGCCCGACCCCGACCAGCCCTCGGGCTCTTCGGTCGGCTCGACGTCCATCTCGGACCAGGTGTCGAGATCGATCTCCTCGATGTCGCCATCAAGATGCTGGATCTCCACGAGTTCCTGGTCCTCGTCGACGGACAGAACCTGGAAGGACTCCTCCTCCTCGAGGTCCCGGTACCACTTGCCAGCGACCGGCTCGTACTCTCTGCCCACAGCCTCGGTCCTCGGTGCTCGGTTCATGGGAACGACGCGCCCGGGCGTGCTCTCGACACCCCGGGCGGCGCGCAGAAGTGTAGGGGTTCGGTCCGCCGCAGGCAATCGGGCGGCCAGTCCGTGGCGCGCGCGGCCGGGTGGTCAGTGCGCGTCGCCGGCTGCGACGTCCGGTCCCGCCGCATGGTGGTGATGCTCATGTCCGGCGTGCAGGAGCGCGCCGCCCGCAGTCCACAGTGCGGCCGCCATGACGAGTGCCGCTGCCAGGCGCCGGGTGCCGGGGCGCCGCAGCACGGCGCCGAGTGGCGCAGCGCCGAGCGTGAGGCCGACCAGCGCCGGCAGCGTGCCCACGCCGAAGGCGACCATGGTGAGCGCCGCCGCGGCGGCCGAGCCGCTGGTCGCGGCGACCAGCATCGCCGAGTACACGAGGCCGCACGGCATGAATCCCCACAGCGCGCCGAGCGCCGCCGGTCGGAGCGCCGGCGGCAGGCGTCCGGTCGCGCGCACCGCCGGCCGCAGTCGCGTCCAGACCGCGGCGCCCAGGCGTTCCGCACCCAGCAGGTCGCGGCCGGTGGCGAGCCGGAGTGCGAGCGCCGCGAGCACGAGCGCCGCGAGCAGCCGTGCGGCGAGTGCCATCTGCGGCAAGGGCAGCGCCATGGCCGCCGAGCCCGCCGTTGCGGCGAGCAGGGCAGCGACGGCGGCGTAGCTTGCGATCCGGGCCGCATTGAAGCCGAGTGCCGCGACGACCGGCAATTGGCCCCGCGTCGCAAAGCTGGCGCCAGCCGCGGTCGCGATGCCGCCGCACATCGTGGCGCAGTGCGCGCTGCCGGCGAAGCCGGCCGCGAGCGCGGCGCCGATGCCAAGCGCCGGCTCGATCATGGCAGGTCCGGCGGCGCGGGCGGCACCGGGCGCGACTCGTCCGCGAGGATCGACCAGCCCGGCGAATCGAGGTCGTCGAACTGGCCGTCGCCCACCGCCCAGAAGAATGCCCAGAGCGCGAAGCCGACGAGCACCAGACCGAGCGGGATCAGTACGAACAGAATCGTCACAGCGCCGCCTGCGGGGTCGCGAGCGCCGCGCCCGGCCGGACGGGGTGCCGTGCGGCCGGAGCGCGCATGAGCCTGAGTGCATTCAGCACCACGAGCAGCGAGCTCGCCGACATGCCGATGGCCGCCGCCCACGGCGGCACGAGACCACAGGCCGCCAGCGGCAGGGCGATCAGGTTGTAGCCAGCCGCCCAGGCGAGGTTCTGGCGCACCACGCGTACGGTACGGCGGGCGACGCCGACGGCGAGCGGCAGCCCGGTGAGATCGCCACCGAGCGCGACCAGGTCGGCGCTCGCCTGGGCGAGCGCGGAGCCCGATCCGAGCGCGACTGACACCGACGCGGCGCGCAGCACCGGCGCGTCGTTGATCCCGTCGCCGACCGCGAGTACGTGACGGCCGCGCTCGCGGAAGCCATCGACCAGCGCGAGCTTGTCCGCGGGCAGCAGGCGCGCATGCCACTCGTCGATGCCAACGGTGCGGGCGGCGGCGGCGACGGTCGCCGCGTGGTCACCGCTCGCGATGCAGGGGCGGAGCCCGAGGCGGGCCAGGTCCGCGACGACGGCGCGGGCCTCGGGACGGAAGGTGTCGCCGAACTCGAAGTGCGCCAGCCAGCCCGCGGCGCTGCCGAGCAGCACGCCGCCGTCGCGGCCGGCGGGCGGTGCCGAGCGTGCGAGCTCGCCGACGAAGGGCGCCGAGCCGATCCGGTAGCGCTGCGCGCCGACGCGGCCCTCGATGCCCGACCCCGGGTGTACCGTGACCTCGGCCGCGGGCGCGACGCTCGTCAGGTGCGCGAACGCATGCCGCAGCGGGTGCTCCGAGGCCTGTTCGAGCGCGGCGGCGATGCCGAGCGCGGCCGCTTCGCTGCCGGCGAAGGTAGTGACGTGAGTCAGCGTCGGCTGGCCGTAGGTGAGCGTGCCGGTCTTGTCGAACACGACGGTATCGGCCGCCGCCAGGGCTTCGAGCGCATCGGCCCGCGTCAGCAGCATGCCCTGGCGCGCGAGGCGTGCGGCGGCCGCGGTGATCGCGGTCGGCGTCGCGAGCGACAGCGCGCAGGGGCAGGTCGCCACCAGCACCGCGAGAGTCGCGGCGAGCGCGCGCGACGGGTCGATGACGAGCCAGACGCCGGCGACCAGCAACGCGCCAAGGAGGACGCGTGTCACGAACCACGCGGCCGCGCGGTCGGCGAGGCGTGCGAGCTGCGGACGCTCGGTCTGCGCGCGTTCGAGCAGCCGCACGATGCCGGCGAGCACGGTCGATTGGCCGACCGCGGTCAGCCGGACCTCGACCGGGGCACCGGCATTGACGGCGCCGGCGATGACCGCGGTGCCGGTCGGCTTCGCGACCGGCAGGGACTCGCCGGTGAGCAGCGCCTCGTCCGCGGCGGTCGCGCCGCGTACCACGACGCCATCGGCCGGGAAGCAGTCACCGACCGGTACCAGCACCACGTCGCCAGAGGCGAGCGTGCTCACGGGAACGCGCTCGCGGCGACCCTCGACGAGGCGCTCGGCAGTCGCCGGTACGAGCCGCAGCAGCGCTTCCGCCGTCGAGCCGGCGCGGTGGCGGGCGAGCATCTCGACGTAGCGGCCGAGCAGCAACAGGAAGATGAACATGGTCACCGAGTCGAAGTACACCTCGCCATGCCGCGTGAGCGTGTTCCACGCGCTCGCGAGCCAGGCGAGCCCGATCGCGGCCGCGACCGGCACGTCCATGCCGATGCTCCGCAGCCGCAGCGCCTGGTAGGCGCCGGCGAAGAACGGGCGCCCGGCGTACACGAGCACGGGCGTCGTGACGATGAGACTGATGATGCGCAGGTACTCGCGGATCAGCGGTTCCATGTGGTCGGCTGCGCCGATGTAGAGCGCCACCGCGATCATCATCACCTGGCCCATGCCGAAGCCGGCCACCGCGAGGCGCTTCAGCGCCAAGCGGCGTTCGCGCGTCGCGACCGCGAGCGTGTCGGCGGCGCCGAGCACGTGCGGGCGGTAGCCGAGCGCGGCAATGCTGCGCAGCACCGTCCCCAGCGTGCAGCGCGCCGGATCGAAGGCGATCTGGGCGCGTGCGGTGGCGGGATTGACGTTGGCGCGGGCAATGCCGGCCACCTGTGCGAGTCGCTCGCCGATCAGCCAGCTGCACGCGGCGCAGCGCATCCCCTCGAGCAGCAGATTGACGACCGCGAGGCCGTGCTCGCTGCCGAGCAGCGGCGCCGCGACATCCGCTCGGTCGTAGGTGGACCAGACGTCATCCGTGGTGGTCGCGGGTCTCGCGCCCGGCGCGGAGCGGAAGCGGTAGTAGTCGCCGAGCCCGGCGTCGCGGATCAGCTCCGCTGCCGCGCGGCAGCCGAGGCAGCACACACGGCGCTCCTGCCCGTCGACGGCGACCGCGAACTGCATTCCGGGCGACAGCGGCTCGCCACAGTGATAGCAGGCGTCGCGGCCCGCCGCGTTCATGCAGCGGGCCGCGCCGGCAGCGCCAGATGATCCGCGCCGTCCGTGAAATCGCCCGTCAGGCGCCACAGCCGGTCGGGCGGTGAGATCTCGACGTACCAGCGGCCTGCAGCGAGCGGCGGCAGGTGCGTGCGGTAGCTGCCGTCGGCCGCGAGCTGCAGCACCAGCATGCGGTCGAGCGATGCGCCGGCGGCACGTGCCAGCACCACGACGAGGCGTGCCGGCGGCGGCGTGCCGCGGCCGGCGTTCAACCGGACTTCGAGCAGGTCGCCGCTCGAGCGCAGCTCGGCCGACACGCCGAGTTCGGCCGCCATGCGGTCGCGCGCCGGGTCGGCGCGGACCGCGAGCGCGTCGTGGCGGATGTTGTCCGTAATCTCGGGGTCGGCGCCGTGCGCGGCGAGAAACGCGCTCGTCAGGCTGCCCGCCACCGCGAGCAGCGGCAGCCCGAGTACGAGCCACAGCATCGGCTCGCGATGCCAGGGGCGGTGGTCGGCGGCACGGTGGAGGTCGTTGGCTGACATCGTGAATCCTTGCGCGTCAGGGCGCGATGAAACGGGCCTTTTCGGCGGTATGCAGCGCCGGTGCGTCCTTGGCGGCGAGTTCGAAGCGGATCGTCCGGCCGCCGTGTACGTTGCCAGCGGGGGCGACGACGCGCACCGGCAGAGAATAGACCTCGCCGCCCTCGACCCGCCACTCGCTGCGGCTCTCGAGCAGGTGTGCTCCGTCGACGCCGCTCACGGTCAGCGTGAACCGGTGCGCGACCTGATCCTTGTTGAGGATGCGCAGCGTGTAGATGTTCTCGATGCCGGCATCGGTCTCGCGGTAGAGCGCGTTGCGGTCACGGATCACGTCGAGGCCGACCGTGTTGCGCAGCAGCAGCGCCGCCAGGCCCGCCACGAAGATCAGCGACAGCAGCGTGCCGTACACAATCATGCGCGGCCGCACGACGTGCGTGCTGCCGCCGTCGAGCGCGTTCTGCGTCGTGTAGCGGATCAGGCCACGCGGGTAGCCGACCTTGTCCATGACCGAGTCACAGGCATCGATGCACGCGGCACAGGCGATGCACTCGTACTGCAGGCCGTCGCGGATGTCGATCCCGGTCGGGCAGGCCTGCACGCACAGGGTACAGTCGACGCAGTCGCCGAGGCCCTTCGCCCTGAAGTCCGTGTTGCGCGCGCGCGCGCCACGCGCTTCGCCGCGCACGGCGTCGTAGGTGATGATCAAGGTGTCGCGATCGAACATCGCGCTCTGGAAGCGCGCGTACGGGCACATGTACTTGCACACCTGCTCGCGCATGTAGCCGGCGTTGATGTAGGTCGCAGCGCCGTAGAAGAGCGACCAGAACAGCGCCCACCCGCCGAGCGACAGGGTCACGAGCTCATGTGCGATCGTCGTGATCGGCGCGAAGAAGCCGACGAAGCTGAGCCCCGTCCACAGCGAGAATGCGAGCCACAGGATCTGCTTGCCGGACTTGCGCGCGAGTTTCGCCGTGCTCCACGGCGCATGGTCGAGCTTGATGCGCCGGTTGCGGTCGCCCTCGACGAACCGCTCGATCCAGACGAATACCTCGGTCCACACGGTCTGCGGGCAGGCGTAGCCGCAGAACAGGCGGCCGGCCAGCGCCGTGAAGAAGAACAGCGACAGTCCCGCCAGCACCAGCAGCCAGGTGAGGAAGATGAAATCCTGCGGCCAGAGGACGAGGCCGAACAGATAGAACTTGCGCGCCGGCAGGTCGAACAGCACCGCCTGGCGCCCGTCCCACCGCAGCCACGGGAAGCCGTAGAAGATGCCGAGCAGCGCGAATACCGCGACGCCGCGCAGCGTGTTGAACCGGCCGCTGACCTCGCGCGGGTGCACCTTGACGTGCTTGGCGTAGAAAGAGTTGCCCGCGGCCGGCGCCAGGGTGGCGTCGCCTCTGTTCTCGCGGCTGGCGTTCACGGCTTGTCCCGCAGCCAGGGTTCGAGCGGCTCGGGTCGCTCGGGGTGTTGCGTGCGTGCGAGGAAGATGGTCAGCGTGCTCGACAGGGCGGCGACCATCCAGAAGAAGAAGAAGCCGAGCGCATAGCCGGCGTTGTGGCTGGCGGCGAGGCCCGCGAGCGGCGTGCCCTCGGCCAGCACGCTCGGGTCGAACAGCGCGAAGAAGCACATCGTCGCGACGGCGCCGGCGAGGAACGACGGCCACAGGATGATGGCGAGGTCCTGGCGTGCCCGGCTCCAGGGCGAGGCGGGTTCCTCGGGAGGGGAATCGGGGGCGGGCGCAGCGCCCGCCCCCGCGCTCACGGCAGTATCAGGTTCCCGAGGCATTCGGTTCGGCGGCCGGTGCCGCCGCCGGCGCCGGCGGCGCGGGCGGCGCGGGCGACAGGCTGAGCACATACGCCGCGAGCAGGCGGACGCGCTGCTCGCCGAGCAGCTCGAGATGCGCGGGCATGCGGTTGCTGCGCCCGTTCGCGATGGTGTCCCTGATCGCATCGAGCGAGCCGCCGTACAGCCAGAACTCGTCGGTCAGGTTCGGCCCGCCGAGCAGGGTGTTGCCCTTGCCGTCGGCGCCGTGGCACGCGACGCACAGCGTCGCGAACTTTTCCTGGCCGGCGGCCACCAGCGCCGGGGACGGCGCCGGGCGCCCGGAGAGCGTGTAGACGTAGTTGGCGACGGCCTCGACGCCGTCGTCGCCGAGCACCGCCTTCCACGCCGGCATCGCACCCTGGCGGCCGTTGCTGATCGTCGCGAGCACATCGTCCGGCGCATGGCCCCAGGTCAGGTTGGGCGAGGTGAGGTTCGGGAAGCCCCTGGCACCGCGCGCATCCGAGCCATGGCAATTGGAGCAATTCACGCTGAAGAGGTTGCGGCCGATCTTGACCGCGGCCGGGTCCTTGGCGAGTTCGCCCACCGGCACGTTGTCGAAGCGCGCGAATTCGCGCTTCGTGATCGCATTCGCCTCGGCGGTCTGCTCCTGCCACTGGCCGGCGGCCGACCAGCCGAGCAGTCCCTTGAAGGAGCCGAAGCCGGGGAACAGCACGAGGTAGACGACGGCGAAGGCGACCGACAGGTAGAACACGCTGAGCCACCAGCGCGGCAGCGGGTTGTTGTATTCCTTGAGGTCGCCGTCCCAGGTGTGTCCGGTCGTCTCGGCGCCCGGATTCTGATCGCCCGGCTTGCGCTTCGACGTGCCGAGCAGGAGCAGCAGCGCGAACACGATGTTCGCCGTGGTCAGTCCCGCGATCCACCAGTTCCAGAAGGAGCTCATGACCGTCCTCCCTGCGCCGCAGCGGCGTCCTCTTCCAGCGGCAGCCGTGCCAGCGAGTCAAACTCCGACTTGCGCCGGCGGCTCCAGCTCCAGGCGACCACGCCGATGAAGGCAACCATCGAAATCAGGGTCGAGATTCCGGCGACCCAGCCGTACAGCATTTGGTCCATGGTCAGTTCTTCCAGCTCTTTGATGCGAGTCCGAGACCCTGCAGGTAGGCGATCAGCGCGTCCTGTTCGGTCTTGCCCTCAACCTCCGCCTTCGCGCCGCTGATCTCGGCGTCGGTGTACGGCACGCCGACCATCCGCAGCGCGCGCATCTTTGCGGCGGTGCCGTTCGCGTCCACCTTGTCGGTCGCGAGCCACGGGAAGCCCGGCATGTTGGATTCCGGGACCACGTCGCGCGGGTTGTTGAGGTGGGCGCGCTGCCATTCGTCCGAGTAGCGGCCGCCGACGCGCGCGAGGTCGGGCCCGGTGCGCTTCGAGCCGAACTGGAAGGGATGGTCGTACACCGACTCGCCGGCGAGCGAGTAGTGGCCGTAGCGCTCGGTCTCCGCGCGCAGCGGGCGGATCATCTGCGAGTGGCAGTTGTAGCAGCCTTCGCGCAGGTAGATGTCGCGGCCCTCGAGCTCGAGCGCCGAGTAGGGCCGTACGCCCGCGGCCGGCTCCGTGACCATGCCGGTGAAGTAGAGCGGCACGATCTCGACCAGCCCGCCCACGCTGATCACGAGCGCGGTCAGGATGCCGAGCAGGCCGACGTTTTTTTCGATGGTATCGTGGTTCATGAGTAATCGCTTCCTGTGTCGCTGCCGTGCGCTTCAGGCGGCAGCCGGCTGCAGTACCGGCTGATCGGCGTTCGTGGCGTCGGCCGACGTGAGCGTCTTCCAGACGTTGTAGGCCATGATGAACATGCCCGCGAACACGAGCAGCCCGCCGGCGATGCGCACCGCGTAGAACGGGTAGGTGGCCTTGAGCGCCTCGACGAAGGTGTAGGTCAGCGTGCCGTCGCTATTGGTCGCGCGCCACATCAGCCCCTGCATGACGCCGGCGATCCACATGGCCGCGACGTACAGCACGATGCCGATGGTGGTCGTCCAGAAGTGCACGTCGATGAGCTTCGTGCTGTACATGGTGGTGCGGCCGTAGAGCCGCGGGATGAGCACGTACAGCGCACCGATCGTCACCATCGTCACCCAGCCGAGCGCGCCGGAGTGCACGTGCCCGATGCCCCAGTCGGTGTAGTGCGAGAGCGCGTTCACCGTCTTGATCGACATCATCGGGCCTTCGAAGGTCGACATGCCGTAGAACGACAGCGACACGATCAGGAACTTGAGGATCGGGTCGGTGCGCAGCTTATGCCAGGCGCCGGACAGCGTCATGATGCCGTTGATCATGCCGCCCCACGACGGCGCGATCAGCATCAGCGAGAACACCATGCCGAGCGACTGCGCCCAGTCCGGGAGCGTCGTGTAGATGAGGTGATGCGGGCCGGCCCACATGTAGATCGAGATCAGCGCCCAGAAGTGCACCACGGACAGCCGGTAGGAGTAGATCGGACGTCCCGCCTGCTTCGGCACGAAGTAGTACATGATCCCGAGGAAGCCGGCAGTCAGGAAGAAGCCGACGGCGTTGTGGCCGTACCACCACTCGACCATCGCGTCGACCACGCCCGGGTACACCGAGTAGCTCTTCCACAGCGACACCGGGATCTCCGCGCTGTTGACGATGTGCAGCACCGCGATCGTGATGATCATCGCCGCGAAGAACCAGTTCGCCACGTAGATGTGCTTGACCTTGCGCTTGACGAGCGTGCCGAGGAACACGATTGCGTAGGCGACCCACACCACCGCGATCGCGAGGTCGATCGGCCACTCGAGCTCGGCGTACTCCTTGCCGGAGGTGATGCCGAGCGGCAGCGTGATCGCCGCGGCGACGATGATCGCGTTCCAGCCCCAGAACGTGAACGCCGCGAGCGGCCCCGCGAACAGTCGCGTGTGGCAGGTGCGCTGCACGACGTAGTAGGACGTCGCGAACAGGGCGCTGCCGCCGAACGCGAAGATCACCGCGTTGGTGTGCAGCGGCCGCAGGCGGCCATAGCTCAGCCATGGAATGTCGAAGTTCAGGGCCGGGAACAGCAGCTGGCTGGCGATGATTAGCCCGACGAGCATGCCGACGATGCCCCAGACGATCGTCATCAGCGCGAACTGGCGCACGACCGTATCGTTGTAAGTTTCAACGCGTTGCATGAGCGTCTGCTTCCTGTTGGCTGGTGGAATGTGGACGGCTGGATCGCTTTTCTTGCGCTGCACAGAGGTTAATGGATGCCCGTCGGGGGCCCCATACGCACAACCCCGCACGCCTTGCGGTTATCCGTGATTTCTCGCAGGCTCGAAGCCATGGCAACCCGTACGACCTCGCGATCCGCACCGGTGCTCGTGGTCGTCGATCCGGCGGCGCGTACGCAGCCGGCGCTGGACAAGGCGGCGCGCATTGCCGCTGCGACCAAGAGTCGCCTGTCAGTTTACGCCTGCGACTGGCGCGAGGGGGTGGCGACGCAGGGCCGCGCGGCATCCGGCATGCGACGCCGCCTCGAGGCCGACGGGTTGCGGGCCCTTACGGAGATGGTGCGCGAGCACCTCGGCGCGGGCCGGCGCTTCACCGCGCGCTTCGAACTCGGCCATCCGCGCGCCGCGCACATCCTCGCCGCGGTGCGCCGCGAGCGCCCGGCGCTCGTCGTCGTCGACTCGCATTTTCATGCCGAGGCGCGCCGCGCCCTGTTCGCTGCCGCCGACTGGTCCTTGATCCGCGACTGCCCGGCGCCGCTGCTGTATGCCAAGCCCGGACGCTGGCACGCCGCGCCGCGGATCGCCGCCGCGATCGATCCGCGGCATCCGGCGGATCCGCGTGCCCGCCTCGATGCCCGGCTCGTGTCGACGGCGCGGCGCTACGCGCGCGCCCTCGACGGCTCGCTGTATGCCGTCAATGCGTGGCTGCCGCTCGAGCCGCCGGCGGCGGGTCCTGCGGTGTTCGGTCTTGCGCTGCTCGATGCGCCCGACGCGGCCGGCATCGTGCATGCGGCGGAGGCGGCGGCGCGTGCCGCGATCGACCGGCTGCTCAGCGACGGCGGCCGGCCGGCCGCCCAGGTGGTGCTGCTGCGGGGTGCGGCGGTCGAGACGCTGCCCGGCTTCGCCGAGGTCGAGGGTCTCGACATTCTGGTGATGGGTGCCGTGTCCCGCGGCTGGCTGTACGAGGCGCTCGTCGGCGCCACCGCCGAACGTCTGCTCGAGCGCCTGCCGTGCGACGTGCTCGTCGTCAACGGTGCGCGGCCACGCGCCCGGGCCGGTGCGAAGCAGCGCGCGCCGCGGCGGTTCCCGGTATAGTCGCGCAGGCGGCGCGGCCCGACGCCGCGCCGCCACACCCATGTCCGTAGCTGAATTCCGCGCACGTGCGCGCCGCCTGCGTGACGCGCGTCGCCTGGTCGTCAAGGTCGGGTCGGCGCTGCTCGTCGACGCGAAGAGCGGCCGCCTGAACCGCGCCTGGCTCGAGAGCCTGGCCGACGACCTCGCGCGCGCCGCGCGGCGCGGCCAGCAGGTCATCGTCGTCAGCTCCGGCGCGATCGCCATGGGGCGGCGCCACCTCGGTCTCGCCCCCGGGCGGCTCCGCCTCGAGGAGAGCCAGGCGGCCGCCGCCGTCGGCCAGATCCGGCTCGCGCATGCCTGGCAGGAGACCCTCGAGGCGCGCGGACTCGCCGTCGCCCAGATCCTGCTGACGCTCGAGGACACCGAGGAACGCCAGCGCTACCTGAATGCGCGGGCGACGATCAACACGCTCCTCGCGCTCGGCGCGGTACCGGTGATCAACGAGAACGATACGGTCGCCACCGCGGAGATCCGCTACGGCGACAACGACCGGCTCGCCGCGCGGGTCGCGCAGATGGCGAGCGCGGAGTGCCTGGTGCTGCTGTCGGATGTCGACGGCCTGTACAGCGCCGACCCCGGGCGCAATCCGGCGGCCACCTTCATTCCCGAAGTCACCGCGGTCACCGATGCGATCGAGGCGATGGCCGGCGGCCCGACCTCCGGGGTCGGGTCCGGTGGCATGACCACCAAGATCGCCGCCGCGCAGATCGCGCTCGGCGCCGGCTGCAGCCTCGCCATCGCGAGCGGCCATCGCCTGCATCCGCTGAAGGCGGTCGAGGAGGGCGAGCGCTGCACCTGGTTCGTCCCCGGGGCGACACCGGTCGCGGTGCGCAAGCAATGGATCGCGGGCTCCCTCAAGACCCGCGGCCGACTGTACGTCGACGACGGCGCGGCCGCGGCGCTCGCACGCGGCAAGAGCCTGCTGCCGGCGGGGGTGACGCGCATCAGCGGGCGCTTCGAGCGTGGCGATGCGGTCAGCGTGCTGGCCGGCAGCCGCGAGATCGCGCGCGGGCTCGCGGCCTACTCCTCGGCCGACGCTACCCGCATCGCCGGGCGGCGCAGCGCCGAGATCGAGGGGCTCCTCGGCTACCGCGGTCGCGAGGAACTGATCCACCGCGACGATCTCGTGATGTTGCGCGGCTGAGGGCCGAGGCATGGCAGGAAATCCCGGCGACGAACTCGGCGCCACGATGCAGCGCCTCGGGCGCGCGGCAATCGAGGCGGCCCGCATTCTCGCGGCGACGCCCCGGGCGGCCAAGGACGCGGCGCTGATCGCGGCGGCGGCGGCGTTGCGCACGCAGGCGACGGCGATCCTCGCGGCCAACGCCGTCGACCTCGAGGCGGCGCGCGCGCGGCAGCTGCCCGCGGCACTGCTCGACCGGCTGCGGCTCGACGCGCCGCGCATCGAGGCCATGGCGCAGGGCCTCACCGACATCGCCGCGCTGGCCGATCCGGTCGGTACCGTGATCGCTGCCTGGACGCGGCCCAACGGCCTGCGGATCGAGCGCGTGCGCGTGCCGCTCGGCGTGATCGGCATCATCTACGAGAGCCGGCCGAACGTGACGGCGGACGCCGGTGCGCTGTGCCTGAAGTCCGGCAACGCCGTGATCCTGCGCGGCGGCTCGGAGAGTTTTCACTCGAGTCGCGCGATCCATGCCTGCCTCGCCGCCGGCCTCGCCGCGGCGGCGCTGCCGGCCGCGGCGATCCAGCTGGTGCCGACCACCGACCGCGCCGCCGTCGGCTTCCTGCTCGCAGGACTGGAGGGTGCCGTCGACGTGCTCGTGCCGCGCGGTGGCCGCAGCCTCATCGAGCGCGTGCAGCGCGAGGCGCGCGTTCCCGTGATCGGCCATCTCGACGGCAACTGCCACGTGTACGTGGACCGCGATGCGGCATTGTCGATGGCACGTGCAATCGTGCTGAACGCCAAGCTGCGCCGCACCGGCGTGTGCGGCGCGGCGGAGACGCTGCTGGTCGACCGCGCCGCGAGCTCGTCCCTGCTCGCGCCGCTGCTCGCGGCGCTCCTCGACGCCGGCTGCGAGGTGCGCGGCGATGCGGCCTGCCGCGCGGCGGACCCGCGCGTGCTGGCGGCGAGCGAGGAGGACTGGTACACGGAATACCTGGACGCGATCATCGCCGCGCGGCTGGTGGACGGCGTCGACGGCGCGATCGAGCACATCGCGCGGTACGGCTCGGCACACACCGAGTGTGTCGTCACCGACAACGTGGCCACGGCCGAGCGCTTCCTGGCCGCCGTCGACAGCGCCATCGTGCTGCACAACGCCTCGACGCAGTTCGCCGACGGCGGCGAGTTCGGCATGGGCGCCGAGATCGGCATCTCGACCGACAAGTTCCACGCCCGCGGACCGGTGGGCGCCGAGCAGCTGACGAGCTACAAGTACGTGGTGCGCGGCGCGGGCCAGGTGCGCGCGCCGTGACACCGGCGGCGCGCGCTCAGGCGGTGGCGGTGGTGAGCGCGGCGAGGCCGCCCTCGAGCGACCAGGCGCGGATGCCGGCCCGGCGCAGCGCTTCGGCCGCCGCGAGCGAGCGCTGGCCGCGCGCGCACAGCAGCAGGTAGCGGCCGGCGGCATCGAGCTGGCCGGGATTCTCGAGCAGCTGGGCGAGCGGTATGTGGCGGCTCGGCGCGGGCGCCGGCTGCTCGCGGCGTTCGCGCGCCTCGCGCACGTCGATGAGCGTGTATCCCGCGGCGGCGGCGCTGACGAGCGCCGTGGCCGGCAGCTCAAGCGCCGCTGCCGGCACGGCGGCTGCCGCGAGCCGCGTGCACGGGCCGCCGCGGCATTCGGGCGCGCGGCGGCTCGCGAGCCGCTGCGTCTCGAGCGTCAGCAGGTCGACCAGAACCACCGCATCGGCGGCCGGCGTCGGCAGGCCGAGCACGAGCTTCAGTACCTCGAGGGCCTGCAGGCTGCCGAGCACGCCGGGAACGGGACCGAGTACGCCCGCCTCGGCGCAGTTGCCGACCGTGCCGTCGCGCGTCGCGTCAGGCCACAGGCAGCGCAGGCAGGCGCTGCCCGGGCGCAGCACCTGCAGCTGGCCCTCGAACTGGTAGACGCTCGCGAGCACGGCGGACTTGCCGAGCGCCACCGCCGCGTCGTTGACGACGAAGCGCGTGCTGAAGTTGTCGCTGCAGTCGACCAGCACGTCGTAGTCCGCGGCCAGCGCCTCGAGCGTGCCTGCCCGGATCCGCTCGACGTGGGCGCGTACGTCGACTTCCGGATTGAGTGCGCGCAGGTGCTCCGCGGCGAGCAGCGCCTTCGGCCGGCCGCAGTCGCCGAGCGAATACAGCGTCTGCCGGTGCAGGTTGGACGCCTCGAGCACGTCGCCGTCGACGATGCCGAGCGTGCCGACGCCGGCACCGGCGAGGTAGCCGAGCACCGGGACGCCAAGGCCCCCGGCCCCGATCACGAGAATGCGTGCGGCGCGCAGCCGCGCCTGGCCCGTCGGGCCGACCTGGCTCAGGATCTGCTGGCGCGAATAGTCGGGCCGCGGCAGGCCCGCCGGATGCGCCGCCGGCGGTGCGGCGGCGTGGTCGTCGTGGTTGTCGTGGTCGTGCGTATGATCGTGAGCGCCGTCCGCGGGGGCAGCGCAGCGCTCGCAATTGACCCAGCCCGAGTCGCCGTCGGTGTAGTACTCCTTCTTCCAGATCGGGACCCGGTGCTTGACCTCGTCGATGATGTAGCGGCACGCAGCGAAGGCCTCCGCACGGTGGGCGCTCGCAACGCCGACCCAGACCGCGAGCTCGCCAAGCCCGAGCGCGCCGACGCGGTGCACGCAGCTGGCGCGCCGGACGCCGAAGCGCCGGATCGCTTCCTCGACGATGCGCGCCCCTTCCTTGCTCGCAAGCTCGGCGTAGGCTTCGTACTCGAGGCGCGCCACTGCACGGCCGTCGTTGTGGTCGCGTACCCAGCCCTCGAAGCTCGCGTAGCCGCCCGCGGCCGGATCGGCGAGCGCGGCGTGCAGCGCCGCGGTGTCGAGCGTCCGGTCGCTGAACTCGAACGCGGTCACCTCAGCCCCCGGCGACCGGGGGGATGAACACGACGCGCACGCCGTCGGCGAGCGGCGTCTGCCAGTCGGCGAACTCGCCGTCGACGGCGACCCGCAGCTGCGCGCGCCCGAGCGTGAAGCCGTGGCGCGCGCGCAGCTCCTCGTAGAGCGCTGCTGCGGTCGCGGCAGTGGTCGTCAGTCGCTCGCGGCTCGTGCCGGCCTGCTCGCGGAGCAGCGCGTAGTACTGCACCTCGACCGTACTCATCGCGCGCCGCCGGCGCCGCGCGCGAGGACGGCTGCGTAGTCAGCGGGCGTGTTCACGTTGGCGAGCGCCTCGGGCGAGGCGAGCTCGAGCAGCGTCGCGCCGGCGCTCAGCAGGAACTTGCGCGGGCAGCTGCGGCCGGCGCGCACGAAGGCCGCGAGCGGCGCGCGGCTCGCCGGCTCCCAGATCGCGCACAGCGGCTCCGGCAGTCCGTCGTGGGCGCTCGCATAGGCGGTTGCGAGCGCCTGCGGGTCGCGCCGCGCGACCAGGTCGGCGAGCGTCGTCGCGTCGAGGAGCGGCAGGTCGACCGCGACCACGAGCCAGGCGTGCCCGGGACGTGCGGCGAACGCGGCGAGCAGGCCCGC
>Ga0181519_10000307_pt1 | contig 45695 bp, 37 predicted proteins | sample PEATcosm2014_Bin_26_FD_121102 | JGI IMG/M metagenome (GOLD analysis project Ga0181519, IMG submission 121102) | Peatland microbial communities from MTU Mesocosm Facility, Houghton, MI, USA - PEATcosm2014_Bin02_10_metaG | ecosystem: Environmental > Terrestrial > Soil > Wetlands > Peat | place...
GCATCGACGATGCCGTTGTCATCGGCCATCTCGCCCTCCACGAGCCCGAGGTAGAGGCGCTCGACCGTCCTCGCCGCCAGCTGCGAGGTCAGCGACCGGTAGGCATCGGGCGTCCGCGCCACGACGAGGATCCCAGAGGTGCCCTTGTCGAGCCGCTGGACGACACCGGGTCGCAAGGGGCTCGATCCTTCGACCTCCCCGATCGCCACGAGCTCGGGATACCGGGCGAGCAGGCCGGCGATCAGCGTCCCGTCGACGTGGCCCGCGCCGGGGTGCACCACGAGCCCGGCGGGCTTGTCGACGACGAGGAACGCGGGGTCCTCGAGGACGACGCGCACGTCGACCGCCGGATCGGGCACGAGCGCCTCGGGGCCGACGTCGGGGAGCGAGGCGACGAGGCGCTGCCCCGCGGCGAGCGGCGTCGACCCCTTGTGCACCACGGCCCCGTCGATCTCGACGGATCCTGCCGCGACCAGGTCGGCGGTCTCCTTGCGGGTGAGCCCCGTGAGCATGGCGAGGGCCCGATCGACCCGCACCGAGTCGAGGAGCTCGGGCACGTCGACCTCGAGGAGCTCGACGGGGCCCTCGAGCGCCGTCATGACCGTCCGCCCTTGATGAAGAGCGGGCGGCGGAGCACAAGCAGCACGATAAGGCCGGCGACACCCACCGTGATCGCCGAGTCAGCCACGTTGAAGGTCGCCCAGTGCGGCAGGGTGAGGAAGTCGACCACACCGCCGCTCGCGTGGCGGAAGATCCGGTCGGCGAGGTTCCCGATGGCACCGCCGAGCAGGAGACCGAAGACGATCGCCGGCAGCACGGCCAGCACCCTCGCCACGCACGCAGCGACGACCACCGTGAGCGCTGCGGCGAGCACGAACGCCAGGGCCGAGTGGCCCGAGATCAGGCTGAATGCGACGCCCGTGTTGCGCCCCACGTCCATGCCCAAGGGGCCGAGCAGGTGGTGCGGGCCGGGCGAGACGTGGTGGAGCACCCACCACTTCGTCCACTGGTCGAGCGCGATGACCAGTACCGCGACGCCGAGCGCCAGGGGCGGGCCAGCGCGTCTGCTCAGCGTCGGACCCCGAGCCCGCCCTTGGCGCAGTCGATGCAGAGGGACTTGTGCGGCATCGCCTTCAGGCGCTCGCGCCCGATCGGCTTGTGGCAGCTCTCGCACATGCCGAACGTCCTCGTCCGGATCCTCGCGAACGCGGCGTCGATCTCCTCGAGCTCGAGGCGCAGCCGCTCGGCCTGCATGACGTCGAGCTCGTGCTCGATGTCGCCGCCCATGCCGTCGCCCGCGTCCTCGTCCCACCCGAGACCCGGATCGCGCTCCTGGACGAGGGACTCGGCCTCGGCGAGCAGCTGGTCGACCTGGCGGTCGAGTTCGGCGCGGTGCTCGGCGAGCGACTCGGACAGCGACTCGATCAGCTTGGTGTCGCCGATGTAGGGGTTCTTGTACGTCCGCTCCTGCTCGCGCTTCGCCTTCGCCTCGGCCTTCTCGCGAGCCTTGCGCTCGCGCTCAGCGAGGAGGACCTTGTCTCTCGCAGCCTTGCGCTCGGCGACCTCCTTGCGGCGCGCCTCGGCCGCGGCGAAGCGCGCCGCCGCGAGCTTCTTCTGCTCGATGGCCTTCTTCGCGGCAGCCGCCTTCTTGGCCGCGGCGAGCTTCCTCTGCTCGATGGCCTTCTTCGCGGCAGCCGCCTTCTTCGCCGCGGCGAGCTTCTTCTGCTCGATGGCCTTCTTCGCGGCAGCCGCCTTCTTCGCCGCGGCGAGCTTCTTCGCGGCAGCGACCTTGTTCGCGGCCGCCGCACGCTGCGCGGCGGTGAGCGGCCGCGCGGGAACCTTGGCGCTCGGCTGCTTCGCCGCCGAGCGCTTGGCGACGGGCTTCGCGGCGTGGGTCGCAGCCTTGGCCTCGGGCTTTGCCTTTGCCTTTGCCTTTGCCTTTGCGACAGGAGCGTGCTTCTTCGCCGGGACCGCCGGCTTCCCGACAGGCTTGCGAGCCGGCGCCGGGCGTGCCGGGGCGTGCTTGGTGACCGTCTTTCCCTTCGTGGCCTGGGTGCGCTTCGAGCCCTTGGCAGCAGGGGGTCGGGCGGGGGTCATCGCGTCCTCCTTGGGGTGCAACGACGACGTCGGCGCGTTGCGGCGCCGCACCCTACCAGTTGGACCCGACTTGCCCTATTCCTCGCGGCGCGCGTCGTCCAGGCTGAACACCTGGGCGCTCGGGGCCGGGGCCACATCGTCGCCCCCCGCCGCGGGCGCCGGCGGCTCCTCGTCGCGGGGCGACGGCGCCGTCGCGGTGGGCGCGTTGCGCAGGGCGGCGAGCGCCGCAGCCGGCTGGAGGTTCTGGTCGATCCACCCGAGCAGCTCGTGGAGGGAACCCGAGAGCCTCGTGCGCTCGCTCTCGAGCTGGCGCGCCATCTTCTCGACATCCTCGCCCAGCCGGTGGCGCAGTCCCTCGAGGCGGGCGACCTCGTCCGCGAGCCGCTGCTGCGCGTCCGTCGCGAGCTGTCGAGCGCGCTCCTGGGCGTCGGCCACGACCTTCGCGGCGTCCTCCTCGGCGTCGCGCCGGGTCTGCTCCACGAACCGCTCCGCCATCTCGATCATCTTGGCCACGGTGTCGCTCGCCGACGCGGCCGCCGCTGCTGCGACGACCGGCGCCTCGGGAGCCTCGGGCTTCGGGGCGGCAGGGGCGGCAGGTGCTGCCGGCGCTGCCGGCGCACCGCCGGCACTCTCCATCTGGCGGACCCGCTCGTTGGCCTGCGCGACCTGGAGCGCGGCCTGGCGCACCTGCTCGCGGAGCTGGTCGGCCTCGACCGCGGCGCGCTCGAGGAAGTCGTCGACTTCGTCGACGTCGTAGCCGCGAAGGCTCAGCCGGAACTCTGCGGTGCGAAGCGCGTCGAGCGCGCCCTGTGAGGTCGATCCTGTGTCCATCCGAGAAATGTACCGAAGTTTCGGCCGGTCGCATGGAACTGCGCGGCCGCATGCATCGAGCGGGTCCCGAACCGCGCCGTCCGCGGCTCGCTGACGGACGCTGAGCGGTGAGTTCAGCCGGAGAAGTGACGCAGCAGCGGGATCACGAAGAACTGGAGGACCACGAACACGACGAGGAACGCGAGGTCGATGCCGACCCCTCCGATGCGCGCCGGCGGGAGGATCCGGCGGATCGGGGCGATGAGCGGCTCGGTGAGCGCCACCAGCACGCGGTTCACGCGCTGCCAGGGCGACCCGTAGCTGAGGGGGAACCAGCTGAGCACCGCGCGCGCGATCGCCACAAAGATCCAGAGCTCGAGCAGCGCGATCAGCAGGTCGACGATGAGGTGCACGACCGCGAGGCTACGGGACTACGCGTCCCCGTCCCGGCGATACCCGCGTTCGTGGAGCCGCTGGCGGGTCTCCTCGGACACCTTGACGTTGGCCGGGGAGAGCAGGAAGACCCCGTCGGTGACCCTGCTCATCGACCCGCTCGCCATGTAGACGAGCCCCGAGCAGAAGTCGAGGAGCCTGCGGTGCAGCTCGGGGCCCGAGCTCTCCACGTTCACGATCACGGGCCGGTTGGACTTCAGCGCGTCGGCGATCTCCTTGCCGTCGTTGAACGATGTGGGCTGGACGATCTGGACGTCCGAGTCGGACGGGACGACGCGGACGGAACCCGGGGAGGCGCCCGACCCCATGGGCCGGACCTGGGGGCGCAGCGTGCCTGAGTCGACCACGGAGATGCCCCTGCGGGGCTGCATCGGGGTCACCTTGTTGGCGGGAGGCTCGTAGTCGTCAGCGTCGTCGTAGCGCGAGGAGGAGACCGGTGCAGCGGGCTCGGGGCGGCCCCGGAACGGTCGAGTGTCGCTCTGGGCACGGTCGAGGTCGTCGTACTCCTCGTCGACGAGGCCGAGATATGCCATTGCCTTTCGGAACATGTTCTGGGCCATCCAATCTCCCCCGCGTCACCTAGGCGCGCCCGTCATGCTACGCGACGGCCGGGTCGGGCCGCTCCAACCGTTCCCCGAACAGCGCCGTGCCCACCCGCACCATCGTCGAGCCTTCCTCGAGCGCGATCTCGAGGTCGCCGGACATCCCCATGGAGCAGCCAGCGAGCCCGAGGTCGTCGGCGACCGCCCGAAGCGACCGGAACTGCACGCGGGTGGCGCTCGGGTCCCCCCAGGCCACGCACATGAGACCCTCGACGACGAGGCCGGCCAGTCGCGCGGCGTGCACGACGCCCGGCGCGTCCGCGAGGGCGCAGCCGTTGCGTCCGGTGTCTCCCGAGATCCCAGCCACGTCCACCTGCACGTAGCAGCGCGCGCCAGGCGCATGACGGGCTATGGAAGCGGCCTCCACGTCGCGCGCGACGGACTGGTACACGTCGACGAGCGGAGCGAGCCGGCCCAGCTTGTTGCGCTGCAGTCGGCCGAGGAAGTGCCACGCGACCCCGGGCGCGTCGAGCGCCGTGCGCTTCGCGACCAGTTCGTCGGCATAGTTCTCGCCGACGTCGAGGAGCCCCGACGATCGCGCAGCCAGCACCGCGACTGCGGGGAAGGTCTTGGTCACCGCGAGGATCGTGACGCCCGACTGGTCGCGGCCCGTGGAGGCGATGCGGCCCCGGAGGACCTCGAGGTTGCGCGAGACGCGCGCGACGAGGTCGTCGCGCGCGTCACTCACCGCAGGAAGCTCGGGATGTCGTCGTCGCCCTCTTCGGAGATGTCGAAGGTGAACTCCTCGGACTCCGGCGCATCGCCGAACAGGTCGATCGGCTCGGGCACCGGCGTTCCCGACGCAGTGGTGCGAGCAGGCCGGTTCCCGGCGTCCCATCGCTCGAATCCCGCGGCGATCACGGTGACGCGCACCGCATCGCCCATGGTGTCGTCGACAACGTTGCCGAAGATGATGTTGGCGTCCTGGTGCGCGACCGAGTGGACGATCTCGGCGGCCTCGTTCACCTCGAACAGCGTGAGTCCGGGTCCGCCAACAATGTTGATCAGGATCCCCCTCGCTCCCTCGATCGAGGCCTCGAGGAGCGGCGACGTGATCGCCGCGCGCGCCGCGTTCACCGCGCGCCCCTCGCCCGTGGAGGAGCCGATGCCCATGATCGCCGAGCCCGCGTTGTTCATGATCATGCGCACGTCGGCGAAGTCGGTGTTGATGAGACCCGGCACCGTGATCAGGTCCGTGATCCCGCGCACGCCCTGGAGGAGCACCTCGTCGGCCATCTTGAAGGCGTCCAGCATCGATGTCTGCGCCGTCGAGACGGTGAGCAGGCGGTCGTTCGGGATCACGATGAGCGTGTCGACCTTGTCCTTCAAGCCCTGGATGCCCTTCTCGGCCTGGGTGGCGCGGCGCTTGCCCTCGAAGCTGAACGGCCGTGTGACCACGCCGATCGTCAGCGCACCGAGGCCCTTGGCGATCTCGGCGACGACGGGGGCTGCCCCGGTCCCGGTCCCGCCGCCCTCGCCGGCGGTGATGAACACCATGTCTGAGCCCTTGAGCGACTCCTCAATCTCGCCGCGGTGCTCCTCGGCGGCCAGGCGGCCGACCTCGGGATCCGAGCCCGCGCCCAGCCCCCTGGTGAGCTGGCGGCCGATGTCCAGCTTCAGATCTGCATCGCTCATGAGCAGCGCCTGGGCGTCGGTGTTCGCCGCGATGAACTCCACGTTGCGGAGCTGCGACTCGATCATCCGGTTGACGGCGTTGACTCCGCCGCCGCCGACGCCGAACACCTTGATGACGGCGAGGTAGTTTCCCTGACCCCCAATGGTCATCGTTTGTCCTTCCCGTTTGCCCCCATACGCACGAGGCGTCTGGGCGGACCGATGAGGTCCGTCTCCATGCAGGCTACGGGGGCCACCGCCCGTGGGCAAGGATCCTCCCCCACTGGGCACCGAGCGGTCACGGCCCGGTCACCGTCATCGCCTGTGGGACGCTCACGTCGATCACGTCGCCGGCGTGCATCGTCGCGCCATGGATGACGGCTGCAATGTCCTCGTATTTGGCCGCGAGGTCCGACGCGGGACCGAGCACGAACGTCAGCGGCGACGTGAGGGCGATCGTCACCGAGCCCTTGGCGTCCACGCTGATCGTCGCCACCTGCTGGGCGAACGCCGGCGGCAGCGTCGCCGCGACCACGAGTCCGGGGTGCGCTGCGGTGCCGAGGACCCGTGTCCCGTGCGGATCGGCGGGCGGGGCCGCGACGGCAAGCGTCGGGAGGACCTCACCCGCTGGAGGTTTCCCGAGCAGCAGGCCCGTCACGTCGACCTCCTGCACACCGCTGCGGGTCGAGACGAACGCCACCGGCCGGCGCTCGGTGATCACGATGGTGACCGTGTGCGGCCAGCGGCGGGTGACCGTCGCCGTCGCCACCCACGGAAAGTCCGCCTGCACGCGCTGGCTCACAGCGGCCGGGTTGACCGAGATCATCGGCGGCGCGTCGGCGAGTCCCGCTGCCTGCTCGACCTCGGCGGGGGACTCATGCCTCGCGCCGGTGACCGTCACGGAGGTTGCCGCGAACCATCTCGAGTGCAGCGCGGCCCACGTTCCAGCGCCGAGGGCGCCGAGCACGACGAGGACGGCGACGATGATGAGCAGGACCGTGCCGATCTTCCCGAGTCGCGACGTCCCTCGACGCCGATCCCGTGTCCGCCGGTGCGCCGCGGTCATTGCGTATCGCCGAAGCCGACGGTCACGAGTTCGGTCGCCAGCTCGACGCCGGTCTCGTGCAGGACGAGGGCGCGAACCTCCTCGATCAGCGCGTGCACGTCGTCGGCGCTCCCCGCTTCGTCGGCCTGGATGAAGTTGGCGTGCTTCACCGAGACGTGGGCGGTGCCGTGCCGGAGTCCCTTAGCACCCGCGGCCTCCACCAGCCGGCCAGCCGCGTCGCCCGGCGGGTTGGTGAAGACCGACCCCGCATTGGAGCCGCCGGGCTGGTTGGCGCGCCGCCAACGGACGATCTCGGCAATTGCTGCGCGCGACGCGTCGGGGGGGCCTTCTGTGAGCCGGAACGTCGCGCTCGTCACGATCTCGTCGCTGCGAATGTCGCTGTGCCGATAGGAGAGGCCCAGCTCTCGCGCAGACCGCACCACCCGCTCGCCCGTCGCGAGGCTGAAGAGCTCCGCGGACACGAGGGACTCCGAGATGTCCGAGCCGTGCCCGCCTGCGTTCATCCGGACGGCACCGCCCACGGAACCCGGGACGCCGACCCCCCATTCGAGCCCGCTCATGCCGGTCTCGGCGAGCCGTCGCGCGAGCACGGGGAGCGCCACCGCACCGCCCGCTGACACGAGCATGCTGGATTCGGAGCCCACGACGGCTTCGCCGATCGACTCGAAGTCGCCGGCGAGCGTGACGGCGAGGCCGCGGAAGCCGGCGTCGCTCACGAGCAGGTTCGATCCCTTGCCCACGACGAGCACGTCGACGTCAAGCCCTCGGAGCGCGTCGGCGGCCACGGCGAGGTCGTCGACGGTCCGGGCTGCGTACAGCACGGCGGCTGTCCCGCCGACGCGGTACGTCGTGCGCGCGCCGAGCGGGGCCTCTGGCTGTGCCCCTGGCCCGAGGCGCACCGCGAGCGTCTCGAGGTCGCTCATGCGCGCAGCCCGATCAGTTCGTCAGGCAGGGTGGTCAGGTCCCCCGCGCCCATCGTGAGCACGAGGTCCCCGACCTCGACGATGCCCGCGACCGCTCGGGCAAGGTCCGCGCGATCTTTGACGTAGATCACCTCGGGAGCGCCCACGGCCCCTGCGATCGCGTCGGCGACCAGACGTCCGGACACGCCGGGGATCGGCGCCTCGCCCGAGGCGTAGATGTCCGTCACGACCACGACGTCCGCGCCGTCGAAGGCGCCCGCGAACTGCGGTGCGAGCGCCTGCGTGCGGGTGTACCGGTGGGGCTGGAAGACCGCGACGACCCTGCGCCACCCGCCGGATCGGGCGGTGGCGACGGTCACGGCGACCTCGGTGGGGAGGTGCGCGTAGTCGTCCACGATCGTTGCGCCGAGCGCCTCGCCGCGGAACTCGAAGCGGCGTGGCACCCCCGCGAACCGCCCGAGGGCCTCGACCACATCGGAGTCCGAGACCCCGCGCATGAGCGCCACGGCGGCAGCAAGCGACGCGTTCGCCACATTGTGGCGACCCGGCGCGCCGACCCGGGCGAGCAGCCGGCCGCCGGGATGCTCGAGGCGGAACGACGAGGAAGAGCGTTCGAGTCCGATCTGCGACACGAGAAAGTCCGAGCCGGCGGTCGCACCGACGGTCGCGGCACCGAAGTGCGCGCCGAGATCTGCGGCGACCGGGTCATCCGCATTCACCAGCTGCGAATCGGACCGTTCGAGCAGGCCCGCGAAGGCGCGGCGGAGGCCATCGACGTCACCGTAGAAGTCGAGGTGGTCCGGCTCCACGTTGTTGATCGCGACGAGCGCCGGCGCCAGCTGCGCGAACGCCCCGTAGCTCTCGTCGGCCTCCAGGACGAGCTCGGGCCCCGTGGAGATCCGCGCGTTGGCGCCGAGTCCCGAGACGTCCGCACCGACCAGCCAGGAGGGATCGTGCCCGGCGGTGGCGAGGATCAGCGTCAACATCGACGACGTGGTGGTCTTGCCGTGCGTCCCCGCGACCGCGAGGGTCGCCCGCAACCGGCCCACGGCGGCGAGCACCTCTGCTCGTGAGGCCACCCGGATCCCGCGTGATGCAGCGGCCACGAGTTCCGCATTGCCGTCCGGCACGGCGGGCGACGCGACGACCACCTGCGCGTCTCCGACGTTCGCCGCATCGTGCCCGATCGCCACGGTGATGCCGAGGCCTGCCAGCGCAGCGGCAGAGGGGGAATGCGCCAGGTCGGAGCCCGACACCGTATGGCCGAGCCCCGAGAGGAGCCGGGCCAGACCGCTCATGCCGGCACCGCCCGCGCCGATGATGTGGATCCGGAGGGGCGTCGCGAGGTCGAGGGGCTCAGCGGGCACTGTCGAGCACCACCGTGGCCACGCGTCTCGCGGCATCCGGACGCGACAGCCCCCTCGCGGCCGCAGACATGCGGGCGAGCGCACCGGGGTCGGCCAGGAGCCCCGAGATCGTGTGGTCGAGCCGCTCGCCGCTCATGAGGTCGTCCGCTATCACGACCGCCGCACCCGCTCGGGCGAGGACGTCCGCGTTCTTCTCCTGATGCGAGCCCGGAGCCCCCGGCAGGGGCACGAGCACGCTGGGTACGCCGGTCGCGCACAGTTCGGCGATCGTCAGTGCGCCCGCGCGGCACACCGCGAGGTCGCACGCCGACCAGAGATCGGCCATATCACTCTCGAAGGGCACCGTGCGCCAGTTCGCCGGACCGATGCCCGAGGCCGCCCTCGTGGCCTCCACGGCGGCTGCGTCGCGACGTCCGGTCACGTGGTACAGCGTGACATCCGGGTCGTCCCGCCAGCGTGCAGCAAGCTCGCAGACCGCGGTGTTCACCGATGCGGCTCCGAGCGAGCCCGTCATCACCGCGACGACCGTGACGTCGTTCGCGACGCCGAGGCGCGCCCTCGCGGCCATTCGAGCCGACGGCTCCCGCGAGACGGCAGCGATCGACTCTCGGATGGGGGCACCGGTGACGACGGCCCGAGCCACACCCTCCTCCGGCAGCGCCGAGGCGATCGCGACCGCGAACGTGGAGAGGACCCGATTGACCAGTCCCGGCGATGCGTCGAAGTTCACGAGGACGAGCGGCCGTGCGGCGAGGACCGCACCCGCTGACGCCGCGAACGCCGCATACCCGCCGACCGATACGACTGCGGCTGGCCGCCAGCGTCTCGCGAGGCGGACTCCCTGAAGGAGCGCCCAGGCGAGACCCAGTGACGCGACCGTGTTCTGGAGCACTGCCTCTGGCGAAAGGGAGCGGCGCAGTCCGCGACCGGGCAGGAGGACGATCTCAACGCCCACTTCGGCCAGATCAGCGAGCAGCTCGCGATCTTGGCCGCGCCGGGACCCGACGATCTTCAGGCCCGATGGCGCGACTCCTTGGGCCAGCAGCGCGTCGGCGATGGCCCGGATCGGGAAGACGTGACCTCCCGTGCCTCCTCCCGTCAGGACGATCGGCGACGTCACCGGTGCCTGTCGTCGCGTCGCGGTGGACGACGAGTCTGGAGGTCGCGTCGTGGAGCGCGCCTCGGGGCGGAGGGATGCCGCGCTGTGCTGGGATGCCGGGGGTCAGAGCGCCGCGCACGCGGCTCCGAGCCGCCGGCGTGCTGGCTGCTCGGGTGCTGGGTGCTGGGGTGCTGAGTACTGGTCCGCGGCGACACGGCGTCGCCCCTCACCTTGACCACTCGGAGCGACGGGCGTCCCGGGACGGCACGGCGCGCGATGCCGACGAGCATCCCGGCCGCCGCCATGTCGATGACGAGGGACGTCCCGCCGAAGGAGATGAAGGGCAACGGGATGCCGGTCACCGGGAGCACGCCCGTGGCGGCACCGACGTTGATGATCGTCTCGGTGGCCAGCCATGCTGAGATCCCGACTGCCAGGAGCTGGTCGAATCGAGCCGGTGCGCGCTTCGCGGTCATGAGGCCGAGCATCACCAGCGCGATGAGCAGCCCGAGGACGAGGAGGGTGCCGATCAGGCCGAGCTCCTCGCCGATGATCGAGAAGATGAAGTCGGTGTGGGGGTTTGGGAGCAGTCCCCATTTCTCGCGGGAGTTGCCCAGTCCGAGTCCGAAGATGTGCCCCGCACCGAGGCCGATCTTCGATTGGATCAGCTGATAGCCGGACCCAGAGGGATCTGCCTGCGGGTTGATGAAGCTCAGGAGCCGCTCGCGGCGATAGGGCAGGGCGATGGCTGCGACCGCCGCGAGCCCTGCGAGCACGACGAGCCCGAACCCGAGGGCCCGACCCGGCGCCCCGGCTGCGATGAGCACGAAGAACGCGATCACGATGACGACGACCGCGGTGCCCATGTCCGGCTGGAGCAGCACCAGGCCGGCGAGCGCTCCCGCCACGACCATGATCGGGAACAGCACTCTCCCCCACTCGGTTTCGCGTCGCTCCCTCGTCGCGATGACGTGGGCCACGTACAGGCAGATCGCCAGCTTCGCGAGCTCGGAGGGCTGGATCCGCAGGAGCCCCACGCCAAGCCACCTCGATGCGCCCCCGGAACTCGAACCGACGCCAGGGACAAGCACCGCGAGCAGCAGGATCACCGTCGCGATCGCGCTGAGGGTGGCGAACCGCTGGAGCGTGCGAGCGGGGATCCGCGTGGCCGCTGCGAACGCGATGGCACCGACCACCATCCAGAGGCACTCTCGGATGAAGATCGACCACGTCGATCCGTAGTACTCGATCGACACGACGGAGCTCGCGGATCCGACCATGACGAGCCCGACCAGGCACAGCAGTGCCAGGACTCCGGTGATCCACGGCGCGAGGGACGCCGGCGCCCTGTCGCGTCCCGGTGCAGGACGCGTGCGCGCCGTAGCCCGTCCATCGGGCCGGCTCCCCGCACGTCCCACGGTGTCCGCGCGCACTCAGATCACCTTCGCGATCTTGACGAAGTCGCCATAGAACATCCCGAGGCCGAGCACGGCGAAGAGGCCCGCGAGGATCCAGAAGCGAATGAGGACGGTCGTCTCGGGCCATCCGAGCATCTCGAAGTGGTGGTGGATCGGCGCAAGCTTCAGCACCCGACGGTGGAAGACCCGGAAGCTGATGATCTGGGCGATGACCGACAGGGTCTCGATGACGAAGAGGCCGCCGATCACGACCAGCAGCAGGTCGAGGTTCATCAGCAGGCAGAGGCTCGCGAGGCCGGCGCCGATGGCGATCGCACCCGTGTCGCCCATGATGATCTTCGCGGGCGGTGCGTTCCACCAGAGGAATCCGAGGCACCCGCCGACGAGTGCCACGGCGACGAGGGCAAGGTCGAGTGCGGTCGCCGGGCTCGGTCCCACGCGATAGATCGGATAGTGACGGAACTGCCAGTACCCGATGACGCCGAGCACGCTGAAGCAGAAGGTGGAGGATCCGGCGGCGAGTCCATCGAGGCCATCGGTGAGGTTCACGGCGTTTGATGTCCCGACGACAACGATGACGACGAAGATGATCCAGATCGCGGGAGAGAGGTGCCACCCAGGAAGGTCGTACCTCGTGAACGACAGGGTCAGCGTGGCGCCCGCCCACTTCCATGCGGCGACGGCGAATCCGACCGCGATCAGCACCTGGCCGAGCAGCTTGCCCCGCTTGTTGAGGCCGAGGTTGCGGTCATTTCGGATCCCAATGAAGTCGTCGGCGAAGCCCAGGAGCCCCGACGCCACGACGACAGCCAGGACCAGCACGCCGCTCCGGGTGAACGTGCGGTACCCGCCGACATGGCCGAACAGGTAGCCGACGACGGCTGCACCGACGATCAGGATCCCCCCCATCGTCGGTGTCCCCGCCTTGACCGAGTGCGACGGCGGTCCGTCCTCGCGGATCCTCTGGCCCATCTCCCGGCGGCGAAGCGAGCGGATCAGGACCGGCGTGAGCAGGATCGCGAAGAGCAGCGCGACGGATCCCGCCTCCATGATGCTCAGCACGTCGCGCTCCGAAGGTCGAGGGCTCGCAACGCCACGGTGCGGTCGTCGAGATCGAGGAACGTCCCTGCGACCTCCTGGGTGGTCTCGTGCCCCTTGCCCGCCAGGAGCACCAGGTCCTTGTCGCGAGCGCCGGCGATCGCCTCGGTGATCGCCTCGGTTCGATCGACCTCCCGGTGGATCTCGGCGGGACCTGAGGCACCAGCCAGCACCTCGTCGAGGATCGTCTCGGGATCCTCGCTGCGCGGGTTGTCCGAGGTGGCATAGACCACGTCAGCCAGCTCGGTCGCGATGCGGCCCATGACCGGCCTCTTCGCCCGGTCGCGGTCCCCGCCACATCCGAAGACAAGAACGAGGCGCCCGCCGCTGCGCAACTGCGCCAGGTCTCGCAGCACCCGCTCCAATGCGTCCGGCGTGTGCGCGTAGTCGACCAGGACTCGAGGAGCACCGGTGCCAACGGCCTCGAGCCTGCCCGGCACCGGCGGCGCGTCGCCGATCGCGGCGATGGCGTCGGCGGGATCGACATCGAGCAGGGCAACTGCCTCGAGCGCAATGAGCGCGTTGGTGACGTTGAAGGAGCCGGTGAGCGAGGTCGTGACGGTCGATGACCGCCAGTGGAACTGGGTGCGCCCGACCGCCGTCGCGACGGCGCCGGCGGACGAGGTGGAGACCTCGACGGTCCGCACAGCGGTCCGCGCCGCCAGGATCCGCCCCCAGGGGTCATCCACGCAGATCACCGCTGCGTGGGTCGTGGATTCATCGAAGAGCGACGCCTTGGCCTCGAAGTACGCCTCCATCGTCTCGTGGTAGTCGAGGTGCTCGTGACTCAGGTTCGTGAAGACGGCCACGTCGTACAGGATGCCGTCCACCCTGCCCTGGTCGAGCGCGTGGCTCGAGACCTCCATCGCAACAGCTCCCGGCTTTCCCTTCGCTGTCGCCCGGTCGAGCACTTCGCGGAGCTGGCGATGCAGGTCCGGCGGAGCTGGCGTCGTGCGCTGTCCCTGCAGGGTCCCGAGGGAGGACGCCTCGAACCCCGTTCTCGCGAGGATCTCGGCAACCAGCCAGGCCACCGTCGTCTTGCCGTTGGTTCCCGTGATCCCGAGCATCCGTAGGTGCTCCGAAGGGCTGCCCACGATCTTGCTGGACAACCTCGACGTCAGTCCACGCAGGTCCGTCGCGTCCACCCGCACGACGACGACGTCTTCCGGGAGCGTCGGTGCGGCGGAGGCAGTGACGATGCAGGTCGCACCCCTCGCGACGGCGTCGCCGATGTGGGCCTCGCCTGTGGTCGTCCGGCCCGGCAGGCAGATGAACAATGAGCCTGCGACGCACTTGCGGCTGTCGATTTCGACGGTCGTCACGTCCCGGTCGCTCGACGGCGCGGGCAGGCCGACCGACTCAAGCAGGGTTGCCAGGGCGGCCATGTCAGGTGATGTCCTGCAGCGAGAGGGAGCCAGACGACGATGGCGGCTTGACCGCGGCATTGCTCGAGGTCGGTACCCCGTAGCGGTGCAGGGCATAGCCCATGATCCTGGCGAAGACCGGCGCGGAGATGGACCCACCGAAGATGACCGGGGTCGGACGCTGGATGACGACGATGATGGACAGCACCGGGTGCTGCGCAGGGGCGAAGCCGACGAACGTCGCGTTGTACTCCCCCGTGAGATACGCGGCACGACCCGGATAGGGGATCTGCGCCGTGCCCGTCTTCCCGGCGATCGTGTAGCCGGGGACTGCGGCCTCGGTACCGGTCCCGCCCGCAACGACCTGCACGAGCATCTGGTTCAGCGTGTTCGTCACGGACACTGGGAGCACCCGCCTCGGCGCCTGCGTTGCGGTCCGCTGCAGCACGCCGTCGGGCCCGATCGTCGCACGCACGAGGCTCGGTGTCACGAGCATGCCACCGGTCGCCACGGTGTTGTAGGCATCGAGCACCTGCAAGGGGGTCACTGCGTCCTGCTGACCGATCGGCAGGGACGCGATGTCCGTCGGCTCCCAGCCAGCGGCGTTCATGAGCAGCCCGGCACTCTCGCCCGGGAAGTTGAGCCCCGTCGGCTGGCCGAACCCGAGCCGCTGGACCTCGGACAGGAGTCCAGATTCCCCGTCCTGGTTCGCGATCTCATAGGTGCCGATGTTCGACGACTGCGCGAGGATCTGCGTCGCCGTCAGGTTCTCGACGGGGTGGACCTCGGCGTCGTGGTACAGGTGGCCGTCCACGCTCACGGAGTCCGGCACTGTGAAGTGCCTTGTCGGTGTCAGCCAACCTTGCAGGAGACCCTCGGAGAACGGGACGATCTTGAAGACGCTCCCGGGCTCGTACGTCTGGCTGATGGCGAGGTTGCTCTGGGCCTCGTACACGCCTGGGATGCCCGTCGACGTCGATGAGGCCGCGGGTGACCGCAGGACGCTGTCGTGCACGTTCGTGTTCACCAGGTTTGCCATGGAGAGGATCTGTCCGGTTTGGGAGTCCATCACGATCGCCGTGCCATCCAGGGCGTGCGCAGAGACGAGCTCGGCGCCGAGCGCCTGCTCGGTGATGAACTGGAGCGGTGCGTCGAGGGTGAGTTCAATCCCCTTGCCCGCGACGGGGTGCTGCAGCACGGTCACGTGGGTCGTCGGAAGTGCGACTCCGTACGGCGACTCGAAGAGCCGCTCCTGACCGCTCTGCCCGGCGAGGAGCTGCTGGTACTGGTACTCGAGGCCGGCGGAGCCGGCACCGCTCGCGTAGAGGCTCCCGAGGATCGGAGAGGCGAGCGCGCCGTTGGGCGCTCTTCGCAGCGAGGAGTCCACCATCGTGATGCCAGGGAAGACATCCTTCTCGATGGTTGCGGCATCGGCGACGTCGACATTGGGCGCCAGCACGACGTAGCCGGCCCGCTCGGAGAGCTTCGGGATGAGTGCGGCCTCCGCAACATGCACGAGCGGCGACAGGGCAGCCGCTTCAGCTGCAGGATCGGAAATCTGGAAGTCGTCGGCAATCACCTGCTTGGTCGGGATCGACATCACGAGGGTCTCGCCGTTGCGGTCGTAGATGCCCCCTCGGAGCGCCGGAACGGTCACCGTCTGCATCAGCTGGGATGACGAGAGTGCCGCAAAGTGCGACGACCGGAGCACCTGCAGGTTGACCAGCTGCGCGACGAGCACGATCGCGCCGAATGCAACGAGGAGTTGCAGGACCCGCAGTCGCCGACCGAGGACCATCGATCCTTTGGCGCCCACCGTTGGAGCTGCCGCGCGTCGGCGAGGCGGCGCCGGAGGACGCCGCCCCGGTGCTGTGCGTACAGGCCGGGGCGGGGCGGCTGTCCGGCTCATCGGCCCGGGTTCAGCGAGCAGCAGGGGGCGTAGGACAGCGCGGGCGCGGCGAGCGGGTGCGCAAGGGAAACGGACGGGAGCTGGAGCACCTGGCTCGGCTGCACGAGGTGGAGGAGCCCGGCGTCCACTGCGATCCGCGACGGCGCCTCCAGCGCCGTCACCTCCTCGATGCCGGCCGACCACGCGGACTGTGCCTGAGCGACCTGCGCCTGGACCGCCTGGAGGCGGAGCTGGCCCGATGCGAGGAACATGTTGCCGCCGACGACGAGCAGCAGGCACGCGACGACGATGCACGCCGCGATCGAGATGGGCCGCGGCCCGCGACGGGCCGACCGCGATGTCCTCGCCGTCCTTTGCGGGACCGCGGACCTCCTCAGCTGCGACGCCGGTGCCGGGCGCGCAGACGGGGATGTCCGACGAACCGAAGGCGCGGTCCGTGCCGTCGCAGTCATTGTCCGTCTCCAGCGAGTCGCTCTGCAGAGCGCAGACGCGCGCTCCTCGATCGCGGATTGCGGGCGATCTCGGCCGCTCCCGCCTTCTGGGACCCCCTGGTGACGAGCCGGACAGTCGGCACAGCCCCGCACACGCACGGCAGCTGGGGCGGGCAGATGCAGCCGCCCGTCGCCGCATCACGAAAACGTGACTTGACGAGCGTGTCCTCCCCTGAGTGGTACGAGACGACAACCAGCCGACCGTGCTCCGCGAGCAGCTCCAAACCTGCGTCGAGCGCCTCGGCGAGCTCCTCAAGCTCCTCGTTGACGGCAATGCGCAGTGCCTGGAACGTCCTGGATGCGACATGACCGTGGCGGCGAGCAGCTGCTGGCACCGCCCGCTCGACGGCCGTCGAGAGCTCGGCGGTGCTCGTTGGCTTCGATGCGAGGATGGACCGGGCGATCGAGCGCGCGAATCGACGCTCGCCGTTCTCGAAGAGCAGCTGCGCGAGCGCGGTCTCGTCGATCGTCTCGAGAAGCTCGGCTGCCGTCTGCCCGTCGTCGTTCCCCATTCGCATGTCAAGCGGGCCCTCGTGACGATAGGAGAACCCTCGCGCGGCGTCGTCGATCTGGTGCGAGGAGACGCCGAGGTCGAGCAGGACGCCGACAACCTCCAGATCCTGCGCGAGGGAACCGTCCGCGCGCGCCGACTCGAGCTCGTGGGCCATCGATGCGAACCTCGCCTGGCGGATCACGATCCGGTTCCCGAAACGGGCCAGGGATGCGGCAGCCGCTGCGACCGCCTCAGGGTCGCGGTCAAGTCCAAGGATGCTGACGTCCGTGCGTCGCTCGAGGATCGTCGCGGCGTGACCGCCGCCGCCGAGCGTCCCATCGATGACGACACCGGCGGGGACGGCATCGAGCAGCGCTGCCACCTCGTCGACGAGGACCGGTTCGTGTGAGTAGTCCTGGGCCATCCGCAGCCCCCCGACCGGTCCGGTGCGACCGGGGTAGGGGCCTCGGCGACCGACGGGGAAGAGGGCGGAGGAGGAATCTTCCACCGTCCCGGTCGGGAGGCTGCGCATGGTCCTGGCATGCCGGTTTGGCAGTGCTGTTGCTCGTGCTCCTCTCTGTCTCACTCGGTCTCTCCGAGGAAGAACGCCTGGGCTGGGGCGACACGGAGGTCCCACTCCCCGGGGTTCCACAGCTCGATTCGATCGATGGCACCCACGACAAGCACGTCACCCTCGAGGCCGGCGAATTCCCGGAGCTTCGACGGAATGCCCATCCGTCCTTGTCGGTCGATCTCGACCTCCACAGATCCCGCCGACCACACCCGCGCCCGGTTCCGCGACGCGGCGTCGCCTTCGCGCGCAGCAGCGAGCATGTCGGCCATCTGGCGCTCGAACTCGCCGGGCGTCCAGAGCGCCAGGCAGCGCTCGAGGTTCTGCGTGAGATAGCCGCCCCGGTCGAAGTTCGGGCGGAAGCGCGCAGGGAGGATGACCCGTCCCTTGGCATCGAGGCTGTGCTCGAAACTCCCGACGAACCCCGCCACTTTCTTCCTCCCGACTCGGTTGAAGGGCCCCTCCCCTTCGAACCACTTCGCGCCACATTACGCCCCTATCCCCCACATGTCAACCATCTGCATGCACCGAAGGGCCACTTTCAGGTCGATGGGTCGCATTCCGTGCGCGTGCAGTGATGACATCCGCCTGGCCGGCGGCCGGTGCCGAAAGTCGTGAGTGCGTTCAGCCGGGGGTCCCGAGGACGACCCTCAGGAGTGCGGCTGGGTGGGTCAGGCGAAGAGGTCGGGCTCGGAATCCTGCGTCCCGAGGACTGAGGCCGCCCGGATCGCGAATTGGCGCGCGAGCTCGGCGCCCGTGACGGCGCCCAGCACCGCGTCCAACGAGGTGGCGAGGCCGAGCGCCGGGACCCGCGGGGCGCTCTGCGCGAGGAACGGTCGGAGGTTCGCCGGCGACCGAGCCGGGATCACCGAGGAGACCAATGCCCCCTCGCGTGACCTCCACTGCGACAATCCGAGGAGCTTGCGACCCTGCACCGTGAGCTCGCCGGGTCCGAGGCCTGCGAAGCAGGCGACGGATCCCTCGTCCGGACGGAGCACGCCGCTGCGATGGATCTCGGTGGAAAGTCCCATCGATGCGAGGAGCGACTGCCAGCACTCGCCGACGAGACAGGCGGTCGCTCGGAGGTCATCTCGAAACGTCCCCGCCCCGGCCGGGAGCCACACCTCGACCCAGCAGTCCCCGGGTCCGAGCAGCACAGCCCCACCACCTCCCCGACGTCGGCGGACGGCCACAGTCTCGCGGGCGAGCACGCGGTCATCGAGGTCCGAGACTGGCTGTCGGCTGCCGAGCACCACGGTCGTCGCTGTTGCACGCCTGACCCCGAGTGCCGCAGTCATGCGGCTCCGCAGCAGATCGACGTCGAAGAGCGCCGGGACGCCGTCGGTCACGAGGCGATCGGGAGGAACGGCGCCCACAGGGGGTCAGGATCCTCGATCGGTCGCCAGCGCCACCACAGGCCCTGGGGTGCGCGTGGTTCGTGGCGCAGTCGCCACCCCAACTCCTCGAGCAGGCGATCGCCCTTCTCGACGTTGTGCTGCCTGCATGCTGCAACGACGTTTGTCCAGTCGTGGAGGCCGCCGCGGCTTCGCGGGACGATGTGGTCGACCGTGTCGGCGTGCTCGCCGCAGTACGCGCATCGTTGACGGTCCCTCGCAAGCACGGCGCGGCGGGTAACCGGTGGGATCCTCGCGTGCGACGGCAGGCGCACGAGCGTCACGAGCCTCACGATCGAGGGCACTGTCACGGTGACCCTCGGCGACCGGATGATCCTCGGCTCGTCATGCGTGGCGACGGGCTCGGCGCGGCCGGCGAGCAGGAGCACGACGGCGCGACGGTCTGACACCAGCTGCAGCGGCTCGTAGGTCGCATTGAGCAGGAGCACGCGCCCCATGGCCCTGAACCCTACCGTTGGCGCCCGCGCACGCGGTGCGACCATCGCAGGGCATCGACCAGGTCGCGCTCCGAGGGCTGGGCCCGCGGATCGCCGTACGCGGTCTCCATCCGGAACTGCCAGTACCGCTCGTCGGGAACCGGGAGGAAGGGAGGCTTGCGCCACCACCCGCTCGGCGCGAAGCGGACGGCCGCTCCGACCCCGGGGACGACGAGGGATGGATGCCTGAAGATCGCCGAGAGCATCGCCCGCGAGGATCGCCGCGCGCCCTCCGGGCCATCTGCCTGGTGGCGGATGTTCACGCGGGCCACCCCGCGACCCCCATCGAACGCATCGCGACAGCTGCGGCGCCGAGCAGCGGCGTGTGCGCACCGCGAGCGACCGGGACGATCCGACAGTCCTTTGAGTACGACAGGCCCGTGCGCGCGGACAGCTCGCGCTGCGCCGCCGAGAAGAAGGTCTCCGCATAGCCGAGGGCGACCGATCCCCCGACGACGACGAGATCAAGGTCGCACAGGTTTGCGACCGACGCGACGGCCCGCCCCACGAGCATCCCGGTCCTCTCGCGCGTCCCCGTGTCAGCGTCCGCCGGCGGGCGTCCCGTCGTGGCCTCGATGGCCATGCCTGACGCCTCCGCCTCGAGGCACCCGCGAGCGCCGCACCCGCACAGCCTGCCCTCGGGCTCGACAATGACGTGGCCCACGTGGCCGGCATTGCCGAGGCGCCCGTCGAGCAATCGTCCGTCCAGCACGATGCCGCCCCCCACCCCGGTGGACACGACCATGGCGAGGAAGTTCGAGATCCCAGCGGCCGCGCCCAACCACCACTCGGCGAGCGCGAGTGCCTTCGCGTCGTTCTCCACGAACGCGCGAAGCGAGAGGTCCGTCTCGAGCCGCTCGACCAGCGGGAATCCCCGCCATGCCGGGATGTTGAGCGGTGACACGGTGACGCCGTGCGGCGCCATCGGTCCCCCGCAGCCGACGCCGCACGCCGCGATGCGTCCCGCGACGCCCTCGAGCGAGGAGCGCGCGAGGTCGAGCACGCACTGGTAGAGGTGTTCGGGATCAGAGCCCTTCGGCGTCGGCACAGTGCGAACGCCGGCGATCGAGCCTTCAGATGAGACGACCCCGGTGGCGATCTTCGTGCCGCCGATGTCGATGGCGAGGATCTCGCCGGGCCCGCCCGGCAATGAGTTCAGTCTTCGTCGCGACGGAAGCGGTTCTTGAACCAGTCGCGAGCGTCGTGGACGTTCCGTTCGATGCCGGCCGCTCCTGATGGCTGGGAGCTCTGGAGTCCCCGGGTGAGGTCGTGCCAACTCGCACGCCCCATGCGGCGCATGTTGCGCTGGAAGACGACCGCGGATCCGAACATCACCGCCACGCCCACGAACCCGAGCCACACGCTCGTCGCATAGAGGGCGACCAGGATCACGAGCCCGATGAAGAAGAAGAACGCCGCCCACTTGGCCTGCCGGCCGGCGTGCCGGTAGAGGGACTCGTTGCGGACCTTGTCCGCGAACTCTGGATCTTCTCGACTCAGTGACTCTTCGAGCTGCGCGAGGATCCGTTGCTCATGGTCCGACAGTGGCACGATCTCCTCCTTCCCGCCCGGGTCTACCCACTCCGGCATCATCGTAGTTCTGGCTCGGCACCGGCACCACGGCACCTGTATCGAGACCGCGGACGACGGGCGTCATCGCGGTGGGAAGGCCACGAGGGTGGAGGCGGAGGCGGCCAGGAGCAGGTTCGCTCCGACAGCCGGCGTCGCGAAGTGGTTCACCTGGCCTCCGAACCCGTAGCGGAAGAGGCGTGCACCAGTGGCCGGGCTGAGGCCGTAGAGGACCGAAGCCGAGGGCGAACCGGCGATGCTCCACACAACCCCCGCGGCATAGACGGGTGGGCCGCCAGCCAGTGTGGTCGTCCATCGAAGGACGCCCGTCGCTGGCTTCGCGGTGACTGCGACCGCATTCAGGCCACCCTGGCAGGGGATGATCAGCAGCGAGCCGGCGATCGCGTCCCCGCCGTCAGCCTGCCCCTGGTTGACGCACACCGGGAAGGTCGGCACCGTCGCACCGGTGTGCCCCAGGTGCGCGGCGTCCAGCAGGTAGCCGACATGAGTCTTCCCGACCTGCACGAGGACGCCGTTCGAGAGGAGCTGTGGGGCGCCGGATCCCAGGTCGAAGTCGCTCGCGTTGTCGGTTCGCCAGGAGGAAGGTGCGAACCAGTCGAGCAGCTTGAGCGTCGGGGACAGCTTGAGGACCGCATCACTGTCGTCGTAGGCCGAACCTGACGTGACGGAGCCGTTCCCGTCGGCGACGAACACGTCGCCGGTGGCATCAACCGTCGGGGCGCCGCCGCCCATCCACACGGCGCCCTGCGACTGCCCGCTGCTCCGATCCACCTCGAAGCGGTCGATGCTGGCGCCGCCGGACTCCGGGACGGCCTCGACCCAGCCGTGGTAGCTCCCGCAATCCCCGTAGTTCCCGCCGAACGACACCAGCACCCGTCCCGCATCGAGCGCCAGCGCGGCCCGCTGCAGGAGGTAGATCACGTCCTGGCCCGGCGGATCGATCGCCCGCTTGAACACCACCTTGCCGGTGGTGACCGAGATCCCGAAGAGGTAGTGGGTCGGGTGATGCCGCGCGGGTCCGGACCCGATGACGCCCGACACGAAGAGTTCGTTGCGCGCCTCGTCGATCACGGGCGTGGAGGTGACCCCGATCGTGGGCGCGATGTCCCCGCAGACGCCCGACGGCTGGATGTACGACGCTCCGAGGGTCGTCGTCCATGTCGTCTTCCCCGTCTCGGTCGACACGGCGTAGACGTGGTCCGACTCGGTGGTGACGATCGCGAGGCGCCCGTCGACGAGCGGCGAGCCGAAGATGACACCTGCCGCGTCGGCGGCAGGGAGGTGCCAGGTCCACGACGCCGCGAGCCTCGTGAAGTGCCCGGAGAGCACCCCGTCGCCCGTCCGCAGGGCGTCATGGTGGTAGGTCGTCCAGTCGCTTGCAGGGACTGTCTCTCGAGTCAACCCGGACGACGACCTCGCGGTCGCTGAGACAGCCGTGGGGACGAGCGCCGCGATCAGGGCAGCTGCGCACGCGACGATGGCACGCCGTCTGGCAGGAAGCCCACGCGAGTGCACCGCCACGACCGCCAACCTACCGGCCTGGTCCTCGCGGCCGATCCCGGCCGAAGTCCCCGTGCCGGGAGCGAATTGTCGGTACCGTGTGCTGGCAACAAGGAGGATCTCCATGGACGTCACGGCGAAGGAACCCAAGTCAAGGCGCAGGATCTCGATGGTCCTGATCGTGATCGCGGCCATCCTCGCCCCGATCGTGATCACGTCGAGCTGGGCCATCGCCACGGTCACGAACACGAACCGCTTCACCTCGACGATGTCAGAGGTCGCCAGCAACAAGACCGTCACGGACTACGCCGCGGCGGAGAGCGCCGCCGCCATCGTCGGTGCCCTCAACATCGACAAGAACCTCGAGCACTATCTGCCCAGCGCCGCTTCGTCGATCGGCGGCTCATTCGGGATAACGAAGCAGATCGACCAGTACCTGCCGTTCGCCACCGCCTTCCTGGCCCCGTATCTCGACAAGGAGCTCACGAACAGGCTGACCGTCTCCCTGTCGCACCTCTACCAGCAGCAGTGGTTCCAGAAGGCCTTCGAGACACGGATCCGCCTCCTGCACGGCACCATGGTCAAGCTCCTCACGGGAACCGGCGGCAAGCATCTGAACCAAGGGGCCAAGCTCGTCGTCAACTACACGCCCCAGATCGAGGAGGCGATCTCGAAGCTCGACGCCCAGGGGATCACCGTGTTCGACCCCGTGCGCACGGCGCTCAATAGCAACCGGCGCGTGCTGCTGACGCTCGCGGACGACCAGCAGTTCGCCAAGGTTCAGGGATACTTCAACATTGCCTTGAAGCTCCGATGGATCCTCCCGATCATCTGGCTCGTGCTCGCCATCGCAGCCGTGCTGGTGGATCCGAGGCGGCGCAGGAGCGGCCGGCGTCTCGCCTTCGGCGTCATGATCTCGAGCGCAGTGATGCTGGCCCTCCTCGACATCGGCAACCGGTACTTCCAGAGCCACTCCCCCACTCCTCCCGACGTCGCCGACGTCATCTTCTCTGTCCTCACGTCGCTGCTCCGGTGGGAGTTCCGGATCGCGATCCTCGTCGGTGCGATCGCGGCGCTCGTGCTGTGGATCACCGGGAGCACGCCGCGCGCGACTCGGCTTCGCGAGCGGCTCACCTCGGGCAGCGAGCACATGGCCGAGCGGGTCCGCACCGCGAGCGACGACAGTGCGATCGGCAAGGTGCGCTCGGGCACCATCAGCACGCTCGAGTTCTGCGCGGTGCATGCGACCGGATTCATCTGGACAGGGGTGACGGTCGCGCTGCTCCTCCTCGCCTGGGTCGTGACGTCTGTCGGCGGCTTGATCGTCACCCTCGTGGTGCTCGCGCTCTGGGTGGTCGGCGTCGTGGCCGTCAAGCGGGCATACGGTCCCCGGTCGCCGGAGCCCTCCGAGCTCGCAGCTGGCCCCGCAGCAGCGGCGAGCGCACCGGCGGATGGTGCGGCTGCGATCGCGCACGATGGCACGCAGGGGTCGACAACGATGGTCGAGACGAAGCCGGACGACGCTGCCGAGGAAGCGGACGGGCCGGCCTGATCCTCGTCGCCGCGCTCAGTGCAATGCGAGAGGCCCGGGCGAACCCCGCACGCAGGACCGACCTGGCACCGATGGCGCGATTCGATGCGGTTGCTCAAGACCTCTTGCGGCGGGCGAACCACGCGACGAGCCCACCGAGCAGCGCGGCCACGACGATCACCAGGAACACGGGCGCGCGCGCGGACACCACCCAGAAGTGGATTTCGACCGATTCGGAGTTCTGCACGACGAACCAGACCAACAGGACGACAGCGACGATCGTGAGGACCTGCCTTGTCTGCAGGCCCTTGTCACCTTTCGAGGGATTCACTTCGGACATGGGTCCTCCTTCGCACCGTCATGATGTCTCACATGGGTGACTCGCGCGAGGATCGGCGCACCGGGCCTCGCACGGCCTCCAGGGACGAGCCCTATGGCGTCCTCTTTGTCTGCACGGGGAACATCTGTCGCTCGCCGATGGCGGAGGTCGCGTTCCGTCAGATCGCCGCAGGTGTCATCCTCGCGGATGGGACCTCCCTGGCGGGCCGTCTCGACATCGCGAGCGCTGGGACGTCGGGATGGCACGCCGGTGAGGAGATGGACCCGCGGGCTCGGGCCGCCCTGGACGCTGCGGGCTTCACGGGATCCGGAACGCCGGCAACCCAGGTCAGCAAACGGGGACTCGCGACGGTCGACCTCGCGATCGCGCTGGATCGCGAACACCTTCGAGAGCTCGACCGCATCGCCCCGCTCACCACCAGGGCGGCCCTGCTGCTCGAGTGGGGTGGACCCGCCGGGGTCCTCGAGGTCTTCGATCCGTACTACGGGCACACCGAGCGGTTCACCGAATGCCTGGAGTTGATCGTGCCGGCGTGCCGAGGGCTGGCTGACGACCTCGCCGCCACACTCGGTTAGAGGTGCTGGGGCTCGGGCGAGGGCGTCGCGACACTCCTTCGAAGCTCGATCGCAGGCAGGAAGAACGAGAGGATGAAGGCGACGATGGCGACAGGGATCGCGTAGCGGTAGATCGCCTGGATCGACTTGGTCATCGCATCGAGGATGCCGAGTATCTGCGACTCGGGAAGCGAGTGGAGCATCGCCGGCGTCAGCCCTGTCATCGAGATGTGCACCCCTGGGGGCAAGGGCGGTAGGTAGCCCACGAGCACGTTGGCGTAGATCGCGCCGAAGATGGCCGTTCCGAACGACCCCCCGATGGACCGGAAGAAGTTCGCGCCCGCCGTCGCGGTGCCGAGGTCCGAGAAGTCCACCGCGTTCTGGACGGCGAGCACAAGCACCTGCATCACCTGGCCGAGCCCGATGCCGAAGATGAACATGTACGCGAACATGACCCAGTTGTTTGTGGCCATGTTGATCGTGCTCATGAGGGCGAGGCCCACGACCATCATGGCCGTGCCCTGGATCGGGAACCGGCGATACGACATGCCCCGGCTGATGAGCAGGCCTGACGTGATCGAGGCCCCGAGGAGCCCGAGCATCATCGGAAGCAGCCAGAGTCCAGATTCGATCGGCGAGACGCCCCTCACGTACTGCAGGAAGATTGGAAGGAACGTCAGTGCACCGAACATCGCGAAGCCAACGACGAAGCCGATCGCCGATGCGACCGAGAAGGTGCGGTTCTTGAAGAGCCGGGGCGGCAGCACCGGCTCTTCGGCTCGGCGCTCGATCGACAGGAATGCGACGGTCGCGAGGATCCCGATGACGATCACTGCGATCATGCCGGGCTCACCCCACCCGTAGGTGGTGCCGCCGAGCGATGCGTACAGCACCACCGCCGTCGCCGCAATCGTGAGCGTCAGGATCCCGGCGTAGTCGACGGCGTGCTGCACGCGATTGGTGCTGGCCGGCAGGATGAGCCCGGTCACGACGAGCGCTGCGACACCGATCGGCAGGTTCACGTAGAACACCCACCGCCAGGACGCGTACTCGACGAGGAGTCCACCTGCGAGCGGCCCGAGGACGGTCGCGACGCCGAAGGTCGCACCGAAGAACCCCGAATAGCGGCCGCGGTCCCGTGGGGGCACCACGTCGCCGATGATCGCCTGGGCCCCGACGAGCAGCCCGCCGCCGCCCAGGCCCTGGAGCGCTCGGAAGCCGATCAGCTCGACGAGGTTCTGCGAGAGGCCGCACAGGATCGATCCCACGAGGAAGATGCAGATGGCCCCCTGGAAGAGCCGCTTGCGCCCGTAGAGATCGCCGAGCTTTCCCCACAACGGTGTCGAGACGGTCGACGCGAGGAGGTACGCAACGACGACCCAGGAGAGCTGCGAGGCCTTGCCGTGGAGGTCGCCGACGATGGTCGGGAGCGCCGTCGAGACGATCGTCTGGTCGAGGGCTGCGAGGAACATGCCCAGCATGAGCGCGGCCATGATGAAGAGCAGCTTGCGTGACGTGACGGTCGCGACGATCGGCGCCCCGGGAGGTGCTTCGGTTCGGTCAGTCATGGTGCAATTCGGGATGGCTCCAGAGCTTGCTTGGCCACCAGTTCCAGCGGCCCAGGAGTGCCACCGTCGAGGGCACCAGCAGGGTGCGGACGACGAAGGTGTCCAGCAAAATACCAGCCGCGAGACCCGCACCGATCACCGTCACCTGTGCGCCGCCGCCGTTCGCACCGCCCGCGACCGCCAGCACGCCGAATGTCCCAGCTAGCACGAGGCCTGCTGACGTGATCGTCGGACCGGTCGCGCCGACGGCGTTCACGATCGCCTCGTGCAGCGGCATGTGGGTGTTCTCCTCGCGGATCCTGGTCATGACGAGGATGTTGTAGTCCTCTCCCAGCGCGAGCAGGAAGAGGAACAGGAGGAACGGTAAGAGGAACGTGATCCCGGAGCTCCCGCCCAGCCACTGGAACACGATCACGGACAATCCGAGCGACGCCGTGTAGCTGAGCACGACGCTGACCACGAGGTAGAAGGGCGCCATCAGGCTCCGCAGCACGATCGCGAGCACGAGGCCGATCGCGAGCACGGCGACTGGAATGATGTTCCTTAGGTCCGAGCTCGACGTGGACGAGACGTCATAGAGACCTGGAGCCTCGCCTGCGACACCGGTCGCGATGGCGCCGACCGCCGCGCCCTGCGCAGCCACGGTGGCGCGGATCTCCGGGACGGCGTTGAGGGCGGCCGTCGAGGCTGGATCCCCCGCCGTCAGTTCGGACTCGAACTGGATCGTCTTGCCGTCCCTGCTCACGTATCGGACGTCAGCCCTGTACGCGGCGAAAACCTCGGGAGAGACGCCCGTCGGCGGTCGAATCAGGTGGGCAGCGAGCTGCGGAGGGCCGATCAGGGAGTGCAGTGCCTCGAACTGCATCGAACCGAGCGTCACACCCATCGGATTGAGCGGCCCCACCAGTGTCGTGAACTGTCCGCTCGCCTTGAGGTCCCTCTGGAGCTGCTCGACCTCCGCCGCGCTCGACCAGATCGGACTCGCGAACCGGAAGATCAGGTTCGTCGGATTCGACGCGGCCTCGGGGAAGTTGGCCGAGAGCGATGCGCTGCCGATGGCCGCCGAAGTCCCTGCAGGTGCCGTCGTCTGCCCGCCGAATCCCGCGTCCTTCAGGAAGAGGGCACCGACGCTGAGAGCGAGGAGGAACACGATCCCGATGACCAGCGTCCGCGCCGGCCTGGCGACGAACCGCTGGGCGACGCGACCCCACAGGCCGTCTCTGTGCGCCCTTGCCGACGGATGAGTCGGCCAAAACACGGCGTTGCCAAGCACCGCCAGCAGCGCGGGAAGCAGCGTGAGGCCGGCGAGCAGGATCGCCGCCACGCCGATCGCGAGCGGAACCGCAAGGTCCTTGTACAGCACGAATGTGGCGAGCAGCAGCGAGAGGAGCGCGGCGATGACTGTCGCCGCCGAGGCCGTGATCGACTCCCCGACCCGAGCCAGGGACGTCGCGACCGCATCCGTCTTGTCGCGGCCGTGCTCGAGCTCCTCTCGGACCCTGAACACCAAGAAGAGTCCATAGTCGGTGCCCGCGCCAAGCACGAGGACGATGAGCAGCAGCTGCGCGACCATGGACACCTTGATCACGCCGGACTGCCCGAGTCCCCCGATGATCGGGCCGGCGAGCACCAGCGCGAAGAGTGCAGGAAGCAAGGTGACGACCGGGGCCAGCGGCGATCGGAAGATGAGCAGCAGCAGGACGATGATGAACAGGATGCTGAAGATCTCGGTGCTTCCGGCACTCTTGTTCGAGGCTTCGATCGCCGCGTTCGTCGCCGTCGCGCCCGCCACGTTCGCCTGGATTCCCGATGGCAGGGGTGCATTGTCCGTCGCCGCGACCACGCCGTTCACGAGGTTCGTGACGGCGACCTGATCGAACTGACTGACCTGAGACTGCGCGACGAACTGAACGGCAAGACCGTTGCCGCTGAGGACGGCGGGATCGGTCGCGGTGACACCGTGGACGGCCGCGACGCGCGGGCGCACCGCCGCCGTGGCAAGGGCCGCCTCCTTCGCCGTCATCGGCGACGAGGAGGTGATGACGATGATGACGGATGCAGCAGCAGGCGGCCCGATGATCGGCGAGACGAGCGCCGCAGCGGCGACGCTCGGGGCAGTCGGGGGCAGGAACGCGGTCTGGTTGGAGTTGACCTGGCTGCCGAGCGACGGGAGCGCCATGGTGAGCGCGATCGGGACGATCAGCCAGAGGGCGATGACGTACCAGCGGAACCGGACGATGAATCGCCCGAATGCGCCGAAGCCACCGACGTGCCGCCGGTGTCTGAGCTTGGATCGCCCAGGATCCATGGTGGCGGGGGAAACCACTCTTCGAGCCTACTTCTGCCTCGGAATGACTCCGAATTGCGGGACATCGTCTCGACACCATGGGGGAACGTTGCGCCCGAGATCCTCAGCAGGGTCCTTCTCCCCTGCCACACCGCCTCGGTATCGGCGAAGATGGGGCCGAGGAGGCGAACGCTGTGGTCGGATCAGGCGAGCGGATGGACGGCGGCGTGCCGACGTACGACCAAGTCGTCGGCGTCGCGCGGAATCTTCGATGGACCTGGAAGACCGGTGCGCGAACGCTGTTCGCGCGACTGTTCCCGGACGCGAGTCCGGAGGATCTCGAGTGGCCGCTGGAGCTGCTCGAGTCGATCGGACGTGACGGCCTGCGCGAACGCCTGCGCGCCGACAACGAGCTCGCCGAACTCGCCCGTGCTGCGGCGGACGACGCGGCGGCGTACATCGAGGAGTACCCCCTCACGTGGTTCCAGACCGCGCACAAGGATGTTGCGTCCCTTGAGATCGCCTACTTCGCGGCGGAGTTCGCACTCACCGACTCGCTGCCGATCTTCGCAGGGGGCCTCGGCGCGGTGGCAGGCGAGCTGATGAAGTCGGCGAGCTCGCTCGGCATCCCCCTGATCGGCGTGGGACTGCTCTACCAGGAGTCCTCCCACCAGTGGATCGACGAGCAGGGCATTCAGCAGGAGTCATGGGCAGACCTGGATCCGGCCGAGTTGCCCGTCGAGCTCGTCACCGGCCAAGACGGGGCACCCCTGACCGTCACGCTGCCGTTCCCCGGAAGGGACGTCGTCGTGCAGATCTGGACCACCGCTGTCGGACGGAATCGCCTCTACCTCCTCGATACCGACGTCGAGAGCAACTCACCGAGTGACAGGGCGATCACCTCGCGCCTCTACGGCGGGGGCCTGGAGACGCGGATCCAGCAGGAGCTCGTCCTCGGCGCGGGAGGATTCCGGGCGCTGCTCGCGGTTGGCCATCCACCTGCGGTCATCCACCTCAACGAGGGCCATGCCGCCTTCGCGACCCTCGAGCGGATCGCGTCGCTCCAGTCGGATCTCGGACTCACCTTCGACGAGGCCAAGGTGCTCGGCGCCGCGGGCACCGTCTTCACGACCCACACGCCCGTGTCCGCCGGGCACGACTACTTCCCCCCGGCGCTCGCCGGGGCCTACCTCGCCCCGTTCGCTGCCCGTCTCGGCATCGAGCTGGAGACGCTCCTTCGTCTCGGCCGGTACCGGCCTGACGATCACCTCGACACGTTCTGTCCCACCGTGCTCGCCCTGCGGCTCTCCGACTCGCACAACGGCGTGAGCCGGCTGCACGGCCATATCACCCGCCAGCAGTGGAGCGGCCTGTGGCCGCGGGTGCCGATCGAGGAGGTGCCGATCGGACACATCACCAACGGCATCCACCTGCTCACCTGGATGTCCGACGAGTTCGACCAAGTGCTGGACCGCGAGGTCGGCCGGGAGTGGCGAACCACCCCGGACGATCCGGAGGCGTGGCGGAACCTGCTGCTCGCGAGCGACTCGGAGCTCTGGAGTGCGAAGCAGATCGCGCGCACCCGCCTCGTCGAGGCCGTCCGCGCGAGGCGACGCGCCCTCTTGATCCACCGAGGCGCCGACAGGGACCTCGTCGAGGCAACGGGCGAACTGCTCGACCCCGCGGCATTCACGATCGGGTTCGTTGGTCGATTCGTCGCCTACAAGCGCCCGACGCTGTTCCTGCGCGACCCCGAGCGCCTCCTCCGGCTCCTGAGCGACCCGGCCCGGCCCGTGCAGATCGCCTTCGCGGGCAAGGCGCACCCGGACGACGAATCCGGGAAGGACCTGCTTCGCACGGTGGTTGACTTCGCCGCCGAGAACGGTCTGCAGAATCGCATCGTCTTCATCGAGGACTTCGACACCACCGCGGATCGCTTCCTCGCGAGAGGCGTCGACCTCTGGCTCAATACGCCGCGGCGCCCCCTCGAAGCCTGTGGGATCGGTGGGATGAAGGCTGGCGCGAACGGAGCCATGAACCTCAGCACGCTCGACGGCTGGTGGGACGAGGTGTGGAACGACGCGGATCCAATGGCTCCGCCGATCGGATGGTGCATCGGGACGGCCGGGTACTTCGAGGACCACGACGCGCAGGATGAGTCGGATGCCGAATCGCTCTACGAGCAGCTCGAGCACGACATCGTCCCGCGCTTCTACGAGCGCGACACCGATGGGCTTCCGCGGAGGTGGCTCGCGTCGGTCCGTCAGTCGATGGCCACCCTCGCGTCGACCTGGAGCTCGAACCGGATGGTCCAGCAGTACGTCGAGAACGCGTACCTCCCGGCGAGCTCCCGGATGCGGCTCCTGACCTCGAGCGAAGCGGAGGGGGCACGGACGCTCGCCAGGGAGATCCGTCGCTTCGAGCTCGCGTGGCCGCTCGTCGGCGTCACGATCACGAACGTCGCGAGCATCGAGGCGACCGGCATCGAGATCGGCTTCGACGTCGACCTCGGGACGCTTTCGCCGGACGATGTCGACGCCGAGCTCTGGGTCGATCCTCCGAGCGGGCCCGCATACCCCCTGGCGGCGTCGATCGAATCGCGCAACGGCCCGATCGCCCATTACCGCGTCTCGATGGGCCTGCAGTCGGAGCGGCACGCGGAGTTCGCCGCGCGCGTGCTCCCACGAATCGATGGCGCCGCGAGCCGATTCGTCCCCGGACTCATCGCCTGGTCCCACTGACGATGGCGGGGCCGCGCAGGAGGATCACGAAGGACCTGCGCGCCCTCGCGCTCGACTGCGGGGTGCTGCTCGAGTACAAGAACGCGGAGGGTTCCCGCAGGCACGCCAGCCGAGATGCCGTGGTCGCAATCCTCGAGTCCCTGGGCTATGCGGACGCGGGCTCGGATCCGGCCGCGCACCTCGCCGAGCGGCGCCGCGTGAGAGGCGAGCAGATGCTCGAGCCGGTCGTCGTCATCGAGGCAGGCACCGACGCCGTCGTCCATGTCACCGTCGGTCCGAGGGACCGTCGGATCGACTGTGTCCTGGACTACGAGGACGGCGGTCGCCACGAGTGGAGCGAGACAGCGGCGTCGCTGGCACCACCCCGCCCGCTCGCGACGGGCTCGCCACGATCGGGGGTCGGGGCCCTGGCGATCCCAGTGCCCGTCCCCGCGGGCTACCACACGCTCACCCTCCGCTCGGGACGACGCCGCGCGATGGCGACGATGCTCGCGCGCCCACCGGGAGGCGCTCGGGGCAGGTTCGGTGAGCAGTGGCGGGCATTCGGCGTGACGGCCCCACTCTTCACACTGCACTCGGACCGGAGCTGGGGCTGCGGAGACCTTGGCGATCTCGATGTCCTGGGAGAGTTCGCAGCATCGCAGCATGCGTCGGTCGTCTCGACCCTCCCGCTCCTTTCGGGCTTCGGACCCGCCTCGTACGAGGCGAGCCCCTACCTGCCCGTCAGCCGCCGCTTCTGGCACGAGCGCTGGATCGACATCGACCAGCTGCTCGACCTCGGTCACCCCGAGCACATGGACGGTCTCGTTCGCGACGCTCGCGCGATCGCGGAGGCCGCTGCCGGGCAGGCTGGACTCTTCGACGGTGCCGAGGCGCTGCGGGCCAAGCACGCCGTGATCCGCGAGCTGGCGGACGCCCTCGGCGACGCAGCGACCACGCGGGGGGCGGCATTCCAGTCATTCCTCGATGAACGGCCTGAAACCGTGGAGTATGCGCGCTTCCGGGCGGCCGGGGACAGGTTCGGCATCGACTGGGCCCGGTGGCCGAGGGCGATGCGGGGTGGCGCGATCGCGGCCGACGAGGTCGACCAGTCGGCCGAGCGGCACCACGCGTTCGCGCAGTGGATCCTGCACGAGCAGATGACACGTGTGGCCGAGCGGTGCGAGAGGCGTGGCCAGGTCCTCTCGTTGGACCTCCCGCTCGGGGTGCATCCCTTGGGTTTTGACATCTGGCGCCACCAGGACCAGTTCGTCCAGGGTGTCTCCGTCGGTGCCCCTCCCGACAGGTTCTTTCCGCGCGGCCAGGGATGGAGCTTCCCGCCCTCGCATCCCGATGCCGTGCGCTCGGACGGTCACCACCAGTTCCGCGAGGCCATCGTGCACCACCTGAACGTGGCCGGCATGCTGCGAATCGACCACTTCCTCGGACTGCAGCGGCTCTTCTGGATTCCCGACGGGTTCAGTCCGAAGCAGGGTGTCTACGTCTCCTCGCCCCTGGAGGAGCTGATGGCGGTCATCGCCATCGAGGCGCAGCGCCATCGCGCTGAGATCGTCGGAGAGGACCTCGGGACCGTGGACGAGGGAGTCCGGCGGGCCATGGTGCGAGATGGGATCAGAAGGACGTACGTCACGGAGCTCGGCTTCGACCACCACGGGGAGGGTGCGCTCACCGACCCGCCGAGCGGAAGCGTGGCGTCCTTCTCGACCCACGACCTGCCGACGTTCGCCGGCTGGTGGGAGGAGCGCGACATCGACGAGCGCGTCGCGCTGCACCAGGTCGGCTCCAGGGGGGCTTCGACCATGCGGTCGGCACGCCGGACACAGAAGCTCAAGCTTGCGGCGCTCGTCCCCGGGCTCGCTCAGGACGGCGTGCTGCCGGCGGAGCCGCCGATCGCACTGCTGACTGCTGTCCACGAGCGGCTCGCGAGGAGCGACGCGGGCCTGGTCATCGCGCAGCTGGACGATCTCTTGCTCGAGCTCGACGCCGTCAACCTCCCGGGCACGTCGTACGAACGACCCAACTGGCAGCGCCAGACCGCAGTCCCGCTCGAGCGCCTTGGCGAGGACGTGCGGCTCCAGACCTCGATCGAACCCCTGCGATCCCTGCGCGGCGGAGACGAACCTGCTGGCCGGGGAGGTCGGGCCGTGTCCACCCGCTGCGACGTCTCGAAGTTCAACGACGTCGACGACTATCTGTTCAACGAGGGCCGACACTTCCGCCTCTACGAGAAGCTCGGTGCCCACCAGATGTCGATCGACGGCGCGACCGGCACGTATTTCGCAGTCTGGGCGCCCAATGCGGCATGGGTCGAGGTCATTGGCGACTTCAACGACTGGAACGGTACCGAGCATCCGCTGTCGAGGCACGGGCAGACCGGGATCTGGGAGGGCTTCGTCCCGGGCGTCGGGACGGGCGTGCGCTACAAGTTCCGCATCGAGTCGCTGCTCGGCGGGGACGTGATGGACAAGGCCGACCCCTTCGCGCGGCAGGCGGAGGATCCGCCGCGAACCGCGTCGGTGACGACCGAGCTGCACCATCGGTGGGCGGACGACGAATGGATGGAAACAAGATCCGCGCACCAGTCGCTGCAGAGGCCGATATCGATCTACGAGCTGCAGCTCGAATCGTGGCGGCGTGTCCCCGAGGAGGGCAATCGCCCGCTCACGTACGGCGAGGTCGCGCCGCACCTGATCGACCACGTGCATCGGCATGGATTCACGCACGTCGAGTTCCTGCCGGTCATGGAGCACCCGTTCTCGGGATCCTGGGGGTATCAGGTGACCGGCTTCTTCGCACCCACCGCGCGGTACGGCAACGAGGAGGACTTCGCAGCGCTTGTCGACGCGCTGCATCAGGCGGGCATCGGCGTCCTGCTCGACTGGGTCCCGGCGCATTTTCCTTCGGACGCCTTCGCGCTCGCCCGCTTCGACGGGACCCACCTGTACGAGCATGCCGATGAGCGCCAGGGCGTCCACCCTGACTGGAACAGCCTGATCTTCAACTACGGGCGCAACGAGGTGCGGAGCTTCCTCGTGTCGAGCGCGTGCTACTGGCTCGATCGCTTCCACATCGACGGACTCCGGTTCGATGCCGTCGCATCCCTCCTCTACCTTGACTACTCGCGCAAGCCCGGCGAATGGGTCCCGAACCGCAACGGCGGGCGCGAGAACCTCGATGCCATCGAGTTCCTGCGGTCCTGCAACGACGAGATCCACCGGTCCCTCCCCGGGACGATCACGATCGCCGAGGAGTCGACGTCGTGGCCCGGGGTCACCGCACCGCTTGATGAGGGTGGTCTCGGCTTCGACTACAAGTGGGACCTCGGCTGGATGCACGACACGCTTGACTACCTCGGAAAGGATCCGATCCACAGGAGCTGGCACCACGACCAGCTGACGTTCCGATCGCTCTACGCACACAGCGAGCACTTCGTGCTTCCCCTCTCCCACGACGAGGTCGTCCACGGGAAGGGGTCGCTGCTCGGAAGGATGTCCGGAGACGAGTGGCAGCGCTTCGCGAATGTGCGACTCCTGTTCGGGTTCCAGCTCGCCCAGCCAGGCAAGAAGCTGCTCTTCATGGGCGACGAGTTCGCCCAGCGCGGTGAATGGGACCACAGTTCGAGCATCGACTGGCACCTGCTCGAACAAGCGGAGCACCGCGGTGTCGCGGAGCTCGTGGCGCGGGTGAACCGCCTCTACGCGGCAGCGCCAGCGCTGCACAGCGACAACCTCTCCGACTCGGGTTTCGCCTGGATCGACGGGAATGATCGCGAGCAGAGCGTGCTGTGCATCGAGCGCCATGACGGGAAGGGCACGAGCCTCGTCATCGTCTTGAACGCGACGCCCGAGCCACGCGAGCGCTACCGCGTCGGGATGCCGCATCCCGGTCGGTGGTCGGTGCTCTTGAACAGCGACGAGGTCCAGTTCGGGGGCTCCGGTTACCCGGTGGTGTCGGACGCCTGGGCAGCGGGCGATCCCTGCCATGGACGGTCCCAGAGCGCGGAGCTGACCCTCCCGCCGCTCGGCTTCCTCGTCCTCGGCCATCGCGGTGACTGACGATGGACACCAACACGTCGGATTGGTCCGCTAGGTTCCCGGGGCAATGTCCATCAACCTGACCCTCCCAGGTGACAACCCGATCGACGGATCGAAGGATCTCGCGCGCGCGGTGGACCGGCTCGCGCGCCGGCTCCCCGAGCCGCTGCAGGACCTCGCGGCCATTGCCTACAACTACCAGTGGTCCTGGACCCCCGGTGGCCGCGACCTCTTCCGAGCGCTCGGTGCCTACCGCTTCACGCTGACCGCCGAGAATCCTGTCCGGTTCCTGCGCGACCTGCCCGAGGCGAGCCTCCTCACCGCCGCGACGGACGACGCGTTCCTCGAGCAGATCGCGCGGGTCTCAGAGTCGATCCAGGCCGACCTCGCCCGCCCGCCGGACACCTCGCTCGGTGGCAGCCCGGTTGCGTTCCTCTGTGCGGAGTTCGGCGTGCACCGATCGCTGCCCGTGTATTCGGGAGGGCTCGGCGTGCTCGCCGGGGACATGCTGAAGGAGGCGTCCGACCGCGCGCTGCCGTTCGTGGGCGTCGGCCTTCTCTACCGGCGCGGCTACTTCCACCAGCGCATGGATCGCAGCGGATGGCAGCAGGAGTACTGGATCGAGTCGGATCCGAACGTGATGCCCGCCGTCCGGGTGTCGAGAGCCGACGGCTCTCCCCTGACGGTCACCGTCCCGGTGTGGGACGGGGAGCTCACGGCGCAGGTCTGGCGGGTCGAGGTCGGTCGCGTGCCCCTGTACCTCCTCGACGCCGAGCTCGCAGAGAACGCCCCCCTCGAGCGCTGGGTCACCTCGCGTCTGTATGAGGGGAATCGCTCGATCAGACTCGCTCAGTACGCGCTGCTCGGCACAGGTGCGGTCCTGGCGCTCGACCACATGGGGATCACGCCATCGCTGTACCACATGAACGAGGGCCATGCGGCCCTCGCGACCATCACGGTCGCCTCCAACCGGAGGTCAGGGTCCGACGGCGTCGCGCTCCGCGTCGACGAGGTGATCGAGCAGGACCGCGACTCCTTCGTCTTCACGACGCACACGCCGGTCCCAGCCGGTAACGAGACCTACAGCCAGGACGAGATCCTCTCGGTGCTCGGTGGGCTGTTCACCCAGCTCGGCTTCGACGGGAGCGAGGTCGTCGCGCTCGGGCGCACCCACCCGCAGTCCGGGCACGAGGCCTCGGGCCTCACGCCCCTCGCCATCCGGGCCTCACGGTCCACCAACGCGGTGAGTGAGCGCCACGGGGTCGTCGCACGATCCATGTGGCACGAGATGTTCCCGACGGGATCCACCGACGAGGTGCCGATCTCGCATGTCACGAACGGCGTGCACCTGCCCACCTGGATGGCGGAGCCGATGCGCCGCCTGCTGACCGATGCCTTCGGTGCCGGCTGGGAGCGCCACGCCGGAGACGCCTCGATGTGGAAGCAGGTCGATGAGATCCCCGACGGGGACCTCTGGAGGACGCGCAGCGTGCAGCGCGAGGAGCTCGTCCAGCTCATCCGTCGCAAGGTCGTCGTCGACCGGCTCGCACGGGGTGAGGACATCGACTTCGTGCAGGCCGGCCGCTCTGCCTTCGACCCTTCGTACCTCACGATCGGGTTCGCGCGGAGACTCGCGACGTACAAGCGGCTGAACCTCCTGGTGCACGACGCTGCTCGGGCGATCAGCCTGCTCGACCACGATCGTCCGCTCCAGCTCGTGTTCGCCGGAAAGGCGCACCCGCTCGACGACGCGGCGAAGGTGTTCGCCCAGCGGATGTTCGACCTGAAGCGGGTGCCCGAAGTGGGCAACAAGGTCGTGTTCGTGGAGGACTACGACCTTTCGGTCGCCGGCACCCTGGTCGCCGGGTGCGACGTCTGGCTCAACCTGCCGCGCCCGCCCTTCGAGGCCAGCGGAACGAGCGGCATGAAGGCAGCGCTCAACGGGTGTCTCAACCTGAGCGTCCTGGACGGCTGGTGGATGGAGGCCTACGACGGCACGAACGGATGGGCCATCGACGGCAGCGTCGATCCGGACGAGTCTGCGAAGGACGCACGCGACGCCGACGCGCTCTATGGGATCGTCTCGAACGAGATCAAGCCTCTGTTCTACGACAACCGAGACGAGCACGGCATCCCGGGCGCATGGCTGCAGCTCGTCCGCGCCTCTTTGCGGACCCTCGGGCCGCAGTTCGGGGCGACGCGCATGCTCGGCGACTACGTCGAGCGGATCTACAAGCACTGACCGACGTCAGCCGCTGCTCGTCAGCCCCCGAAGCACGACGATCGACCTGGCTGCGACATCGACGGATCCGGACCGCTGGTGGGCTGCGGGATGGGCAGCGGGATCGTGCGTCTGCAGCTCCTCGACCCAGTCCCCCGGCCCGACGTCCGGGAGCGTGAACGCCGTCTCCTCCCACCAGCCGTTGATGAGGACCAGGAAGTCGCTGTCGGGCACCGCACGCTCGTCGGGGAGTGCAACGGAGCGCGCGTCCAGGTAGATCGTGACGCACCGGGCGGACGGATCGTCCCAGTCGCCCTCGGCCATCGGCGTGCCGGCGGTGGTGAACCACTCGAGATCGTCCACCGCGCTGCCGGTGAGGTACCGGCTGCGCCGGAAGACGGGGTGCTCGCGCCGCAGCTCCAGCAGCCTGCGAACGAACGACAGGCGGGCCTCGTCGACGCCGGACCAGTCGATCCAGCTGGTGGGGTTGTCCTGGCAGTAGGCGTTGTTGTTCCCCTGCTGGGTGCGGCCGAGCTCGTCACCACCGAGCAGCATCGGGACGCCGCAGCTGAGCAGGAGGGTCGCAAGGATCGCGAGCGCCTGGCGGTCGCGCAGGGCCACCACGTCGGGATCGTCGGTCGGCCCCTCGACACCGCAGTTCCAGGAGCGGTTGTCGTCCGTCCCGTCCGCACCCGCCTCGCCGTTCGCCTCGTTGTGCTTCTCGCTGTAGGTGACGAGATCGGTGAGGGTGAAGCCGTCGTGCGCCGTCACAAGGTTGATCGAGCTGGTCGGATTCCGTCCCGCGCTGAAGAAGAGGTCCGAGGAACCTGCGAATCTCGTCGCGAGCTCTGCGAGCACCCCATCCTCGCTGCGCCAGAAGTCGCGGACCGTGTCGCGGAACTTCCCGTTCCACTCGCGGAACGGCGCAGGGAACCGCCCGAGCGCATAGCTGTCGTCTCGCCCGACATCCCACGGCTCGGCAATCAGCTTGACGCCTTGCAGCACCGGGTCCTGGATGCACATCGAGAGGAACGGCGCCGCTGGGTCGAAGCGGCCCTGGGGCCGCGCAAGGGTCGGCGCGAGATCGAACCGAAAGCCGTCCACGTGGCACACCTTCACCCAGTACCTGAGCGAGTCGAGGACGAGGCGCAGCGCGGTGGGATTCGACGAGTTCAGCGAGTTGCCGCAGCCGGTCGTGTCGATCGGCCGGTGCTCCTCGTCGAAGCGGTAGTAGGCGGCCGCGTCAAGTCCCCGGAGGGAGAGGGCCGGACCGGAGGGATCCGACTCCGCGGTGTGGTTGAACACCACGTCCAAGACGACCTCGATGCCGGCTCGGTGCAGTGCGGCGATCATCGCCTTGAACTCGGCGACCTGGGCTCCAGGCCGTCCCGAGCGTGCCCCCATCGAATAGCGCTGGTTCGGGGCGAAGTAGCCCAGCGTGTTGTACCCCCAGTAGTTGGTGAGGCCGAGATCGAGGAGGAAGCGCTCCGACACCGGCTCGTGCACAGGGAGGAGCTCGACGGCCGTGACACCGAGGTCGACCAGGTGTGCGATCACGGCGTCGTGGGCGAGCCCCGCGTAGGTTCCGCGCGCCTCCTCGGGGACGTCAGGGTGCTGCATGGTCGCCCCCCTGACGTGCAGCTCATACAGCACGGTGTCGTCCCAGGGATGATGGGGGCGCACGTCGGCGTCGTCTCGCCAATCGAACGCAGGGTCCACCACGAGCGAAAGGGGCACTGCACCCGCCGAGTCGAGGCTGCTCGGCCGGTTCTCGTCCCCGACGGTGCCCGCGGCCAGGCGGTCCCCGTACTGGACGCTGCCGACGAACGCCATCGCATAGGGGTCCGCGAGCAGCTTCGCCGGGTTGCACCACCGGCCCTGCGCTGGGTCGAACGGGCCGTCGACGCGGAAGCCGTACCGCTGCCCGGGCCCGACGCCCTTGGCGAATCCGTGCCAGATCCCGGCATCGCCTTCCGTGAGCGCGAGACGGTGCTCGGTCCCCTGCTCGTCGAAGAGGCACAGGTCGACCGCCTCGGCGACGGACGAGAAGACGGCGACGTTCACGCCGTCGCGTGCGAGGGTCGCGCCGAGCACGCTCGGGTCCCCGTGTTGCGCGGTCGGTCGGTCCGTCTGCCTCACGCGGTCGTGTGATCCTCCGAGTACACGGAACTGAAGGACGTGGCGCCGCCCGAGTGGACCCGGAAGATCAGGTCCGCGACCAGGGCGGTCCAGCCGGTCTGATGCGAAGCGCCGAGCCCGAAGCCCGTGTCGCCGTGGAAGTACTCGTTGAACTGCACGTTGTCGCGCCATCTCGGGTCATCCTGGAACTTCTCGATTGTGCCGTAGCACGGCCGGTGCCCGTGCTCGTCGAGCAGGAACAGGGAGATCAGCCGATGACGCAGGTTGTCCGCGACGGACGTGTAGGTCACGAAGTTCCCCGATCCGGTCGGGAAATCGACGGTGACCTCGTCGCCGAAGAACCGTCCGAACCGCTCGAGCGCGTCACAGGCGAGATAGTTGAGGGGGAACCACACGGGGCCCCGCCAGTTGGAGTTGCCGCCGAACATGTAGGTCGTGGACTCAGCGGGCTCGTAGTCGATGGTCGACTCGTAGCCCTCCATGTCGAACGTGTAGGGGTGCTCGCGGTGGAAGGCCGACAGCGAGCGGAGCCCGTGGGGCGAGAGGAACTCGGCCTCGTCGAGAAGCTTCGAGACGATCCGCACGACACGGGGGATCTCCACGGTCGCGATCAGGAGGCGCTGGTTGCCGGGCGGGCCGCGAAGGACCCCCTCCCCGCCGAGCCCCTCCACCTCGTCGCCCTTGATGCCTGCGAGTTCGGCGAAGTTCTTCCCGAAGGCCATGGCCCTGTCGATGAGCTCCTGGTGCAGGACCGAGCTCGCGAGCATGGGGATCATGCCGACCATCGAGTGGACCTTGATCGTGTGCTTCGTGCCGTCGGGCATGGCGAGCTGGTCGTAGTAGAAGCCGTCCTCCTCGTTCCAGAGTCCGAGGCCGTTGAGCGCGGAGCGCACGAGCGCGAAGTGCTCGAGGAACTTCATGACGAGGTCTGACGCGTGCCTCGTGCCGGACCGGTTCAGGATCGTGGCGATCCAGCCCATCGACAGCGAGTAGAACGCCATCCACCCGGTCGCGTCGGCCTGGCGGAGCGTTCCGCCGATCGGCAGGTGGGACCGGTCGATCGGGCCGATGTTGTCGAGGCCGAGGAAGCCGCCCTCGAACAGGTTCGAGCCGTCGTCATCCTCGCAATTCACCCACCACGTGAAGTTGACGAGGAGCTTGTCGAAGATGCGGCTCAGGAACTCGAAGTCCGTGGCGCCGTCGATGGCGAACACCTCGATGGCGGCCCACGCCTGGACCGGAGGATTGAGGTCCCCGAAGTCCCACTCGTAGGCGGGCAGCCCTCCCGTGGGGTGCTGGAACCACTCCCGGCAGATGAGGATCAGCTGGTACTTGGCGAAGGCCGGATCGATCCTTGCGAGCGCGACGCAGTGGAACGCGAGGTCCCACGACGCGAACCACGGGTACTCCCACTTGTCCGGCATCGACATGATGTCGAAGGCGTTGAAGTTGCGCCAGCGGGCGTTGCGCCCCCGGTCGCGCCCCTCGGGCGGCGTCGGCTGGGTCGGGTCGCCCGCCAGCCACCGCGCCACGTCGTAGGAGTAGAACTGCTTGCTCCACAGGAGTCCGGCGAAGGCCTGTCGAAGGACCAGGGCCTCGTCGGCGCCCGACTCTGGCGGCGTGACATCGGCATAGAACTCGTCTGCCTCCCGGCGCCGCTCGGCGACCACGCGCGAGAACTCCTCGCCGAGGAGGGCCTCGGCGTGCACACCCGCGCTCGCGGACGCCGGCCGGAGGCGGAGCCGCAGGATGACGGTCTCGCCCGGCTCGATCTCGAGCTGGTACCAGAAGGACCCCTTCGTGCCCACGCCGCGGGGGTTGACGGTGCCGGCGCCGGTCACGACATGGTCGTTGATGCCGTCCTTCGGAAACGCGTGCGTCGCGGGCACGCCGTAGCGCCTCACCGTGTTCGTTTCGTTGTCACAGAACAGCGACACGGGCGTCGACCCGTCGGGACCGAGCGAGGCGGTCAGCGCGAGCTCGCCAAGCCACGGGTGGTGGATGCGCATCGCCCGCTCGCCCTCGGCCTCAAGTGTCGGGCGCTCGGCCTCGAGCTCCCACGCCCACGTGTTGCGGAACCAGGCGGTCGGCAGCACGTGCACCGTGTCGCGATCGGGGCCCGCGTTTGTGACCTTGATCTCCATGAGCAGGTCGGTGGGGTCCGCCTTCGCGTAGCGGACCTCAACAGCCCAGTACCGGTCCTCGTCGAAGATCCCGGTGTCGAGCAGCTCGTACTCGGGATCCTCCAGCGTGCGCTTGCGCCCGACCGCAACGAGGTCCTCGTACGGAAACGCTCCCTGCGGGTAGTGGTACCGCCAGACGTTCCACGCGTGGCTCGGCAGGGCGTCGTTGTACCACCAGTACTCCTTCGCGTCCTCGCCGTGGTTCGCCTCGGACTGGTTGACGCCGAAGATCCGCTCCTTCAGGAACGCGTCGCGCCCGTTCCAGAGGGCCAGGCCAAGGCAGAGTCGCTGCTCGACGTCGCAGAACCCCGCGAGGCCATCCTCGCCCCAGCGGTAGGCCGTCGAGCGGGCGGCGTCGTGCGGCAGGTAGTCCCACGCGTTTCCATCCGCGCTGTAGTCCTCGCGAACGGTCCCCCATTGCCGCTCGCTGACGTACGGTCCCCACCAGTACCAGGGACCGGCCTGCTTGAGGCCGTCCTCCAGGTGCCCGAACTCGGCGATCCTGCGCTTTTCCTCGTTCACACTGACCTCCAGATCGTCGCCGTCCTCGGTTGCCGAGTCGCTCGCAGGGTACCTTCCTGCGTGCACCCGGGCCATGAACTGCGCGGCGACGCGATGCGCGGCGCGCGATTCCTCCGCCGCGTCACCAGCCGTTCACGTGTCGATCATCTAGAGGCCGGGACTCGACTGCATGATGCCGCCATCGGCGAAGATCGTGGTGGACGAGATGTAGCTGGCACCGTCGCTCGCAAGGAACGCGACGACGCTTGCGATCTCCTCTGGTTGTGCCAACCTCCCGAGCGGGATCGCAGCATCGAGCTTCGCCAGCGCGACGGGGTCGTTGAGTGTTGCCGTGTTGATCGGCGTCGCGACGGCGCCCGGGCCGACGCCGACCACCAGGATGCCGTGTGCGGCGAGTTCGACGCCTGCCGTCCTCGTCAGCATCCGCATGCCCCCCTTGGACACGCAATACGCCGTGTTGTTCGGCATGGGCCAGTCCTCGTGCACGGAGGTCATGTTGATGATCCTCCCGCCGCCGCCTTGGGCGATCATCTGCTTCGCGGCGATCTGCGTGCCAAAGAAGGCGCTCTTCAGGTTGATCGACAGCACCTTGTCGTACTGGGCCTCGGTCGTCTCGAGGACCGAGGTCCGAGTCTCAATGCCGGCGTTGTTGACCATGACGTCGAGCCGACCGAACGTCGCGACGGTCGTGGCGACCAGGCGCTCGAGGTCCTCGACCTTGCTGACGTCAGCCTCCACGCCGAGGACCTGGTCACCGAGCGCCGTGACCTGCGCCTCGAGGTCCTCCGTCGCCTTCTCATCGAAGACCCAGTCGATGACGACACTGGCGCCCTGAGTGGCGAGCGCGAGGACAACCGCCTTGCCGATCCCGCTGTTGCCCCCCGTCACGATTGCAACCTTGCCCTTGAGATCCACGGTATGACTCCTCTGCTCGGCGACAACCGGATCCTAAGAGGGCGCTCCCTCGCCTGTCACCCGGCAATCGGCGGGCTCCAAGGCGAGGGGTCGTGCAGCCCATGGGTCGGATGCTGACCCAGATCCGCGCTATCCGCCCACGATGGCCGACGTCGCGTGGAACTGGTCGTACCGCTGCTGGATGTCGTTGAGGTCCCGTGGATCGACGACCGAGTCGAGCGCCTCGGCCAGGATCATGTCCGCCTGGCGCGCGAGCACTTCGCGCTGATGGGAAGTGGTCGTCACCTCCACGACCGTCGTCAAGGAGTGGAGCAACCGGATGATGACCGCCGGCATGCCCCTCGACGACTGGCGGACCTTGTCGTACGACCGGTTCACCATCCTCGCGTACGAGGGATCCGAGGAGATGAGTCGGATGCGGCCGGCCCTGTCACGGTAGACGCCCTCCACGAGCACGCGGCCCGAGATCTGGCACAGCCCGGCGGACAGCCAGTCGATGCAGGTGAGTGCCGTGAAGGTGTCGTTGACCGCGGGAGAGAGCGCTCGGATCGCGATCTCCACGAGCTGGTCGATGGCGAAGACCGGATCCTGGATCAGGGTCCTGTGCGGGCCGACGACATGTCCCTTGTCCAGGGCGAGCGCGACCTGGCTGGCCGCACCGCGAGGCCAGACCCGCGCAAGGGGTCGACCGGCCACGATGAAGTGTCCTGGCCGGTAGTCGAGCCTGATGACGGCGTCGACCGTCGCCGCGATGTCGACGAGCTGGGCATACCCGACGTACTGCAGGTAGCCGCTCGCGTTCGCCGGCACCGCTCCACCCCGCTCGTCGATCTGGACGAGCAGGTCATCCAAAGCTGGGCCCGTCCCCGCGGCCGTTGGCACCGGTTCGTCGCCGACGTGCAGCGGGAACTCGGCATCGACCGCCTTCTCCAGGTCCTGGGCGATCCCTGCGATCACCTGCGGAAGCTGGATCAGTTTCGCGATGTGGTGGATGAAGTAGATGAGGACCGCCAGGTCGACCAGCAGCAGTGCCTCAGCGACCGAGATGGACAGGTGCGGAACGAAGTCGCCGTTCGCGTCGCTCGTGATCGATCCGAGCGCGAGCACCGAGTAGACGAACGTCGCGACGAACACGCCCAGGGTGAGCTGGCTGCCGAGGTCGCGTATGAACAGGCGCATCATCCGCGGCCCGAACTGCTGGGACGCGAGGGTCAGTGCAAGAATGGTGATGGAGAAGACCACCCCGACGACCGTGATCACAGCCGCGGCGATCGCAATCAGGACCTGCCGGCCCGCATCGGCACTGCCCGTTCGCAGCCAGAAGGGGAGATTGACGTGGTGGTGGTAGACGGCGACGTCGATCTCGAAGGTGGCGACGAAGAGCAGGACGGCTGCGACGACGAGGAGCGTCGGGACGACCCACAGCGTCGTTCGGAGGGCCTCCCACCTCCAGTTGGGCAGGTGATCGCTCATCTCCATGTCACGAGGCTGCGCTTCCGAGGTGCCTCGCACGCGATGTGGCGGCGGTGTCGTCATGCGCGGGTACCCAGGGTCAATGACTGGTGCCCGAGCCGGTCGTGCGTCGGTTGCACGGTGCGCGCGAGCTCGAGGCGGAGGCGTGTGGGGTCAGGTGTCATGGGCATGGATATCCCTCGATGCCGACCAGTCTTCCCGGCTCACCTTGACTGCACCATGCTAGCCCAATCCCTCGGGGGATTCCCCCATGCTCCCTGTGCAACGGTGAACGCCGCGCGAGTGCGCACCGCGTCGCACGATGACACGGCGCCCATCGCGGGCTTGCCCGATCCAGCGACGTCATCGACGCGCGCCAGCGAGCGCTTCGTTGCGACGCTCCAAATGGGTAGCGTTGCAGGACGATGCCCGCAGCACCGCCGCTGTCCCGACCATCGGCAATGCGATGTCCGGCAACGTCCGATCCGCGAAGTGCGCAACCCGAACGGTGTCCGACGCTGCCCGGCCGCACGGCTTCCTCCGCACCATCATGACGGGACCGTGTCCGCTCGCATCGCCTCTCCCACGGACGGTGGAGGGTCCGCGACTGGAGTTGTCGATCTTCACGACGGGCCAGGTAGATCGGGTGCGCGAGGTCATCGACGCCTCCCGGTCGCATCTCGCCACCTTCCTCGGATGGGCGATCGTCCCAGCGAGCCGCGAGGACGACCTGCAACGTGCCGCCGATGGCGAGGTGAGGTGGCGAGAGGGTCGCGGAGCCCAGTACGTCATCTGCGAGGACGGGCAGGTCCGCGGGATGATCGGGCTGCACCGGCGCGGGGGGCCCGACGA
>Ga0181519_10000311_pt1 | contig 45630 bp, 42 predicted proteins | sample PEATcosm2014_Bin_26_FD_121102 | JGI IMG/M metagenome (GOLD analysis project Ga0181519, IMG submission 121102) | Peatland microbial communities from MTU Mesocosm Facility, Houghton, MI, USA - PEATcosm2014_Bin02_10_metaG | ecosystem: Environmental > Terrestrial > Soil > Wetlands > Peat | place...
AACGTGCTGTTCTTCCCGCAGCACTTCCTCGGCCTCGCCGGCATGCCGCGCCGCATCCCGGACTACAACGTGCAGTTCACCGACTGGAACATGGTGTCCTCGATCGGCGGCTTCGCCTTCGGCCTGTCGCAGCTCCTGTTCGTGGCGGTGATCGTCAAGTGCGTGCGCGGCGGCGCCAAGGCCACCGCGGGCGTCTGGGATGCCGAGCCGCACGGCCTCGAGTGGACGCTGCCCTCGCCGCCGCCGTACCACTCGTTCGTGGACGCACCGGACGTCCACTGAGCCGGCCGTGAGCACGCCCGCCACCACTGCCGACTCCGCCGCCGGGCGCCGCGCCCGCAGCCGGCGCCTCGCGCTGCTGCTGGCGCTGGTGGCGCTCGCCTTCTACGCGGCCTTCATCGTCGCGAGCTACCTGCGGGGCCACGCCTGACATGAGCGAGACGCCCGACACCGAGCGCGCCGCGACGCCGGCCCGGACGCGGCGCGCGAACCGCGCGCTCGTGACGCGGCTCGTGGCGTTCACCGCCGGCAGCTTCGCGTTCGGCTTCGCGCTGGTGCCGCTCTACAGCGTGCTCTGCAAGGTGTGGGACACGGGCAGCCGCTGGTACGGCACCCAGACCGCGGCCGCCGCGGTCGTCGAGCATCCGGTCACCGACCGGCTGGTCACGGTCGAGTTCATCGCCAACATCCCGCGCGCCGGCGACTGGGAATTCCACCCGCAGGTCAACTCCATGCAGGTGCACCCGGGCAAGCTCTACGAGACCACCTTCTACGCGCGCAACATGACGGGCGCGGCGGTCGTCGCGCAGGCGATCCCGAGCATCGCGCCGGGCTCGGTGGCGCGCTACTTCCGCAAGACCGAATGCTTCTGCTTCCGCCCGCAGTCCTTCGCCACCGGCGAAGGGCGCGACATGCCGCTGCGCTTCATCATCGACCCGGAGCTCCCGCCGGACGTCGACCGCGTGACGCTCGCCTATTCGTTCTTCGACCGGCCGCAGACCGTGGCGGCGCGGTGATCCTCCGCTAGCGACCCAAGGCACACTCCAGGAACGCTCCATGGCACACGCCCACTCGACGCCCGATACCAGCAAGTACTACGTCCCGCACGGCAGCCCGTGGCCGATCTTCGGCTCGGTGACCCTGTTCGTGCTGATGTCGGGCGCTGCAATGACGCTCGAGGACCTGAGCGTCGGCCCGACCTTCCTGGTCGCGGGCCTCGTGCTGCTGTTCCTGCTGTTCTTCTTCTGGTTCCGCACCGTGATCAACGAGAACCAGGCGGGCATCTACAACCTGCACGTCGACCGCTCGTTCCGCATGGGCATGAGCTGGTTCATCTTCTCCGAGGTGATGTTCTTCGCGGCGTTCTTCGGCGCGCTCTTCTACGCGCGCAACCTCGCGCTGCCGTGGCTGTCGGGCGAGGGCGCGAAGCACCTGACGAGCGCGCTGCTGTGGCACGGCTTCGAGGGCAGCTGGCCGTCGAACGGCCCGGCGGCGCTCGGGCCGCGCGCCAACGGCACCTTCGAGACCATCCCGGCGCTCGGCGTGCCGCTCCTCAACACCGCGATCCTCTTGAGCTCGGGCGTGACGATCACGATCGCGCACCACGCGCTCAGGGCCCGCAACCGCGGCGTGCTGAAGCTGTTCCTCGCGCTCACCTTCCTGCTCGGCTTCCTGTTCGTGTTCCTGCAGGCACGCGAGTACCACGAGGCCTACACCGAGCTCGGGCTCACGCTCGGCACCGGCATCTACGGCTCGACCTTCTTCATGCTGACGGGCTTCCACGGCGCGCACGTGACCATCGGCGCGATCATGCTGACGGTGATCTGGCTGCGCGTGATGAAGGGGCACTTCACGCCGGAGCGGCACTTCGCGTTCGAGGGCGTGGCCTGGTACTGGCACTTCGTCGACGTGGTGTGGCTCGGCCTCTACATCTTCGTCTACTGGCTCTGAGCGCGCCTCGCGCGGCCGTGCCGCGCGGCGTCGGATGGCAACGGCCGCGCGAGCGGCCGTTGCGCTTTGGGGCGTGGCGCGCGGCTCAGCGGCCGAAGGCGTGCGGCTGGATCCAGCCCTGGTGCGCGGCGACGACGAGCAGCACGAACAGCGCGACGGACAGGCCGATGCGCCAGGTGAGCGCCCGCAGCATGCGGCCGCCGTCGTCCTGGCCGCGGTTGCGGGTCATGTGAAAGAGCGCGGTGGCGAGGCTGGCGAGGATCGCGAGCAGGAGTCCAATGACGAGCAGTCGGAACAGGTCCACGGGTCGGCCTCCGCTTTTCGGGCGCAGTATAGTGCGCCTGCGGCTCGGCTCGCGCGTGTTTGCGCCGGCACTCGGCGCGACGCTGCTGCTCGTGCCCGCGCTCGTCGCGCTCGTGGCCCTCGGCCACTGGCAGCTCGAGCGCGCCGCCGAGAAGCGCGCGCTCGTCACGGCCTTCGACGCGGCGGCGGCCGTGCCGCTCGGCGCGCCCGGCAGCGTGCCGCGCTACGCACGCGTCACGCTTGCCGGCCACTACCGTCCGGAGCGCCAGTTCCTGCTCGACAACATGACGCACGACGGCGCCGCCGGCTATCGCGTGCTGACGCCGTTCGCCGTCGACGGCGGCCCGCTGGTGCTCGTCGACCGCGGCTGGCTCGCGGCCGGCCCGCGCCGCAGCGTGCTGCCGGCGATCGACGTGGCTGGCGCGCCGCGGACGCTCAGCGGCCGCAGCGACGAGCTGCCCCGCGCGGGCATCGCGCTCGCCGACCACGCCGCGGCCGGCTGGCCGAAGGTCGTGAGCTACCCGACGCACGCGGCGCTCGAGCGCGCGCTCGGCGAGCCGCTCTACCCGGGCGTGGTGCTGCTCGATGCGGCGCTGCCGGACGGCTACCTGCGCGACTGGCATCCGGGCGGCTTCCCGCCCGAGCGCCACGTCGGCTACGCGCTGCAGTGGTTCGCATTCGCCGCGGTGCTGCTCGGCGGCTACGTGGTCACGAGTCTCGGCAAGCGAGGTGCCTGAATGAACGCGACGCCACCCCCGCTGGTGCGCAGACGGCGCGCGCAGCTCGTGCTGATCGCGCTCCTCTTCTTCGGCCCGCTCGGCCTTGCGTTCTACGCCTACTACGGCGGCTCGCTGATCCCGGCGCGCCACACGAACCACGGCGAGCTCGTGGTCCCGGCCCGCACGCTGCCCGCGGCGGGACTCGTGAGCGCCGGCGGCACGGCGGCGCCGGCGGGACTCATGCGCGGCACGTGGACGCTCGTGCAGCTGACGGGCGGGGCCTGCGAGGCATCCTGCCAGGCGGCGCTCGCGGCGAGCCGCGCGGCGCGACTCGGGCTCCACGAACCCGACCGCGTGCGGCGCCTGCTGATCGTCGATGCGGCGTGCTGCGCGAGCCCGCTCGCGGCTGCCGCGGACGATCTCACGCTCGTGTGGCTCGACGGCGAGGCCGGGCGGCGCGTCGCCGCCACCTTCCCCGGCTACGCGGCGGGCGCGCCCGCTGGCCAGACCTACCTCGTCGATCCGCTCGGCAACCTCATGATGAGCTACCCGGCCGGGGCGCCGGCCAAGGGGATGCTGAAGGACCTCGAGCACCTGCTGCGGCTCAGCCACATCGGCTGAGCCGCCTCAGGCGAGGGCCGCCTCGACCGCGGCCGCGACGTGGAGCTCGACCGTGTCGAACATCCGGACGCCGGGCCGGTCCGCCTGGCCGATCAGGAGCGGAATCTCGGTGCAGCCGAGGATCACGCCCTCGACGCCGCGGGCGGCGAGCTCGTCGACGACGGCGAGGTAGCGGGCCTTCGCCTGCGGCCGGAACTCGCCCCGGCAGAGCTCGTCGAAGATGATCCGGTCGAGCTCGGTCTGGTCGTCCGGGCGCGGCACCTCGATGGCGACGCCGTGGCGCTCCCGGTAGCGGTCCTTGAGGTAGTCGGTAGCCATCACCGGCTTCGTGCCGAGGAGGCCGACGCGCGTGAGGCCGGCCTTGCGGATGGCGACCGCCGTCGGATCGACGATGTGGAGGAACGGGATCCCGAGCCCCGCGGTGAAGCGTGGCTCGACGCGGTGCAGCGTGTTCGAGACGCAGAGCAGCAATTCCGCGCCGGCCGCCTCGAGTGCCCGCGCCCGGTCCGTGAGGTAGGCGGCCGCCCCGTCCCAGTCCTGGGTCCTGACCCAGCGCTCGGCGAGGGCGAAGTCCATCGAGCTCACGAGGAGCTCGGCCGTGTGGAAGCCGCCGAGCCGGTCGTTGACCGCCCGGTTGAGGCGGCGGTAGTAATCCGCCGTGGCCTGGTCCGAGGAACCACCGAGGATGCCGATTCTTTTCACAACTGGGGGTCGCTTCTGCGATAGGCAACTGACGAGGGAGCTATGTTAGCCTGCGAAGTCGGGGTCGTGACGGGCTCTTTTACGTTCAAATCCACGGACATATGGCAGGTTCAGGGTGACGGCTGAGCACAACGGACATCAGGCGGTGGTGGATGCGGCGGTCGGGCGCCTGAGCGGCGAACCGGGGCCGCTGCTCCTCGTGCTGCACGCGGTACAGGACGCCATCGGCTACATACCGGCCGATGCCATTCCGGCGATCGCGGCGGGCCTCAACCTGTCGCGCGCCGAGGTCCACGGCGTCGTCACCTTCTACCACTACTTCAAGACCCACCCGCCCGGGCGCACCACGGTCGAGATCTGCCGTGCCGAGGCCTGCCAGGCGGTCGGGGCCGACGCGCTCGTCGCGCATGCCAAGCGCTCGCTCGGCGTCGACTTCCACGGGACCACGAGCGACGGCGCCGTTTCGCTCGAGGCCGTCTACTGCCTCGGCAACTGCGCCTGCGGGCCGTCGATCCGCGTGGGCGGTGCGCTCCACGGCCGCGTGACGCCGGAGCGCTTCGATGCGCTCGCCCGGCCGGAGCCGCGCAAGTGACCACACGCATCTACCTGTCGCGCGACGCGAGCGCGCAGAGCCTCGGCAGCGAGGCCGTCGCCGCGGCGCTCGGCGCCTCCGGCGCGCCGCTCGAACTCGTGCGCACGGGCTCGCGCGGGCTCATCTGGCTCGAGCCGCTGCTCGAGGTCGAGACCCCGGCCGGGCGCATCGCCTACGGGCCGGTGGCGGCGGCCGACGTGCCCGCGCTCCTCGCCGCGGGCCTCCTCGCGGGCGGCGCGCATGCGCTGCGGGTCGGTGCGCTCGACGAGCTGCCGTGGTTCAAGAGCCAGCAGCGCCTCACCTTCGCGCGCGTCGGGCTCGTCGATCCCGCCTCGCTCGCCGACTACCTCCGCCACGGCGGCTACGCGGGCCTCGAGCGCGCGCTCGCGATGGCCCCGGCCGACGTCGTCAAGGAGGTGACCGACTCGGGGCTCCGCGGCCGCGGCGGCGCGGCCTTCCCGACCGGCATCAAGTGGAAGACCGTGCACGACGCCGAGGCGCCGCAGAAGTACGTGACCTGCAACGCCGACGAGGGCGACTCGGGCACCTTCGCCGACCGCATGCTGATGGAGGGCGATCCCTTCACGCTGATCGAGGGCATGACGATCGCGGGCGTCGCGGTCGGCGCGACGCAGGGCTACATCTACTGCCGCGTCGAGTATCCGGAGGCGATCGCCGCGCTCAACGCCGCGATCAGCGCCGCCTACGCCGGCGGCTACCTCGGCGCCAGCGTCCGCGGCAGCGGCCGGCGCTTCGAGCTCAGCGTGCGCGTCGGCGCCGGTGCCTACATCTGCGGCGAGGAGACCTCCATGCTGCAGAGCCTCGAGGGCAAGCGGGGCGAGGTGCGCGTGCGCCCGCCGCTGCCCGCGATCAAGGGGCTGTTCGGCCAGCCGACGATCGTCAACAACGTGATCTCGCTCGCGACGGTGCCCGTGATCCTCGCGCGCGGCGCCGGCTACTACAGGGATTTCGGCATGGGCCGCTCGCGTGGCACGCTGCCGATCCAGCTCGCCGGCAACGTGAAGCGCGGCGGGCTCATCGAGCGCGCCTTCGGCGTGACGCTGCGCGAGCTCCTCTACGACTACGGCGGCGGCACGCTCTCCGGGCGCCCGATCCGCGCCGTGCAGGTCGGCGGGCCGCTCGGCGCCTACGTGCCGGCCGCGCACTTCGACACGCCGCTCGACTACGAGGCCTTCGCCGGCGTCGGCGCGATGCTCGGCCACGGCGGCATCGTCGTGTTCGACGACAGCGTCGACATGGCGAAGATGGCGCGCTACGCCTTCGAGTTCTGCGCGATCGAGTCGTGCGGCAAGTGCACGCCGTGCCGCATCGGCTCGAGCCGCGGCGTCGGCCTCATCGACGCCCTGGTCGCCGGCCAGGAGCCGCTGCGCCAGCGCGCGCTGCTCGATGAGCTGTGCGAGACGATGATCCAGGGCTCGCTGTGCGGGCTCGGCGGCATGGCGCCGTTCCCGGTGAAGAGCGCACTCCAGCATTTCGGCGAGGATTTCGGGCTGCGCACGCGGCACTGAGCCAGGACCTGACAACCGCCGCACGGCGGGGGACGCGATACATGTACGCCATCGACTACAAGGACCTCGGGACGCCGCCGGCGACCGCCGCGACGCTGGTCGAGGTGGAGATCGACGGGCAGCGCATCTCGGTGCCGGAGGGCACCTCCGTGATGCGCGCCGCGGCGCTCGCCGGCACCAGCATCCCGAAGCTGTGCGCCACCGACAGCCTCAAGGTGTTCGGCTCCTGCCGGCTGTGCCTCGTCGAGATCGAGGGCCGCAAGGGCTATCCGGCGTCGTGCACGACGCAGGTCGCGGCCGGCATGAAGGTGCGCACCTCGAGCGACAAGCTCGCGCAGCTGCGGAAAGGCGTCATCGAGCTCTACGTCTCCGAGCATCCGCTCGCCTGCGACGGCTGCCCGGCGGAGTCGCACTGCGAGCTGCAGGACATGGCCGCGCTGCACGGCGTCACCGGCAGTCCCTTCCCCGCCGACGGCCGCACGGCGGGCCACGGCTTCGACGAGCTCGACGCGGCGCCCTGCGCCACCGACCGCTCGAACCCGTACTTCAACTTCGATCCGGAGCTGTGCATCGTCTGCTCGCGCTGCGTGCGGGCCTGCGACGAGATCCAGGGGACGCTCGCGCTCACGATCCAGGGCCGTGGCCTCGCCTCCAAGGTCGCGGCCAGCCAGGACGACAGCTTCCTCGACTCGGAATGCGTCTCCTGCGGCGCCTGCGTCGAGGCCTGCCCGACGGCGGCGCTGTCCGAGAAGTCGCTGGTCAAGGCGCCGCGTCCCGACCAGGCGGTCACCACCACCTGCGCCTACTGCGGCGTCGGCTGCTCGCTCAAGGCCGAGGCGCACGACAAGGAAGTGATCCGCATGGTGCCGGCCCGCGACGGCGCGGCCAACCAGGGCCATGCCTGCGTCAAGGGCCGCTTCGCCTACGGCTACGCGACCCACAAGGACCGCGTCACGAAGCCGATGATCCGCGCCAGGATCTCCGACCCGTGGCGCGAGGTCAGCTGGGACGAGGCGATCGGGCACGCGGCACGCGAATTCAAGCGCATCCAGGCGAAGCACGGCCGCTACTCGGTCGGCGGCATCACCTCCTCGCGCTGCACCAACGAAGAGACCTGGCTGGTGCAGAAGCTCATCCGCGCGGGCTTTCGCAACAACAACGTCGACACCTGCGCGCGCGTCTGCCACTCGCCGACCGGCTTCGGCCTCAAGCAGACGCTCGGCGAGTCGGCCGGCACGCAGGCCTTCACCTCGGTGCAGAAGGCCGACGTCATCCTCCTCATCGGCGCCAATCCGACCGAGGGCCACCCGGTGTTCGCCTCGCAGCTGAAGCGCCGGCTGCGCGAGGGCGCCGGGCTCGTCATCATCGACCCGCGCGAGATCAGCCTCGTGCGCACGCCGCACATCGAGGCGAACTACCACCTGCAGCTCAGGCCCGGCACCAACGTCGCCGTGATCAACGCGCTCGCCCACGTGCTGGTCACCGAGGGCCTGACGCGCGAGGACTACGTCAACGCGCGCTGCGAGCGCGACTCGTACGATGCCTGGAAGAAGTTCGTCGCCGAGCCGCGCAACTCGCCCGAGGCGACCGAGTCGATCACCGGCGTCCCCGCGACGCTGGTGCGCCAGGCGGCGCGCCTCTACGGCAAGGCCGGCAACGGCGCGATCTACTACGGCCTCGGCGTCACCGAGCACAGCCAGGGCAGCACGATGGTCATGGGCATCGCGAACCTCGCGATGGCGACCGGCAACATCGGCCGCGAGGGCGTCGGCGTCAACCCGCTCAGGGGCCAGAACAACGTGCAGGGGTCCTGCGACATGGGCTCGTTCCCGCACGAGTTCAGCGGCTACCGCAGCGTCCTCGACCCCAAGGTGCGCGCCAGCTTCGAGGGCGCCTGGGGCGTCGGCCTCGAGCCGGAGCCGGGCCTCAGGATCCCGAACATGTTCGAGGCGGCCCTCGACGGCACGTTCCTCGGCCTCTACGTGCAGGGCGAGGACATTGCGCAGTCCGATCCCAACACGCAGCACGTGGTCGCCGCGCTGTCGGCGCTCGAGTGCCTGGTGGTGCAGGACATCTTCCTCAACGAGACCGCCAAGTTCGCGCACGTGCTGCTGCCGGGCTCGTCGTTCCTCGAGAAGGACGGCACGTTCACGAACGCCGAGCGGCGCATCTCGCGCGTCCGCAAGGTGATGGAGCCGCTCGCCGGGCTCGCCGACTGGCAGGTGACGGTGCGCCTGTCGAACGCGCTCGGCTACCCGATGGACTACGCGCACCCGTCCGAGATCATGGACGAGATCGCGCGCCTGACGCCGACCTTCGCCGGCGTCAGCTACGAGAAGCTCGACCGCCTCGGCAGCCTGCAGTGGCCGTGCACCGACGACGCCTCGGTCGGCACGCCGACCATGCACATCGACGCGTTCGTGCGCGGCAAGGGCCGCTTCTTCGTGACCGAGTACGTGCCGACCCGCGAGCGCACCGGTGCGCGCTTCCCGCTGCTCCTGACGACCGGCCGCATCCTCAGCCAGTACAACGTCGGCGCCCAGACCCGGCGCACCGCGAACGTCGCCTGGCACGCCGAGGACGTCCTCGAGATCCACCCGCACGACGCCGAGACGCGTGGCGTCAGCGAGGGCGACTGGGTCGGCATCACGAGCCGCGCCGGCGAGACCGTGCTCAGGGCCACCGTCACCGACCGCGTGCAGCCGGGGGTCGTGTACACGACCTTCCACTTCCCGGAGTCGGGGGCCAACGTCGTCACCACCGAGAACTCCGACTGGGCGACCAACTGCCCGGAGTACAAGGTCACCGCGGTGCAGGTGGTGAGGGTCGACAAGCCGCTCGACTGGCAGCAGCGCTACCGGCTGAGCCGCGATGCGCGCCCGCCGTCGGCGCACCGCCCGACCACCACCGCCTGAGCCCGAACCGCTGGATGATCACCGACGATGGATGCTGAATACCTGGTCGAGATGGCAAACGACATCTGCGCCTTCTTCGCCTCGGCGAACCCGCCGGCGAAGGCGGCCAGCGAAGGGGCGGGCCACATGCGCCGGCAATGGGAGCCGCGCATGAGGAAGCAGATCGTCGAGATCTGGCGGAACGATCCGCACGCGCTCACGGACGTGGCGCGCGCGGCGGTCGCGATCCTCGCCGAGCAGGCCGCCGCCTGAGGCGGCGGTCGCGACGCCTGCCCGGCCTGGCGCCGCTCCATCCGGGGTTCCCGTGACGCCAGCGAACGGCCGCTCGTGGTTCCGCCTCGCGGCGCGCGTCGGCGCACTGCTCGCGCTCGTCGTCGTTGTGGTCGGCGCCTGGGTGCGCCTGACGGACGCCGGCCTCGGCTGTCCCGACTGGCCGGGCTGCTACGGCAGGATCCACCCGGCGATCGTGGCCGCGCACGCGGGCGAGGCGGCGAGCGCCTACCCGAGCCGTCCCTTCGAGTACCAGAAGGCGCTGCACGAGATGGTGCACCGCTACGTCGCGGGCGCGCTGCTGCTCGTCGTGCTCGGACTCGCGATCGCCTCGGTCAGGAACCGCCGCGACCCGTCGCAGCCGCGCGTGCTGCCGTGGGTGCTGCTCGCGGTCATCTGCCTGCAGGCGGCGCTCGGCGCGTTCACCGTGACCTGGCTCGTCGCACCGCTCGTCGTCACGGCGCACCTCGCGGGCGGCATGACGACGCTCGCGCTCCTCTGGTGGCTGTCGCTCGCGCCGGAGGCGCGCGACCTCAAGCCCGCGGAACGGCCGCTCGGGCGGCTCGCGCTGGTCGCGGTCGTGGTGGTCGCGCTGCAGATCCTGCTCGGCGGCTGGACCAGCAGCAACTACGCGGCGGTCGCCTGCCCGGACTTCCCGCTCTGCCAGGGCCGCTGGCTGCCCGCATTCGACGCGCACGACGCCTTCGTGCCGTGGCGCGGCCGCGGCGTCGACTACGAGCACGGCGTGCTCGCGGCGCCCGCGCGCACCGCGATCCACCTCGCGCACCGCCTCGGTGCCGTCGTCACGGGCGTGACGCTGCTCGCGCTCGCGTTGCTCGCGTGGCGGCGCGCGCCGACCGGCCGCGCGCGGCGCGCGGCCGTGCTGCTCGCGGCCGCGCTCGCGCTGCAGTGGCTGATCGGCATCAACCTGATCTGGCAGGGCTTCCCGCTCGCGCTCGGCACCGCCCACAACCTGGGTGCCGCGCTCGTGCTGCTTGCGACGCTGGCGCTCGTGCGCGCGCTCCATCCCGGGCGGCCCGGCATCGCGATCCGGCTGACGCCGGGCGAGCGCCTGTGAACCGCGCTCAGTAGGCCCTGCCGTCCTTGCGGCGGAAGGTCGCCGGGCCCGAGTAGCGCCCGGGGTCCACCGCGAGGTCGATGTCCGGGTAGTGGGCGCGGTCGGCATCGCTGCGCCCGCCGACCACCAGGATCTCGGCATCCTGCGCCGAGCGGTTCTGCAGGCAGTGGCCGTCGGCGACGCCGGCTTTGAATCCCGCCGCGGCGCCTCGCGAGAGGAGTTCCTCGCCCGCGTCCGTCACGAGCACCACCTCGCCCGCGACCACGTAGACGAACTCGTCCTCGTGCGTGTGCCAGTGGCGCTGGCCGGACCAGGCGCCGGGCGGGAGCCTCAGCAGGTTGACGCCGAACTGGGTGAGGCCGGCGGCATCGCCGAGCTTCAGCCACTCGCGGGCCCGGCAGGGTGCGTCGTGCGGCGGCGGGTAGCGCGTTCCGTGCCCGCGCGGGGCCGTCGCCCGGTCGATCTTCGGCATCGTGCGCTCCTTCGAACGGCAGCCGCCGGACGGGGCCCGGCCGAGGCGCGAGGATCGCACGGGGCGCCACCGGGGGCGAGCCCCCAGGGCCCTGGCGGGACGCGCAACCGGCTGTTTTACGTAAGGTTTGACGCCGGCCGGGCGAGCCCGTCGCGGCCGGCGCGCGCACCGCCCGGGCCCGCCCGTCGTGGTAGGCTGCGCCCCCCGATCGAGCCCCTGGCGCGCTTGCCCCCATGGCCCTCAGCCCCGACGCACCGTCCACCGCCCGCCACGCCTCGTGGCGCGACTACTACGAGCTGACCAAGCCGCGCGTCGTGATGCTGATCAGCTTCACGGCGGTGGTCGGCATGTTCCTTGCGACGCCCGCCCTGCCGCCGCCGGCGGCGCTCGTGTTCGGCACGCTCGGCATCTGGCTCGCGGCGGGCTCCGCGGCCGCGGTCAACCACGTGATCGACCAGCGCATCGACGGCCTCATGGCGCGCACGCGCCACCGGCCGCTGCCGACGGGTTCGGTGTCCGAGGCGCAGGCGCTCGGCTTTGCGTTCCTGCTCGCGCTCGCCTCGATGGCGGTGCTGACGCTGCTCGTCAACCCGCTCACCGCGCTGCTCACCTTCGCCTCGCTGATCGGCTACGCGATCGTCTACACCGTGTGGCTGAAGCGCGCGACGCCGCAGAACATCGTCATCGGCGGTGCCGCCGGCGCCGCGCCCCCGGTGCTCGGCTGGGCGGCGGTCACGAACAGCGTCGATCCGAACGCGCTGCTCCTCTTCCTGATCATCTTCACCTGGACGCCGCCGCACTTCTGGGCGCTCGCCATCGCGCGGCGCGAGGAATACGCGAAGGTCGGCGTGCCGATGCTGCCGGTGACGCACGGCGTCGAGTTCACGCGGCTGCACATCCTGCTCTACACGGTGCTGCTCGCGGTCGTGACGGTGCTGCCGTACCTGACGGGAATGGCGGGGCTCATCTACGCGGCCGCGGCGCTCGTGCTCGATGCGCTGTTTCTCAGGCTCGCGTGGCAGATGTGGCGCGGTGGCGGCGCGGCGCTGCCGATGCGCACGTTCCGCTGGTCGATCAACTACCTCGGGCTGTTGTTCGCGGCCCTGCTGGTCGACCACTACTGGCTGATCCGCGCCGTCTAGGCGCGGCTCACGGCACCTGCAGCGACAGCGAGCGGAAGTCGCCGGCGCTGACGGCGATCGTGTCGCCGCTCCTGAACGCCCAGCCCTGCTTCTCCGCGAAGTCGCCGCTCGACTGCGGCTCGACGTCGAGCTCGAAGCGGCCGTACTCGCCGGTCTGCGGGCGGCGCGGCTGCACGATCAGCTTGAGCGCGCTCAGCGAGCGGTTCTCGAAGTGGGCGATGAAGCCGGTGCCCGGCTCGCCGACCCGGAAACTGACGTCGACCGGCAGGGTCGCCTTGACCATGCTGTCGAGCTCCGCCTGGCGCGCGGCGAGTTCCTGCTCGAGCGTCCGTACCTTGCGCTCGGCGAGCGCGAGTCGCGCGCTCGACTCGCTGTGCGCGGCGTTCGCGCTCGCGGCGGCGGCCTTCTGGTCGGCGAGCTGCAGGTAGAGGACGAGCGCCGCTGCGCTCGCGGCCAGCGCGACGATGCCGAGCACCGGCACGAGGGGTACGCGTGGCGGCTTGGCCGCGACGGACGGCAGGATCACGGTGTCTTCTGACATATGTTGATAGCATCGCGCGCGCCGCGCCCGCGATCCGTGGCGCCGCGCACAGCGGCACGCGGGCGAGTGCGCGGCAGCTCACATTTCCGGCGGCCGGCGCCGGCCGCAGCCGTCAGCCCCGGCGGGGCTCGGCGGGCACGGCGAGGCGCACGCGGGTGCCGGCGCGGCCGGACAGCCCGATCGCGACCGTTGCGCCTAGGCGGGCCGCCCGGTAGCGCATCGTGCGCATGCCGAGGCCGTCCGACAGGCGCGCCGGATCGATGCCGACGCCGTCGTCGCGCACCTCGAGGGCGATGGCGTCCGGCTCGCGTGCGAGCTCGATCTCGATGAGCCGGCAGCGGGCGTGCTTGAGCGCGTTGGTGACCCCCTCCTGCGCGATGCGGTAGAGCTCGAGGCACTGCTCGCGCGACAGGTCGTCGTCGGCGACGGCGCTCGAGCGGAAGGTGCAGCGGACGCCGGCTGCGGTGGTGCGCGTCGCGAGCTTGCCGAGCGCGTGCGTGAGCCCCTCGCCGAGGTCGTCGAGCATGCCGTGCGACAGGTCGCGGCACAGCTTCTGGGCATCGCTGAAGGCCGCCTCGATGTCGGTCGCATCCGCGGCCAGCGCCGGCGCCTCGCGCCCGGCGCGGCGCCGGAAGGCGGCGGCCAGGTAGGCGCCCGCGGTCAGCACCTGGCCGAGATTGTCGTGCAGGTCCGACACCAGCCGCTGGCGCTCGACCGCGGCGGCGTGCTCGAGCTGCACCGCGAGCAGGCGCCGGTCGCTGACGTCCTCGATGACGCCGTTGACCTCGGTGCCGCCATCCGGCAGCGCCTGCGCGCGCCCGGAGATCCGCAGCCACTGCGTGCTGCCGTCGCGGCGCTGCGCCGCGAGGTCGAGGTCGAGCTCGGCCTGGCCGTGGGCGGCCTCCTCGATCGCGGTCCTGAGCGCCGCGAGCCCGCCCGCACCGACCACCGCGCCGAGCACCTCCCAGCTGCCCGCGACGCCGGGCGAGAGGTCGGCCACCGCCGAGGTGACGCCGGTCCACCACAGCGACCAGTCGGGGAGCGTGATGCGAAAGACGCCGACCCGCGCCGCGAGGCTGATCGCGCGCAGCTGCTCGAGGAGCCGCGCGCGCTCGGCGGTGATCTGCTCGAGCGCCGCGACCCGCGCGCGGGCGGCGAGCCCGAGCCCGATGTCGATCGCGATGTCCTCGAGCAGCGCCACCTCGCGCGCGCCGAAATGCCCGGGATTCGCGCTGTAGACGCCGAACACGCCGATCACCGGGCCGTCGCCGATGAGCGGCAGCGCCACCGACGAGCGGATGCCGAAGCGGCGCGCGCGCTCGTGCCACGCGCGGCTGCGCTCGTCCTCGAGGAAGTCGTTCAGCACGACCGGCTCGCCGGTCCGCAGCACGTGCCCGCCCGGCCCGCGGCCCTCGGCCAGAGCCGCGTCGCGCGCGATCCTGAGGTCGTCGGTGTAGCCGTGCGCGGGTCCCGCGCCGACCAGCGTCCGCAGCCAGCCGTCGGGACTCACGAGGCCGACGGTGGCGAGCACGAAGCCGCCGTGGTCGACCGCGATCCGGCAGATCTCGTCGAGCAGCTCATGCTCGCTGCTCGCGCGCGCGAGCGCGCGGTTGGTGCGGGACAGCGTCGTGTAGAGCCGCTCGAGCCCGCGGCTCGGCTGCCCGTCGGCCGCGCCGTCCTCAGCCACGGCCCACCGCGCGATCGGAGACGTACGGGTTGCTGCGCCGCTCGGCACCGAAGGTGGACAGCGGTCCGTGGCCCGGCAGGAACTGCACGTCGTCGCCGAGCGGGAACAGCCGCTCGCGGATCGAGCCGATCAGCGCCGCATGGTCGCCGCCCGGGAAGTCGGTGCGCCCGATCGACCCCTGGAACAGCACGTCGCCCACGATCGCGAAACGGCTCGGCGCGTGGAAGAAGACCACGTGTCCCGGCGTGTGGCCCGGGCAGTGGCGGACGCGGATCTCGAGGCCGCCGACCGTCACGGTGTCGCCGTCGACGAGCCAGCGGTCGGGCTCGAAGGCGCCCTCGCTGCGGATGCCGAAGGTCCGGCCCTGCTCGGCGAGCTGCTCGATCCAGAAGCGGTCGCCCTCGTGCGGGCCCTCGACCGGCACGCCGAGGCGGCGCTTCAGCTCGGCGGTGGCGCCGGCATGGTCGATGTGCGCGTGCGTCAGCAGGATCTTGTCGATCGTGATGCCGTGCTTGGCGACGACGCCGAGCACCGCCTCGAGGTTGCCGCCCGGGTCGACGATCGCGCCGCGCAGCGTCGCCGGGTCCCACAGCACGGAACAGTTCTGCTGGAACGGGGTGACCGGGATGACGGCGATGCGCACGGGGTTACCGGGAGGCGGCGGGCTCAGCCGCCACGATGCCTGAAGGCCGGCAGCGCGGCAAAGGCGCGCCTCATTCGCCGCGCCACAGCGGCGCGAGGCGCGCGACCAGCGGTCGCAACAGCGGCCACAGCAGCAGCAGCCGGCCGGCGGTGCGAATCAGCCGCCGCGGCCGGCCGAACAGCAGCAGCGTCGCGGCGCCGATCGCGAGCGCCTGCACGCCGCCCGAGCGTGCCAGCGCCGCCACGCGGTCGGCGAAGCGGAAGCGCTGCGCGAGCGCCGCTGCCTCGTCGCCGAGCTCGAGCCTGAGGCGCGCGCTGCGTGCGCCGAGCGCGAGGCGGCGTGCCGCGAGCTCGTTCGCGCGTGCGCTCACCGCTCGCCGCCGTCGAGCGCCGCGGCGTCGCCGCGGAGTTCCGTGGTGGTCGCGGCGAGGAGTCGCGGCCGGTGCCGCAGGCGGCGCTGCACCACGAGCACCGCGACGAGCGCGCTCAGGGCGAGCCCGAGCGTCACGAGGCCCGCCGCCAGCAGCCGGTGCGTGTCCCAGAACGCGATCACGATGGTGAGCGCGAGCACGAGCACCGCGAGGCTCGCGAAGAACATCGCCGTGATGCTCCACAGCAGCACCGACGCCGCGAACTCGATCTGCTCCTCGATCTCGACCGAGACGAGCTCGAGGCGCGTGTGCGCGAGCGTGACGAGCGTCGCGAGCGCGCGCCGCAGCGATGCGACGAGGCCGGCCTCGGGGATGGGGTCGGCCATGGCCTAGCGGCGCCCGATCAGGACGCCGATCACGATGCCGGCGACCGCGGCGACGCCGACGGCCTGCCACGGGTTGTCGCGCACGTAGCGGGTGGCGTCGTCGGCCGCGGCCCTGGCGCGCTTGCCGAGGTCCTCCTCGAACTCGCCGAGGCGCTCGCGCGCCTTGTCGATGGTCTCGCTGACCCGGTGGCGCGCCTCGCGCGCACGCTCGCCGGCCGCCCCCTCGGTCGCGCCGAGGAGCGCTTCGGCCTCGGCGACCACGGCGCGCAGGTCATCCATCAGCTGCTGGGTGCTCGAGTGGCTCATCGGTCGTACCTCGGGTGTCGCGGACCGTGATGCTAGCGCGGGCGGCGATGGCCGGCATCCGGGACTTCCGCCGCGCGCCTAGCGGCGCGGCTGGGCCCTGAACCAGGGTCCGAGGACCCCGATGGCGCGCTCGACCTCCCGCGTCGTGACGGCGAACGAGAACCTGAGGTAGCGCTGCCCGTCGCGGGTGTCGAAGTCGATGCCGGGCGCGGTCGCGACCCCGGTCTCGGCCAGCAGCCGCTGGCAGAAGGCGAGGCTGTCGTCGGTCAGGTGGCCGACGTCGGCGTAGAGGTAGAAGGCGCCGTCCGGCGGCGCGACGCCCGTGATGCCCATGCCGGGCAGCGCCGCGAGCAGGAGCTCGCGATTCACGCGGTAGCTCGCGACCACGGCGGCGAGGTCCTCGGCATCGTCGAAGGCCGCGAGCGCGGCGTGCTGCGACAGCGTCGCGGCCGTGAGGAAGAAGTTGATGACGTAGGCCGAGAGCTGCGCGGCGAGCGCGGCGGGCGCCACCAGCCAGCCGATGCGCCAGCCGGGCATGCGGTAGAGCTTCGAGAAGCTGTTGATGACCACCGCGTCCGGGTCGACCTCGAGCGCACACACCGCCGGCGCGCCGAAGCTGATGCCGTGGTAGATCTCGTCGGAGATGAGCCGCGTGCCGCGCGCGCGGCAGGCGGCGGCGAGCCGGGCGAGCGCCTCGCGCCCGAGCATCGCGCCGGTCGGATTCGCCGGGCTCGCCACGACGAGCCCGTGGAGCGGCGGCTCGATCGCCGCGAGCACCGCGGCCTCGAGCCGGAACCCGGCCGCGGCGCCGCAGTCGATCTCGACCGGCGTGCGGCCGAGCGCGCGGAGCGCATTGCGGTACGCCGGGTAGCCCGGCCGGCAGACGCCGACGCGGTCGCCCGGCGCGAACAGCGCCGCGAACGCGGCCACGAGGCCCGCGCTCGCGCCGTTGGTGAGCAGGATGCGTTCCTCGGCGACCTCGACGCCATGGCACTCGCGGTAGTGGCGGGCGATGCGCCGCACGAGCTCGCGCGACTCGAAGTAGCCGGTCGGGTCGCTGGCGAGCGCCGCGGCCGCGGCCGCCCGCGCCCGCGGCGGCGTGCCCGCGGTCGGCTGGCCGAAGTGCATCGGGATGACCTCGCGCCCGAGGCGCCTGAGCTCGGTGGCCTGGCGCCCGATGAGGCCTGCGTAGAAGGGCGGCACGTCGGCGCCGCGCAGCGGCAGCGGCGCATCCTGCCCGGCTGGGTTCGTCATCGGCTCGCACCTCGCTGCCGGGCCGGTGCCCGGGAGCGCGATGCTAAGCGAGCCGCTACTCGACGTCGAACTTGACGCCCTGCGCGAGCGGCAGCGAGGCCGAGTAGTTGACGGTCTGCGTCTGGCGGCGCATGTAGGCCTTCCACGCGTCGGAGCCCGACTCGCGGCCGCCGCCCGTCTCCTTCTCGCCACCGAAGGCACCGCCGATCTCGGCGCCGCTCGGGCCGATGTTGATGTTGGCGATGCCGCAGTCGCTGCCCTCGGCCGACAGGAACAGCTCCGCCTCCGACAGGTCCTGCGTGATCAGGCTCGACGACAGGCCCTGCGTCACCGCGTTGTTGCCGCGGATCGCCTGCTCGATGGTCTCGTAGCGGAACACGTACAGGATCGGCGCGAAGGTCTCGCGCGCGGAGGCCTCGATCGGCTGCCTGAGCTCGACCAGCGCCGGGCGCACGTAGTACCCGGACTCGTGGCCGGCGACCGCGACCCGTTCGCCGCCGTGCACGGTGCCGCCCGCGGCGCGCGCCGCGGCGAGCGCCGCCTGCATCGCCTCGTACGCCCCGGCGTCGACGAGCGGCCCGACCAGCGTGTCGGCGGCGAGCGGACTGCCGACCGGCAGGCTCGCGAAGGCGCGCTTCAGGCGCCCGACGATCGCCTCGTAGCGCGTGTGGTGGACGTAGAGGCGCCGCAGCGTCGTGCAGCGCTGGCCGGCGGTGCCGGCGGCGGCGAAGGTGATCGCGCGCACCGCGAGGTCCTCGCGTGCGCTCGGCGTGACGATCATCGCGTTGTTGCCGCCGAGCTCGAGCAGCGAGCGGCCGAAGCGGGCGGCGACCTTGACCGCGACCTCGCGGCCCATGCGCGTCGAGCCGGTGGCCGAGACGAGCGGGATGCGCGCATCGGCCGCCAGCCACTCACCGGCCTCGCGGCCGCCGAACACGAGCGCACTCAGGCCGGCCGGCGCCTCGGCGAAGCCGCGCGCGACGGTCTCGAGCAGCGTGCCGAGCGCGAGCGCGGTCAGCGGCGTCTTCTCGGAGGGCTTCCACACGACGGGGTTGCCGCAGATGAGTGCGAGCGTCGCGTTCCACGCCCACACCGCCATGGGGAAGTTGAAGGCCGTGATCACGCCGACCGGGCCGAGCGGGTGCCAGCGCTCGAGCATGTGGTGCCGGGCGCGCTCGGAGGCGATCGTGAGGCCGTACAGCTGGCGGGAGAGGCCGACCGCGAAGTCGCAGATGTCGATGACCTCCTGCACCTCGCCCGCGGCCTCGCTCGCGATCTTGCCGGCCTCGAGCGTGATGAGCTCGGCGAGCGCGGGCTTGTGCTCGCGGACCGCCTCGCCAAAGAGGCGCACCAGCTCGCCGCGGCGCGGCGCCGGCACCGCCCGCCAGGCGGCGAAGGCGCCGGTCGCGCGCTCGAGCGCCGCGTCGTAGTCGGCGCGCGAGCTCGAGGCGAGCCGGCCGAGCACGCGCCCGTCGATCGGCGAGCGGCTGACGAGGTCGCCGCTCGCGAGGCGCGCGCGGTCGAAGCCGATGGCGACGAGGCTCGACGCGGGTTCCGCCGCGCGCCCGACCGCGGCGCTCACGAGGCGGCCCTGAGTGCGACGGCCTCGGCGGCGGTCGTGCCGACGTCGCTCGCATAGGCACGGCCGAAGCGGTTGGCGAGGAACTCGTCGAGCCGGATGTCCTCCTGGCGCACGAAGCCGCGCTGCGCCAGCCGGCCGGTGGCGAGCAGGTCGAGCACCGCGCACACCGAGGAGGCGGTCGTGGTCTGGATCGCGGTCCATTCCTTGCCGGCGAGCAGCTGCGGATAGACGCTGTGCGCGTACGACTCCTGCCAGACGCGGCCGCCGCGGAGCCCGGTCGCGGTCGCGAAGATCACGACCACGTCCTGGCGGGTGCCGGGAATCGCGTTCTCGAGCACGTCCGCGAGCACGGCCGGGCGCTCGGCGAGCCGCAGGTCCTGCAGCAAGAGCTTCATCGCGTCGCGATGGCCGGGGTAGCGGATGGTCCGGTAGTTGAGGTTGCGCACGCGCCCGTCGAGCGTCTCGCACAGGGTGCCGAGGCCGCCCGAGGTGTTGAAGGCCTCGTACTGCACGCCATCGAGCGCGAAGTGCTCGAGTTCCTCGAGCGCCGGCACGTTGATGCGCCGGCCCTGCACGATCGCCTCGCACGGCTGGCAGTACTCGTTGATGACGCCGGCGGTGCTCCAGGTGAGGTTGTAGCCGAGCGCGTTCGAGGGGAACTGCGGCAGCGCGCCGACGCGGAGCCGGAGCGTGTCCAGCTTCTCGAAGCGTCGCGCCAGGTCCTGGCCGACGATCGAGATGAAGCCCGGCGCGAGGCCGCACTGCGGGATGAGCGCGTGCGACGCGTTCTTCGCGAGTTCCCTGACGATGCGGGTCGTCGCCACGTCCTCGGTCAGGTCGAGGTAGTGGATGCCGGCCAGGTGCGCGGCCTCGGCGATGGCCCCGGTGACCGAGTAGGGGGCGGCGCTCACGACCGCGTAGCGGCCGCGCATCGCGCCGACGAGCTGGGCGGAGTCGGTGACCGACAGGCGCAGGGTGTCGAGGTGCGGCCGCTTGCCGACGGCGGCGAGCGAGGTCTCGGACTGGTCGACGATCGTGACGCGGTAGTCGCCGGTCGAGACGAGCAGTTCAGCGATCATGGTGCCGATATGGCCGGCACCGGCAACGAGGATGTTCTTCATGGGGCGGCTCCGCCTGGAAAGGCGGGCAGTGTCCCGGAGTTGGCCGTTGATTTGAAGGTACAAAACGCCGAAAATGACGATTGAAGTCGTCATTTATCAGGCATACATGAGCATAACGCCGGAAAAATCGCTGGACGATGCCCTGCTCGACCTCCTGACCGCGGACGCCCGCCTGTCGACCGCGGCGCTCGCCCGGCGCCTCGGGGTCGCCCGCTCGACGGTCCAGGGACGGATCGAGCGGCTCGAGCGCACCGGGGTCGTCCGCGGCTACACGGTGCGCCTCGGGCCGACCGTCGCCGCCCGGCGCGTGCAGGCGCACGCGATGATCTCGGTCGAGCCGCAGCAGCAGTCGCAGGTGGAGCGCAAGCTGAAGGCGATGGCCGCCGTGACCGGGCTCATGACGGTGAGCGGACCCTACGACCTGATCGCGATGCTCGCGGCGGAGTCGACCGAGGCGCTCGACGCGGCGCTCGATGAGCTGCGCGCATGCCCCGGCGTCAAGTCGACGACGACCTCGATCGTGCTGTCGCGGCGCTTCGAGCGCTGAGGCGCGCTCAGCCGGCCGCGCGCGCGGCGGCGGGCTCGCCGGGCGCCGTGCGCGGCGCGGGGGTCGCGTTCAGCTGGAACACGGCCACCGCATCGACCAGGAAGGCCGCGTGCTGCTCGAGGTCGCGGGCGGCGCTCGCCGCCTCCTGCACGCGCTGCATGTTCTGGCGGGTCGCATCGTCGATCTGCGCGATCGACCGGTCGACGTCCTCGACGCCCTGGGTCTGGGTGACCGAGGCCTCGGCAATGTCGCGCACGATGGCCGTGACGCGCCCGATCGCGGCGACGATCTCGGTCATGCTGTCGCCGGCCGAGCCGACCAGCTTGGCGCCCGAATCCACCGTCGTCACCGACGAGCCGATCAGGTCGCGGATCTCGCGTGCGGCTTCGGCGCTGCGGCCCGCGAGGCTGCGCACCTCGGCGGCGACCACCGCGAAGCCCCGGCCATGGTCGCCGGCGCGCGCCGCCTCGACCGCGGCGTTGAGCGCGAGGATGTTGGTCTGGAAGGCGAGGCTGTCGATGACGCCGATGATGTCGGCGATCTTGCGCGAGGCCGCGGCGATGTCCTTCATGGTGCTGATGATCTGGCCGACGACGGCACCGCCGCCGCTCGCGACGCGCGTGGCGTCGGCCGCGAGCCGGTCGGCCTCGCTCGCGCGCTCGCTGTTGCCGCGCACCAGCGCGGTGATCTCGGCCATCGAGCGCGCCGTTCCCTGCACGCCGGCCGACTGCTGCTCGGTGCGCTCGCTGAGGTCGGTGTTGCCGGTCGCTATGTCGCGCGCGGCGCTGTCGATCGCCTCGGCCGCGCCCTTGATCTGGCCGACGATCTCCTCGAGCCGGTCGGCGGTGCGGTTCGAGTAGTCCTTGAGCTTGCCGAAGGTGCCGCGGTAGTCGCGGGTGATGCGCCGCGTCAGGTCGCCGCCGGCGAGCGCCTCGAGCACGCGCGCGACCTCGTCGAGGCTCTCCTCGCTGGTCGCGACCAGCCGGTTGATGCCCTCGACCAGCGGGCCGTAGAAGCCGCCGTCGGTGCCGGCGGCGACCGCCGGGATGCGCCGGTCGAACTCGCCGTGCGCCGCAGCCTCGACGATCGAGCCCACCTCGCGCTCGAGAGCGGCCTGCTCGGTCTTGTCGACCCACTCGAGCACGAGCCCGACCACGCGGCCGTCGGCCGCGCGCACCGGGTCGCTGCCGACGCGGAAGATGCGGTTCTGGATCGGCAGCTCGAGCCGCGTGCCGGCGAGCACCCGCTCGATGAGGCTGCCGACCAGGCTCGCGAGCGTCGCGCCCTCGAGCGTGCCGCCGCGCTCCTTGACGACGAGCGGCATCGCGACGCCGAGCTGCTGGGTGACGGAGCGGTTGGCGTAGACGATGGTGCCCGCGGGATCGGCGACCATGATCCCGACCGGACAGTTGTCGAGGGCGTTGCGGATCCTGAGCGCGTCCTCGGCGACCTTGCGGTCCTCGGCGCGGCGCTTCGCGAGGCGGCGCTGCGCGGTGACCACGAACCAGAGGGTCAGCAGCGCCGAGCCCACGACCGCCACCGACACGACCACGCGCTGCACGTGCGCCGAGCTGAGCGCGCCCTGCATGACGGACGCGTCGCGCGCGTCGAACTCCTCGGCGATCGCCTTGGTGGCGGTGTCGGCGGCACGCACCCGCTCGCGCGCCTTCATGAGCGCGCCCAGCTCGCCGCCCTTGCCGAAGTCGGCGGCGAGCCCGGCGAGGGCGGCGGGCGTGTCCTTCAGGACCTGCGGGTCGGCGCCGAGCCTGGCGAGCGCGGCGAGCTTGCTGGCGGCGCTCGCGAGCGCCGCGCCCGAGGCAGCGTTGAGCGAGCCGGTGTCGACGGCATCGGAGACGCCGCCGACGAAGGTCTTGTAGTCGGTGCGCGCGTCCTGCGCCAGCACGCGCAGCGGCCGCGAGTGCTCGAGCGCGGAGGCGCGCCGGTCATCGAGCACGGTCTGCACGAGCAGCACGAGCGTCACCGGCAACACGACGGCCAGGTACTGCAGCAGCACCAGCCGATTGGCACTCTCCTTCGCCACCGAAGCCTCCTCGCGCGCTGCGGGCTAGAACTTCCCGACCACCGTCACCCCGGCCGGCGAGCTCGACACGTAGCTGCAGGCGCCGGCGGTCGACTTCACGAGCGCCAGCACCTCGCCGTCCGAGCCCTTGACCGCCGGCGGGTTCGCGCCGTCGCGGAACGACTTCTTGGTCCAGATGCCGGCGTACTTGGCCGCGTCGATCTTGAGGACCTTGGCGAGGAAGTCGGCCTGCAGCGCACTGTTGTCGACCGGCACGAGCTTGACCGAGCCGGCGAAGCCCTTCTCGCCGATGAACACGTCGCGGGCATCGGCCGCCTGCAGCGAGACACCGGAGTTGCAGATCACGTACACGTCCCCGGCGAGCGCCGTGCCGGCGGAACCGCCGAGCAGTGCGGCGAGCACCAGGACCTTGCCGAGCGAGCGCATCGTAGTGGTTTGCATGGCCGCTCCTAGAACCGGATCGCAAGCTGGCCGAGGACTTCGTTGATCTGTCCCTGGATGCGATCCGTGTAGTGCGTGTTGGCGAGCTCGAACTTGATCGCCGCGCGCGGCGTGATGTCGTGGCGGACGCCCGAGGCGGTGCGGTAGTAGGAGCCGCCCGTGCCCTGGATGTTGAAGTAGCGGTCGGTCTGGTCGAGCTCGGCGCGCTCGTAGCGCACGTACGGCAGCAGCCAGCCGAGGCCGCGATAGCCGAGCTGGGCGAAGTACGCCTTGCTGCGGTGGTCGCCGCTGTTCGGGTAGATGTCCTTGTTGTCGAAGAAGTACGCCTCGGCGTAGTGCTCCCAGCGGTCGGTGTCGTACACGACGTAGCCGCCGTAGAAGCGCACCTCGGTCATGTCCTCGGGCAGCTGGTCGTCGTCGATGCGCGTGTCGGTGGCGTGCACGCCGACCGTCAGGCCCTCGGCCGCGCCGTCGGTCCAGGTGTAGCCGAGGCGCCCGCCGAAGGCCGGCTTGCCGTGATCGTTGCCGGCCGGGCGCATGTCGATCTGGCCGCCGATGATCTGCTGGCCGTTGCCGAGATAGACGTCGTACGACCACTTGCCGCCGTCGGTGCGGATGTTGCCGATCAGCGTCGTGCCGACGGTGTGGGCGGGCAGGATGCCTCCCTGGTCCTCGAACATCAGGAAGCCCGGCCGCCGCAGCGCGTCGTCGAGCCACACGCCGTGGTGGAGCGCGGTGTTCACGTAGCCGTAGGGCGTGTGGAAGCGGCCGACCCACAGGGTCGCCTCGTCGCTGAACTGGTAGCCGACCTCGCCGCGTTCGACGTCGACGCCGAACACGCCGTTGTCCGCGACCTCGAAGTCGAGCTCGAACAGCGACACGAACCGGCCGCCGAGCTGCGGCGTCAGGTAGAAGTCGAGGTTGTTGAGCGAGGTGCCTTCGTAGTACGGGAAGAACGGGTTGTGGTTGCCGATGTTGATGTCGGCGAAACCGTGGATCGGCAGGCTCGAGTCGTCGAAGTGGTGCGAGGCGTTCGCCGTCTCGACCTGCGCGAGCTTCTGCTCGACCGCGCTCAGGCGGGCATCGTCGGCCGCTGCCGGCGCCGCGGCCGGCGCCGGGCCGGTCGCTGCGGCCGTCGCCGCGGGCGCGGCGGCCGGCGCCGGGCCGGCGCCTTCCCTGGCCTCGAGCTCGTGCACGCGCGCGGCGAGCGCGTCGATCATCTTGATGCTCTGCGCGAGCTTCTGCTCCAGCTGCTGCAGCTTGTCGGCGTCCGTGTCGGCGGCGAACGCGGCCGAAGGCGCGCCGGCCGAGAGGAGTGCCGCGAGGCACAGGCCGCGCACGGCGTGGTTGATCGGGGTACGCATGATGCCTCGCATGGGATCTCCGGAATTCATTGCACCGCCGGCCAGCCCGTCGCGTCGGACGGAAGCTCGCCGGCGAGTACGCCGTGGGTGTCGAACAGCAGCACATGCGTGTCGTGCATCACGTGCTCGTCCATCTTCGAGAATTCAAATCCGAGCCGTTCGGCGACCGCCGCCACGTCGTCGTGCGCGCCGCTCAGGAAGTGCCAGTTGCCGCGCTCGAGGTGATGGCTCCTGCGGTAGTGGTGCCAGGTCGCCGGGTCGTCGTCGTCCGGGTCGAGGCCGACGATCACGAAGTCGGCCTGGCGATGCTCGGCGTCGAGCGTGGCCTGCAGCTTGCGGAGCCGGTCCATGGTCATCGGGCAGAAGCGGTGGCAGTTGGCGTACGCCATCGTCACCACCACCGGCCGCCCGCCGAGCGCCGCGAGGCTGAACGGCTGGCCGCCGTCGTCGCGCCAGCTCTGCGGCAGCGCGCCGAGGCTGGCGCCGGGGGCGACGCCTGGCGCGGCGAAGGCCGTGCCGCCCGCCAGTGCGACGGCGAGGCACGCACGCGCGAGGAGAGTGCGCAGGCGCAGTGACGAACTCGGCTCCATCCGGGACAGCTCCGTCGGTGAGACACCGTTACGGGCCGTATCGGCGATTGCGGGGTTTACTTAAGCGGTTGCGTGCCGCGCCGGCAGTGGCTGTGACGCAGCGCGCAGTGCGCACACCGCGACTCAGGACCTTCCTCAGGTCCGCGTAAGGCGATGTCGCAGGCCGCGTGCCGGGCTAGCGCGCGGCGGGCAGGAAGATCTCGGCGAGCATGCAGCGCACGCCGCCGCCACCGACGTGCTCGATGGTCTCGACCGCGCACGGCACCGGCGTCGCATGCAGCTCGAGCAGCTGGCGCTGCGGCCGCGTGAGGCTGGCCCAGGCGCGGCGCGACACCGCGACCACGGGGCTGCGCCCGCCGCCAGCGACGAACAGCACGTTGCCCGCGAACTCGGCCACCTGCGCGGGGCTCAGGTCGAGCAGCGCCTTGCCGCTGCGCTCGAGCGCGTCGAACACGTGCTTGAGGTCGGCGCCGGGACGCACCAGAGCGCTGCCGAGCACCGCGAGCGAGGGGCCCACCGACATCACGACGTTGGTGTGATAGATCTCGCGCCCGGCGCTGTCGTGCGCGTGGAACAGCACCGGCTCGTAGCCGAGCTCGCGGCAGACGATCTCGACCGCCTGCTGGTGCGTGCGTGGCGAGAGCGCCGCGTAGGCGATGCGCGCGTCGCGGTCGAGCACGAGGCTGCCGGTGCCCTCGACGATCAGGCCGCGCGCCTCGAGCCCGCTCAGGTCGACGCTGCGCGTGATGCGCCAGCCGTGCCGCTCGGCGAGTGCCCGCAGGAGCTCCGGACGCCGCTCGCGGCGCCGGTTCGCGGCGGCCATCGGGTACAGCAGCAGCCGTCCGTCGGCGTGGGTCGAGAACCAGTTGTTCGGGAAGAGCGCATCGGGCGTGTCGGCGTCGGCGTCGGCCGCGGCGACCACGACGCGCACCCCGGCGGCGGAGAGCTGCGCGACGACAGCGTCGAACTCGCGCTGCGCGGCGGCGAGGGTCTCGGCCGCGCTCGCGGCGATCGCGTGCTGGAAGGCGTTGCTCGCGGCCGTCTCCGGATTTCCGTAGAAGCTCGCCGGGCGCACCATCAGCAGCGTGTGCGCAAGCTGCCCGGCGCTGGCCGCCGCGGGATTTTCGCTCATTGGCGTGCGAGCCCCGCGACGTAGCCGTACAGGTCCTTCGGGTCGCGCGGCTCCGGCACGAGCGGCAGCTCGACGCCCATGCCGAGCGCGCGCGCCTTGTCGTAGACGTAGCGGAGCGCCGCGTAGTCCTCGATCGCGAACCCCACCGAGTCGAACACCGTGACCTCCTCGCGCGAGCGGCGGCCGGGGGCGCGGCCGGTGATCACCTGCCACAGCTCGGTCGCGCCGTGCGCCGCGCCGAGCGCCTGGATGTCGCCCTCGATCATCGTCTGCGGCAGGTACTCGACGAACACCCTGGCGCGCGCCAGCAGCCGCGGGTCGATCTCGGTCTTGCCCGGGCAGTCGCCGCCGATGGCGTTGACGTGCACGCCCGGGCCCACCAGCGCGTCGCTCAGCACGACCTGCGACGCCTTGACCGCGGTCGCGGTCGTGATGATCGCGGCGCCCGCGACCGCGTCGGCGATGCTCGCCGCCGCGACGAGCTCGAGGCCGTGGCCTGCGAGGTTGGCCGCGAACTTCGCCATCGCGCGGGCGTCGCTGTCGTAGTAGCGCACGCGCCGCACGCCGAGCGTCGCCTTGAAGGCGAGCGCCTGGAACTCGCCCTGCGCACCGGTGCCGATCAGCGCCAGCGTCCCGGGCCCCGGGTTGGCGAGGCGGCGCGCGGCCATCGCCGAGGTGGCCGCGGTCCGGAGCGCCGTCAGCACCGTCATCTCCGACACGAGCCGCGGGTAGCCGGTGGCGACGTCGGCCAGCATGCCGAGCGCGGTGACCGTGAGCAGGCCCCTGGCGGGATTGCCGGGATGGCCGTTGACCAGCTTGAAGGCGAACCACTCGTCGTTGGCGGTCGGCATCAGCTCGAGCACGCCGACCGCCGAATGCGAGGCGAGGCGCGCCGACTTCTCGAAGCGCTGCCAGTGGCCGAAGTCCGCCTCGATGCGATCGGCGAGCTCGCCGAGGAAGGTCTCGACGCCGACCCGCGCCAGGAGCCGCGCCAGCGCCGGCGTGTCAATCATCATCACCATGCAAGGTCTCCGGCTGCCGGGCTCCGCCTGCGGCGCGTCGGCCGCCTGGGTACTCCCCGGGGCGTGTGATGACACTATGATGTCGGCAGAATTACAACCCGGACCGTCCGGGGTCGGGCGACCAGCGGGAGGCAGCATGCGGTGCACGGCACGGATCGCGCGGTGGCTCACGGCCGGCGCACTCGCGGCGGCGCTGGCCGGTTGCGGCGGCGGCGGGGGCGGGAGCGGCGGCGGCGGCAGCACGACCGTGTCCCCGCCCGCGAATCCGGTCTACCAGGCGGGCAAGTTCGAGGCCCCCGCCACCTATGCGGCGTACTGCGCGGCGCCGCGCACCGGCACCGATCCCGTCACCGGCGCCGCCTATCCGGACAAGCCCGGTTCCGCGGTGTGGGAAAACTTCTGGCTGCGGTCCTGGACCAACTACTACTACCTCTGGTACGCGGAAGTTCCCGATCTCGACCCGGACGGCTACGCGACGCCGGCGTACTTCGCGCTCATGAAGACCCCGGACCTCACGCCGCAGGGCAACCCCAAGGACCGCTTCCACTTCACCTACGCCACGAGCACCTGGGAACAGCTGTCGGATGACGGCGTGGTCGCCGGCTACGGCATCACCTGGGACCTGGTCTCGGCCTCGCCGCCGCGCCAGCTGCTGGTCGCGCTCGTGCAGCCGGGCACGCCGGCGAGCGCCGCGGGGCTCGCGCGCGGCGCGACGGTGCTGTCCATCGACGGCGTCAACCTCGTCAGCGCCGACGACCAGGCGAGCGTCGATACCCTGAACGAGGGCATCGCGCCGAGCGCGGTCGGCGAGTCCCACACCTTCGTCGTCGAGGACGTACCCGGCGGTCCCGAGCGCAGCGTGACGCTCACCGCCGCGGACATCACCGAGATCCCGGTGCCGCTCGTCACCACCTTCAGCGAGCCCGGCGGCCTCGTCGGCTACATCGAGTTCAACGACCACATCGCGACGGCCGAGGCCGAGCTGATCAGCGCCTTCCAGACGCTCGCCGCCGCCGGCGTGACCGACCTCGTGCTCGACATCCGCTACAACGGCGGCGGCTACCTCGACATCGCGAGCGAGGTCGCCTACATGGTCGCGGGACCTGCGCCCACGGGCGGCCAGACCTTCGAACGCGAGCAGTGGAACGCCAAGTACCCGACCACCAACCCGCTCACCGGCGCGCCGCTCGCACCGACGCCGTTCTGGTCGACGGCGCAGGGCTACTCCGCGACCGCCGGCACGCCGCTGCCATCGCTCGGCCTGTCGCGGCTGTTCGTGCTGACGACCGGCAGCACCTGCTCCGCGAGCGAGGCGATCATCAACGGCCTGCGCGGCGTCGGCATCAGCGTCATCGAGGTCGGGTCGAACACCTGCGGCAAGCCCTATGGCTTCTATCCGCAGGACAACTGCGGCACCACCTACTTCTCGATCGAGTTCCAGGGCGTCAACAACGTCGGCTTCGGCGACTATCCCGACGGCTTCGCGCCGGCGAACTCGCCGGTCGCGGCGAGCGTGGCGCTGCCCGGCTGCTCGGTGGCCGATGACTTCACGCACGCGCTCGGCGACCCGGCCGAGGCCGAATTCGCGGCGGCGCTCGGCTACCGCGCGAACGCGGGCTGCCCGGCCGCCACCGGCAGCGCGGCGCCGATCGCGAGCGGGCGACATGCGCTGCGCGTGAGGCCGGAGCCGCTCCTGAACCGCATCCTGCGGCCACCGCACTGAGCGCTCCGGGCGGCGCGCGTGCCTCGCCGGCCCCGCGCCCGCCGGCTATGATCGGCGGCGCAACCCGGCCGGGCGCGCCGGCCGCGAGCACGCGAGACGGGAGAATCCTGCATGAGCTACGACCCGGACAACCTGTTCGCGCGCATCGCGCGCGGCGAGATACCGTGCGTGCGGGTGTACGAGGACGCCGCCACGCTCGCCTTCATGGACATCATGCCGCAGGCCGACGGGCACACGCTCGTGATCCCGAAGCTGGCCGGCGAGAACCTGCTCGACACGCCGCCCGCCGCGGTCACCGCCGCGATCCTGACGACGCAGCGCGTGGCGGTCGCCGTGCAGCGCGCCATGCAGGTGCCGGGCATCATCGTCACGCAGTTCAACGGCCAGGCCGCGGGGCAGACCGTGTTCCACCTGCATTTTCACGTGATACCGGCGGCCGCCGGCGCGGCGCTGCGCCTGCACGCGCGCCAGAAGGCCGACCCGGCGGTGCTCGAGGCGCACGCGGTCCGCATCCGCGCCGCGCTCGCCGCCGGCTGAGGGCCGGTCACGCAGATTTCATGCGCGCGTCGCGCGGCCGTCACATCGGCGGGCGATCCTGCGGCCATGGGCTACGAACTCGAAACCAACTCCGAACGCGCGCGCTGGGCGGCGGGCTGGCGCGCGCAGGCGCTCGAGCAGCGCTGGGCCCGGGCCGATGCGCGCCTCGCCTCGGCGCTCGCCGAGTACGCGCGCGTGCGCCGCGGCACGGCGCCGGACGACCCGCGGCTGATCGCCGCGCAGCTCGGCCTCGCGCAGGCGCGACTGCGCTGGCACGAGTGCGCCGAGGAGGCCGAGAGCCTGAGCGGCGCCACGGAGCTGCTCGAGACCGGCTGAGCCCGGGCCCGCCGCGCGCCGCGTTCAGCGGCGCCTGAGCAGTTCCACCGCATCACCCACCGACTCGAGCTCGCCGCTCGCACCGGCCGCGAGACCGGCGGCATTGCCCTCGTCGGTGTCGACGTGCATCTCGAGCCGGAAGTCGTCGCGCACCCGCACGCGCACCTCGCCGAAGGTGAGATGGCGCGTGCCGCTCGTGACGCGCACGTCGACGTCGTCGCCGTCGCGGACCCCGAAGGCCGCCGCATCGGCCGGGCTCATGTGGATGTGCCGGAGCGCGCAGATGACGCCCTCCTTCAGCGTGATCGCGCCGGCCGGGCCCTCGATGCGGATGCCGGGCGTCTGGCTGAGCTTGCCGGACTCGCGCACCGGCGCGTCGATGCCGAGCACGAATTCGTCGCTGCGCGAGATCTCGACCTGGTCCGCGCCGCGCTCCGGGCCGACCACGCGCACGTGCTCGATGCGGCCGCGTGGCCCGACCAGCGTCACGGTCTCGGCGGCGGCGAACTGCCCGGGCTGCGAGATCGCCTTCTGCGAGGTCAGCCGCCGGCCGGCGCCGAACAGCCGCTCGACGCTGTCCGCCGTCAGGTGCACGTGCCGCACCGACACCGCGATCGGCACGCTGCGCGGCGCCTGCACTGCATGACCGCCGGCCGCGAGCCGCAGCGCCGCCGCCGCGATCGCCGCCTCCTCGTCGGTCGCGACCACGAGCAGCGCACAGCGCGCGTGCTCGGCGGAGATTGCCGCGACCCGCGCCGCCGCCGAGACGCGCGCGTCGCGATTGCGGTCCTCGTCGAGCTCGGCGCCGAGAAAGTCGAGCCGCTGCGCGACGCGGTGGCGCACGAGCGCGCTGTGCTCGCCGACGCCGCCGGTGAACACGATCGCGTCGACGCCGCCGAGGACGGCGGCGTAGGCGCCGATGTACTTGCGCACGCGGTGCGCGTAGACGAGGAGCGCGAGGCGTGCCGCGTCGTCGCCGCCGGCGGCACGCTGCTCTATCTCGCGCATGTCGCCGCTGCCGGCGAGGCCCTTCAGCCCCGACTCCTCGTTCAGCAGCTGATCGATCGCCGCCGCCGTCATGCCGGCGCGCATGAACTCGAGCAGGATGCCGGGATCGAGGTCGCCGGCGCGGGTCGCCATCACCAGGCCCTCGAGCGGCGTCTGGCCCATGCTGGTGTCGACGCTGCGCCCGCCCTCGACCGCCGTCACGCTCGCGCCGCTGCCGAGGTGGCAGGTGACGAGGCGTAGGCGCCTGAGGTCCGCGCCGAGCCAGGCGGCGGCGGCCGCGGCGACGAATGCGTGGCTCGTGCCGTGGAAGCCGTAGCGGCGGATGCCGAAGCGCTCGCGCACCGCCGCGGGCAGCGCGTACTCGCGCGCGCGGCGCGGCAGCGTCGCGTGGAAGGCGGTGTCGAAGACGGCGACGTGCGGGATGCCGGGCAGGCGCGCCCGCGCCGCGCGGATCGCCGCGAGCGCCGCCGGGTTGTGCAGCGGCGCGAGCGGTGCGAGCGCGGCGATCGCCGCCTCGACGCCGTCGTCGATGAGGGTCGGTGCCGTGAAGCGCTCGCCGCCGTGCGCGACGCGGTGGCCGACCGCGGCGAGCGCCGGCGCGAGCAGGCCGCGCGCCGCGAAGTCGTCGATCACCCGCACGACCGCCGCGGCGATGCCCTCGTCCGGCCGCGCGCCCGTGGCGAGCACGACATCCGCGACGTGCCGGCCGTCGGCGGCGACGAGCGCCGCCTTGAGGGACGAACTGCCGCAGTTGAAGACGAGCGCTTGGGCGGGCATCGGGGCAGCTGCGGGATGGACGCCGAAAGTCTCCGGCCGACAGCTGGAATGCTAGCATCGGAACCCGCCCGCCCGATCGAGGACTACCACGATGACGGCCCCCGGCACCGACAGCGCCGGATTCACCTTCTACCGACGCACCTTTGCGCTGGCGCTGGTCGTGATCCTCGCGCTGCTCCTCTACCGGGTGATCGAGCCGTTCCTGGCGCCGCTCGCCTGGGCGATCGTGCTCGCGTTCCTGATGCACCCGCTGCAGGTGCGGCTGGCGCGCTGGCTGCGGCGCCGCGCCGGCCTCGCCGCGGCGCTCCTGACGGGGCTCACCTTCGTCGTGTTCGTGGGACCGCTGACGATCCTCGGCGGCGCGTTCGCGACGCAGGCCGGCACGCTCGTCACGGCGCTCGAGCGCCTCGCGGGCGAGCTGCGCGTCGGCAACGTCGACGAGCTCGCGCGCCTGCCGGCGGCGCAGGACGTGCTGTGGTGGCTCGAGCGCCACCTCGAGGTGTCGGGCGACCAGGTGCGCAGCTGGATCGCGGCCGGCGCCGAGCGCCTGCTGCAGCCGCTCGCGGCGCTCGGCGGGGCTGCCTTCCTCGGCGCGATCGGCACGGTCGTGAACTTCACGCTGATGCTGTTCCTGCTGTTCTTCCTGCTGCGCGACGGCACTGCCATCCTGCGCGCGGTGCTCGGCCTCGTGCCGCTCGCCGACTCGCGCAAGGCGCGGCTCGCCGCGCACGTCGGCAACGTGACCCGCGCGGTCGTGTTCGGCACGCTCGTGACCTCGGCGCTGCAGGGCGTGTCGGTGGCGGTCGCGTTCGTGCTGGTCGGCCTGCCCTCGCCGATCGTGTTCGGTGCGCTCGCCGCGGTGCTGTCGGTGGTGCCGGTCGGCGGCACGGCGCTGGTGTGGGGGCCTGCGGTGCTGTGGCTGCTCGCGGACGGGCGTCTCGGCGGCGGCCTGTTCCTGCTGGCGTGGGGCGTGCTCATCGTCGGCACCGCCGACAACCTGGTCCGGCCGCTGCTCATTTCCGGGCGCACCGAAGTGCCGACGCTCGCGGTGTTCGTCGGCGTGCTCGGCGGCCTCGCGGCATTCGGGCTGGTCGGCATGTTCCTGGGGCCGCTCTTGATCTCGCTGATGATCGTGCTGGTGCGCTTCGGCGACGAGGCCCTCGCAAGCCGGTAGAATCCGCCGGTGACTCCACAAACTCTGCTCGATGACCTGAACGATGCCCAGCGCGAGGCCGTCGCGGCGCCGCCCGGACCGATCCTGGTGCTGGCCGGCGCCGGCAGCGGCAAGACACGCGTGCTCGTGCACCGCGTCGCCTGGCTGATCTCGCAGGAAGGCGTCTCGCCCCACTCGATACTCGCGGTCACCTTCACGAACAAGGCTGCCGGCGAGATGCGCGGCCGGATCGAGGCGCTGCTCGGCACGCCGGGCGGCGCGCTCTGGATCGGCACCTTCCACGGCCTCGCACACCGGCTGCTCAGGCTCCACTGGCGCGAGGCCGGGCTGCCGCAGACCTTCCAGATCCTCGACTCCGAGGACCAGCTGCGCGTCGTCAAGAAGGTCGTGCGGGCGCTCGAACTCGACGACACGCGCTGGGTACCGCGCGACCTGCAGTACTTCATCAACGCGCAGAAGGACGAGGGCCGCCGCCCGGCCGCGCTCAGTGACGACGGCGACGGCACGCGGCGCGTGATGATCAAGGTGTACGCCGCCTACGAGGAGACCTGCCGGCGCAGCGGCGTGGTCGACTTCGCGGAGCTGCTGCTCAGGTCCTTCGAGCTGTGGCGCGACCAGCCGCAGCTCCTCGCCCACTACCAGCGGCGCTTCCGCCACGTGCTGGTCGACGAGTTCCAGGACACCAACGCGATCCAGTACCAGTGGGTGCGGCTGCTGGCCGGACCCGACAGCCTGCCGTTCGTGGTCGGCGACGACGACCAGTCGATCTACGGCTGGCGCGGTGCGCGCGTCGAGAACATCCGCAAGTACCAGAAGGACTTCCCCGGCACGACCGTGTTCCGGCTCGAGCAGAACTACCGCTCGACCGCGACCATCCTGAACGCGGCCAATGCGCTGATCGCGAACAACACCGGCCGCATGGGCAAGACGCTGTGGACGGCCGGCGAGCGCGGCGAACCGATCCGCGTGTATGCGGCGTTCAACGAGCGCGACGAGGCCGACTTCGTGGTCGACAAGATCCGCGACTGGGTGCGCCAGGGCGGCCGACGCCAGGAGTGCGGCGTGCTGTACCGCTCGAACGCGCAGTCGCGCGTGCTCGAGGAGGCGCTGCTCGCGGCACGCATCCCGTATCGCGTCTACGGCGGGCTCAGGTTCTTCGAGCGCGCCGAGATCAAGGACGCGCTCGCCTACCTGAGGCTGGTGTCGAGCCGCATCGACGACGCCTCGTTCGAGCGCGTCGTCAACCTGCCGACCCGCGGCATCGGCGCGAAGAGCGTCGAGACGCTGCGGGAGTACGCGCGCGCGCAGGCGGTGTCGCTGTGGGAGGCGGGCGGCGCGATGATCGGCGCCGGCACGCTCGGACCCAAGGGCGCGCAGTCGCTGCACGGCTTCCTGCAGCTGATCGAGCGGCTCGCGCGCGAGGTGCAGGGCCTGCCGCTGCACGAGCAGGTCGACCGGGTGATCGCCGCCTCGGGACTCCTCGACCACTACCGCAAGGACAAGGGCGAGCGCGGCGAAGCGCGGGTCGAGAACCTCGAGGAACTCGTGTCCGCGGCGCGCGGCTTCACGCTCGAGGAGGGCTCGGACCTGCCGCCGCTCGAGTCGTTCCTCGCGCACGCGGTGCTCGAGAGCGGCGAGGGCCAGGCGAGCGAGTGGGAGGACAGCGTGCAGATGATGACGCTGCACTCGGCGAAGGGACTCGAGTTTCCGGTCGTGTTCCTGTGCGGCCTCGAGGACGGCCTGTTTCCGCACCAGCGCTCGATCACCGACATCGGCGGCCTCGAGGAGGAGCGGCGGCTCGCGTACGTGGGGCTGACGCGCGCGATGCGCCGGCTCTATCTCACCTACGCCGAGCAGCGTCGCCTGCACGGCGTCGACCAGTTCGGCACGCCGTCGCGCTTCATCGCCGAGGTGCCGAACGAGCTGATCGAGGAAGTCCGGCCACGCGTACAGGTCTCGCGGCCGGTCTACACGCCGCGCGGCGGCGGCGCCCGCTACGAGGAGCCCGCTGAGGCCTCCGGCATGCGGCTCGGCCAGCGCGTGCGTCACGGGCGCTTCGGCGATGGCGTCGTGCTGAGGCTCGACGGCCACGGCCAGGGCGCGCAGGTCGAGGTCAACTTCGAGCGGCTCGGCCGCAAGGTCCTGATGCTCGCCTACGCGAACCTCGAACCGCTCTAGCGCCGCCGCCGCGGGTGCCGGGGGCCCGCCGGATTGCGCAACCACATGGTTGCCTATCCGGCCGAGGCGGCCCATCCTGCCGGGCGGAGGTACCCCCCATGAGCGATCGCATCGAGCAAGAGGTCGAGCTGCGGGCCCCCATCGCGCGGGTGTGGCGAGCGCTGACCGATCACCGCGAGTTCGGCACCTGGTTCCGGGTCGAGCTCGAGCAGCCGTTCGCCGTCGGCGCGACCGCCCGCGGCCGGATCACCTACCCCGGCTTCGAGCACGTCGTCTGGCAGGCCGTGGTGCAGCGCATCGACGCCGCCGCGCACGTGTTCTCCTTCACCTGGCACCCCTACTCGATCGATCCGGCAGTCGACTACAGCCAGGAGCCCCCGACGCTGGTCGAGTTCCGCCTGGCGGCCAGCGCCACCGGCACGCGGCTCACGGTGACGGAATCGGGCTTCGACCGGGTACCCGCGGCGCGGCGTGGCGAGGCGTTCCTCCGGCACCAGGGCGGCTGGGCGACGCAGATGAACAACGTCAGGGCGCATGTCGAGCCCGCCCCGTAGCGCGGCGGGCGCCCGCCGTCCGCATCCGGAGCCGCTGTTCGCGGCGCTCGGCAACCGGACGCGCCTCGCGCTCGTCACGAGCCTCGCCCCCGGCAGGGCGCGCTCGATCCGCGAGCTGACGGGCGATTCGCGGCTGACGCGGCAGGCGATCGCGAAGCACCTGCGCATTCTCGAGCGCGCCGGCGTCGTTCGCGCCACGCGCCGCGGCCGGGAGACCCGCTTCCGGCTGGACCCCGAGGCGATCGCCGCCGCCCGGGGCTACCTCGATGTGGTCGCGGCGCAATGGCAGGAGGCCCTCGGGCGGCTCAAGGCCTTCGTCGAGCCGTGACCGCGCCCGCGGTTGTCATCTCGCCACACAAGTTGACGCTTCACCACAGAACGCCGGCGGTCCGGTGCATTCAAACCCGGCCGGGCCTGCGCACCTTCAACGGAAATGCTGCTCTGCGCTTGCGTTGACCGGCCCCGGGATGCTGGAGTTAGCGGCCCGTCCGTCGCCGGCCTGTCGCTGACCCAAGCCTGCAGCGCCCGGCGACGCCGCGCGAGCTCACGGCCCGAAGGCACTGAAGGACATCTATGTCGACCAACTGGGAATCCTCTGGCCAGCAGCCGGACCCGAGCACGATATCCGACGACCGGCGTCGTACGCGGCGTCGCTGGATCGCGATCATCGCCGTGGCGGTCCTGATCCTCGCCGCGCTCGTCAGCTGGCATCTCGTCTCGATGCGCAGCGCCGCCCAGAAGCAGGGTGGCCGCTTCGCCGGTGCCGGCCAGCCGGTGGGCATCGCGACGGTCGCCAGGCACGACGTGCGCGTGATCCTGAACCAGATCGGCACCGTCACGCCGCTCGCGACGGTCACCGTGCAGTCGCAGATCAGCGGCACGCTGATGACGGTCGGGTTCAAGGAAGGCCAGCTGGTGAAGAAGGGCGACTTCCTCATGCAGATCGACCCGCGCCCGTACCAGATCGCGCTGTCGCAGTACGAGGCGCAGCTCGTGCACGACGAGGCCGTCCACCAGCAGGCCGAGACCGACCTCGAGCGCTACCACCAGCTGCTCGAGCGCGACTCGATCGCCAAGCAAACCGTCGACGACCAGGTCTGGCTCGTGCAGCAGGCCGCGGGCACGGTCAGCGTCGACCGGGCACAGATCAACGCGCAGAAGCTGAACCTCGCGTACTGCCACATCGTCTCGCCGGTCGACGGTCGCGTCGGCATCCGCATGGTCGACCCCGGCAACTACGTGCAGGCGAACGGCGGCACGGGGCTCGTGGTCGTCACCGAGCTGCAGCCGATCTCGGTGCTCTTCACGGTGCCCGAGGACGCCGTGCCGACGGTGCTGGCCGAGTTCAAGGCGAGCGGCATGCTGCCGGTGACCGCGTTCGACCGCGCCAACACGACCCAGCTCGCGACCGGCTCGCTCGCCGCGGTCGACACGCAGGTCGACAGCACCACCGGCACGGTCAAGATGCGCGCCAACTTCGACAACAAGGACGGCGCGCTCTACCCGCAGCAGTTCGTCAACGTGCAGCTGCTCGTCAAGGTGATCCACGACGCGCTCACCGTGCCGAAGGCCGCGATCCAGTACGGCTCCTCGGGTCCGTTCGTGTATGCGCTCGACGCCGACAACACGGTCAGCGTCAGGCAGGTGACGCTCGGCACGCAGGACGGCGAGCTGGTGGCGATCACCGCCGGCGCCGCGCTCGGCGACCGCGTCGTCACGGACGGCGCCGACCAGCTGAAGGGCGGTGCCAAGGTCACGGTGCGCAGCGACAGCCCGGCCGGCGCCAGCGCCGGCGGCGCGGCGCCGGATGCGGCCAGGAAGGCCCGCGGCCAGGGCAAGCCGCACGACGGCCAGGGCGCCGGCCAGGCGGGTGCCGGCCAGCACCGGCACCGCGACCAGGCCCAGGGAGCGGATGCCGCCAAGGGGCAGACACAGTGACGGGCCTGCCGCCGGGCGCATGGCAGGCGCCGCTCAACCGCCGCGGCGGCGGGTACCATGAATCCGTCTGAACTCTTCATCCGCCGGCCGGTCGCGACCACGCTGCTCATGGTCGCGATCATCCTGTCGGGGCTCGTGGCCTACACGTTCCTGCCGGTGTCGTCGCTCCCCGAGGTCGACTACCCGACGATCCAGGTGCAGACCTTCTATCCGGGCGCGAGCCCGGAGGTCACGACCTCGGCGGTCACGGCGCCGCTCGAGCGCCAGCTCGGGCAGATGCCGGGCCTCAGCCAGATGACCTCGGCGAGCTCGGCGGGTGCCTCGGTGATCACGCTGCAGTTCACCCTCGACGTCAGCCTCGACGTCGCCGAGCAGGAGGTGCAGGCCGCGATCAACGCCGCCAACAACCTGCTGCCGAGCGGCCTGCCGACGCCGCCGACCTACGCCAAGTTCAATCCCGCGGACGCGCCGATCCTGACGCTCGCGGTGAGCTCGAAGACGCTGCCGCTGACCGACGTGCAGGACCTCATCTACACGCGGCTCGCGCAGAAGATCTCGCAGCTGCCCGGCGTCGGCCTCGTGACGATCAGCGGCGGCCAGCGCCCGGCCTACCGGGTGCGCTTCAACCCGAAGGCGCTCGCGGCCTACGGCCTCAACGTCGACGACCTGCGCACCACGATCGGCAACTTCAACGTCAACACGCCGAAGGGCAGCTTCGACGGGCCGACGCAGGCGACGACGATCAACGCCAACGACCAGCTGACCGACATCCAGGGCTACCGGGACATCGTCATCGCCTACCGCAACGGCACGGCGGTGCGGCTCGCGGACGTCGCGACGGTGGTGCGCGCCGCGGAGAACACCCAGCTCGCCGCCTGGGCCAACCAGACGCCGGCGCTGATCCTCAACATCCAGCGCCAGCCGGGCGCCAACGTCATCGCCGTGGTCGACTCGGTCAAGAAGCTGATGCCGAAGGTGCAGGCCACGTTCCCGGCCGCGCTCGACGTCAGCATCATCAGCGACCGCACCACCACCATCCGCGCCTCGGTCGATGACGTGCAGTTCGAGCTGATGCTCGCGGTCGTGCTGGTGGTGCTCGTGATCTTCGTGTTCCTGCGCAACGTGCCGGCGACGGTGATTCCGAGCCTGTCGGTACCGGTCTCGCTGATCGGCACCTTCGGCATCATGTACCTGCTGCACTTCAGCCTCGACAACCTGTCGCTGATGGCGCTCACCATCTCCACCGGTTTCGTCGTCGACGATGCGATCGTGATGATCGAGAACATCGTGCGCTACGTCGAGGCGGGCGACACGCCGTTCGACGCGGCGCTCAAGGGCTCGAAGCAGATCGGCTTCACGATCATCTCGCTGACGGTGTCGCTGCTCGCCGCGCTGATACCGCTCCTCTTCATGGGCGAGGTCGTCGGCCGGCTGTTCCACGAGTTCGCGATCACGCTGTCGGTCACGATCGTGATCTCGGCGGTCGTGTCGCTGACGCTGGTGCCGATGATGTGCTCGCTGATCGTGCGCCACCGCAGCACCACCGAGCGCAGCCGCTTCGACCTCGGTTCCGAGCGCGCCTTCGACTGGATCCTCGGCCACTACGCGCGTGCGCTCGACTGGGTGCTGGACCGCCAGCGCCTGACGCTGTGGGTCGCGACCGGCACGGTGGTGGTGACGCTCGCGCTCTACGTGCTGATCCCGAAGGGCTTCTTCCCGGTGCAGGACACCGGCATGATCCAGGGCATCTCCGAGGCGAGCCAGAGCATCTCCTACGACGCGATGGCCGAGCACCAGCAGGCGCTGGTGGCGGCGGTGCTCAGGGACCAGGACGTCGCGACGGTGAGTTCCTTCATCGGCGTCGACGGCATCAACTCGACGCTGAACAGCGGCCGGCTGCTGATCAGCCTGAAGCCGAACAGCCAGCGGCACTCGACCGCGACCGAGATCATCCGGCGCCTCAAGACCGAGACCGCGGATGTGCCGGGCATCGCGCTCTACATGCAGCCGGTGCAGGACCTGACCATCGACTCGACCGTCAGCCGCGCGCAGTACAAGTTCATCCTCGAGGACGCCAACCCGGCCGACTTCGCGGTGTGGGTGCCGAAGCTGCTGGCGCGGCTGGCGCAGGTCCCGGAGCTCAGGGACGTCGCCAGCGACCTGCAGCAGCAGGGCTCGGCGGTCGACCTCGTCATCGACCGCGCCACCGCCGCCCGCTTCGGCATCACCCCCGCGACCATCGACAACGTGCTCTACGACTCGTTCGGCCAGCGCATCGTCTCGACCGTGTACACGCAGTCGAACGAGTACCGCGTCATCATCGAGGTGGACCCGTCGCTGCAGAAGTCGATCGCGGACCTGTCGTCGCTGTACCTGCCGTCGTCCGCGTCCACGACCAACGGCCAGGTGCCGCTGTCGGCAATCGTGCACGTCGTGCCGCGCACCGCGCCCCTGCAGGTCACCCACTACTCGCAGTTCCCGGCGACCATGATCTCCTTCAACCTCGCCCCCGGCGCCTCGCTCGGCGCGGCGGTCGACGCGATCAAGGTCGCCGAGCAGGACCTGCACCTGCCGGAGGCGTTTACGACCGCCTTCCAGGGCGCGGCGGCCGCGTTCCAGTCCTCGCTCACCAACGAGGTGCTGCTGCTGCTGGCCGCGGTCGCGACCATGTACATCGTGCTCGGCGTCCTGTACGAGAGCTTCATCCACCCGGTGACGATCCTGTCGACGCTGCCGTCGGCGGGCGTCGGCGCGCTGCTCGCGCTGCTGCTCGCGGGCGATGACCTCGACGTGATCGGCATCATCGGCATCATCCTGCTGATCGGCATCGTCAAGAAGAACGCGATCATGATGATCGACTTCGCGATCGACGCCGAGCGCAACGAGGGACTCGAGCCGCGCGCGGCGATCCGGCAGGCGTGCCTCCTGCGCCTGCGGCCGATCCTGATGACGACGATGGCGGCGATGCTCGGCGCGCTGCCGCTGATGCTCGGCAGCGGCACGGGCTCGGAGCTGCGCCGGCCGCTCGGCGAGGCGATCGTCGGCGGCCTGCTGCTCAGCCAGGTGCTGACGCTGTTCACGACGCCGGTGATCTACCTGGCCTTCGACCGCATCGCGCGGCGCCTGCGCGAGCGCGGCATCGTGCACGGCGGCGAAGCCGGCAGCGCCAGCCCATGAACCTGCCGGAGCTGTGCATCTCGCGCCCGGTGGCGACCACGCTGCTGACGATCGGCATCACGCTCGCCGGCGCCTTCGCCTACACGAAGCTGCCGGTCTCGCCGCTGCCGCAGGTCGACATCCCGACGGTGTCGGTGTCGGCGTCGCTCCCCGGCGCGAGCCCGGACACCGTCGCGAGCAGCGTCGCGGCGCCGCTCGAGCGCTATCTCGGGCGCATCGCCGACGTCACCGAGATGACCTCCTCGAGCTCGACCGGCCAGACGCGCATCACGCTGCAGTTCGACCTCAACCGCGACATCGACGGTGCGGCGCGCGACGTGCAGGCGGCGATCAACGCCGCCCAGGCCGACCTGTCGACCAGCCTGCCGACCAACCCGACCTACCGCAAGATCAATCCGGCCGACGCGCCGATCCTCGTGCTCGCGCTCACCTCCGAGACGCTGAGCCGCGGGCAGCTGTACGACGCCGCCAGCAACGTGCTGCAGCAGCGGCTGTCGCAGCTCGACGGCGTCGGCCAGGTGCAGATCAGCGGCGCGGCGCTGCCGGCGGTGCGCGTCGAGCTGAACGGCCAGGCGATGTTCCGCTACGGCATCGGGCTCGAGGACGTGCGCGCGGCGCTCGCCTCGGCCAACGCCAACAGCCCGAAGGGCGCGCTCGAGGACGGCGGGCGGCGCTTCCAGGTCTACACCAACGACCAGGCGAGCCACGCCGCCGACTACCAGCCGCTGGTGATCGCCTGGCGGAACGGCGCCGCGGTGCGCCTCACCGACATCGCCGAGGTGAGCGACTCGGTGCAGGACCTCAGGAACGCCGGCTTCTCGAACGGCAAGCCGGCGATCCTCGTCGTGATATCGCGCCAGCCGGGCGCCAACATCATCGAGACCGTGCAGCGGGTCGAGGCGGAGCTGCCGCGCCTCGAGGCGGCGCTGCCGAAGTCGATCAGCATCACGGTGGCCGCCGACCGCAGCCAGACGATCCGCGCCTCGCTCAACGACACCAAGTGGACGCTCGCGCTCGCGGTCGTGCTGGTGACGCTCGTGGTGTTCGCGGCGCTGCAGAACCCGCGGGCGGCGATCATCCCCGCGGTCGTGGTGCCGGTGTCGATCATCGGCACCTTCGGCGGCATGTACCTGCTCGGCTTCAGCCTCAACAACCTGTCGCTGATGGCGCTCACCATCGCGACCGGCTTCGTGGTGGACGACGCGATCGTGGTGCTCGAGAACATCACGCGTTACGTCGAGAAGGGCATGTCGCCGGGCGAGGCGGCGCGCACCGGCGCGCGCGAGATTGCCTTCACGGTGCTGTCGATCACGGTGTCGCTGATCGCGGTGTTCATCCCGATCCTGCTGATGGGCGGGATCCCGGGGCGGCTGTTCCGCGAGTTCGCGATGACCCTCACGCTCGCGATCGTGATCTCGCTCGCGATCTCGCTGACGACGACGCCGATGATGTGCGCGCTGCTCCTGAAGCCGCTCGGCGCCGACGGCCGCCCGCCGCGCCGCTCGCTGCTCGACCGCGCGCTCGGCGGCTACCGCCGCTCGCTCGGCTGGGCGCTGCGGCACGGCTGGGTGATCATGGTCGCCTGGCTCGTGACGATCGTGCTCAACGTGGTGCTCTACGTGATGATCCCGAAGGGCTTCTTCCCGCAGGAGGACAGCGGCCAGCTGTACGGCGGCATCGTCGCCGACCAGGCGATCTCGTTCCAGCGCATGCGCGGCAAGCTCGAGGAGCTGGTGCACATCGTGCAGGAGGATCCGGCGGTCGCGGCCTCGGTCGGTTCGACCGGCAGCGGCAGCGGCGGCGGCATCGGCCAGACCAACACCGGCACCGTGTACGTGATGCTGAAGCCGCTCGCCGAGCGCAAGATCAGCGCCGACCGGGTGATCGCGCGCATGCGCGGCAAGCTGTCGAGCGTGCCCGGCGGGCGGCTGTTCCTGCAGAGCGCGCAGGACCTGCGGGTCGGCGGGCGGCAGTCGAACACGCAGTACCAGTTCACGCTGCTCGGCGAGACCAGCGCCGAGCTCTACGAGTGGGCACCGAAGCTGCTGGCAGCGCTGCAGAAGAGCCCGGCTCTCGCCGACGTCAACTCCGACCAGCAGCAGAAGGGTCTCGAGAGCGACGTGACCATCGACCGCGCGACCGCGGCGCGCCTCGGCATCAACCCGAGCGAGATCGACAACACGCTCTACGATGCCTTCGGCCAGCGCCAGGTGTCGACGATCTACTCGACGCTCAACCAGTACCACGTGGTCATGGAACTCGCGCCGCGCGACTGGCAGTCGCCGGCCACGCTCAGCAACGTCTACATCAGCACCGTCGGCGGTTCGGCGAGCGCGACCGCGGCGACCAACGCGATCGGCAGCACCTTCGCCGCGCATGCCAGCGCGCGCGCGAGCGGCGGCGCGGCGGCGGGCTCGGCCGCCGCGCTCGCGAGCGCCTCGGCCGAGAATGCCGCGATCAACGCGATCGCCAATTCCGGCCGTGGCGTCACCTCGTCGGGTGCCGCGGTCAGCACCGCGCTCGAGCCGATGGTGCCGCTCGCCGCGATCGCCCACGTCGGCCCCGGCAGCACGCCGCTCGCGGTCAACCACCAGGGCCTGTTCGTCGCGACGACCATCTCCTACAACCTGCCGCCGGGCAAGGCACTCAGCGATGCGGACGCCGCGATCAGGCAGGCGATCGCCGACATCCGCATGCCGGCCACCGTGCGCGGCACCTCGGCCGGCACGGCGCAGCTGTTCCAGCAGTCGTTCGCGACGCTGCCGCTGCTGTTCCTGACGGCCTTCCTCGCCGTCTACCTCGTGCTCGGCATGCTGTACGAGAGCTTCCTGCACCCGGTCACGATCCTGTCGACGCTGCCGCCGGCGGGCATCGGTGCGCTGATCGGCCTCATCCTCTTCAACACCGAGTTCACGCTGATCGCCGCCATCGGCGTGATCCTGCTGATCGGCATCGTCAAGAAGAACGCGATCATGATGATCGACTTCGCGCTGCAGGCCGAGCGCAGCCAGGGGCTCGAGCCGCACGAGGCGATCACGCAGGCGTGCCTGCTGCGCTTCCGGCCCATCATGATGACGACGCTGGCCGCGATCCTCGGCGCCGTGCCGCTGACGCTCGCGCTCGGCACCGGCTCGGAGCTGCGCCAGCCGCTCGGCATCTCGATCGTCGGCGGGCTCATCCTGAGCCAGGTGCTGACGCTCTATTCGACACCGGTGATCTACCTCGGGCTCGAGCGGGCACGGCTGTGGACGCAGCAGGGCTGGCGGCGGCTGACCGGGACCTCCCCCTTCACTGCAACGGAGCAACATTCATGAGAGCCGCGAGCCTCCTGCGGGCCCCGGTGCTCGCGATCCTGGTCGCCGCCGGCGGCTGCGCCATCGGGCCGAACTACCACCGGCCGGCGATGGCGACCCCGCCGCAGTTCCGCGAGCTCGAGGGCTGGAAGCCGGCGCGGCCGCAGGACACCATCGACCGCGGCGCCTGGTGGTCGGTATTCGGCGACCCCGAGCTCGACCAGCTCGAGCAGGCCGTGAACCTGTCGAACCAGAACATCAAGGCCTACGAGGCGCAGTACCAGCAGGCGCTCGCGCTGGTGCGCGAGGCGCGCTCGCAGCTGTTCCCGACGATCGGCATCGCCGGCAACAAGACCCGCAGTTCCAGCAACGGCGCGGGCCTCGGCGGCGGCGGCGGGTCACCTGCGGTCGCGACCAATCTCTACGAGGTCGAGGGCACCGCCAGCTGGACCATCGACCTGTGGGGGAGCATCCGCCGCCAGCTCGAGAGCCAGAAGGCCGCCGCACAGGTGAGCGCTGCGGATCTCGCCAACGCGCGGCTCGCGGCCCAGGCGACGCTCGCGACGGATTACTTCAACCTGCGCGCCGCCGACTCGCTCGAGGACGTGCTCACCGAGTCGGTGGCCGGCTACCAGCGCACCGCCGACATCACCGCGAACCAGTACCGGTACGGCACCGCCTCGCGCGGCGACTTCATGAGCGCGCGCGCGCAGCTCGAGTCGACGCGCGCCCAGCTGATCGCGCTCAGGCAGACGCGCGGCCAGTACGAGCACGCGATCGCCGTGCTCACCGGACGTTTCCCGGCGGAGCTCACGATCCCGCGCGCGCCGCTCGCGACCGAGGTGCCGGTGGTGCCGGCCGACGTGCCCTCGACGCTGCTCGAGCGCAACCCCACGATCGCCGCGGCCGAGCGCCAGATGCAGGCCGAGAACGCGCTGATCGGCGTCGCCGAGGCCACCTACTTCCCGACGATCACGCTGTCCGGCCTCACCGGCTACGCGAGCCGCACGCTCGCGCACCTCGTCAGCGCCGGCAACCGGCTGTGGTCGGTCGAGGGCTCCGCCGCCGGCACGCTGCTCGACGCCGGCGGTCGCTCGGGCGCCGTGTCGGCCGCCCGCGCCGTCTACGCCCAGTCGGTCGCCAACTATCGCCAGTCGGTACTCACCGCCTTCCAGAGCGTCGAGGACCAGCTGCTCGCCCTGCACACGCTGCAGGACGAGGCGGTGGCCGCGCAGGCCGCGACCGACGCGGCACAGCAGGCGGCCTCGGTGGCGCTCGACCAGTACAAGGCCGGCACCGTGGCCTTTACGACCGTGATCGTCGCCAACCAGACCTACCTGAGTGCCCGGCAGACGCTGCTCAGCATCCAGCAGGGCCGCCTGATGGCGAGCGTCAACCTGATCGAGGCGCTCGGCGGCGGCTGGGAGACCCCGAAGGACTGACGCGCGGCGGGCGGCGATCCGGGCGCGCCGGCCGGCGCCCGGCGGCGGGGCCGGCTGGCCGGCCTGCTAGACTGAGCGCCACCGGACGAGAGCGTGTGACACCTTGAAAATCGTCATCCTCGGTGCAGGCCAGGTTGGCCGCACGGCCGCCTACCACCTGTCGCGCGAAGAGG
>Ga0181519_10000313_pt1 | contig 45389 bp, 37 predicted proteins | sample PEATcosm2014_Bin_26_FD_121102 | JGI IMG/M metagenome (GOLD analysis project Ga0181519, IMG submission 121102) | Peatland microbial communities from MTU Mesocosm Facility, Houghton, MI, USA - PEATcosm2014_Bin02_10_metaG | ecosystem: Environmental > Terrestrial > Soil > Wetlands > Peat | place...
CCGACCGCTCCCTTTGGTCGCGGCTCTGTTAGCGCGCTCGGCCCTTTTGGGGTAGACGCATCGGCAGCGCTGCCGGTGACGCGGGTAGAATAAAAAAAGTGCCTTACGATCTGATCGTCATTGGGAGTGGTCCCGGCGGCTACTCCGCTGCAATTCGCGCCGGCCAATACGGATTGAAGACTGCGCTCGTCGAGAAGCAAGCCAAGCTCGGCGGCACCTGCCTGCTGGTGGGCTGCATCCCCACCAAGAGCCTGCTGCAAACCGCCGACGTGTGGGAGCGCTTCGTCCACTCGGACGTGGAAGGCATCCATTGCGAGAACCCGCGCCTGGATTATCCCAAGGTGAAGGACCGCAAGGACGGCATCGTCAACAAGCACTCCAAGGGCGTTGAGCTGCTGCTCAAGCGCGCCAAGGTGGAGCGCATTGCGGGCTACGCCACGCTGAAGGGCGGTGGCAAGGTCGAGGTGAAGAACGAATCCGGCGCACAAACCCTGGAGGCGAAGAACATCATCATCGCCACCGGCTCGGAAGCCCGCATGATCCCAGACCTCACGGCCGACCCGGAGTTCATTCTCACCAATATCGAAATCCTCAATCTGACGGCGGTGCCGAAGAGCCTCATCATCATTGGCGCGGGCGCGGTGGGCGTGGAGTTCGCCAGCATCTTCCGCCGCTTCGGCGCCGAAGTCACGGTGGTCGAAATGCTGCCGCGCGTGGTTCCGGTGGAGGACGAAGACATTTCCAAGGAGCTGGAACGGAACTTCCGCAAACAGGGCATTCGAGTCGAAACCGGCGCGCGCGCGGAGAATATCGAAAAGACCGGAACTGGCGTGCGGCTCACGCTCACCACCAAGGATGGCAAGCAGGAGACTCTCGAAGCGGAGAAGCTGCTGGTGGCCGTGGGCCGCAAGCCCAACACCGAAAACATCGGCCTGGAGAACACGCGCGTCGCGCTTGACCGCGGCTTCATCAAGGTCGATCAGCATCAACAGACCGGCGAGCCGGGCGTTTACGCAATCGGCGATGTGGTGGCCGGCACGCCGCAACTGGCGCACGTGGCCACTCGCGAGGGCATGATCGCCGTCGCCCACATGGCCGGCAAGTCCGCCGTTCCCATCAATCGCAACCGCATTCCCGGCTGCACCTACACCCAGCCCGGCATCGGCAGCGTGGGCCTCACCGAAGCCCAGGCGCGCGCGCAGGGCCACGCGGTGAAGATCGGCCGCTTTCCGTTCGCCGGCGACAGCCGCGCCACCATTCTGGGCCACCACGAAGGATTCATCAAGGTGGTGGCGAGCGAGCCTCACGGCGAAATCCTCGGCGTTCACATCATCGGCCCGGAGGGCTTCGAGATCGTCGCCGAAGCCGTCGCCGCGATGGAAGCCGAGGCCACCGTCGACGTCATGATGCAGACCATTCACGCCCATCCCACGCTATACGAAGCGTTGGGCGAAGCCTTCAACGCGGTCTACGGCCTGTCCATCAATGCGTAATTGTTGCCTGCGCGAACTCGGACGAATGGACTACGCGAGCGCGCTCGAGTTGCAGCGGCGCCTGGTGACCCAGCGCCAGCAGGGCGCTATCGACGACCAACTGCTGCTGGTGGAGCACCCGCACGTGGTCACGCTCGGCCGCAACGGGCATCGCGAAAATCTGCTTGCCAGCGACGAGATTCTGGAGCGCGCCGGCGTGGCTTTCCATCCCACCGATCGCGGCGGCGACATCACCTATCACGGCCCCGGCCAGTTGGTGGGCTATCCGATTCTCGACCTGCGCCAATGGAAGCGCGACGTGGGGGCGTACGTCCGCGCCATCGAAGAAACGCTGATCGCGACGCTGGCCGGTTTCGGCATCGCCGCCGGCCGTATCCCCAAGCTCACCGGCGTGTGGGTGGACGGGCGCAAGATCGCCGCCATCGGCGTGCATATTTCCCGTTGGGTGACCTCGCACGGATTCGCGCTCAATGTCTCCACCGATCTCAGCTACTTCCAATACATCGTTCCGTGTGGACTAACCAAGCCCGTGACCTCCATGGCCGCGCTCGGCGTGCGCGCCACGCTGGAAGAGGTAGGATACGTTTTGGCCGCGCATTTCGGCCGCGTCTTCGATTTCGAACTGCCGCTTGTGGCGCCCGCCCTGGCCGGCGCCCGAAAGAGAGAACCGATATGACCGACGTCGTGATGCCCCAGATGGGCGAAAGCATTGTGGAGGGCACGCTGACCAAGTGGCTCAAGAAGCCCGGCGAACACGTAGAGCGCGATGAGCCGCTATTCGAGATTTCCACCGACAAAGTGGATACGGAAATCCCTTCGCCCGCCGCCGGCACGCTCTCCGAGGTGATGGTGGAGGAAGGCAAAACGGTCGGCATCAATACGGTGGTGGCGCGCATCGAGGAGAATGGCGCCAGCGCCGCGGCCACTGCGCCGCCCGCGCAAGCTGCCGCAGCGCCGGCCGCAGCGCCGCCCGCGCCTGCGCCGGTGGAATCGGCCGCAGCCGAGCCTCCGCCGTTTGTCGAAGCGCCCGCTCCTCCGCAGCCCGCCGTCGAGGAACCAGCGCCTGCCGCCGAGCCCGCCGGACCGCTCTCGCCGCTGGTGCGCAAGCTGGCTCGCGAGAACAATATCGATTTGAGCCGCGTCAAAGGCACCGGCGCCGGAGGCCGCATCACCAAACAGGACGTGGAAGGCTACATGGCGCAGCGCCCGGTGGCTGCCGCCGCGGCGCCAGCGCCTTCACCAGCGACGCCAGCGCCCGCCCCGCGAATCGCCGCGAGTCCCGCGGCCGCGCCGCTGGCGCCCACCCACCCGGCGAAGACCCGCGTCGAACCGCTCAGCACCATGCGCATCAAGATTGCCGAACACATGGTGCTCTCCAAGCGCACCTCGGCGCACGTCACCACCATTCACCGTGTGGATATGACCGCCGTCGCCAAAATGCGCGAACGCAATAAGGCCGCCTTCCAGGCCAATTACGGATTCAATCTGACTTACCTGCCGTTCATCACGCGCGCCGTGGTGGTGGCCTTGCGCCAGTTCCCGCTGCTGAACGCTTCGCTCGACGGCAACAATATCATCTACCACAACGAAATCAATATCGGGATCGCGGTGGCGCTCGAAAACGGTCTGATCGTGCCGGTGATTCGCGGCGCCGATGAAAAGAACGTGCTCGGCCTGCAACGCGCGGTGGTCGATCTCGCTGCCCGCGCCCGCTCGCGCCAGCTCAAGCCCGACGAAGTGCTCGGCGGCACTTTTTCCATCACCAACTTCGGCAGCTTCGGCAGCCTGGTCGGCACGCCCATTATCAACCAGCCGCAAGTCGCCATCCTCGGCGTCGGCACCGTCGACAAGACGCCGGTGGTGATCAACGATGCCATCGCCATCCGCTCCATCTGCCACCTGTCGCTCAGCTTCGACCATCGCCTGATCGATGGCGCGCTGGCCGACCAGTTCATGAGCAAGGTCAAACAGGTGCTGGAAGGGTGGACGGAAGAAGTGCAGTAGGGAGGTAACGCCGTCGGTCTTGCCGACGGTTCTTTGCATCTTGCACGCGCTGGGAAAGTACACCGGCGGCAGAGACCGCCGGCGTTACCGGGCTGCTGCGGAAAGAACACCGGCGGCAAGAGACCGCCGGCGTTACCGGGCTGCTACGGAAAGAGCACCGGCGGCAGAGACCGCCGGCGTTACCGGGCTGCTGCGGAAAGAGCACCGGGCGTTACCGGGCTGTTACAATGGGCCGGGTTGCGCGCCGGCTGCCAACGTTCTTTTGCGAGCCCATGGGCACCAATGCCGCGCGGAGCACCGCGCGTGCGGCGATTGGTTCGCGATTGGTACGATAGGAATTACCCCCTACAATGGACGATCCCGAGAGCGTAGACCTCAAGCAAACCGTCAATTTGCCGAAGACGGCCTTTTCGATGAAGGCCAACCTGCCGCAGACCGAGCCGAAGACGCTGGCGCGTTGGGAGAAGGAGCGGCTGTACCACCAGATTCGCGGCGTCGCGGCCGGACGCCCGCGCTACATTCTGCATGACGGGCCGCCTTATGCCAACGGGCGCATTCACCTGGGCACGGCGTTCAACAAAATCCTCAAGGATTTCATCGTGAAATCGAAGACCATGGCGGGCTTCGACGCGCCTTATGTGCCGGGCTGGGACTGCCACGGGCTACCCATCGAGATCAACGTGGATAACGAGCTGGGCGCCAGGAAAGCAAACCTGCCGCAGCTCGAAATTCGTCGCGCGTGCCGCAAGTACGCGCAGAAGTACGTCGATTTGCAGCGCACCGATTTCAAGCGGCTCGGCGTGCTGGGGCAGTGGGAAGACCCGTACCTGACGATGAGCGCGGATTATCAGGCGGTGATCGCCGGTGCGTTCGTGGATTTTCTCGAGAAGGGCTACGTCTACAAAGGCCTCAAGCCGGTGCATTGGTGCATCAAGGATCGCACCGCGCTGGCCGAAGCCGAAGTGGAGTACGCGAACGAGACCAGCCCCTCGATCTGGGTGCGCTTCCGGCTGATGTCGGATGCGGCGGCGATCGATCCGGCGCTCGCCGGGCGCGCGGTCTACGGGCTGATCTGGACCACTACGCCCTGGACTATGCCGGCCAACGTCGCCATTGCGTTCAACCCGAAGTTCGAATACGCCGCGGCGGAAGTGGACGGCGCGGTGTACATTGTGGCCGCCGATTTATTGCAAGTGACGGCGGAAAAATGCGGTTGGACGGAGCCACGCGTGCTGGCGAAGTTCCCCGGCGCCAAGCTCGACCGCGCGGTATTCCGCCATCCGTTTCTGGAGCGCGATTCGCTGGGACTGCTGGCCGATCACGTGACGCTCGAACAAGGCACCGGCGCGGTCCACACGGCCCCGGGTCATGGGCAGGAAGATTACGTGAGCGCGCGGCAGTACGGCATCGAAGTCTACTGCCCGGTGGACGCGGCGGGACGCTTTTTTCACGCCACGGGAGCGGCCGGACGCCTGCCGGAAGAGCTGATCGGCAAGACGGTCTGGGAAGCCAACCCGCTGGTGATCGAAATCCTGAAGGCGCATGGCGCGCTGCTGGCGATGGAGAAACTGGCGCACTCGTACCCGCATTGCTGGCGGTGCCACAAGCCGGTGATTTTCCGTGCCACCGAGCAGTGGTTCATCGGCATGGAGCGCAACGATTTTCGACAGCAGGCGCTGGAGGCGGTGCGGCGCTCGCGCTGGATTCCGGAGTGGGGCCAGGAGCGAATCTCGAACATGATTGCTTCGCGGCCCGACTGGTGCATCTCGCGGCAGAAGGCGTGGGGCGTGCCGATCATCGTATTCTATTGCGAAGGCTGCCGCGAGCCGCTGACCGACCGCAAGATTCTGGACGGCATCGTGCAACTGTTTCGCGAGCACACCGCCGACATCTGGTATGAGCGCACGGCCGCCGAGCTGCTGCCCGCGGGTACTCAATGCGGCAAGTGCGGCGGGACGGAATTCAGCAAGGAGAGCGACGTTCTGGATGTGTGGTTCGATTCCGGCTCGAGCCACCTGGCGGTGCTGAACGCGCGCTTCGGCCTGGAATGGCCCGCCGATATGTACATCGAAGGCGGCGACCAATACCGCGGATGGTTCCAGAGCTCGCTGCTGGTGGGGACGGGGCTGAAGGGCGGCGCGCCTTTTCGGGAGTCGGCGTTGAGCGGATGGGTGCTCGATGGCGAAGGCCGCGCGATGCATAAATCGCTGGGCAACGCGATCGAACCGGAAGAAGTCATCAAGCATCACGGGGCGGAGATTCTGCGGCTGTGGTCGGCGTCGGTGGAATTCAGCGAAGACGTGCGGCTGTCGGAAACGATTCTGACGCGGCTGGTGGATGCGTATCGCAAGCTGCGCAATACGTTCCGGTATCTGCTCGGCAACCTGCACGATTTCGACCCGCAGAAGGACGCGATTGCGGCGGACGAGTTCCAGGAAATCGACCAATGGATTCTGGTGCGAGCCGCGGATCTGGTGAAGCAGTGCCGAGAATGGTACGACAACTATGAGTTTCACAAGGTCTACCATGCGGTTTACGCTTTCGCCACGGTGGATCTGAGCTCGGTATATTTCGACGTGCTGAAGGACCGGCTGTACTGTTCGGCCGCAAGCTGGCCGGTGCGGCGCAGCGCGCAGACCATTCTGTATCGGCTGCTGGAGGCGCTGGTGCGGCTGCTGGCGCCGATTATGAGCTTCACCACCGAAGAAGTGTGGACGCACATGGGCCGGCCGGCGAGCGTTCACATGGCGCTGTTCCCGGAGCCGGACGAACTGACGGCGGGGCTCGGCGAAACGGCGCGCGCAAACGCCGCCAACTGGGACCGGCTGATGGAAACGCGCGACGATGTGCTGAAGTGTCTGGAGGCGGCGCGCAATGAAAAACGGATCGGAGCGCCGCTCGAAGCACGCGTCGTGCTTACCGCCAGCGGCGAACTCGCAACGCTGCTGGAGCGATACGCGAGCGAGTTGCCGCCGCTGTTCATCGTCTCTCAGGTGGAAGTGAAGCGCGCCGTGGAAGGCGAGCTGAGCGTGACGGTGGACCGAGCGGCGGGGCAGAAATGCGAGCGCTGCTGGCGGTACACCACCGATACCGGCGCCGACAGCCGCTATCCGACGGTGTGCGGCCGGTGCGCGCAAGCGGTCGGCGAGATGCTTCATGGCTGAGGGCCGGATCAGAGCGTACGCGGTGGCCGCGTCCGTATTCGCGCTCGACCGGGTGACCAAGACGATCGTCGAGCGGCGGGTATCGGAGAGCGCGGCCTACCCCGTGATTCCGGGTTTCTTCGATATCGTGCATACGGAAAACCATGGCGTGGCGTTTGGCGTTTTCAACGATTCCGCCTTCGAGTGGCGGACGCTGGCGCTGATCGTGGTGTCGGTGGCCGCGGTGATTTTTGTCAGCGCTTACCTGTGGCGCGCGCGGCACATCGACGGGGCGACGCTGTGGGGGCTGGCGCTGATTCTGGGCGGCGCGGCGGGCAACGCGTTCGACCGCGTCGTATCGGGACGCGTGACGGATTTCCTGGACGTCTACATCGGCGTTTACCATTGGCCCACCTTCAATGTGGCGGATTCGTGCGTAGTGGTCGGCAGCGGTCTGCTGATTTTGGATATGCTTCGGACGAAGCGACAGGCGGCGAATGTATCCTGAACTGTTTCACATCTCGTTTCTGCACACCTATGGCATGCTGGTGGCGATTGGTTTTCTGGCCGGATTGTGGATGGCCGGACGGCTGGGCGCGCGCGCCGGGCTGAACGCCGAGAAGATCACCAACCTGGGCCTGTATTGCGCGCTGGCGGGGCTGGCCGGGGCCAAGCTGATGATGCTGGTGGTGGATGCGGGCTATTATTGGGAGCACCCGCGCCGCATTTTTTCGCTCGAAACATTGCAGGCGGGCGGCGTTTTTTACGGCGGATTGCTGGGCGCGCTGGCGGTAGCGGCTTTGTACCTGCGCAAGACCAAGCTGCCGGCGCTGGTGGTGGCGGATGCGTTCGCGCCTGGAATTGCGCTGGGCCACGCCATCGGCCGGATCGGCTGCTTTGCCGCCGGTTGTTGCTGGGGCACCGAGTGCCATCTGCCCTGGGCCGTCACCTTCAGGAGCATGGCCGCCAGCCAGCTTGTGGGTGTGCCTTTGGGATTGCCTCTGCATCCGGCGCAGCTTTACGAATCGGCGGCGGAATTCGTCATCTTCGGCATTTTGTATTGGCGTTTCGGCCGGCCGCACGGGCGGGGGGACATCATCAGCCTGTATCTGATTCTGTATGGCGCGGCACGATTCGTGGTGGAGTTCTTCCGTTATCACGAACAGGGCAACCTATGGGGCACGCCGCTCGACGCCTCGCAGTGGATTTCTCTGGTGCTGATCGCGGCAGGCGCGGCGCACTTCGTGGTGGGGAAGCGATGGGCGAAGTCGGCCACAGGCGCGCGGGGATGAGCGTGGCGCGGGCAGTCCTGCCTGCAGCGTCGCCATTCGTGGCGACGCTCCGAGCAACGGTAGAGGGGCGTCCTCATGAAGGAATGTCGAGACGAATCTCGACACGGCAGGCAGGACTGCCCGCGCCACACCGTCGGAGATGACCATCGTCAACCAAGGTCTTAGCCCGGCCGACTTAGTCGAACTGGTGGTGGTGGCGCTGCTGGTGCTGGGCGTGTGGATCTGGCATCCGTGGCTCGCGCCGCTGGCGAGGCGACTCGAAACGCGTACCGGCTGGATGATGGTTTTTCTTGCGGCGCTGCCGGTGGCGCTGCGCCTGGCGTTGCTGCCGCATCACCCGGTTCCCACGCCCGATCTTTACGATGAATTCAGCCATCTGCTGGCGGCGGACACCTTGCGGCATTTCCGGCTGGCCAATCCGCCGCACGCGCTGCCGCAATTCTTCGAAACGTTCTTCGTCTTGCAGCGGCCCACGTATGCTTCGATTTATCCGCCGGGGCAAGGTCTGGTGCTGGCCATCGGCTGGACCCTGTTCGGCCATCCCTGGGCCGGCGTACTGCTGGCTACGGCTGCGTTCTGCGGTCTCTGCTACTGGATGCTGCGGGGCTGGGTGAGCCCGCGGTGGGCGTTTGCAGGCGGGCTGCTGGCGGTGATCGAATTCGGACCGCTGAACCAGTGGATGAACGAATACTGGGGCGGGGAAGCCATCGCGGCCTCGGGCTGTCTGGTGTTCGGCGCGCTGCCCCGGTTGCGGGCGGCGCCGCGGCGGCGCGATGCGCTCCTGCTGGGGCTGGGCCTGGCGATGCACCTGATCACGCGGCCCTATGAATCCATCTTCCTGTTCCTGGCAGTGGCGCTTTTCTGGGTGCCCTGGCGTCCGGCCGGCTGGAAGGCGGCCGTGCGTTTATTGCCAGTGGCGGCCGCGCCGCTCCTGCTCGCGGTGGCGCTGGTGGCCGTCCAAGACAAGCAAGTCACCGGAAGCTGGACCACCATGCCGGAAGCGCTCAGCCAATACCAATACGGCGTGCCCGCGGCGCTCACCTTCCAGGCCAAGGTCACGCCGCACGTGCCGCTGACCGAACAGCAGCTCATGGACTATAAGATGCAGCGGTCGTTCCTGGGCGAACGCACGGAAACGCTGGGGACGTTTCTGCTGCGCCTGGAATACCGCGTCCGCTATTACCGGTTTTTCTTTCTGGCGCCGCTCTACCTGGCGCTGGGGGCGTTTCTGTTTGCGCTGGGCGAGCGCCGTTTCCGGTGGGTGGCGCTGACGCTGGCGTTGTTCGCGCTGGGGACGAATTTCTTTCCCGCCTTTCAACTGCACTACGTGGCCGCCGTCGCCTGCCTGTTTGTGCTGGTTTCGGTGGTTGGCCTGGAGCGCATTGCACGCCGATGGCCGGAAGCCGCGCGGCTGGTGGCGCTGGTGTGCGCGGCGCAGTTCGTTTTCTGGTACGGTCTGCACGCCTTCTTCGACACGGCGGAATGGTCGGCGGGGGTGCTCCGTTACGAGACTTGGGATTCCATCAACCACGGCAATCCGGAGCGCCGCATCTTCGTCAATCGTCAGCTCGATGGCGTGCCCGGGAAGGTGCTGGTATTGGTGCGCTACTCGCCGCACCACATTTTCCAGGATGAGTGGGTGTACAACCGGGCTGATTTAGACGAAGCGCGGATCGTGTGGGCGCGCGACCTGGGCGATGCCGAAAACCGGCAACTGCTGCGTTACTACCCGGACCGCACGGCGCTGGTACTGGAACCCGATGAACAGCCGCCCAGCCTGACCGCGTACCGGGCTCAGCAGCCATAGCCGGGGAGGTGGCACGCCGGAAGCCAAACGGGTTGGCAGGCGAAAGCGCCTGCCCCACCTTACGGAAGCCACACGTGCTGTAACCAGACAAGACGATAAAAAGGGGCGAAATTCTTTACAAAGGCAGTACCAGGACGGGCCGGGTACCCCAGGCACTTTAATACCAGCGGTCTGGCTCGTACTCTTATAATCGGATGACCCAAACATCGGCACTGGTAGTCGCCGGCCTCGTGTTGCTGGCGGCCTGCGCAGCGATCGCTCAGGTGGCCCGTGCAATCGCGCGCGCCCGCGTCCGGCGCCAACAGAGGCTGTCGCGCATAGCTTCGGTCGTCACAGGGTTACCACCAGCCTCGCCCGACGACCAATTGTCCCAATAACCGCGGGAAGACCAAGCGGACCGGCGAGGCCCGTTTCAGAAGTGCTCGCGCAAATCCTCGAACCGCTCCACCACCAGCAGCCGCCCGTCCCCTTCGGCGATTTCCTGCTTCTCCAGCACCCACGTATGAGCGTGAGGAACGAAGACGGCGTGCAGGCCCGCGGCCAGCGCGGGGTTGATGTCGGACTTCGGGCTGTTGCCGATCATCCAGGTGCGCGCCGGATCCATGCCGCGCTCAGCCACCAGACGGCGGTATGCGCCGGCGTCCTTTTCCTTGACGATCGCGGTGTGCTGAAAGTATTCTCCCAGGCCGGAGCGGCCGATCTTCAGCGTTTGTTCGTCGGGATGACCTTTGGTGAATAGCGTCAGGTCGTGGCGGGCGGCCAGGTAAGCAAGGGTTTCGGGAACGCCTGCGATGGTCTCCATCGGGCACTCGAAGATGCGGCGGGCGAATCCCATCACCGTCTCGAGATCCTCCGGCCGCACGTCGCGTTCGGCCAGCCGCTCGTAGGTCTGGCGCAGATTGCGGGCGAAATTGAGCGTTCCGTAGCCGTGGATACGGGCGTTCGATTCCTCGATCGAGTCGAGCACCCCGCGAATCTCGGCTGCCGAGAGCCGCGAGTGATTCAGAAACTCGACAAACTCGTCGAAGGCGCGCTCGAAGTAGATGTTGTTCTCCCACAGCGTATCGTCGGCGTCGATGATCAGGAATTGAGGCGTCATTTTTGTTCAGATCGCGGAGTCAGGCGGAACGGGACTTCGAAAACCGCATCCACATCCACCGGAATGCCGTCGCGTTTGGCCGGCGCGAATTGCCATTTCGCCAACGCCTCGGCGGCGCTGCGGTCCAGGCGATTGTCGACCCCGCGGATGATTTCGATTGCATCCACCCGCCCGTCTTTGCGGATCACCGCAAACAGGCGGACGGAGCCTTCCACGCGCTCATAGACCGCGTCGCGATAATATTTGGGGTCGACCTTGCGCAGCGCCACCGGCGATTCGATGGCGCCCGCCGGCCCTCCCGCCAGCGGACGCCGTTCGGCGAACCAGACCAGCCAGCTTCCCGAGAAACTGGTGACGTTGGGCATCTGGATGGAGATGGTGTAGACGGCGCGGCCATCGAGACGCGGATCGGGCGACTTGACTGTGCGAAGGGATTCCGCGGTTCCGGGCGGCTGCACGCGGGGCTGTCCGGCCAGCATCTCCGCCACGATTCTCTCACGGGTTAAAGGGCGCATCACCGCCAGCACCGCCGCGTTGGCGTCCTGGGCGCCACCATGCGTCATGAGATCCGGCACCACCGCGGCCGCGCTCGCCGGAGCCGCCGCGCCGCCTTCCGGCTTCGGGCGCGGGCCAGCCGAGAAGCCGGCCTCATGTGCGCCGGGCGGCTTGGGAATCTGCGGCGTATCGATCGGATTGAGACCCACGATGGCCAAGGTGGTTTGGGAGGATGGTGGCACGCCGACTGGGGCGGTATCGGCGTTCAGCGCCGGCTCGGCGGCGGGCTTCACCTTCTTCTCCGGCGGTGCGCTAAAGCCTCGCGGAATGCGCGGCAGGTCCGCGGTTGGCGCGGGAACGTCGACCACCGGCGCGGCCGGCAGCGCGCTCAGCGCCGGCTCCGATTTACGCGGCTGGGGCGGGATGAATGGCAGCGGGCGCGGGCGCGGCGCGGCCAGGTCCAGCGCCAGTTCCCTCGGCGGAACGGCAAGGTGAATCTGGGGTGCGGCCGGCAACGGGCGATCTTCGGCTGGCCGCGCGCGGTCCGGCGGCGGTACGAAGGGACGGACCGGTTTCGACGGCGCGAAGGCCAGCAGGTTGGGCAGCTTGAGAGGCTGGGCTAGCGGAATCCGCGGGGCGGGAACGCGGATCAGTTGCGGCGGGCGCGGCAGTTCGATTTGCCCCGCTACGATCTGTTGCTGAAACTGGCGGACGGCACGGGGTGGTTTCGCGTCCGGGACAATAGCCGGCTTGACCTCAGGCAGTTTCTTGCGCAGGTTGTACCAGATGATATGCGACTCGTAGGGGCGGATCTCACGATTGTATACCGGGCGCGGGCTTTCCGGCGGCGTGAGGGGGCTGAGCACCACAGCCAGAAATGCGGCCAGGTGCAATAGTGCGGAAGCCGCGAATCCGGGCATTCGCCCAAAGCGCGCCCGGCCGCGGCGGATCAGCATCCTCACGCTACAGCTCCCTGCGTTTGCCGCCGAACCCGTTGGTCGGCGCGACCCCCTGCACGCGCTCGATGGCGCGCTGCCGCGGAATGTAATCCGCCAGGTATTGGTTGAGTTGTTTGAGCCGGGAAGCTTCCGACCGCTGCCGCAAGAGCTCGCTCAGAAAATCGAGGTCGGGCAAAACCTGCGCCAGTTGAAAACTGAGCTGCGGGTCGGCCAGGTCGGGCTCGCCGTGGTGGCGTGCGCTGCCCAGTTTCTGCAACGAGTGGAAATGGAGTAGCGCCTGTTTGCGGATTTCGTGCTCCGGCTCGGCTTGGTCCTCATCGTCGAAGTAGTGGACCTCGGCCCGCAGATAGTCCAGCTCTTCATCGAGCGAGAGGATTTCGAATCGTTTCCGGCCGCGCGTCAGAATATCCATGCGGCCGTCGGGGTAACGCTCGATCACCTTTTCCACGGCCACGCTGCAGCCGGCGTCGGCAATGCCCTGGTCCCCGGCGAGCACGATGCCAAATTCGCATTCATCGCGAATCGCTTCTCCCACCATCAGCTTGTAACGCTCCTCGAAAATATGCAGCGGCAACAGCGTTCGCGGGAACACCACCACCTGCAGGGGGAACAATGGGAGCAGCCGCGAAGGCATGCTACTATTATGGCGTTTCTCAGGTAGGGCACGCTTTAGAGGCTGCCGAGAAAGTCCGAAGAGAAAATTCTTGGGCCACGGATGAACACCGATGAACACGGATAAACCAATTCTTTTCAATCTGTGTTCATCTGTGTTGATCCGTGGCCATGATGCTTTTGGCGTTCTTCAGCAACCTCTTTAGCTTGCCGAGACCAAGGGTATGAAAATCGACGGTAGGGTCGCTCTCATCACCGGCGCTTCGGAAGGCATTGGAGCGGCATGCGCCGCGGAGTTTGCGCGCGCCGGCGCGAAGCTGTCCTTGTGCGCGCGTTCCGAAGAAGGATTGCGCCGCGCCGCGGGCGCCGAGGCGCTAATCACGGCCGGCGATCTGAGCGAGGAAAGCGCGCGGCGGCGCGTGGTGGAGCGGACGCTGGAGCGGTTTGGCGCGATCGACATCCTCATCAACAACGCCGGCGTCGGCTTATACATTCCGTCCTGGCAAGCGCCGGATGCGGAAGTGCGCCGCCTGATGGAGCTGAACTTCTTCGCGCTGCTCGGCATGGTCCGCCTGGTAACGCCGCACATGCGGGCGCGGCGGAGCGGAACCATCGTCAACGTGGGATCGATCGGCGGCAAGATCGTGCTGCCCTGGCTGACCGTGTACAGCGCGTCCAAGTATGCCGTCGGCGCGCTCACCGAGGGGCTGCGCATGGAGCTGCGCCGCGATGGCATACGCACCATGCTGGTGTGCCCCGGCTACGTGCTCACCGAATTTCAGCGGCGCGCCGTGGGCGAAGTTCCGCCGCAGATGGTGAAGGGCCGGCGTTTCGCCATCACCGCCGCCCAATGCGCCGCCGCTATCCGCCGCGGCGTGGAGCGCGACGCGCGCACGGTGATGACGCCGCGCGTGGGATGGCTGCTGGTGGCTTTGGCGCGACTGTTGCCGCGCGCCGTGGAAGCGCGCATGGCGCGCATGAATGGGACGGCATGAATCTACGGCTCAAGCAAACTCCGGGCATCTACCTGTTGGGCTTTATGGCCAGCGGCAAATCCACCGTGGGACGCCATTTGGCGCACCGGCTGGGCTGGAGTTTTTTCGACCTCGACGACGAAATCGAGGCGGCCGAGAAGACCACCATCGCGCAGATTTTCGATACGCGCGGCGAAGCCGAATTCCGCCGCATCGAAAGCGAGATGCTGGCGCAACACGTACACTGGATCGAGCGCGGCCGGGCGGCCGTGGTGGCGCTGGGAGGCGGCGCGTTCATCAGCCCGGCCAACCGCGAGCTAACGGCCGATAATGGCGTGAGCGTTTGGCTGGATTGCGATTTCGACCGAATCGAGCGCCGCGTGGCGCAAGCCTCTCACCGGCCGCTGGCGCGCGATCCCGAGAAACTGGCGGCTCTGTTCCAGGAGCGCCGCGAGATCTACCGGTTGGCCGACGTTCACATCCCCATCGAAACCGACGATCCGGAAGCCGTCGCCGCCGCCATTCTGGCGCACGAATTCCTTCGATGACCCGGCGCGCGCTGCGGCTCCAGGCCGCCCGAATCTTCGGCACTGCGCTGCGCGCGGCCGATCCGCAACAAGCGGCGATGCGCTACCTGGCACGCCGCGATTATTCCCGCTTCCGCCACGTTTATGTAATCGGCGCGGGTAAGGCCGGCGCTTCCATGGCGCGCGCCGCCGAGCGCGCGTTGGGGCGGATGGTGACCGGCGGTCTGGTGAACGTCAAGTACGGCCACCTCGCCAAACTGCGCCGCATCGAGTTGAACGAATGCGGCCACCCTGTGCCGGACCAGCGCGGCGTAGCGGGCGCGGAACGCATTGCGGAGATTGCGGCTGCGGCTGGCGCTGGCGACTTGGTGCTGTGCCTGATTTCGGGCGGCGCGTCCGCGCTGCTGCCGTTGCCCGCGCCGCCGGTCACGCTCGAGGAAAAGCAGGAAGTCACGCGGCTGCTGCTGGCCTGCGGCGCCGATATCCACGAAATCAACACGGTTCGCAAACACCTGTCGGCCATCAAGGGCGGCCAACTCGCGCGCCTGGCATGGCCGGCAAAAGTGGAAGCGCTGCTGGTTTCCGACGTGATCGGCGACAGTCCGGACGTGATCGGCTCCGGCCCGGCCGCCCCCGATCCTTCGACATTCGCGGAAGCCGCCGCTGTGCTGGACCGCTACGGCATTCGCGACAAGGTTCCCGCAGCGGTGCGCACCCGCATCGAGCAAGGCGTAGCCGGCGCGATCGATGAAACTCCCAAGCCGGGCGAAAAGCTCTTCGCGCGCGTCCGCAACACGGTAATCGGCGGCAACGGTCTGGCGCTCGATGCCGCGGCGCGGCAGGCGCGGCAGCTTGGGTTTCGCACGCTGGTGCTATCGAGCGCGATTGCGGGCGAGACGCGCGAGATCGCACGCATGCACGCCGCCATCGCGCGCGAAGTGGCGGAGCGCGGCCGGCCGGTGAAACCGCCCGCCTGCATCATCACAGGAGGCGAGACCACGGTCACGCTGCGCGGCGACGGGCTCGGCGGCCGCAACCAGGAATTCGTGCTGGCGGCGGCGCTCGATATCGCGGGCCTCGACAACGTGGTGGTGTTCAGCGCCGGCACCGATGGCACCGATGGCCCCACCGATGCGGCCGGCGCCATCGCCGACGGAGACACGCTCGGCCGCAAGCCGGACGCCCGCCGCTATCTCGATGCCAACGATTCCTATCATTACTTCGAGTCATTGGGCGACCTGGTAATCACGGGGCCGACCAACACCAACGTGGCCGATGTGAGAATCTTGCTGATTGGGCGGCGTGCATGAGCTTCTGGCGGAAAGATGTAGTTGACTTCGCACTGAGTCACGAAACTGTGCGGCAGATAGACGGGCTTCGGAAGTGGATCGAGCGCGAGCCATCCAATCCGCGGCCCTATTATCACCTGGCGCAGTTCTACCGCATGGAAAACCGCACCGAGCAAGCGCTCGGTTTGTTGCTGGAAGCCGTGCGGTTAGATCCCACGTTCGCCGACGCCCATACCGCATTAGTTGAGATATACGCAGTTAGCGCCGATTACCCGGCCGCCTGGCGTCACGCCCGCTTAGCCGAGCAGAACGGCAATCCGCGCGGCGTCGAGTTACTGAGGCGGCATGGGGTGGGAGAGTGAGACCTAACTCATCATGCGGCGTTTCATGAGCGCGCTGCGGTCCGCGTGGATCTGGGGCGCCAGTGCCGTTCTAATTTTGCTGTGGACCCCGCTGCTGGGCGCCATCCGGCTATTCGACGCCGAGCCGCGGCGGCTGCGGACCGGGCGCTGGTTCCGCAGGCTGGGCCGCGTCCTTGCCAAGGTCAACCCGTGGCGCATTCACATTTCTGGCGATGAGAACCTGCGCGCGAACCAGGTGTACGTAGTCGTGAGCAATCATCAGTCGCTGGGTGACATCCCGCTGATTGCGCACTTGAAACTGGACACGAAGTGGCTGGCCAAGGCGGAATTGTTCCGTATGCCTGTGCTGGGTTGGATGCTCCGCATGGCCGGGGACGTGCCGATCGACCGATCCGACCGGCGCAAGGGCGCGAAAGCGCTGTTGCGGTGCGCACGATACCTCCGCGAGCGATGCTCGGTGGTTTTCTTTCCCGAAGGGACCAGGTCGCCCGACGGGGAGGTGCTGCCGTTCAACGAGGGGCCATTTCAGTTGGCTATCCGGGAGCAGGTCCCGATCTTGCCGCTCGTGGTGGAAGGCTCCGGAGCGGCGCTGCCGCCAAACTCGTGGATGTTTGGAGGGACCCAGGATGTCTATCTTCGAGTGCTGGAGGCAGTATCCGTCGACGGCTGGAATCTGAAACAGGTTCCGGCGCTCCGAGACGCAGTGCGGCAGAGAATCGTCGACGAGTTGGACCGGCTGCGCGAAAGAAAACGGGCAGCCTCAGGCTGAGCCATTTTTCGCATCGCGAGCGAGGGCAGGTTTGCGTCGACGCTACCCATAGGGCGCGGGACATAGAAGTTGAAGCCGAGGGCGCACGAGTCAGCCCGTCAGGGCGAAAGAGACTAGCCCAGCGCGCGAGCGCTGGGAGAAGCCGTGAACCCATCCAGCCCCGGAACGGGGCGCCAGAGACCGCGTGTCCGCTAGCGGGTGTGGCTGTTGTCTTCCGCCCCGTTCCGGGGCTCGCGTGATTCGTCCGCGTCCCCAGCGCTCACGCGCTGGGCTATTGTCTTTCGCCCCTGCCGGGGCTTGCCGCTCGCTCCACTCCTTTGACGGATCACGCGTAGGTGGTACGCTCGGAAACTGGCCATTTTCCGGGGAACCAGCGATGCCCCCGAACTTTCATGTCCCGCACTCCTACCCATACACCCATATTCGCCAATATGGTAATATGGTCAATATGAAGACCACGGTCGAGATCGCGGATTCGCTGTTCGAGGAGGCCAAGGACTTCGCGGCATTGCGCGGCGTGCCGCTGCGGCAGTTGGTGGAAGAGGGATTGCGCGCCGCCATCAGCCAGGATCGCGAACCGAGGAAGTTCCGCCTGCGCAACGGATCGGTCGGCGGCAAGGGCCTGCGGGATCCGCTCTCCTGGCCGGCGGTTCGCGGCAGGATCTACGAAGGCCGCGGCGAATGATCGCGGTCGATACGAACATCCTGGTCTACGCGCACCGCCGCGATTCGGAGTGGCATGAGAAGGCATATCGCGCGATCCAATCGCTGGCGGAAGGGTCCGCGCCATGGGCGATTCCGTGGCCCTGCCTCCATGAGTTCCTGGCGGTGGTGACCCATCCGCGCATCTACCGCCCGCCCACGCCGCCGGCCAAGGCGCTCGACCAGGCGGAGATCTGGCTCGGCTCTCCTTCGCTGCGAACCATCGGCGAGTTGAAGGGGCACTGGAAGGAACTGAGAGGGCTGGCCGAGGCCGGCCGCGTTTCGGGCGGAGCCATTCACGATGCGCGTGTGGCTGCCATTTGCCTGGAGCACGGGGTGCGGGAACTGTGGTCGGCGGATCGCGATTTTGGCCGCTTATCGGGAATTACGGTGCGCAATCCCCTGGTGACCCGGTAGAGCCTACCCACCGTTCGGCCGTCGGTGAGTAACCGCGTGCGATGGATTCTATAAGTACCCGCCGCACAGTATCCACGATTGCCTGGATCTCATCGCCCCGGGCAACCGGGCCGTGGCCGGCGACAACAATAGCGGGCTTGAGTAACTCAATTCGCTTGAGTGACTCGAGCCATATCCGCCAATCGGCGGGCGTTCCTGCGTCGAGGTTCGGGAGATACTCGCTAATCAGGCAATCGCCGGTGAACAAGACTCCGTCATCGGGCACCCAGACCGAGAGATTGCCCGGCGTGTGGCCCGGCGTAAGCAGGATCTCGACCGTGCAGCCACACAGATCGAACCGGGTATCGCTATCAATCTGGCGATTCGGGTTCACCAGGTGGGTTCCGTGAAAGAACGCTCGCGCTTCGCCGCGTTCCCGGCGCGCCGGGTTGGAGATCGAATCGTTGATCTCCGCGATTTCGGCTTGAAATTCATCCGGCGTTCGCACAGCTCCAACGTGGCCCCATACGTCGATCCCGCGCTCGCGAAAGAAGCCGTTTCCGCCAATGTGATCGAAGTGCTTCTCGGTATTGATGACGCGCAGTTGGTTTCCCGGCCTCGCGGCGGAAGCGTATCCATGGACAGTTTGTGCCGCCAGCGCGTTGGCGCCCGTGTCTACCACCAGCGTCAGGTTGTCCCCAACCACAAATCCCGCATTCACGCACCAGGGGGCCGAGTAGCCAAGGCCAGTAACTGCGTAACAACGATTCGAAAGCCGCATGTCGACTATTGTCGCTCTGTATCCGTGCCGAATGAGGCAGGAGGGCTTGGCGGCGCAAGTTCGGGACCCGGCTCGCCGCCGCTTGGGAGCGCAAACAAAGGACGGAAAAAAACAGCGCCAAACCTGGCAGTTGGATGTACAATCAAATGCCGGCCGGGATGCCACAATGGGTATCCTGGCTAAGATCTAACGCGTAAAACATATGAAACAAAGAATCTGGCTTGCCAACGGGGTGCTCATTCTTTGTGTGACGATCCAGGGCACAGCCCAGACCACGGCGGCGAGAAAGGGCGCCCCCCCTGTCCCGCCTCCGAATAAGGTCGACCCTCCCAAACCGAATCCAGTCGACGCCGGCGAGAAACCCGCTGGCCCAACTGGCAGGTACTTGATCAAAGCGATTTCATTGCCTCCGCAGAGCGCAACACCCGGCGCGTGCACCCAGTATCTTCCCGAGGGCGACAATCGGGCTCTTTCCGCGGACGATGTCGCGCAGTTGATCGGCGACCCTGTCCCGTTCTCCGTGGTGGCACGCGGAAGCCGAGGGCTTCTGGTGTACTCCAGCAGGGTCTTGTCCGAAGACGATAAGGATCTGAAGTCCGACAATGACTTACTGAAGGACATTGAAGATAGCATCACAAAGCTGGGCGCCATGCGGAAGTTCGAGATCGAACTTACCATTCCTCACGACCAGAGCTTAGGGGACGCCGGCAGCAAAGTCACGGGGCTTAACTACAGCGGGTTGACGGTGGAAAGCGTCGGGCCGGATAAGATTCGAGTCTCCAGCGACAGCGCGCCGGACTGCGATGTCTGGAAACAGTTTCTGACGGACGTTCGAGACATCGCCTGGCGCCCCTACTCGGTGCCTCCGGTTGACCGCGTATTCTATTCGGACGGCTCGGCTATGGCGGCGATTTTGAGTGGCGGCGGCGGATCCCCAGCTTCCGCTCATGGCAGTCAGAGCAGTGGACCGGTTATCACGGTGAATGCGGTGGGCACGGAAGCCGCGGGCGGCGCTGGCGCAGGCGGGCAGAGCGCTGGCGGGCAGAAAGGAAATGCCGCGCAAGGCGCGCAAGGCAATGGTAAGACCAGCGGCGGCCAGAGCGGCGGGAGCGGTTCGAAGAGCGCGGCGACCGCGACCGGCGCCGGAAAAGGTGCCGCTACCAAGTCCGCGGGCCCGGCCGGCGGCGATTCGGCGAGCCAGAGCGGCAAGGCGGCGGCGCCCGCGCAAGCGAGCGCTGGGAGCGATTCGGGACAGACCAGCCAGAAGCAATCATCACCCGAAGTTGTCGTCTCCGCGTCGCCGGACATGTTGATTTTCTCGCAGCCGACTCCCGGTGACGATGCCGCGGTCGACGAGAAACGGCGTATCGTGGCCATGCTGGATCTGCCCCGGCCGGAGATGATCGTCAACGTCTGGTCGGTGCAGGCATCGGCCTCCGACCCGAAACGCTCCGCCAGAGCCGGCGAAATCGTCAGGAACGCCGTTGCCGAATTCAACGAAAGGCTGCAACTGGCGGTACTGAATGGCTGGGAGGTGGTTAAGCAACACGCCGCCAATCCGGCGGATTTCTACGATCCGGCATTCTACCAATACGTGGCCGGCCGTTACATAGCGAATGCCCGGGAAGCCCACACGCCGAAAACCAATCGGAGCGCGGCGCAGGACTTTCTCGAGTATCGGAACGGGGTCACGCTCGATAACAAGACACGCGCCGAGTGGGGCGCCTGCGCGGCCAATCAATACTGCCTCGGATATATGGAGCTGTTCCATCCGGTGAAGCCGAGGTTGACGGACCTGTTGCTGGCTGTGATTGCGGCGGCCGACAACAAAGCGCTCGGCGTCGCCAACGATGCGTTGGATTCCATGGAAGGCGTTACCGCCGGCACCCGGCCGGCCCGCCAGTCGACGTGCGAGCAAACCGACTCAGCGGCATATGACAAGACACCTGGTCCGTTCTTCGAGTGCTTCCGGGAAGCGGCAGCGTGGTACCTAAAGCCGCCGCCGGAGGGTTCCAATAGCCCCGAGCCGCTTTTTTTGCTGCGAAGCGCGGTTGCCAATTTCCTGTTCAACTACAAGATCGCCACTGAGTTCCCGCACGAATTCTCGTCTTACGATTTGGGCCAGAGCGCACAAGGGCTGAACACCGCATTGAGTCCCATGGTGGATGCTTTCGGCCGCGACATCCGCTCCTTCCAGGCGTTTCTCTCGCAGAGGCTCTCCCGCGACAGCCGGTCAGTCTGCGGCGCTCCAGGGAAGCGGTCCGGGGACGATCCCAAGTGCTTCCAAAATAGCGGAATGGTCACGGTCCGGACGGTGAGCGGGAGTGAAACGATTGTCGACACCACCACGCAGAGTTACCTGGATGTGACGACGGCGCCTACTCTCGCACAGTTGATGAGTTCAGTCGGCCAGGCCTCCGGCAGTCTGCCGGCCGTGGCCGGCAACAACCTCGGCGCGGACGCAGCCGCGGTGATGGCGGGCGCATTGAACAGCATGCAAAACACTTCGGCCAAGATCGGACGCGGGCTGAAAGTGGATCTGATGCCGCGAAGTCTGCCCGGAGCGTCAGCGGCGGAGATCAACGTCGCTTTGAATGTGGATGAGACCGGGGATCCGGTGCTTTACACAGCCGGGCAGGCAACCAACGCCAACGACGATCTCTCACGCGTGGCCAAGCACGACACCGAGACCAAGATGCGCATCGACTCGCTGAAGATCTTCGAGGTCTCATCGCTCTCGGCCGAACTATTACGCGCCCGCTCGCGCTTTCCTTTGCTGCCTTTGCCCGGACTGGAGGTCCCTTACATAGGGTCGCTGGTGGGCATCCCCCGCAGCCCGGCCGCCGAGTACCACACCAGCATCGCGATCTTAAGTGCCATGGTGGTGCCGACCGCGGCCGATCTGGCTTATGGCACGCGGTTCGTATCCGACCGCATCGTGCAAAATGACACCGGCCAGGCGTGCTCCGACGACGCACAGAGCCATAAGGACTGCACCCTTCGCACGCCAGCTTCGATGAGCGATTTCGGAGACGACATTAGGGAATTCAACCGTGCCATGGTCGGCTGTTTCGCGACCGGCATCGCGAGTTCGCCGCCGTCATGGGTTACCCCTGGCTCGACGGCGGCTTGCGCCAATGTGACCTTCGACGAAATCCCATTGGCTGGAAAATAAACGAGGGAGCGATGAAAAAGGGCGGGCACACTTCACCTGTCGCCGTGGAGACAAACGGGAACGGGACGCGAGCGGAGTCCGTGCCGCTTGGGCCGGTGCTGAAAGCCGAACTGGCCGAGATAGGCGCGGTCCGCAAGCTGCGGGCCAAGAACGCGAAGAAGGATGACGCCGGCTATGGTGTGCGGCGGGGAACGATGGCTCCACCAAAGAAGCCGATTCCGGAAGCCGAGACGTCCGAGCCGGAATGGCAGACTCGCGACCCAGGTAAAGACGATTGGGTGGAAGTAACTAAGGCCGCGCACAGCGCAAACCTGGTGGGCCTGGCGTTTTCCGGCGGGGGAATCCGAAGCGCAACGTTCAATCTGGGTGTGCTCCAGGCACTGGCGGAATTGAAACTGCTTTCCCGGGTCGATTATCTCTCGACGGTTTCCGGAGGCGGGTACATCGGAGGATGGCTGGCGGCGTGGACCAAGCGGCGAGGGAATTTCGCCCAGGTGCAGAACCGGCTGGCGACCAACCGGGTACACCAGGAAGAGGACAATGAACCGCGGGAGATCCGATTTCTGCGCGTGTTTAGCAACTACCTCACGCCCAAAATGGGGATCCTCAGCGGCGACACTCTAGCGGCGGTCGGGATCGTTTTGCGCAATGTTCTGCTGAACCAGTCGGTGGTGCTGGCCGTCCTGACGGGGCTGCTGTTACTGCCGCGCGCAGCCCTCCACTGGGGCGTTCCGGCGCTGGCGGCGCGGACGAATCCCGAACTCATCCGATTGGCTCTGGTGCTGCTGGCGATCGCGCTGGTGGTGATCGTCAACAACATGGTCTATCTCACCAGAAGAGGCAAGGGACAACTGGTGTGGCTAACCAGGCGGCTGCATGTTTCGTGGCTAGGGAAAGTGCTGTTGCTGACCGAACAAAAACAGATTCTGTGCCTGGTGGCCGGACCGTTGTTTTTTGGCGCGATCCTGGGGGCTCTGTGGCACGAGTTGCGATGCAGTGGGGGCGGCGCGCCAATCGAACGCGGCCTTGCGGCGCGCGTGGGGGCCGAGGCGTACGGCGCCATCTGGCTGTTGGCAATTGTCGTTGGAGCGTTATTGCGGTGGCTGCAATGGAGCGCGAGAAAGCCGAAACTCAAGCCGCCGCCCAAGGCTAAGTGGGTTTGGCCAAGAACGAACCAGATACTCGGCAAGATAGCGAGGATACCGCGGAGCATAGCCGCGCCGTTCACCATGGTCGTCACCGCCTTGCCTGGCGGCGCGTTGGCGGGATTGCTGTTCGCGTTGCTGACGGGATACTCGACCCGCTGGAGCGCGAAGGCGGACCTGACGTTTGGCGTGCCGCTGGTGCTGGGAATCTTTCTGCTGGCGGGAACCCTGCACATCGGCCTGATGGGACCTCCCTTTCGCGACAGCCGGCGGGAATGGTGGGGACGGCTGGGCGGATGGCTGATGCTGTGGGGGGTCGCGTGGCTGGCGTTCTTTTGGCTGGCGCTCTATTTCCCGGATTTCACCCGCACTCCATTCGTACGAGACACATGGGGTTCGCTGGCGGCGAAATATCTGACTCCGGCGTGGATCGTGACCACCGCGTCCGGCGTGTGGGCCGCCAAAGGAAGCACTTCCGGAACTCCCGGAACACTGAACTGGAAGGACTGGCTGGCGAAGGCAGCGCCGTATATATTCGTGGTGGGACTGCTGTGCTGGCTGTCGTTCTCGATCGACTGGTTACAATCCAAGTATCTCTTGGAGTATGCGAATCATGCGGCCGGCGCGGGATTCTCCGTTTGGGCTGCCGGAACGCTTGCGGATCACCGGCTATTGGCGGCACTGGCCGGATGCGCCGCGGTCGCGGTGGTGATGTCGTGGCGAGTGGACATCAATCAGTTCTCGATGCACTTGCTCTATCGAAACCGGCTGGTGAGGTGCTTTCTGGGCGCGTCGAACAAGCGGTCGCCCAATCGATTCACCGGCTTCGACGAAAACGACGACCTGCCGCTCACCAATCTGACGGCTGGAAACGGGTACGACGGCCCGTACCCGGTCTTCGGCGCGGCCCTGAATCTGGTGAAAGGGCAGGACCTGGCTTGGCAGGAAAGGAAGGCGGAATCGTTTGTGATGACGCCGCTCTACTGCGGGTATGACGTGTGGCTGGAAGAACAGGACAGTCCCCTGCTGCACGGAGAAGTACAGCCAAAACGAAAACGCGGAGTCGATCGGTTCGGTTACCGCCGCACGAGCGAATATGCGTATCCCCCGCCGAGAGAGGGGCCGAACTTGGGAACCGCAATGGCAATCTCCGGAGCGGCGGCGGACCCGAACATGGGGTTCTATACCTCCGCGCCGGTGGCGTTTCTGCTGACCTTGTTCAACGTGCGGCTTGGGCAGTGGCTGGGGAATCCGAGGCACCGCAAGGCATCGGGCCGGCCCGGGCCGCGGTTCGGGTTGCAGTATCTGCTTTGCGAGCTGTTCGCGGGAACCTCGGACGAGGCGGCCTATGTCAATCTCTCCGATGGCGGCCATTTCGAGAATATGGCGCTGTATGAAATGGTGAAACGGCGCTGTGGCTTGATCGTCCTGTGCGATGCGGAGGAAGACGAGAATTACCAATATCAGGGGCTCGGAAACGCGATTCGAAAATGCCGGATCGATCTGGGGATCGATATCGAACTGGACGTGCGGGAGATCACGCCGGAGAAGGTCGGGGAGCCCAGCAGGAAGCACTGCGCGGTGGGCACCATCCACTACGAGAACACCGACCTGAAGGCGCCGGCAGGGAAGATCGTTTATTTCAAGGCGTCGCTGACGGGTGACGAGCCAACCGACGTGAAGAACTATGGCGCGACTCACCCGCCGTTCCCGCACGAATCGACGGTGGACCAGTGGTTTTCCGAATCGCAATTTGAGGCCTATCGCGCGCTCGGTTATCACGCGGTGACGACCTCGTTCTCAGGAGTGCCTTCCGCGGACAGGACTTCGCAGGCCGATGCCGCCGGCGATCCGCTGTGCGCGGAGTTGTCTAAGATTTTCGAGGATTTCGGCTTCGTCAGTAAGCCCCGCATGCGGCCGGCGGAACTGGCCGGTTAGGTTTATCGACCGCACCGCCCAGAGCCGCGCCTGCGGCCGGAGCCGCGACCATTCCGATCGGAGCCGCGACCACAGGGAGCGGTCGTTCATCCCGCATCAGTCCGCCAGATACCAGGGGATGTTGATCACCGTGATCCGCCGGTCGCCTTGGAACAGGAGCAGGGCTTTCAGCACTGTCGAGCGGTGGTTGTGCAGCAGATTCAGGTACCAGCGGCGTTCCACCAACTCGGGAATCAGCACCGCGATCAGCCGGCGCGGATGGGTCTTTTCCAGATCGAGCACGTAGTCCAAAATCGGCCGGATCACGAATCGGTAGGGGGATTTCAGAACCACCAGGCCTGGCCCAGCCAGCCCAGCCTGGCGCGAAGGTTCCTCAACCAAAGCGTCCCACTGGCTGGCCAGCGTATCGGACTCCTGGCCGGTATTTACGTGCACCGCCAGAACGTCGGATGAGATCGACATCGCAAAGCGCAGGGCTTTCTGCGTAATCCGGCTCCAGCGGTCGACCGCGATTACCATGAGCGGCGGAGCGAGGTCCGCGGTGCTCAACCGCGTACCGAGATCGACCTCCACGGCCACCTGATTGTAATGGCGCTTGACCAGCCGCATGATGGCGATGAGAGCGGGAATCAGGAGCAGCGTGATCCAGGCTCCTTCGGTGAACTTCGCGATCAGCACGACGATCACCGTGATCCCCGTTGCGGCGGCGCCCAATCCGTTCACGAACATGCTTACGGACGAGCCCGCGCCTCGCACCCGCTTCCAATGCATCACCATGCCGGCTTGGGAGAGCGTGAAGGCCAGGAATGCGCCAACGGCGTAGAGCGGAATGAGGCGGTCGGTAACTCCGCCGAATACGATGAGCAGGCCGCCGGCCAACAGGGCCAGCGCGTAGACCCCTTGTGTGTAAACCAGCCGGCGTCCACGGATGGCCAGCCCATGCGGCAGGAAGCCGTTTTCCGCGATGGCCCGCGAAAGGCGCGGAAAATCGGCGAAGGCCGTATTCGCCGACAGCGCCAAAACCACCAGAATCGATCCAATGCTCACGCCATAGAAGATGCCATTGCCGGTGATGGCGGCGAGCAACTGCGAGAGCACACTTTGATAGCCCGCTTCGCCAGGAGGCGTGGCCGCGATGCCATATGCCTTGGCAAGGAATGCGACGCCAATCAGCATCGTCATGAGAATGCCGATTACCAGGGTAAGCGTGAAACGCGCCGTGACACACGCCGGTTCCTTGAAGGCCATCACGCCATTGCTCACGGCCTCCACGCCGGTCATGGCGGTGCAGCCGCTGGCGAAGGCCCGCAGCAGCAGCCAAACACCCACAGCCGCGGTGGCGGCGCCCAGGTGCGGCGGTGCGACCACGGGAACGGGATGCCCACCGGCCGCCAGCGTTTTGAAGACGCCCAGCGCAATCATCCCCAGCAGGCAGAAGATGAACAGATAGGTTGGCGCAAGGAAGATGCCGCCGGTGGCGCTGACGCCGCGCAGATTCACCAGCGTCACCACAATCAGAATCGCCAGGCATAGCGCCAGCGTATGTTTCTCCAGCGCGGGCACGGCGGAAATCAGCGCGCCCACGCCGGCCGAAATCCCCACCGCCGCGGTCAGCACGTAATCCACCATCAGCGAGGCGGCGGCCAACAATCCGGGCCACACGCCCAGGTTTTCGCTGGCGACCGTGTACGATCCGCCTCCCTGCGGATACGCCATGATGGTCTGGCGGTAGGAGAAGTATACGATGGCGAGCAGGATGATGATGCTGACGCTGATGGGTACGATGTAGGCCACCCCAGCCATTCCCAGAGGAATCAGCAGCGTCAATGCCGCTTCCGGCCCGTAGGCGGCGGAGCTGAGCGCATCCAGGCCGAAAATGGGGATGCCCTTGCCGGGTGCTATCCGTTCGGCCTTCTCCTCTTCAGTCGCCAGCGGGCGGCCCAGCAACAGATCCGTGAGGCTCATGGGCCTATTCTCCCCCAATACAGGGCAGTCGAGATCGGAGGCCAAAACACGAAGACGGCAACCAATGGCACAGTTGTGCCCTGGTCCGGGCCATCGGCTGGAAATGCGGAAAAGGCGGGGATGGTCAGGCCGCGGTCACAGCAGATGCGGCAGGCGGAATCGCTCAGCGGTTCTACTCCGTCGGACTGGGGGCCGGTTTGCGTGCGCCAGCGAGGCGGTGGAGGGTGAAGACCAACAGGACCGCGAGGGCGTCGTCAACGATATCACGCCACTCGACAGGGTTGCGGTAGAGAAGATGCTGCGCTAGCTCCAGCGACAGTCCGAGAAGGAACGCGAAGCCCGCTCGCAGTATCTCCTGGCGGCGGGAGGGTGATACCCAGAGCAGCAGGACCGCGGCTCCCGCGAAGGCCACATAGTGAATGAGACGGTGACTAGTCTTGACGAAATCGGGCCTGACCGGCTGCACGGATCCGGCGATCAGGAATGCGAGCCAGACCCACACGGCGAAGCGGAGGGCAGTTGGCGAGATCGCCTGTAGCTCAGCACCCGGGCGCACGTTTTTGGGGGCTGGAGTCTCAGTAGGAACCGCGTGGGGCAAGCACGGCTCGAATTGTCCGAGCCAGGATGTAGATATCCAGCCAGAGTGACCAGTTGCGGATGTAGTAGCTGTCCAACGATTGTTGGACAGCCAGGTCCCCGTCGCTGCGCGCGGAGACCTGCCATAGCCCGGTCAAGCCTGGCCGAACCTGTGTGCGGACCTGGAGAAACTCCGGATCGAAACGCGCGTTGTGGTAAGCGGGAAACGGGCGCGGCCCCACCAGCGTCATCTCGCCCTTAAGAACGTTCCAGAGTTGGGGCAACTCATCCAGGCTGGTTTTCCGCAGGAAATGGCCGACGCCGGGGAGAATTCTGGGATCCCGCTTCAGCTTGCAGAAGCGCTCCCACTCTTCGCGCGCCGACGAACTCCGGGCAAGATGCGACTCCAGCATCTCATCCGCATTCGGGAACATGGTGCGGAGTTTTAGAATGCGCAGGGTGGTTCGGTCGCGTCCTTCCCGTTCCTGGACATAAAAAGGGTTCCCCGGACTGATTTTCCGTATCCACAATACGCACACGCCCAGCACGGGCGCGCAAACCAGCAGCCCGAAGAACGAGGCGGCCAGATCGAGGGCCCGCTTGATCCACTGGGCCAAGGGGTTCAGGAGGTTTTGCCGGGTTTCAAAACCAATCATCCCTCCCAGGTCCCTCGGCTCGGTCCATTGGCTGGCGATGCCGGCCATCTCGGAGATGACCAGGATTCTTGGGAATATTCTTCTCCAGCGCCGGAGATGCGCGAGCCGGTGCGTGGCATGCCGGGGATGGCCAGGATGGCGTAGCCGATGCCAAACTCCCGGGCGATCAAGGCAGCGTCGTCGAGCGTTCCGACAACCGGAACACCGTCGCACACGCCGTGCTTTCGCGGATCGTCGTCCAGGAATGCGACGGGCCGGTACCCCAGCACGCGGTTGGCGTTCAGCGTTCGGACGGTGGCCCGTCCCGTCGAGCCGGCCCCGATCACCAAAACAGGTACGCCCCACCACGGGCAACGGGCCATCGCGTGCATGGTCAGGTTGCGGCCGCAGGAAACAAAAGCCATCGTGAGAACCCACGCGAGCAGGAGGGCGCCCCGCGAGTTGGCCCAAGCGCCCTTCGTGAAGAACATACCGAAAAGGAACAGAAGGTAGACCATGCTGACGCACCGGCAGATGCGGCGCAGGTGCTGTACCGCGGTCAGACCGATGCCAGGGTACTGGCTGGTACCCGCAAATACACCCACGCAACACAGCGGCAGGAGCAGCATCTCCGGGTGGAGGGACGAAATTGCCGGATTGACCGCGCGCCACAGCGCGAAGCCTGCAACAACCCCGGCGGTCGACATCCATAAGTCCGAGACCGCCAGTGCCGCGGTCATGTAAGCCGGCGAATAGGCGGACTGGCGGATGCTTGCCGCATGCGCGGCCATGCCGCTCAGTGGTGGCGATGCGGGGCGTGCAGTCTGAGGCGCGGCAGTAGACATGAGGGTTCCAGGGTTAGTGAGGTGAGATGCCGCTGTTGGCGGCCGTCGCCAGGCGGGATGATCCGCCTGGCAATTGGAGCCACGGAGGAACGCGGATATGTTGGTTCTTTCTTAATCTGCGTTCATCCGTGTTTATCTGTGGCTATTATGCCTCTGGTGTTTGCGAGCAAGCTCTTAGGCCAGAACGGGCTCGCGATCCGCCGCGTTCACTTGCGTCTCGATCCACGCGTACGTTTTCGCAAGCCCCGCATATAGAGACTTCGAAGGCCCCCATCCGAGTTTTTCCCGAATCAGCCGGTTATCGGAATTTCGGCCACGCACTCCCAGCGGACCGTCGATGTGGCGTATCGACAGACGCTTGCCGGAAATCTCGATTGCCATCTCGGCGAGCCGGTTGATCGTCACCATCTCCTCGGAGCCGATGTTGACCGGACCGGTGAAATCCGATTCCACCAGGCGGCGAACTCCCTCCAGGCACTCGTCGATATACAGGAACGAGCGGGTCTGTTTGCCATCGCCCCAGATCTCGATCCCGCCGCCGTCGGGGCATTCGATCACTTTGCGGCAGATCGCGGCCGGCGCCTTCTCCCGTCCGCCGCACCAGGTGCCTTCAGGGCCAAAGATATTGTGGAAGCGAGCGATGCGAACCTGGACGCCGTAGTTCCTCATGTAGGCCAGGTACAGCCGTTCGCTGAAGAGCTTTTCCCATCCGTATTCGCTGTCCGGCGCGGCGGGATAAGCGGAGTCCTCGGAGCACTTAGGGTTGTCTGCGTCGAGCTGGTTGTACTCCGGATACGCGCAGGCGGAGGAGGAGTAGAAAAACTTCTTTACGCCGGCCATGCGGCCATACTCCAGGCAATTGAGGTTAATCGTGGCCGAATTATGCATCACGCAGGCATCGTGCTCACCGGTGAAGATGTAGCCGGCGCCGCCCATGTCAGCGGCGAGTTGATAGACTTCGTCGATATCCTGGACCACGGCGCGGGCGAGATTCTGATCGCGCAGATCGCCGAGAACGAACTCGTCGGCGTGTGTGGGGCAGTATTCATGCTCTTTGATATCGACGCCACGGACCCAAAAGCCTTCGGATTTGAGCCGTTTGACGAGATGTCCGCCGATGAAGCCACCGGCGCCATTGACGAGAATGCGTTTTTTCATAGGTCGAACCCCAATTGCCCCTCCGCCCCACTCGGGCAGAACACCGGCCGATTCAGCGCCACCAGGGACTTGGGCATCAAGAGGAACCGCTCCAGAAGAAGCCGGTCGTTTGGGAATAAGCTCTCTAGCTCCCTGGGCCCCAGCAGCCGGATCTCGCGAACCATCCGGTCGGCCGCTTCCGGAGATGGGTTCGTAAGCAGTCCCCAAACGGTTCCCCTCCTAATCAAACGGCGCCGCCATCTGAGTGGAAGCCAGTGAACGAATGGCGTGAGAAGATGCGGTTCAAAGAAGAACCCGCGATTCGGAGTCTGCACGAAGTGGCGCTTGGCAACCCGCAAGACCTCCAGTGCAAACCGCTTCTGCATGTCCCATGAACCGAGGTGCTCCACCACTGAGTTCGAGAAGGCAACATCGAAAGACTGGTCGCGGAATGGCAGGCGAATCGCGTTACCAACAACCCATGGAGGGCCTGCCGCGCGCTGAGGCGACGGCGGAGCCAGGTTGAGAATTGTGACCCTGGGCCGTGGAAAACCCAGTCTGTCCGCCAGGTCCCATACAAAAGGGGTACCGCCGATGTCCAGCACTTCCGTCGCGGAGCTCACCGCCATCTCCGAGTAGAATCGCGAGAGGCGCGCCCGCCTGAAATGCTTCAAGAAGGGCGCGTAGACCTTGTGGATGTTCATTAGGGAATTTGGGGGGACTCAGGCTCGCGGCGGCAATCCGTTCGGAAATACCTTCAACCCAAGGAGCTGCATGGCAAAAAGCACGACAAAGCGAGGGTTGTGCTTCAGATAGCGCTTCCACAGGCGTCGCGGTTCCGTGATGAGCCGGAAGATCCATTCCATTCCTATGCGCATCATCCAGCGCGGCGCCTGCGCCTTGGTTCCGGCGATAAAGTCAAATGCCGCGCCCACGCCAATCATCACGGCCTGGACTCGCCCCTTGTGGGAGGCCATCCAATACTCCTGCTTGGGCGTATTCAGGCCGATAAACAGTATCCGGGCGCCGGATTTGTTGATCGCTTCCACCACGCCGGCATCTTCTTCCGGCGTAAGGCGCGCAAAAGGCGGAGAGAAAGCGTATACGATTTCGAGTTGGGGGAAACGCCCGGTGACCGCCCTCAGCAGGCGCTTCAGCGTTTCCGGCGAGCCGCCATAAAACCCGACGGGAAGATGGCTCGTGGCGGCCTGCTCCATCACGATGGGTGTGAGATCGGGGCCATAGACACGCGTGGCGTGCCTGAAACCGAGCAGTTTAAGGCCCCAGACGAGCGGCATGCCGTCAGGCGTGACGAGGTCCGCGTCGTTCATCAGACGCCGGAACTCCGGGGAGTCGTAGGACTCCATCACGTTATTGACGGTGGCGACGCAGATGTATCGCGACCGGGCGCCAGTGGCCCAACGGCAAGCCGACGCGGCGGCTTGAGAGTAGGCGGTGGCATCGACACTCATGCCGAGTATTGTGCATCTCACGGGGATTTCTTGAGCGGGTTTCACGCGCTGCGCCCCACTGAGACGGCCGGTGTGCGTCCACCTCGCTCCGTCAAAGCGCCGCGGGTTGCCGGCAGTCCGCTCAGCGCCGAAATGATGGCGCCATAGAACTCCTCGCTGGAGTGCCCTTGCACGAAGAGGCGAAGGCGGGTTGGGTCAAACTGCTTCATGATATTGCAACCCGCGAATTGCATCATAGCCCTGCCGAGCGCCCGCGGAGAAAGTGTGTCGCACACCACCCCAAGCCGCTGGTTGCGCACCACGTGGCCGATCCAGCCGCTTTCCTGGGTGAGGATCGGCCTGCCAGCTACCGCCGCCCAAAGCACCACGCCGCTGACGCCGATGTGGCCGGCGTAGGGGGCGAGCACAACGTCGCAGGCGTTTAGTTCGCCGATGACTTCCTCATCCGACAGAAATCTATCGACGTATCTGAACTGCAACCCGTCCAGTTGCTGCGCGGAGGTCAGAAGCATTCGCAGTCGCCTGAGGTCATCCGATGAGGCCTCCCTGATTTCTCCCGCGACGACCACTTCAATTCTCTGCCGGTCCGGCACGCTTAGGTCGTGCAGCGCCTGAAGCAATGCAAAAATGCCCTTGCGGCGGCCCAGCGAACCAAACAGCAGGAACCGGACGCGTTCGGTGGACGGGGCTTGCGCGGGCGATCGGAAGGCAGACGACAGAATGTCCGAGCGAATCGGTATTGGGTCCGGCACGTAGCGCCAGTATCGGGCCACCATGCGGGGCAATGTTTTCAGGTACTCCGCGTCGAATGTAAAAATCACCGGCACAGCCGAGTGACTCGCGAGGTAGTGCGCGGCGCGTTTGATCAGCAGGCGGCGGAGGTTCACAAGCAGGTTGTTCCTGAATCCTGGACGGAATGGAGGGAAGTGCACAATGCCCGTGATGTAGCCATCTAGCCGGCTCCGGTCAAATACCGAACCGATCAGCGTCAGGTCGAACATACTGTTGTAAACGATCGAGCCCGGCCGTGCCGCCAGCAGCCGCTTGGCTTCTCTCCAGATTGCGGCGCCCTGCCTGACCGGCCCCACTGCGTTCCCGGTGGCCACCTCAAGAAACGCATCCGAGAGATACTCAAACGTAATCTTGCTGGACCCGCCCGCGATTTCCACCGGATTGGCGCCCGCATACCTGGCGAAACTCGCAGGGACCGCGAAGTGCAGAGAGGCAATTCGCGGGTCATGCACGGCTTGATCGATGAAGATCCTGCACTGTCCCGTGTGGAAGCCTCCCGCCCCAGGCTCCAGGTAGATTAGGCGAATTCCCATGCTGCTAGAGTTCCCTTCCGGCTGGCTGGCGTCCGGCCCGGTCCCTGATCGCTCCCGTTGCCTCTGCGCCCGGCGACTCGAGGCGCGGCCTCAAAAGCCAAAGAGCCGATGAAAAACCAGATGAGGGCGGCATGCCGTGGCTGCGATAAGACTGGCGGCGGACCGAGCGAAAGACCCGCCGCACTTCAAAACAAGCGCACGGCGGTAGTAGCGCTCACCCACGTCGTCCAGGATGTCCCGCAAGCGATCCCACCAGGGCCGCTTCTTCCAGCGCGCGCAGAACTCGGCGTAGCGAGGCTCGGACTGCGCCCTTTCCCGAGCCCGCGCACACGCGACTGCGTACGCGTAGCCGGACTGAATCTCATCCCTGCTCGTACTGCTGATGGACCGCTCGTGCAAACGGTAAACGTACATAGCCTCCGGTAAGTTCGCGGCCCGCCCCACGTCGCATAGCCGAAGGCAGAAGTCGAGGTCTTCACCCGAGCGCGCGACACGATAACCGCCGGCATCGGCCCAGGCGCTGCGCTTGACGACGATGGTCGGGTGGCAAAGGCCCGGCCTCTTGCGCAAAAGCCACCGTCTAATCTGTTCGTGCTCCACTGGCCGCGGAACGGCGGACACGACTCCCGAGCCGGCCAGGAACTCGATCCCAGTCCCGACCACCACCACGTCCCGATGACTTTCGAGAAAAGCCATTTGCCTGTCCAGCCGGTCCGGATGACAGATGTCATCCGCGTCCATTCTGGCGACATAGTCGGTTCGTGAGAGCCGAAACAGCTCGTTGAGTGTCGCCCCAAGGCCACGATTCTCGCGCGCGATAAGCCGGATGCGAGGGTCCGAAAGGCTCTTCAAATACTCGACGGAGGAATCGGTCGAACCGTCGTCGATAATCAGAAACTCGAAGGTCTGGAACGACTGCCCCAGGACGCTGTCCACCGCGGCTTCGAGGTACGGCATGGCGTTGTACACAGGCAGGGTGACAGTAAGGGTCATTTTGAGTCGAACGCCCGGCGGAGACTTAACGCTGCTGATGAACGTCAGTCGCGCTTGGCTTTCTGCGCGCAGTGGCTCGCCGATCCTCGTAGCGTTTTGCGGCGATGGCGCGCCATAGGAACGGGCACATCAGATACATCCAGAGCACTCCCGGCGCGCGAAGGATGTTCTCCGTGGCGATGGCGAGTCCCAGGGCCGCGCACGAAGCGAGCGCTGCCCACCGGATAGCGACTTCCTGAGTCGTGCGCGGCTGGCATCTCCGCAATGAGTTGACGGTGGATATGGCGCCGCCCAGCCAAAGAAGAGCGCCTGGGATACCGAAGCAGGTGAGTAACTGTAGGTACTCGGAATGCGCGGCGCCCACTCCCACGAAAAACGCGTCGCCATTCGCCAGCTTGATGTCGCCAAAGGGGCCCAGGCCGAATACAGGACTACTTAAACCCGCCGAAAGGAATACCGGCCACACCTTCAGGCGGCCGCTGAAATTCACCTCGCCGGCGGCGTCGAACATCTTAACGCTAATGAAAGGCGCCGCGATCAGGACGCCGAGTGTCAGTACCGTAAGAAGGATGGCTCCCGCCGTCTTGGGCGAGATGGTAGCTTTCCACCCGATCTCGCGTTCCTCCACCGTTCCACCCGACACCAAACCGCTCGTGTCATTCAGGCATACCACAACCGTGATCGCGATCGCCAAGACAATCCCGCCCAGTACGGAACGATAGGAAGCCAACGCGCAGGGGATCAAAAGTACGGCGAGCAAAAGGAAGCACTTCCTGGTAGGAGCCGCGCGAAGTCTTCCCAGGATGATGCACGTCAGCGCGGTACATAGTGCGATAAACGGGACAGGGTGCCCGACACCCATGAAACGGCATGGATTGTAATCATCCTGTGGCTGTCCGAGCTGCGGCTGGTAGCCGAGCTCTCCCAGTAGGAACGCGGCGAGCACGCCTGTAAAAAAGGCAATCCAGAGGACTCGGTACAACAGCCCGAAAGAACGGTTTTCGATGAGCCACCCTGCCAGTGCTGCCGCGGCTATTGGGCCCAAGAACATGCTTCCGAGGTTCTTGACGACATACAGGTCGACGCCATTGACAAACATCGAAATGAAGGCCCAGCAGCAGAACGGCATGAACGGCGACAGGGCTTTCAGGTGTTTCAGCGGATGCTCGCTAGAGGCGAGGGCCGCCGTTGCCGCAACAATCATCCACAGGCGCCAGAGTGAGGTTACAGACGTCGGATTTCGCAGGGAATCCGCGCCTTCCAAAAGGAAACCGACGTCCATCGCCGAACAAGTAATTGCCAGTAGAACGAGCACCGAGACCACATCATAGGAAAACGGCTTGGGGCGCCTATCCACCGGCAACGCACGCAACGCAACAGGGAAGGTCATCAGGCCACCTCACTCGGAACGCAACCGAGAACTGCCGCAAGGGAACCGAAACTGGATTTCGGACTAAGGATGAGACGATCGGCCCGCGAAAGAAGGATCAAGTCCACCAATGCGCCGCAGATTGCGGCCAGGTTGTCGCGGCCCGCGCTCCGGCGCAGCACCACCGGTAGTGAAACGGAAGCGAGGACCGGTTTCAGCTCTTCCATGCTGGCATCGGACGCGATAAAAATGCTCTTTGTTTCGGGGTGACAAGCGACTGAGCGCGCTAGAGCGGCGGCGTGCCGCTCCAGCGGCACGGCCTTTCCATCCAGGAGAAAGTCGCCTCGGCGAATGTGAACTCCAAGCACGGGCGGCGACCATGCGGCAACGGTCCGCGCAACTTCTTCGAGAATAGGGCCGTGGGGCCTCAGCGCCGCCAGCGAGAGCTCGCCACCGTTGCGGGCCGCCGCTCGGAGCAGCGTACCCGGAAGGTACTGCCATGTGTAATCCAGCAAGACTAAAGGCTCCTGCCGCCGGGCAACGGCATCGCACGCCGACTGGAACGAAACCCGATTCGGATCGCAACCGAGGAGGTGGTGGTGATTGGGCCGCTCGCCGCAATCCGGCGCGGAGTAAGATGCGAAAAGTTCCTCGAAAGTCGCCGCACACTCCCGAGTTCGCGGCCAATATACCGCCAGGTCCCGCCCGGTCGCCGCGGCTATGTTCGCCGCCGCCAGATGCGCGGTCAGCCGATTCGCCAGGCCGGCGCGGCACACATATGCCAGAGACGCGCGGCCCCTCGGCACCTGCAAATGATCGATCGTGTCCCGACGCCATGTCACGGCTCTGAGACGAATCGCGAACACGGAGTACCGCAGTGTGCGGGGAAGGAGGGCGCAAAGGCGAAACTTCATAACAACGGAACCACCATTGCCGTAACGTGCAGCCGTTTGTCCGCCACTAGCGGAACGAAAGAACCGCTTCCTCCAGCGGCTCTGGCGCTACGTGTTTGCCTCTGTTCCGCGAGAGCGTTCCTGGCGTTCCGCACTCGAGGCGGTTCGCCCGCGACAGCCGCATTCTGTTGATGACCTTGAGAAAGGGATTCCGTGGTCTGCCGATCACTCCGATACCTGGAACGTAAAGGCGTGTGCTGTTCGTGCGTTCGTTGAACCGCTCCGCCAGATGGGTTGAGTCGAGGCGGCCATGGATCAAGATGACGCGGCCAAATACCGCTCCAATGAAAGGTGTGCGAAGGTTATACTCACTCGGGAGCGTCGCAACCCGAAGGTCGGATTCGTAGAGACACTTCCGAAATGACGGTTGATCGGCGCTGATGCCGTGGGATATGCCCAGCGCGTGATAATCTCTCCACTTCCTGAGGAATTCCATCACACCGGGAGTGCTGCGAAAGCCCACCAGGCCTGTGTTGTGCTCGACGAACGCGGCGGGGACTTCGAATCCGCTTTTCTGTACGTCTCCATCGACGCATTTCGGGTTCCAAAGCCCTGGGTCGAGTGCGGCGCAAACGTCGAATCGGTCGAGTATGTCGAAGAGAGTTGTTAGGTCACCACATATGTGCGTGTCGGAGTCAATGAATAAGGTTTTCTCGAAAGGCGTCGCCAGGAAGGCGCTAATCTTCATTCTCTTCGCGCTGAACGGCTCGGCCCCCTTCGGCAACTGGCGCGCCTGCAGGTCCGGGATATCCATCGCAGGCGCGGCGTGGTCGGTGAAAACGGCCACCGGCATGTTTGGCGATACCTGTCTGAGACTTCTGAGCGACCTTCGCATTTCGGCGAAGTATTTGTCGCCCGATACGGCGTAGATGACACCCTGGGGCTGTTGCATTGTGATTCGACCTCTCACGGATGATTTCGGCTCGACTGCCGGCGGCCTTCAGCGGGAATTGGGAAGGGACACCGCCTCGGGGTTCCGGAGAATCTGGCGTAATATAGCCCACAACATGAAGACCAGTACGAGCGTGCTTCCGGCGGAAGTCGCAGCGGCCACGGCTATCCCCGGCCACCTCGAGTTGAGGAGTATTGCCAGCGCGGCTGTAAGCGCTGCAGCCGCTACCCGCGCCACGCCGCCGATGCCCGGCTTTCCCAAGCCACGAAGGAAAGCCTCCGCGACGAGAGTGAGGCCGGTCGCGGCTGCGCCCGGAAGAAGTGCTACAACGTAAGGCCAGGTGGTAAGAAACCTGCGGCCATAGACAAGCAGGACCAGCCGCTTACCGACTTGTCCCATAAAGATGAGCCCCAGAATCTGCGCAGCCGTAGCGAGAAGAAAAAGATAAGTGAACCTGCGGTTTCGGTCGCGCGAACCAGGGCCAGCGCCCAAACGAAAAGCGAAGGTCGCGAGCGCGCTAGGTGCGACCGTCAGCACCATCGCCGCGGGCACCGCGGTTGCGTAGAACCCTTGCTGGTTGAAATCGGTTAACCACAACATCAAGGCTATCGACAGTTGGGGCAGAAGGCTCTCCGTGACCAGAGGGAGGGCAAACGGCAGGCCCTCCCGGAGTAAAGTCCCAACCGCGATCGCCGGATGCCCATTCGGTTTGGATTCCCCGTTCAAGGGGAACAAAGCCACTGCACTGACGACGAAGGGCACGAGAAAAAGGGCCGACAACATGGAAAGCGAGACCCACCCACGGAGCCATGCGGCCATCAGCAGCGCTGGGTATAGGGCCGCGAACAGAAGCCGATGCCAGTTGAACCGGCCGAATTGCCCCCGCCCGCTTTCGATATTTAGAAGAAGCTGCCGTGCATGTTCGAATGGCAGCGACAGCGAGGCGACGCAAGCCCAGCTCAAAACGTAGCGCTTCTCGCCCGGTATCGTCACCAAGAACATGGCGATTGCCGCGCATGCGGACACCAACCCGGTCAGAACACTGGACTGTACCGCCGCGATCCGAAGCGAACGAAGTTCACCCAACGAGGTGGCTTGGCGGGCCCTTCGCGCAGTCACCTGAAGAGTTCCCAGCATCCCCACGGAGGTGAGACATTGGGCGTAAAAAACAACTAGAGCGTATTCGCCCCTTTTGTGAGGACCTAACGCCCGGGCGAGAATAGCGCCTTGCGCCGCGTTCATGAGAAACACCAGAAGCGATGTAAACACCGTAGCGCCGACCGCCCAGACTCTTGGGTTCGCTCCGGTCAAATGTCTCCGCGCACGAATTGACCAGGCGTGCAGAGTCTGAAAGTCGACGCGATCGAATCGGCTGGCGCGCCGGGGGTCACTCGTCGCGCCCACCACCCTGCCGCGTCCCAGGCGTCGATCTTGTTCACGCCTGCCGCGATCGGGTCTAGCTAACAGTGGGCACCCCAGGGTGGAGCGGTTTGACAAAGTCGAATAGACCACATCCGTATTCGACGTGGGGCAAAGCCGCCGGGTCGGCGGTCTCGTGTAACTCGCCGTTGTCGGCAATGTAAGCGAACGATTCCAAGCGCAGACCCTCAAAAGCCTTGGCGATTGTGCCCTGGGAGAAAATGCGGTGTGCGTTGAACTCCAGGCGCTCCCGGCCAATTGGGGCGGAAAAATAAAGATGCCCACCGGGCGCCAGCACCCGTTGAAGGTTCCGCATAAAGGTAAAACAGGCGTCTGGATCGATCGAGTCGGCATAACGCCCCAAGCCAAAATGTTCAACCACGTGAAGACTGGAAAGAGACGGAACGCTGTCGTCCGGAATTCCCCCGAGGGTCGTGGCGTCGTCGCGCCTGAAGCTCAAGCCCGGCACGAAGCACTCCAGCGGTCGAATGTCGATGACGGTCACCGGCATAAACACCAGGAGGTGCGCAATGAAGCCATCGATTCTCGATCCAACGTCGAGATGGGCGCCGGGGCGGTTTGAGTATATGCGTTGAGCGGCCCATAGGTCTTGATGGAAGTAGTGACCCGCCGCTGTTCCGGCTTCGGCTTTTCGCTGGTGAAGAACCGGATGCAGATCGCGAAACGTGGCGGCAAAATTGCGGTGCGCGTTCAGCCGCCGGTAGCGCCAAAAAGCGTAAACAAAGCCGGGAGACGCGCCAATGGCCCGCAATAATACGCGCGTGTCGAGACCAAAACCCAGCAACAACCTGTAAAGTGTTTTCGGCATGATCCACGCCTGCTGGTGCAGTCGTTTGTCGGCCGGGGGTGGTCAGGACTTCTTCAAAACGACGCCGATCATCATATTTCCGAGATTTCTGATTCCGGGCGCGCTTAAGAGGGCATAGCTGGCATTCACGAAAGCCGTGGCGGCCGCTCCGCCTCCCAGGCGCGCTCCCGCTCTTGCCAGAGTCACGTTGTGATCCCAGATTCGCATCGGATAGACTTGGGCGCCGTGCATGAGGTAGCTGCGAGTGGCTTCCCTCAGCAAGCGGGCGTCCCAGCGAAAAACATAATTCTCCACGCCCGCGTTCATTTCCCAGACTTGACCCAAAACGCTCGCGACAATCCCCGCATGCGGTTCAATCACGATTACGGCCCGCCGGCTTACTCTCAACATTTCGGTAAATCCAAGGACCGGGCGGCGCAGATGGTGCAGACCGTCTTGGACCAGCGACAAGTCGACTGAGTTGTCCGGGAGGTCCAGCGATTCGGCATCGAGTTCCATGGTCTTCAGACGGCTGTCGCGTTCGCGGCAGGCGCGCAGAGCCACAGTGGAAATGTCCGACACGGTGACTTCGCGAAGCCCCAAATTGGCCAGCAGCGTGCCGTCTCCGCCTAAGCCGCCGCAAGTGACCAAGGCCGTCCAGCCGGAAAGGGAGTCGTTCACGATGCGGCGCAGGCGTCCCATCGCGAGGTTGATGCGCCGGCCGGTGAGATACCGGATCAGTGGGTCGCTGGTGTCGTGATACTCCAGGCGCGCCTGGTCGGTTTCATATAGAAAGTCGAATGCGGCTTTTTGCGAGGATAACTGCTGTTCCATAAATTGGGTGTTCCTGCTCCGCTCAGCCGCCAGTGGCGTCGCGTGGGGCTTAACCAACGAGTCTGCTCTTAAGAAGACGGAGCTTCGCGGCTTTTCGAGGGTCCTGAAGGCGGTTGCCTGCCACCGCAATGACGCACGCTAAGATTCCAAAGCCGAAGGCGCCGCCGAAGCCGAAGCCCTCCCGCGGAGGCCAGCTCTTATGTTCCGGCGGCACGGCCGAGTCAACCACCTGAACCACCGGCGCGTCCTTAGCTTCGTCGATTCTGGCGGCTGTGTACTGCTTCAAGAGCAACTCGAACAACGTTTCGTTGTACTTGAGTTCGCGGACGGCACGCACGTATTGCAGGCCGACTGCCGGCACTAACGAGGTTGGAATCAGCGGATCGCCACGGCCGCCCGGATCCCCGCTGGCTTCGAGCTTCCGCAGTTGCTCACGCAGGGCGGCCAGTTCAGCCTGCTGCCGCACGACCTCCGGGTTCTGCGGCGTGGCGGCGCTTTCCAATGAGGAGAGGGCGACCTCGCGACTCGCGATGCCGGCCCGCACCCGGGCCATATTCCCAATCACGGATTCCACCTGGGCCGTCACCTGCAAGACGCCGGTGCGCTCCTGGGTCGCTCTCAGCGCGCCCTCCGCATCGGCTAACGACCTCTTCTGCGCTTCGAGTTGGCGCTCAAAGAAGAGGCGGCGTTGCGCGGACTCGGTCAGTGCGAGGCGGCCATTCTGCCTGGACAATTCCTCCAGATAGGCGTTGGCCAGCGCCGCCGCGCGTTTTGGCTCGCGGTCTTCGACCGAAACTTTAATCAGCGGTTCCTTCCCTCCGGTAATCGTGGAGCGCTTCGCCAGCATTTTTCTCGCGCCATACATCGTTGAGGCGCCGTAGAGTTGGCGCAGGTGGAACGACCGGACCAGATCGTCGGCAATCGTCCGGCTGCCGAGTATGGCAACGTAGATGTCCCCCGGGGTCTTGATGCCGAGGCCACCTCCGGCGGCGGAAGCAAGGGGCCCCAGTTGGCCGAGGAGCGCCGTTACCGCGGATTGCTGCTGCTGGGGGGGCATGATGGAAGCCGTAGCCGTGTACATAGGTGGAAGGAGGAATGCGATTGCCAGCATCGCCACGCCGCCGGCCAGAGTCATCGCCAGGATGAACCATTTCCGCTCGGCGAGCGCGAGTAGCAGATCGAGCAGGGTGCGCTCAGGAGGTTGTTCGGCCCAGGGATCCGTTTCGGCGGGGATGGCGTCTTTTGGCGGATTCAGAGTCATGTCCAGTGGCATCTTAGTTTTCCTCCGATGGAAGGGGAGCTGTGGGCCGGTAAAGGCCCGCGTTACTTAAGGACATTGATTGCCGCGCCGCCCAAGGCGAGCTGCCCGACGATCTCGGTCCAATCGCGCAGCCCGCGGAGAACACCGGGCTTGAAAACCTGTTCCGGCATCACGACCGAATCGCCCGGATTGAGAGGCGCGAACTCGAAGGACTTCCTGAATGGGCTGGCGCCCTGCTTCGGCTCCACGGAGCCGTCAGCGCGAATGATGAACAGGCGGCTTTTGTCAGCCGTCCGGGTGGGGCCGCCGGACCGCCGGAGGTAATCTTCCACGCGCTGAGCCGGCTCATAGAGGAAGGAATTCTGGTTGTAGACGGCTCCAAACACATTCACGTTAACCGGACGCGCGGGAACCACAAACCTGTCGCCGTCCTCCAGCGGCAGGTCCATGAGTTTGGTGAGGTCATTCGATCCGGCATCCATATGGAGCACGATGCGGCCGGTAGCTTTCAGGCTGCGCATCCTGGCGATGATCCGCCGGCTGTTCTCCACGCTGAGGGCGGCCGAGAGGCTATCTTCCTGCGTGGTGGCGCGTCCGACGTTCCTCGATGCCGTCTGCTCGAGATCGCGCTCCAACTCGTCGGTGAACTGGTCGAGCCGGCGCTGCTGATCGACGCGCGTCGATTCGCGTGTGAACTCGGCCCCGTAGAGGTACGCCTGTGCGGTGAGGCCCCCGGCGCGCCGGACGAGTGAACCGAGGGTCTCGCCAGGCTGAGCGTTATAGACGCCGGCGGTGTGGAATTCGCCTTCAAGCCGGACCTTGGGGTTCTGTTGCGAGACGGCCACACGGATATCGGCCTGCGAAAAGATCGTAACCACATCCCCTGGGCGCAACTCCAGGTTCTGAGTCTCATCGCCCTCCAGGACCAGCTTGCCCGGATTAAAAGCCACCAGTTCGGTCCTGAGATCGCGCGCGTTCTGGCGCTCGATCACTGCGTAGGTCCAGTTGATCTCGGGGACGAAGGCGGCGATATCCGTCGCCGCTGTCGGGCGGCGGGTTTCGGCGGAGGGTTCGGCGGATACCCTTTGATCGGGTGATACGAACCCCAGTGCGTTGCGCTTCTTCCAGTAGTCGCGGGTGATGAGGGATTCCTTGTCGGGGATGATATCGCGCAGGCGCATGCCGGCGTGCCAGGCGAAGCGGCCGGGATTGGCCACGTTGCCGCGCAAGGTCACGGCATTGGCGAAGCGCGGCTGGATGGTGGAGATGTAGAGGAGGTCGCCATCGCCAATCCGGGTCGCGACACCGGGGGCATCGAGCTTGAACTCGAGGACCTCGCGGGAGTCGTCCTGGTGAATCCGCTCCACGGCCGCGCGCTGGACGTTCGCGACCGCCGACAGGCCGCCGGCCATCCGAATCAGATCGGCGACCTCGTCTTCGCCTTTCAGCTCGTAGATGGCGGGGGTACGAATAGCGCCGGCGACGGCGGCGCGCGCTCCGGCGGGCGGAATGTAGACGACGTCTCCGGGCAGCAGACGCGCGTCCTTGGATTTGTCGCCGTTCAGGAGAAGGTTGTAAAGATCGAACTCGGCGATCACATCGGCGCCTCGTTTGAGCTGAATATGGCGCATGGAGCCCTGGTTGGTAGGGCCTCCGGAAGCGAACAGAGCGTTGACCAGGGTGCTGAGCGAACTGACGGTGTAGGTGCCGGGCCGCCGGGCTTGGCCCACCACAAAAACCTGGATGGACCGCAACTCGCCCATGTTCACGTTGAGATCGAAATTGCGAAAGACGCGCCCCAGTTGCGTGTGAAGGTAACCCGAAAGCTGCTGAAACTGGAGACCGGCGACATTCAGGTTGCCGGCTTGGGGAACGAAAACGGCGCCAGCGCGGTCCACCGTGAGCTCGAGATCGAGATTGACCTGGCCCCACGCCCGCAGGAGAATCTGGTCGCCGGGGCCGATCACATAGTCCGCCGTGACGGGGACGCGATCGAGCGGGGCGAAAGTGGTGGGCACGCGCTCAAAGAGGCTCGCGCCGAAGATGGGCAGGATCTCGCCGATCGAGGAGGCGACGAAGCGCTGGAACTCGTTGGGTGGCGGCGGCGGCTCGGGCGGGAGCGGCGCGGCTTCGACGCGGGTTTCGGCCGAGCCGGCGGAGCCGGTGCGGATGTTGGCTGCGACCCTGGAGCCCCCCGCGGAGCGGGGAGGGGCGGGGACGTCGGCCGAGGAAGACCTGCCAGCCTGGCACTCGGGAAGCAGAAAGCCGAGCGGACCAGTGCATTTACCCGCCTGCACGGGCGTGGCGCCAAGCACCTGTGCGGCGTCCGTGTCTTGGGCATCGCCAGTATCCTGCGCCAACACCGTGGTGCCGCAGACGGCGAGCAGTGCTAGAACAAGGAGGATAGCTGTAGGACCGGCGGGCCGGGGCGGAACAACGCCGGGCAAGAAACCGGCGGCCCATGCGAGCTGTCCCACATGCCGGCGCGCGCGCCACTTCGAGTTCGGGGTTGGTTGCGTCACTTCTGCCTAATTCCTTTTTTGTAGAATCTGGAGGTTCGGTTCCCAGGTCAATTGAATCCAACTGCTCAGGTTGTTGCGGCGAGGACCGAGAAGCGGGATATAGAACTTCTCGTACTGCGCGAAGAAATCCGCGGATAAGTCTCGGGCCAGCGCGTAGGAGCTCTCGAGCGACAGGTCCGACTGCGTGGAGCCGCCGGGAATCAGTTTCGCGCTGCCCTTCAGTTGGCGGAAGCCCAGCTCGATTTTGTTCCGCGGCGAGAACCGGTAGGTGGCCCAAGCCTCTTCCGCGCGGCCATCGCGGCCCACCCAACTGCCCAACAGTTGGCCGTAATTGGTGTTGCCGCTGAGGTATTCGTAATTCACATAATTGATGATGTTGTCGAGCCCCATCAGGGTGGTGGAGGGTGCTTCCACGCGAAAAGCCAGGTGGGCGATTCCGGGCACGTGCGTCCAGTAGATCCCGGGTTCGATCGCGGCGCGGTGCGGCGAGGCCAACGGCGATGGATCGTCGTCGCAATAGGAGTCGGTATAGAGCGTGAGCCAGTTGCGCAAGCCGGGAATCCGGTAGCGGAAATCGAATCCGCCTTTTCGATCGCCGGGGTTGGCGCGCCCACCGACACCGGCGTTGAGCGTGGCGAAATTGTCGATGAAGCTGCCCAGCGTCATCGGATGGCCCACGCCCCAAAATATCGACCAGCGCGTGAAACCCATCTCGAGGTTGTCGGTGAGCTTGAAAGACAGCTTCTGCGCGTTGAACCAGGGCCGCCAGGTATACTGCTGCCCGCCCAGTTTGCCGATGACGAACTCGGCCCGGATCTCTGCCAGGCTCCACAAGCGAATTGGGTGCAGCGTGGAGATCCGCAGATTCTTGGTGGGCTCCGCGTTGTTGGAGAACGAAAGCGGCGCGTCATAAGTCGGCCCCCACCAGAGAGCCTGCTTGCCGGCTGTGAACTCCAGCTCCCCTAAGCGGAATCCGGCGTAGGCTTCGATGGCGCGGAAGCGGCTGGTATCGGATCGCGCCACGGCCGGCGGGAGGGGAATATTGTCCATAGTCGAAATGGCCTCGCGCACCGCGAGGGAGTAAGGGTCGCTGCCCGGGGCGTGCTGATACTCCCCGCTCATGTAGGCGACGAATCGGCCCGATCCGGCGTCCGCCGTGAAGCCGGTATAGGAGTTCCAGCCTCGTCCGAAGGGCCGGCCATTGTCTAAGGTCCAGGTCTGGCCGAAATGGAAGCTATCGTCGAGCGCCGGACCGGCAATCGCGCCGTTGCGCGTATAGACGGACTGCACGGTGATAGAAGGTGCCGCGAGGCCAAACGAGTCCAACTCGCGATGGAGTGCGGAGATAAGACCGGCGACTTCGACGCCGATCGCGGACAGATCGGCCGTCATTTGTTGCGAAGTGTACCGGCCGAGCGATC
>Ga0181519_10000314_pt1 | contig 45373 bp, 34 predicted proteins | sample PEATcosm2014_Bin_26_FD_121102 | JGI IMG/M metagenome (GOLD analysis project Ga0181519, IMG submission 121102) | Peatland microbial communities from MTU Mesocosm Facility, Houghton, MI, USA - PEATcosm2014_Bin02_10_metaG | ecosystem: Environmental > Terrestrial > Soil > Wetlands > Peat | place...
GATCCGAGCCCCAGGTCAACAAGATTTTGCGGATCTATCCCGCCGCAACCACCATACTCAGCTCTTCCAAGCTCACAGCCGCGCCGTTGAACCGACGCGACCAAGAGGGTGAGCAATTACATAGAAGAGGAAGAGATCGAAGAAGAGGAAGAAGAGGAATAAACTACATATCCTCGCCGGCAAGATCAGGACGCTCCGCTCGCCGATAGCTGCTCCGACCGATCCACCCGTCCCGTGGATCGGTCCTCCACCGCAAATACCTATCGTAACCATCTCTAGCGCGAAGGCCTCGCAACGGCACCATCGCGCGAGAGATGTCACTCGATTACTGGATGGTCGGAAAACAGCCGATGCCGGTCAAGGTATAGCCGTTCATGAAGGATGGGATGAAATTGAGCGGTAACGCCGCGGCGAGCGGATAGGCGATCGTGACTTTGGTCATGTTGGATTGGCCGCCGCAGGTCGCGTTCGTATTCGACTGGATCATCGATGCGGTCAGGCCGCCGACGGCATGGCCTGGCGCCGACATGTTGATCGCATAGCCGGCCGCCCCCGAGCTGCACAAATTGGAGCCGATCGCGATGCAGCGGGCAGTATCGCTCGCCACCGCCTGGATCTGTTGAAAGTTGAAAAGCGCGAAATCTGCCTCCAGGAGGCTGAAGATCAGGAGGAACAGCACCGGCACGACGAGCGCGAATTCGAGAGCACTGGTGCCGCGCTCATCGGGGCCGAGCCGGCGCGGCAGCGTGCGCTTCATTGGACGCGCACCAGCGCCGTGTCGGTGTAGCTGCCGGAAAGGAATGGCGCGTCCAAAGGCGAGAACGCGGTGTAATCATAGGTCGCCTGGATTTGGACGAACTGGCCGGCCGTCGTTCCATCCGCACAGGCGCTGCCGCACGCTGCCGTGACGCTCGGAAAGACCCCGCTCGCCGGCAGGCAATAGCACATGCCGAAATTGGCGTTGGTCGTCGCATTGTTGTACCTCACGACGACGTTCGACGTGGACAGGGTGGCGCCGGACCGGCTGGCGCCGGCGACAACGCCGGCGACATTGGCAAGATAGGTCGCGACGCCGCTGGAGGTCAGGGATAGCTGAGCAGCGTAGACGGCGTAATCCGCCCCGGCATTGACGGCCGCCGCGGTCGTCATATGGTCCCAGATGGCAATGCTGATATCCGTGACGCCGCCGAAGGTGAGGATCAGCAGCGGTGCCAGGGCGGCGAACTCCAGCGCGGCGATCCCCGACCGCGCATTCGAGGACAAAGAGCGGAAGATGAATCGTCCCGGCACCGCTTGCCTCCTCTCACTGAACGAGCGAAACCGTATTGAAGCTGGACCCTTCGCTGCTGCCCGGACAGGCGTTGGACGCGCTCGTGCCGCCCGAGAGCGAGATCGTCGAGGCGACCAGGGTGAAGCAGAAGGGCGGATTGGTGACCGGCGGGTTGGCGTTGATCGCTGCGGAACCCGCGAGATCGACATTCCCGTTCGGCGCATAGACGATGCCGTCGAACAGCGTCCCGCTGCTTCCGCCCGACAAGGAAACCGCCGGCGAATCCGAGGAGTTGGTCGCGATGAGAAAAGGCGCCGCCGGCGGGCCGGCCCAGTTGACATCGGCGCCGGCGCCGACCGACAGATCGCCGGAGAGCACCAATGTCATGCCGCTCCCGCTCGAGGTGCTGGCGCCGGCCAGTGTGATGTCGCCGTTGACGGTGTAAGTGCCGGCGCCGAAAGTGAGCGCCGCGCTGCCGCTCGGATTCGAAATGCCGGCGCCGGTGCTGCTGCCGCTGTTGATGTCGTGTTCGACATCGTTGCCAAAGATGAAACACCCGCCGGCCAACGAGATGCCCGTATCGGTCAGGATGAAATTGGTGCCGTTGCCGAACTGCAGCGTGTTGGTCGCCGCGCAAGACGCGCCGTTGCCGATCTTGGCCCCGCCGGAAATCGTGAAATTGCCATTGCCGAAAGCGAGCGTTGCACCCGTGGTGGTGACGCCGCCGCGGATATTATAGGTATTAGTATCCGGATCCGAGCCGGAGCAGCCGAGATAGCTCTGCCCGGTAACGGTTACATTGAAGCGAGCGCTGCAGCCGATCGAGAGTTCGGACGCGTTGGCGATGGTGCTGACGCCGGCATAAACGTTGAAAGTACTGCCGTTGGTCGAGATGAGGCCGCCCTGGGCGCCGTTGGCGATCTTGTTGATGTCGTAGGTACCGCCATTCGGCAAGATGACGGTCACATTGCCGACATTGCCGCTGCTGTCGCCGATCGTCAGCGTGCCGCTGACGGCGAGCGGCGCAGTCAGGGTAAAGGAGCAATTCGACCCGGTCAGGGTCAAATTCTGGTAGGTCGCCGCCGGCACTGTCGCACCGCAGGCCGGCGTCAAATTCGAACCGCCGCTGGGGGCGGTCGGGAGAAGGTTGTTGGCGGCGGCGCTATAGGCCGCCACCGTGCTGAGCCGGCTGAACCCCGTCGTCGCGACCGTACTGCCGGCAAAGGGATCGGCCGGGTGCGACGCCACCGGCGAAAAGCTGAAATGTTGCTTCTGCACCGGCGCCGCGACCGACCCGCTCCCGGAAAGCTCGATCGTATCGCCGGTCATGACCGCCTGCGCCGTCAGCTTAGTGGCGCCAGGCAGCGAAACGGGTCCCCCCGCTTCCACGGTACAACCGGGGGCCGAGATCGCCGCGGAGCCGCTGAAGCCGATCGCGACCGGACCGCCCTCCGGGCTGAGCGCGATCAGGCAGGGCGCGGCGCCGGCGTTGATCATGGCCCAGGCCTCGGCGTTGACCGGTAGGCTGGTGCGGCCCGATGGCACGAGGAGCGCACCGAAGGGAGAGTACGGCATCGTCGAATGGATGATCACATGGGCCGCGTTCAGGCTCGGATTGGTCGGCGACGGCCCGATCGTGGTCGAGATGATGCTCGCGGGAATCGGAGCGGTGCACGTCACGGCGATGCCGTTCTGCGCCGCGGTGACACAGGCCTGCATGGCCGCGGCGCTGCTGCTCGACGTGTTGCTGTAGGCGAGCGCGGCCGAGAAGGCGGCGGCATCGGCGACTGTCTGATCGCGGGTCTTCGCCAGGTAAAATCGGCCGAAATCAAGGGCAAAGGCCGCCATCCCGAGAACGATAAGCATCATCAGCGAAATGATGATCAAAACGCTCCCGTCGTCGTCGCGAAGGCAAATTCTCCGCACAGTAGATTTGTTCCGATATTTCAACCGATCTGAACATTAGGACGCAAATATGGACATGACCTTAACGCAAATAGTGATCGCCACAGATGTCATGAGGCCGCCGGTACAGATCGGCACTGCGCAGTCTCTGATTCGATCTCTATGCAATCGGCGCCGGCGCGGCCAGGGAACGATCAAGGCACCTCAGCTAATCGCGCGCCCACTCCGGCGATATTGACGGCGTGGGGGCGATACCGGACAATACAAGACTTAAGAACTTTGGCAAAAAGACATGAGAATGGCAACTACTCTGACCACCTCGACCAAGGCGGCGACGTCTACTTGACTGTCGCGCCGGCCGGACCGGAAGCCGTATTCTGCCCGACCAACGGGCAGCCGCCTTGGTCCAGCGGCCGGAACACCTCGTCGCCCGGCAGGGTCTTCAAGAGCTTGTAAAGGTCCCATTCGCCCTTGGATTCGGCCGGGCTCTTGACCTGGAACAGATACATGTCATGCACCATCCTTCCGTCGGCACGGATATGGCCGCCATGGGCGAAGAAATCATCGACCGGCATCGCCTTCATCCGCCCGATCACCTTGGCGCTGTCCTTGCTGCCCTCGGCCTTGACCGCCTTCAGATAATGCGCCACCGCGGAATAGACCCCGGCCTGATAGGCCGTCGGCATCAGCTTGTAGCGCGCCTGGAAGCGTTTCGCGAAGGCACGCGTCTCGTCGTTCATGTCCCAATAGAAGGCTTCGGTCAGGATCAGCCCCTGCGCGGTCTGCAGCCCCAGGCTGTGCACGTCATCGACGCCGATCAGCATCGCCGCGAGCTTCTGCCCGGCCTCGCGCAGCCCGAATTCGGCCGCCTGCTTCACCGCCGTCACGGTGTCGCCGCCGGCATTGGCAAGGCCGATCATCTTCGCCTGCGAGCCCTGCGCCTGCAGCAGGAACGAGGAAAAATCATTGGTCGCGAGCGGCGCATGCACGCTGCCCAGCACCTTGCCGCCGTCGCGCTCGATCTCGGCCGTGGCATCCCGCTCCAGCGCATGGCCGAAGGCGTAATCGGCCGTGATCAGGAACCAGCTCTTCTCGCCCTGCTCGACCAGCGCCTTGGCCGTGCCATGGGCCTGGGAATAGGTGTCGTAGGTCCAGGCGATGCCGTTCGGCGAGCAATCCTTGCCGGTCAGATCCGAAGTGCCGCCGCCCGAGATCAGAAATACCTTGTTGCGGTCGCGGGTCAGCGACTGCACCGCCAGCGCCACCGCGGAATTGGGCACGTCGACAATGACGTCGACACCATCCGTGTCATACCAGGTGCGGGCGATATTGAGGCCGATATCGGCCTTGTTCTGATGATCGCCGCCAACGACTTCGATCGGCTTGCCCAGCACGCTGCCGCCGAAATCCTCGACCGCCATCTGCGCCGCGATCACCGAACCCTTGCCTTGCGAATCGGCATAGATCGAGGACATGTCGGTCAGCACGCCGATCTTGACCGGCCGATCCGCCTCGCCCGCCTGTGCCGATACTGCGGCGAGCGCCAGAATGCCGGCCAACGCGGCCCTCCGCCCTGCAAGCCGGACCATGCTCCGCCTCCCTCGATTTATTGTTTTCTCGGGAGAAGTGTAGCGCTTCGGCGCCGTCAAGGCACGGGGGATCTGCGGAGGCCGAGGCCAATCTCCGCGCCGAGGGTTTGCGGCGTTAGCCGAGGCCTGGCGACAAGGCCCCGATGGCACCGCGTTCCGGGACGCCCTCACCGCGACGGATTTGTGCTCACGATGGAAAGCGGCAAGCGCCTGGGCCTCCAGATGCAGCCCCTCGGCAAGACCGAGACCAGCCCGCTTTCGGCGAACCGATTACCTTGGCCGACTGAAGTTCGGGCCGTCCCGACCGCGCCCCTGGCTCCGAGTGCAATCCGCCCTCCAATCCGTCGCCCGCGCTAGAGGCAGGACGAGCCGGCGCCGCGTCGCCCCCAGCTGCGATACGAGACGTGGGCCGATGTGTCTAAATCCGTAATTGAATATTACCGGGCAAATTGACTGACCATACATTCGATCCATACTTCAGACGGACAAATTGTCCGAATACATTTTCAATTCACGATCAACATAATGGCAAGGATTTTGAAGATATATGCGAATAATATCGCCCGTTCAGGTTAAAATCCCCACGTCGCCTAGCCCCGTACGAATACGGAACAAGGAAGCATGATATGAGATTTCGGCTGAAATCCGTTGCGTATGGAAGCGCTTTAGCTTTCTCGATCGCGTCTTCGGTTGAAGCCTGCGCCCAAACCGGCGCGGAGCCATCGCCTTATCAACTGAATATTCTCTATATCGGAGAGGGCTGGGACAACGCCGCCGGCGGCATCAAGACCGGGAGCGTCTATCAGCAGATGACGGATGTCACGCTGTCGGTCGACGCGGCGCGCGCACTCGGCTGGCCCGGCGGCAGTTTCACGCTGGAGGGTTTCTGGGCGAACAAGAAGTCCTTGAACGACCAGTATCAAGGCGCCCTGCAGCCGACCAGCGGCGTCGATACCGAGACCGGTCGAAACCTCTACCGCCTCTATCAGGTGTATTACGACCAGAACTTCTCCGGCAGCGGAACCGACATCCGTTTCGGGATTCAGGACCTTTCGCAAACATTCTCCAACACCAAGCCGGAGCTCCTGTTCCTAAACCGCAACTTTCAATGGAACTCGGCGATCGATCAGACCGGGACGTTGACGGCGAACGGTGATATCGGCCCCGGCAATTATCCCTTCACACCGCTGGCCCTGTTCGCTTCGCAGGATCTCGGGGAAGGCTGGCGCGTCATGGGCGTGGTCGCCGACGGCGTCGCCGACAGCCCCACCCATCCCTGGGTGAACACCATATCTTTCTCGGCCGACACCGGCGCGACCATCATCGGTGAAGTCGACTACCAGCCTTCCCGAAACACCAAATTCATGGCGGGGCTGTGGGATCTGACGGCGAAAGTGCCGACTTTCGCGCCGGTCACGCCGCAGCAATTCCAGCGGAACCTCGAGGGCGGCTACATCGGCGGCGCCACGCGGCTCTACAGCGACGAGGGCCGCCGCGGTCTCGATGCCTTCGCCACCCTCGGCTTTTCCTCGGACAAGGCGACCAGCGCCGATCAAAGCTACAATGCGGGATTGACCTACACCGGCCCGTTCGATGCCAGACCCGACGACAAGGCCGGCATCGCCGTGGCGCTCAATCACGATCCCGCCCAGTTCGCGGCATCGCTGACCGCCACGGGGCTGCACCCCACCGGCACCGAAACCACCTTCGAGGGCACGTACCGCGCCAAGCTGTTCGACGGCTGGCTGACGCTGCAACCGACAATCGATTACGTCGTCAACCCCGGATACACTTTCAAGAACGACCTCGTATTTGGCCTGCATTTCGAACTCGGCCACCTCTTCGACCTTTAAACGGCACCCGCCGATACCGAGGCTCAAATGAAGAAAATCGTGATCATTCTCGCCATGTTGATCCCGCTGCTCGCGGCCGATCTGGCCTATGCGCGAAATCAGCAGGCCGACGATTGTCCGCCGGGCAACAAGGATCCGGACTGCAAAGGCAAGGACCAACCGCCGCCGCCGCCGCCGCCGCCGCCGCCGCCGAAATGACTAGCTCCATCCTATTGAGAGGGGACGGATCGTGAAAAAACCATCCGATTTCAGAATCCTGGCGAAGATTCAGGCGCTTCTCGCGATGCTTGCCTTCGTTTCGCTGGCCGTGACGGTATTCGCCACGACTCGGATGCAACTCATCGACGATAATTACGGCGCGCTGCTCGACGGGCCAGGGGTCGCCAACTTGGCCCTGGCACGCGCGAGCCGCAACATGGTCTATGTCGACCGTTCGATCTATCGACTGATCGGCAGCGCTTCGGCGGAGACCATTGCGGCCGCGCAGGAGGAGATCACCGACAATGACGGTTTCTTCGACAAACAGGTGAACAAGGCAATCAAGGCCCTGCCCGGCGAGGCGGACGAGATCAGGCAGGTTTCCGACGCTTATAAGGCGGCCCTGTCCTCGACCTGCGCCGAGACCTTGCAGAGGGGACGTTCACCGGCCGACGACGACAAGAAGCAGGCGGCGGCGCTCATGCAGTCGCAATGCGATCCGGCGTTCCACAAGTCAATCGAGGATATGAGCGCGCTGACCAACCACATACTCAAGAACAGCGACGACGCTTCGGACAAGACGGCGGCGGTCACGGTCTCCACCATCCGTTACACCTACCTATCTGTCGCTGTCGGACTCGTCATGGTCATGACGCTGGCGGCGTATCTGACGCGTTCGGGCATCTCCAAGCCGATCGGCGGACTTTCCGCGAATCTCAACGAGATCGCGCAGGGCAATCTGTCGGTGACCGTCGCAGGCACATCGCGCGGCGACGAGATTGGCACGATCGCCCGGGCGGTCGAATCGCTGATGGAAAATCTTCGGCGCGCCGAACGGCTCGGCCGTGAACAGGAACAGACTCGGATCGATCGCGAAAACCGCACGCGAGAAATCGAGCGCTTCACGAAGGAGTTTGATCAGACCGTCAAGACGGTTCTTGAAACCGTCGACGGTGCCATCGCCGATCTGGAGCGGACCTCGGACACGATGTCGGGCAATTCTCAGAAGACGAAGCTGCAGACGGAAGACGTGGCCGTCAGTACGGAACAGGCCTCGGCGAATGTTAACATGGTAGCTGCCTCCGCCGAGCAACTGACCGCCTCCATCCGCGAGATTGCCGAGAGGGTCGAGGAGTCCAGCCGGGCCTCGCAAGCCGCCTCCGACGAAGCTGCCGAGACCAACGAAACGATGAGGGGATTGGCCGCCAGCTCCGCGAAAATCGGCAATGTGGTCGGCCTGATCAACAACATCGCCAATCAGACCAACCTCTTGGCATTGAATGCCACGATCGAAGCGGCCCGAGCCGGTGAAGCCGGCAAAGGTTTCGCGGTGGTCGCCCATGAAGTCAAGTCTCTGGCCAAACAGACGGCAAGCGCGACCGACGAGATCACATCCCAGATCGCGGCGGTCCAAGATTCATCGCGACGCGCGGTCGCGGCCATCGATACAATCGTCAGACGGATCACCGAGATCTCCGAAATCTCAGCCAGCATTTCTTCTGCGGTGGAGCAGCAATCCGCTGCCACCAGCGAGATATCGAGGAACATCCAGTTGGCCGCGACGCGCACGCAAGCGGTTTCCGAGAGCATCGGGACGGTCACCGAAGCAGCCGCCGAAACCGGGAGCGCGGCGGACCGGGTACTTTCCTCCACACGATCGCTGGCGAGCGAGGCATCCGGATTGCGCAGGATCGTCGGCGGCTTCCTGGAGAATGTGCGAAAGGCCTGACGCCGCTGTTCGAGGTCCAGGTCGAGCCCAAAGATCGACCCCGCCGCGCTTTCGCCGGAGAGCCGCCGGAGCGGGTGTATTCGGTCTATTCGCCGCGATTCGACCGGGGCGAGCCGACACCGGCTCGCCCCCGCCCTACCTATCCCTTGAGCTCGCCCAGCACATCCTCGCCCGGACCGACGCGGCCGCCGAGGTATTTCCCGAAGAACTGCTCCATCGCCCGATAGAAAGCGAAGCGGTTCTCCTCGTTGTGGAAGCCATGGCCCTCATTGTCCTTGACCATATAGGGCACGTCGACGCCACGGGCACGCAGCGCCGCCACCATCTGGTCGGATTCCGCTTTGTTGACGCGCGGGTCGTGGGCGCCTTGCGCGATCAGCAGCGGCGTCTTGATCTTGTCGGCGCTGTAGAGCGGCGATGACGCCTTCATGCGGGCGATGCCGGCCTCATCGTCCGAATACCCCACCATCTCTTCCATCTGCTTGCGCTCGGCTTCCCAATAAGGCGGGATCGTCTTCATGAAGGTCAGCATATTGGCGACGCCGACGTAATCCACCGCCGCGGCGTAGAGGTCCGGGGTGAAGGCCACGCCGGCCAGGGTCGCGTAGCCGCCATAGGAGCCGCCGTAGATTCCCACCCGTTTCGGGTCCGCGATGCCCTGGTTGATCATTGCGCCGACACCGTCGGTGATGTCGTCCTGCATCGCGCGCCCCCACTGGCCGAAGCTCGCTTCCCAGAATTTCCTGCCATACCCGGTCGAGCCGCGGAAATTCAGCTGCAGCACGGCATAGCCGCGATTGGCCAGGAATTGCACTTCGGGGTTGAAGCGCCAGCCATCGCGCGCCCAGGGCCCGCCATGCGGGTTGACGATCATCGGCAGGTTCCGCGATTCGACACCGACCGGCACGGTCAGATAGCCGTGGATCGTCAGCCCGTCGCGCGCCGTGACGGTGATCGGCCGCATCGGCGCCAGCTCGTCCGGCTTCAGCCAGGGCGCCGTCGTGGCCAGATGGGTCAGCTGATCACCCTTGTTCTCATAGATATAATAGTCGCCGCGGCTGCGGTCGCTGGTGGTGCGGACCAGCCAGCGATCCTCCTTGCGGTCGGTGCCGGCGACATCGACCTCGACATCCGGCAACTTCGCTTCGAGCCCCTGCTGCAACGCCTCGCGCGCCTTGTCGAAGAAGACGTAATGCCGCTTGTCGGTCACGAACACCGCGCCGGTGATGGCTTTTCGCGCTTCGGACGCGAGCGCGCCGGAGACATCCACATCCGGATTCTCGTAGAGGGTCTTGACCTCCTTGCCGGTCGCCGGATCGATCTCGACCAGCGCCGCCTTGTCACGGCCGATATTCGAGGTCGCGATCAGATGCTTGTCGTCGAAGGTGAAGAATTGCGGGCTGACGCTTTCACGGAAATTCGTCTCGATCACAGTCTTGAACGGCTCGTTGGCCGTTGCCCGGTAGAGCAGCTTGGTGTTCACGCCGTCGCTCTGCGTCGCCAGCCGGATCACCCCGTGATGATCGGCGATGTAGGATTCGACATTGCCCGGATTCTCGACCAGCAGCTCTGCCTTGCCGGTCTCGACATCGACCCGGAACGCATCGAAGTTCTGTTTGTCGCGCTTGTTGTGTTGGATGATGATGTGCCGACGATCGTCATAGGGCACGTCGACGAGATCGGCCCGCACCCCGTCCCATGGCGTCAGCGCGATGACGCCTGTGCCGTCGCGCTTGACCGAGAACAGCTTGAAATTCTCGTCGCCCGCCGTGTCCTGCGCATAGACGATGCGGTCATCCGTGGTCCAGGTGAAGTCGCGGATGTCGCGCGCCGTGTCCGACGTGATCCGCTCGGCCTTGTCCTCGCCGATCTTCTTGACCCAGACATTGAGGCGGCTGTTCCAGGGCGCCAGATAGGCCAGGTACTCGCCATTGGGCGACAATTGGTGACCGGCCTGCTCCGGGTTTTTGAAGAACAGCTTGACGTCGATGAGCGGCGGTTCGGCGGCATAGGCCGGTGCAGTGAATGCCAGCATGGCCAGGGCGAGCACGGCGCGGATGGTCGGGCGCGGCAATTCCAATCCTCCCGGAAGACCGGCGCGGCGGCGTTGCAACGCGCCGGCCGAAATTGACGATTTGATGACGTTAACCCCTCCCTGCGGCGCGACAAGTGAATTCTCCGTCAAATTTGCCCGTCTAGCAGGCTTTCCCTGGCCTGCTGACATATCAAGAGTCTCAGCAGCTTGAATTTGCTCGTTTACGAGCCAATTCAACGTGGCTTTAGCCACGCAAGGCTGCTTAGTTCGACACAGTTTCCGACTGACGGCGAAAGCGGATGAGTGCGGCGCGTTCCGCCTCGTGACGCTGGGCGCTGGCGCGGACGCGCAGCAGATCCCGGCGCGCGACCAGCCCGAACAGCGCGCCGTCGCGGCGGCGCAGGATCGGCACCCGGCCGATATCGGCCGCCGCCATGCGGTCGGCCAAGACCCCGACCGGTTCATCCTCGTAGCCGATCACGATGTCCCGCTCCGGCAACTGCGCGTCGAGGGTCTGTCCCTCGGGCCAACCCGCCATCATCCAGCGCAGCACCTCGGCGCGCCCGACCATGCCGATGACGGTGCCGGCGGCATCGATGACCGGATAGCTGCGGTGGCGCGGCGGCACGGCGGGCGCGGTGAAGAACGCGACCGCGGCACCGACCGGCATGGACGCCGGCAGGCTGTCGACCGGCCGCGCCATGATTTCCGCCACGCGCATCGTCTCGAACGGGTCGACGGCGTATTCCCGCACGACATGCAGGCCGCGCCGCGCGACCTTTTCGGTCAGGATCGACCGGCGCAGCAGCAGCACCGTCGTCGCATGTGCGGCGATGCAGGCGGTGGTCACCGGCAGGAGCGCGCCGAGATTGTGCGTGAGTTCGAGCGCGAACACGATCGCGGTCAGCGGCGAGCGCATCGTGCCGCCCATCATCGCCGCCATGCCGGCCAGCGCCCACAGCGGCTCGTCGCCGATCGGCGCCACGCCGCCGAAGAGCGCGCCGAGGGCGGCGCCGATGATCAGCAGCGGCGCCAGGACGCCGCCGGAGGTGCCGGATCCAAGCGCCACCGCCCAGATGATCGCCTTCACCACCACGAGCCGCAGCGTACCGAGCGGCGGCGCATGGCCCTGCAGCAGTGTCGCGACATTGTCGTAGCCGACGCCGAGCGCCCGCGGCTCGATCAGACCGCCGATGCCGATCACGGCGCCGCCAAGCGCCGGCCACCACATCCAATGCAGCGGCAGGCGCTGGAACAGATCCTCGCTTGCATAGACCATCTGCGTCAGCAGGCCGGAGCCGAGGCCGGCCAGGAGGCCGAGCAGCGCCGCCAGCAGCAATCCCTGCGGCGGCAGGTCGGCGCTGGCCGCCATCGGAAACAGCGCGCCGCCGCCCAGGAGCAGCGGCCGCAACGCCGCCGCCACGATCGCCGCGATCGCGACCGGCACGAAGCTGCGCGGCTTCCACTCGAACAGCAGCAATTCGACCGCGAGCAGGATGGCCGCGACGGGTGTCCCGAAGGTGGCGGCCATGCCGGCGGACGCACCGGCGACCAGCAACGTCTTGCGTTCGGCATTCGACAGGTGGAACAGCTGGGCGAACAGCGAGCCGCAGGCGCCGCCGGTCATGATGATCGGGCCTTCCGCCCCGAACGGACCGCCGGTGCCGATCGAGATCGCCGAGGACAGCGGCTTCAGGATCGCCACTTTGGGCTGGATGCGGCTGCGCCCGATGAGGATCGCTTCCATCGCCTCCGGGATGCCGTGGCCGCGGATCTTCTCCGAGCCGAACCGCGCCATCAGCCCGATGATCAGGCAGCCGGCAACCGGAATCAGCGCCGCCCAGTGGCCGAAAGCGTCGCCCGGCGCTGCCGGCACGTCACTGATTCGGCCCCAATAGGCCAGGTTGGTCGCCAGATTGATCAACTTGAACAGCGCCCAGGCCGCGGCCGCGCCGATCGCGCCGACGATCGGCGCCATCGCCGCCAGCAGCAGCAGGCGCCGATCCGCGCTGAAGTCGCGCAACCGATCGCGCGCCGTGTCATCATTGGCCGTTCGGGCGCGCGCGCCGGGACCGGCCGGCTGAACATCGAGGACGGTGTTGGGCATCGGTCGGGGACCTTTGTCAGGATGGAGGCCGTGGGCAGGAGATGAGGCAGAGTTATATCGCAGTACGATATTATTGGAAGCTGCAGTGCAGCATGGCGCCGATCCGGTCGCGTCGGTGACCGACCGGCCGCGGCGCGCGCTGGTCAAGGCGGATTACGAGCGTCTGGCCGAATTCCGCTATCTCCTCCGCCGCTTCCTCGCCTTCAGCGAAGCCGCCGCCGCGGCCTCGGGGCTGACCGCGCAGCAGCATCAGGCGCTGCTGGCGATCCGCGGCTTCGCCGGGCGCGACGAGATGACGACCGGGGAATTGGCGGAGCGGCTCGATATCCGGCACCACAGCGCCGTCGGGCTGATCGACCGCCTGGCGGCGAAGTTGCTGGTGACCAGGCGGACCGATCCCGACGATCGCCGCAAGGTGCTGGTCGGGCTGACGGCGCAGGCCGAAACGCTGCTGGCCGGCCTGTCGGCGGCGCATCGGGACGAGTTGGAACGGCTGGCGCCGCTGCTCAAGCTGCTGCTCGGGCATTTCGCCGCGGAAGCCGGCGACAGCGCGGGGAAGTGATGCATATCTTGCCATCAAAACTCGCAACCGAGCGGGCGCGGATGATATTCAGGAGCCGCTCGACCCTGACGGAGCGATGCCGACCGTGCTGCGCAAGGACAAGATCGCGAAACATTTCACCGACGCCGTTCAGCGCTACCGGGCCGGACGGCTGGCCGAGGCCGAAACGCTGTGCCGGCAATTGCTGGCGCTGGCGCCGGATCACGGCCAGGGGCTGCATCTGCTCGGCACCGTCGCCCTCGAAATGCAGCGTCCGGCCGACGCCATCGGCCCGCTGAAGCGCGCGGTCGCGGCAAGACCGGACCAGCCGGTGGTGCACAATCTGCTGGGTGCCGCCTATCTCCAGCTCGAACGCCACGAAGACGCCGGGAAATGCTTCCAAAAGGCGCTGGCGCTCAAGCCGGATTTCGCGGAGGCGCGGTGCGCGCTGGGCGTCGCGTTGGCCGGACTGGGCCGGCAAGACGAGGCGATCTCGACGTTCCGCGCGGCGTTGGCCGCCAATCCCAACCTGCCGCACGCGCATTTCAACCTGGCCGGCATTTATGCCCAGCGCGGGGCGGCCGAGGATGCGGTCCGGCATTACCGCCAGGCGCTACGCCTCGAACCGGGCAACGCCGTGTCGCATCACCAGCTCGGGGTCATTCTGATGCGCGAGGAGCGCTCGGAAGAAGCCTTGCCGCATTTTCTCGAGGCCGTAAGGCTGCAGCCCGAATTCATCGAGGCGCGGCACAATGTCGGCGTGGCGCTGGCCCAGGCCAATCGCTGGGACGAGGCGGTGACGGCGTTCGAGGAGACGCTACGACTGCAGCCGCATGCGGTCGAAGCTCATTACAACGTCGCCACGACCATGCTGCTGCTGGGGCGGATGGCGGAAGGCTGGAAGGAATTCGAATGGCGCTGGCAGCTCGAAGGCATGCTGCCCTATCGCCGCAAATTCCGCGAACCGCAATGGCAGGGCGAGGATCTGACCGGCCGCACGCTCATCGTCCATGACGAGCAGGGCTTCGGCGACACGCTGCATTTCTGCCGCTATATCCCGCTGCTGGCCGCGCGCGGCGCCAAGATCGTCTTCGAATGCCACCCGGAACTGCTGAAGACGATGCGGTTGAGCTTCGCCCACGAGCAGTTGGAGATCATCCCGCGGGTGCCGAGCTTCCCCGGCACGGAGGGCCTGCCCGAGGCCGATTATCAGGTCCCGCTGCTCAGCCTGCCCTACCTCTTCGGCACGCGCCTCGACACGGTTCCGGCCGCGACGCCCTACCTCCGCGCCGATCCGGCGGAAAGCCGCAGATGGCAGGACCGCCTGGCCCATCTCCCGCGCCCGCGCATCGGTTTGATCTGGGCCGGGCGGCCGACTCATGCGCAGGATCCTGACCGCTCGATCCGCCTGGCTCAGTTGGCGCCGCTCGCCGGCATTCCGGGCGTCAGCTTCGTCTCGCTGCAGAAGGGCGACGCTGCGGCGCAGATCGCCACAGCGCCCGCCGGCCTGGCGGTGCACGATTTCACGGCGGAACTCGCGGATTTTGCCGATACCGCCGCGTTTCTGGGCGCAATCGATCTGGTGATCACGGTCGACACGGCCATGGCGCATCTGTCCGGGGCACTCGGCAAGAATGTCTGGATGATGAATCGCTATATGCCGGATTGGCGCTGGATGCTCCGGCGCGAGGACAGCCCCTGGTACCCGACGATGCGGATGTTCCGGCAGAGCAAGGCGCGCGAGTGGGACAGCGTCATCGCGCGGCTCGCCGACGCGCTCAGGATCTATGTCGCCGACTATCCCGGTTGCGTCGAGCAGTGAGGGCGCAGCGCGCAGCCTATCCCGCGGCCGATTGGTCCTCGGCGTCCCAGGCCATGATCATCCGTCTCAGCGCGTCGTATTTCGCCTCCGCCGGCTGGCCCCGCAACGGGTCCGCGCCGCGCGGCGCCGCGGCGGCGAGTTCGGTCCAATCCTCGGCGCTGAGCGCCCGCGCCGCGGCGGGGAAGAAATTCGCCTGCTCCATGGCCATGTGACGCTGCTGCTCGTCGATGAAGGCGCGCGCCCAGCGGGTAACGTCATCGCGCGGCAGCTCGGCCTCGAGCAGGACCGCGAGGATCGAAGCGGCGAAGATCTTCAGGCTCTCGGCCAGCCGCGCATGGTCGCGCTGCAGGTCGCCGACGATCCACGCCGAGACCGGATCGCGCTCGCCCAAACGCGTCAGGATCAGATCCTCCTTGGGATGATGGCACTGATCGGGGAAGCCAGCGAAATATTCGAGCGCGGCCCGGATGACATCGTAATCAGGTTGCTCGTCCTTCGCCAATTTACCGATCTGGCGGTCGAGGCAGCAGAGCACGTCGTGCATGCTCCGATGTTCTTGCCGCAATTCTTCGAGAAGTTCCGGCATGACACTCCCCCCGACCATTTCACGTGCCGCGAGTTTCTCAGCCGGCGACCGAAGAAGCCTTGACCCAGATCAAATCGCTCTGAATGGCGAGCCGCCGTGACTCGGCGGCGACAATCCGGCTAGACTTGCCGGCACTCCGATCTAGCGCGAGGCCCTCGTGACCGACCCCGTCAACTTCGCCCCCGAAGAGGTTCATGCCCACGCGCACAAGACCGGGCATCGATGGCTCGACCTGGGCCTTGCTTTGACCGCAATGTTCATCTCTTCCGTATCGCTCTATGTTGCGATCGAGCATGGCAGGACCGAGCGCGACCTCGTCGCGGCCAGTACCTGGCCGTCGCTCCGGGCGATCTTCGGCAATAGCTATGGTAAGCTGAATTCGGTCGCGATCGGCGTGTCGAATGCAGGCGTGGGACCCGCAAAAATCGAGTTCTTCGAAGTCTTCTGGCAAGGCCAGCCGGTGGCGTCGACCCTCGACCTCCTGCAGAAATGTTGCGGACTCGGCGAGACCGCCGACGCGATCAAGCGCCAACTCCCGCGCGGCGTCGAGTTCTCCCTTGTCGATCACCAGGTCCTCCGTCCCGGCGAAGATCTACCGGCGCTGCAGATCGTGCCGAGCAAGGACGCGCCGGAAATAACCGACCGACTTTCCCAGGGAATTCAGTCTTCGTCCGTAACCTTTCGCGCCTGCTACTGCTCGGTACTCGATCAATGCTGGGTCAGCGATCTGATGGACATTCACGCGACGCCGGTGCAGCAGTGCCCGGAACCGCGCCAGCGCTTCGATCCACTGGTCAGGATCAGCCGAGCGCCAAGCAGTGCGCCGCCCAGCGACGGCCCGGCACGATCCAATTGAGCGTTCCGCCGATATTGCCGCCCGGCGGCGCGCGAGCCCAGCTTGGGGCGGCGCGCGGCGATATGATATTGAGGTCCGGCGCCAACAGGTGAGGCATCGCAACCGTGCTGGTTCGGGACAAGGTCGCCAAGTTCTTTGCGGAAGCGCTGCAGCTCTACCGGGCGCGGCGGCTGACCGAGGCCGCCATCTCGTGCCGGCGCGTCCTCGGCTTGGCGCCCGACCATGTCAACGCGCTGCACGTCCTCGGGCGGATCGCCGTCGAGACCGAGCAGCCGGCCGAGGCGGTGGCGCCGCTCGCGCGCGCCGCGAAGCTGCAGGCCGACAATCCGGCGCTCCACGCGCTCCTCGGTACGGCGCTGCTGCAGCTCGACAGGTTCGAGGAAGCGGCGGCGGCCCTCGAAACCGCGGTCGCACTCAACCCCGGCATTGCCGAGGCGCAATGCGCGCTGGGCGTGGCGCTGGCGCGGCTGGAGCGCGAGGAGCCGGCGATCGCCGCCTGCACCGCCGCCCTCAAGCTCAATCCCGACCTGGTCCAGGCACATTTCAATCTGGCCAATCTCTATGTTCAGCGGCGCGACACGGCGGGCGCGATCCGGCATTACCGCGAAGCGCTGCGGCTCGAACCGGGCAATGCCTTCTGCCACCACCGGCTGGGGATCGGCCTCTCGCTCGAAGGCCATGCGGAAGAGGCGCTGAAGCATTTCCGTACCGCAGTCCGGCTGCAGCCGAATTTCGTCGAGGCGCAGAACACGCTGGAAAGCGTGCTCGTCCTGGCCGGCCGTTGGGAGGAGACGGTCGAGCAATACGAGCTTTGGGTGCGGGCCGAGCCGAATTCGCCGGAAGCGCATTTCGACCTCGGCGCCAATCTCCTGATGCTCGGGCGGTATGAGGAAGGCTGGCCGCATTTCGAATGGCGCTGGCAGCGCGCCGGGAACGTGCCGCTGCAGCGGCATTTCCGGCAGCCGAAATGGCAGGGCGAGGATCTCGGCCAGCGCAGCCTGCTGATCCATGACGAGCAGGGTTTCGGCGACGCGCTGCAATTCTGCCGCTACATCCCGCTCATGAGCCAACGCTGCGAAACCGTGATCTTCGAGACCCGCGCCGAATTGCTGCGGCTGTTCCGGGCCAACCTCGAAACCGAGCGCGTATCGGTCATCCCGCGCGTGTCCGGCTACCCGAGCGTGGACGGGTTGCCCGACACCGACTTCCAGATCTCGCTGCTCAGCCTGCCCGGCATTTTGGGGACGCGAGTGGAGACGATCCCCGCCGCCGTGCCGTATCTGAAGCCCGATCCGGCGGATGCGCGCGCCTGGGCCGACCGCCTCGCCGGTCTGCCGCGCCCGCGGATCGCGCTGGTCTGGGCCGGGCAGCCGCTTTATTCGAAGGACAAGCAGCGGTCGATCACCCTGGCGCAATTGGCGCCGCTCGCGCAGATTCCCGGGCTCTCCTTCGTGTCGCTGCAAATGGGCCAGGCCAGGGCAGAGGCGGCAACGCCGCCGCCCGGCATGGTGCTTGACGATTTCACCGGGCTGCTGCGGGATTTCGCCGATTCGGCCGCGCTCCTGTCGGCCGTCGATCTGCTGATCACGGTGGACACCTCGGCCGCGCATCTGGCCGGCGCGCTCGGCCGACCGGTCTGGCTGCTCAACCGCTTCCTGCCGGATTGGCGCTGGCTGCTGAAGCGGGACGACAGCCCGTGGTACCCGACCTTGCGCCAGTTCCGTCAGCCCGCGCCCGAAGAATGGGACGGCGTGATCGCGCGGGTCGCCGAGGCGCTCAGCGCCTTCGCCGCCGCCTATCGTGGCTGAGCGATGACCGGCGCCGCCCCGACCCCGGATCGGATCGCGCTGCTCTATGCCGAGGCGGTCCAGCATTATCGCGCCGGCCGCCGTGCCGTGGCCGAGACGCGATGCGGCGAGGCGTTGAAACTGGCGCCGGATCATGTCTCCGCGCTGCATCTCCTGGGCTCGGTCATGGCCGAGACCGGCCGCATGAACGAGGCGATCGCCCCGCTGTCGCGCGCCGCCGCGCTGCGGCCGGACCACCCGGTGCTGCACAATCTCCTCGGCACGGCCTATCTTCAGCTCGGTCGCCATGCGGAGGCGATCCCCCGCCTGGAGACGGCGATCCGCCTGAAGCCGGATTTCGCGCAGGCCCATTGTTCCCTGGGCGTGGCGCTCGGCGCGCGCGGCCAGCGCGACGCGGCGGTCGCTGCCTTCGAGGCGGCGCTGCGGTTCGACCCGGGCCTGGCGCAGGCGCATTTCAACCTTGCCGGCCTCTATGCCGCCTATGGCGTGCCGGCGCGCGCGATCGAGCATTACCGGGCGGCCTTGAGCCTCGGGCCGGACGATGTCGTCGCCCATCACGAGTTGGGCATCCTGCTGTCGCGCGAGCAACGCTTCGATGAAGCGCTCCACCATCTGCGCGCGGCACTCAACCTCCAGCCCGGCATGGCGAAGATCCGGCACAATATCGGCGGGGTGCTGTCGGCTGCCGGGCGCTGGCAGGAGGCCCTCGCCTCTTATGAGGAAACCGCGCGCCTCGTCCCCGGCTCCGCTGAAGCAGAGCATAATCTGGCCGTCGCCCTGCTCTTGAACGGCCGCCTGCCCGAAGGCTGGCGTGCCTATGAATCGCGCTGGCGCCTCGACGCGGTGCGACCCTACCAGCGGCCGTTTCCCCAGCCGGCATGGGCCGGAGAGGATCTGACCGGGCGCAGCCTGCTCGTTCACGACGAGCAGGGCTTCGGCGACACGCTGCAATTCTGCCGCTTCGTGCCGGCGCTGGCGGCAAGCGCGACCCGGCTCGTCTTCGAAGTCCGCCCCGAACTCGTGACCCTGCTGCGCCAGAGCCTGCCGCCGGACCGGCTCGAGATCCTGCCCCGTGATCCGAAGTTTCCCGGCGTCGACGGCTTGCCCGCCACCGATTTCCACATCCCGCTGTTGAGCGTGCCGCGCGTCCTCGGCACGCGGGTCGAGACAATCCCGGCCGGTGAGCCGTATCTGAAAGCGGACGCTGCGGCGAGCGCGGCCTGGGCGGTGCGCCTCGCGGCGCTGCCGCGGCCGCGCGTCGCCCTGGTCTGGGCCGGACAGAAGGCGCTGGCGTTCAATGCCGAGCGGTCGATCGCGCTCGCCCAGCTGGCGCCGCTCGGGCGGATCTCGGGCGTCACCTTCCTCTCGCTTCAGATGGGCGCCGAGTCGGCGCAGGCCGCCGACCCGCCGCCGGGCCTGGTCCTGCACGACTTTACGGCCGCGCTGAACGACTTTGCCGACAGCGCCGCGTTCTTGAGCGCGATCGATCTGGTGATCACGGTCGACACCTCGGCGGCGCATCTGGCCGGCGGGCTCGGCAAGCCGGTATGGCTGCTCAACCGGTATTGGTCGGATTGGCGCTGGCTGCTCGACCGCGAGGACAGCCCTTGGTACCCAACATTGCGCCAGTTCCGCCAGCCGCGGCGCAACGATTGGGCGAGTGTGGTGACCCGCGTGGCCGCGGCGCTCGAACACTATGGGGCGGCGTACCTGCCTTCGGCCTGACCTGACGCTGCGGAGAACGGCCTCATCGTGCTGGCTCAAGAGAGACTCGCCAAGTTCTTCGCCGATGCCGTCGGCTGCTTCCGACAGGGTCGGCGGGCCGAGGCCGAGAGCCTGTGCCGCCGGGTGCTGGCGCTGGCGCCCGACCATGCGCAGGCGCTGGTGCTGCTCGGGCGCCTGGCGCTCGATGCCGGGCGGCCGGACGACGCCTTGGCCCCGCTCTCCCGCGCCGCCGCGCTGCTGCCCGGCAACGCCGTGCCGCTGCAATTGCTGGGTGCCGCCTATCTGGCGCTCCGCCGCGACCGCGAGGCGCAGGGTTGCCTCGAACGGGCCGTGGCGCTCGACCCCAGCTTGGTGCAGGCCCATGTCGGGCTGGCCGGCCTCTTCTCGTCGCAAGGCCGGATGGATGCGGCGATCGAAGCCTACCGCACGGCGCTGCGCCTCAACCCGGACGATGTCTTCGTCGAGCACGAGCTGGGCGTGATCCTGGCCCGGCTCCAGCGCGCGGAAGAGGCGATCCCGCATTTCCGCGCCTGCCTGCAGCGGCGCCCAGACCTGCTGCGGGCGCGGCACAATCTGGGCTCGGCGCTGAGCGCGGCCGGGCGCTGGGACGAGGCGCTGGCCGAGATCGCCGACACGGCGCGGCGCGCGCCCGGTGACGGAGAAGCGCGCCACAACCTCGCGGTCACGCTGCTGCGGCTGGGGCGGCTGGCGGAGGGCTGGCCGCATTTCGAGGCGCGCTGGCAGCTCAACGCCGTCCGCCCGTTCCAGCGGCCGTTTGCGCAGCCGCAATGGCGGGGCGAGGAGCTGAGCGGTCGCATACTCCTTCTCCACGAGGAGCAGGGCTTCGGCGACACGCTGCAATTCTGCCGCTACATCCCACTGCTCAGGCAGGGCGGCGCCACCCTGCTGGTCGAGGCGCGGCGCGAGCTGGCGTCGCTGCTGGGGGCCAGCTTTGCCGCCGAGGGGGTGACGATCCTGCCGCGCGCACCGGACTATCCCGGCTCGGCCGGCCTTCCGGTGACCGATTATCACCTGCCGGTCATGAGCCTGCCCGGTATTTTCGGGACGCGGCTCGAGACGATTCCGGCCGACATCCCGTATCTGCGCGCAAGCCCGGCCAAGACCGATGCGTGGGCGCACCGCCTGGCCGCCCTGCCCCGGCCGCGGATCGGCTTGGTCTGGGCCGGGAACAAGGCCCACAGCAAGGATTCCGAGCGGTCGATAGCGCTGGCCTTGCTGGAGCCGCTCGGGCGCATCCCCGGGGCGATCTTTCTCTCCCTGCAGCAGGGCGACGCCGCGGCGGAGATACCGCCGCCCGGCCTTGTGCTCCACGAGAAGATCGGCGCGCTCGGCGATTTCGACGAGACAGCGGCGGTGCTTGGTGCCGTCGATCTGGTGATCACCGTCGACACGGCGATGGCGCATCTCGCGGGCGGGCTCGGGAAGAATATCTGGCTGCTCGACCGCCATTTGCCGGATTGGCGCTGGCTGCTCGACCGGACGGACAGCCCCTGGTACCCGACGATGCGGATTTTCCGCCAGGCGCGGCCGGGCGATTGGGGCAGCGTCGTGGCGCCGGTCGCGGCGGCGCTCGATGCCTATTGCGCCGGCCGCTTGAAATAGCGGGCGCCCAGTACTGGGCGCCCGACCAAGGTTCTGGTTCCTCTCCCGTCGCTTTTTGTCGTTCCGCGATTAGAGGGCCCGCAGGAAGTCGACGATGGCCTGCTGGTTCGCGGCCGACAGCTTGTTGAAGTTAGAGATGACGGTATTGGCTTCCGACCCCGAGCTCGAATGGTCCTCGATCGCCGTGATGATGTTGCTGGTTCGACCGTCATGCAGGAAGAAGGTCCGCCGGCCGACGCCCCAGAGCGGCGCCGTACGGAACTGCAAGCCGTTGGCCTGACCCTGGGACACCCGATCCTCGAGCCCGGTGCCCATGTCGTGCAGACCGAAATCGGTGAACGGGAAGTAGGTCACGCCGCTCTGGCCGGTATAGATCGATGAACCGGTTTGCTGGATCGGCAGGTGGCACACGTCGCAGCCGACCGATTCGAACTCGCTCAGCCCCGTGCTGACCGTGCCCGCGGTGAACACCGGGGCTTCCGGCGGCGGCGCGGAGAGGCGCATGAAGAATGCGAACTGCGTGATGTCCGACGCCAGATCGGCAAAGGCGAAGCCGCTGGGCGTGGTCGGCGTCGTGGTCAGCAGGTTTTCCGAGTCTTCCGGCAGCGGATTGAACTGGCAATCGGCCGGAGTGGACACGCGTTCTTGCGGGAACAGGTCGTTGGTGACGCCCTGCTCGACGTTGTAGGCCTCGCCGGCGAACAGCAGGAGCGACGCGTTCTGTGCCTTCCAGCCGAAGCGCGAGATCGTACCGGTATTGCCGTTGTGGTTGAACACGCCGACGCTGATGCCGTCCTTGCTCGCCGTGCTGGCCAGCACTTCCGCGTTGCTCTCCAACGTCGCGTCCGAGGTTTCTTCCACTAGGCCGTCGCCGAAGGTGTTGATCGGAATACGGAAGATGACGTTGTTGGCAGCCACCTGCTGCGGCCAGTTGACCTGCGTCGCAGTGCAGCCGGGGGCGTCGGAACGGCCGGTGATGACGAAGAGGCCGTGGACGCCGCCATCCGTAACGCCGTTGCTGGTGACGAGGCGCGCTTCCCGGATCGAACTGGTCGAGCTGATGAAGGGCGGGATGGTGTTCGTCGCACCGTCGAGCGTCGCGATCTTGATTTGCGGGTTGATCGAACCGCTGGAGCCGCCCTCGATCGGGAAGGCATGGCAGACGAGGCACGAATTGGCGTTGAAGGACGGCCCGAGGCCGCCGCCGCTGACATCGCCCGGCGGCGCGTCATTGATATGGCCCGCTACGCCTGCCGGCACGACGGAGACCGTCTCCGTGAAGAAATTGGCACCGGCGTTGAACATTTCAATTTCGCCGGGGCCGGTCGAACTGATCGAGAACAGGCCCGGATTGGCGGCCAGCGCCGCCTTTTCGGCCGTGGTCAGATCACCCATGTTGAAGGCATTCAGCCCGGACAGCGGCAGCAGCGCTGGGGCGCCGGCGCGGACGCCGGGATCCGTCACGCCAGACGCCTGGGCCTGGGCCGTGCTCGGAATGAGGCACGGCGCCAGCGCCGCCGTCACGGCAAGAGTACTCGTCGCCGCACTCATCATCACGTGCAACGCTTTCATTATTAGCCTCCTGTTTTTCATTGTTTTGCATTTCGAGCGCCGGCATTGGGACGCGCGAGGAAGTACGCGACCTCTACAGAAGTCGACGCAATGATTGTTGAGCATAGCATGCACGAACACTACGTAACCGGCCGATTTCTCGGCGAGTGCCCGGCCATATCCTGCAATCCACCAGCCGATTATTGCAATCAGACCGCAGAAAAGCGCCGTTCAATCGAGAGATGATTTATCGATCGGTTAGGTATAATTTACGTCCTATCGGTTTGATCGTCAAGTCGCAGGCCCCGGCAAAAGCCGTCCCCGCGTCACATCTGTGTGAGGCGTCGGCAGCCATGGAATAGAATATCTTGCATATGATTTCTCCGGTAGCGGGCTGCGCCGCGGATCTCTCCGCCCCCGCCGGCCGATCGGAGGACCGTCGGCGCGAGGGCCCTTTCCAGTGCGGACAAAGGCTGCTAGGTCTCGTCGCTGACGGCCATCGGGCTCGTCGGATCGTTTTTCGGGCTCGCCGCCGACCGCTGGAGATGTCAGCCTCATCACGACCGCCGCTGGATCCGCCGGGACGAGCCGGGACGATACGCCCGACTGACGGGCGCGCTCGGAGCCGGGCATTTCAGCCATTCTGGATCGACTCATACGTTGATCGGCGGCTTGGCGCGCCCTCTTGCTCGATCGGGATGACGATGCCGGCAGCCGCGCCCGGGAGCCGAGGATGAGCATCGAGCAGGCGGCTTCCCTGCATCGGCAAGGCCGCTTGCAGGAGGCGGCGGCGCTCTACCAGGCGGTGCTCAGGGCCGAGCGCGACCATTTCGACGCGCTGCACGGGCTGGGCATCCTGCGATGCCAGCAGGGAAGATATCAGGAGGCGCGCAGCCTGTTGCGCCGTGCGCTGCGCCGGGTGCCGCAATCGGCCACGGCGGAGTATAATCTGGCGGTCGCGTGCGAGCAGCTCCGGGATTTCGACGAGGCCGCGCAACATTACGGCAAAGCATTGGCTTTGCAGCCCGATTTCTTCCAGGCCAACGTCAACCTGGGCAATATACTGAAGGCGCAGGACCGGCCCCAAGAGGCGCTCGCGCAGTATCGCCAAGCCCTGGCGATCAAGCCCGATTTCGCCATCGCCCATAATAATCTCGGCAATGCGCTGCAGGCGCTCGGCCGCCGGGAAGAGGCGGAGCCGCATTATCGGCGCGCCATCGCCCTCGAACCCGGCTATGCCGAGGCGCACAATAATCTTGGCAATGTGCTGCGCCTGATGGGGCGCGGCGAGGAGGCGCCGGCCTGTTATCAGCGGGCGCTCGCCTTGAGGCCCGATTATGTCGACGCGCACTACAATTTCGCCAACGGCCTGAAGGAACTTGGCCGCTTTGACGAGGCCGCTGCCGCGTTCCGCCGGACCATCCTGCTGGATCCCAAGCGCGCCGGCGCCTATCTCGACCTCGTCGAATTCGAGACGCTCGGGCCCGAGGATCCCGAGCTTGCAGCGATGGAGGCGCTCGCGGCCGACAAGCGGGCGCTCGGCGGCAATGAGCGCCTGGCGCTGCATTTCGCGCTGGGACGGGCCTATGGCGATCTCGGGCGTCCCGACGACGCATTCCGCCACCTGCTGATCGGCAACGCGCTGAAGCGGCGCGAGATCCGCTATGACGAGGCGGCGACGCGCGCTCATTTTGCCCGGATCAAACAGGTTTTCACCGCCGAACTGCTGCAGCGAATGGCCGGAAGCGGCGATCCTTCGCCGGCGCCCCTGTTCATTCTCGGCATGCCGCGTTCGGGGACGACACTGGTCGAACAGATCCTCGCCAGCCACCCCAAGGTGTTCGGGGCCGGCGAACTCGATGATCTCGGCCGGCTCGCGAGCACACTGCCCTATCCTCAGGGGCTCCCGGGGGCCGGCGCCGAGCAGCTGCGGCAGTTGGGTGCCCGCTATGTCGAGCGCGTCGCAGCCCGGGCCGGCGGCGCGCCGTGGATCACCGACAAGATGCCGTCGAATTTCTCCTATGTCGGTCTGATCCGGCTCATGCTGCCCAACGCCCGCATCATTCACACGCGGCGCCATCCCGTCGATACGTGCTTGTCTTGTTTCTCGCAGCTCTTTGTCGGCACGGGTCAGGCCTTCAGCTATGAGTTGGGCGAACTCGGGCGCTATTGGTGCGAGTATGATTCTCTCATGGCGCATTGGCGACAGGTGCTGCCGGACGGTGCCATGATCGAGATCGACTATGCCGATCTCGTCACCGACCTTGAGACCCAGGCGCGCCGCCTGCTCGCCTTTTGCGGCATCGAGTGGGACGATGCGTGTCTCGCCTTCCATCGGACGAAGCGCCCGGTACTGACCGCGAGCGTCGCCCAGGTGCGCCGCCCGGTCTATCGCAGTTCGGTCGGCAAATGGCGTGCTTATGAGCGACATCTGGACCCGCTCCTCGCGGCGCTGCCGCCTGATCCTGTCGGCGAATAATCCCTCCGCGCTGCCGCGGCTTCGGGTGGCCCGTTCCGGCCGAGCTCGCGGGGTTGGGTCGCGCTCGGCCGGAAAGCGGGGCGCCGCTGCCGAGGCGCCGCTCAAGTACAGTTCGATCGACGAGGCCAACCGGCACGCCGAGGCGGTGTCAGAGCGACCGCAGGAAGTCGACAATGTCCTGCTGGTTGGCCGGGGACAGCTTGTTGAATTCCCCGATGACGAAATTCGCCTCGGAGCCGTTGCTCGCGTGATCTTCGATCGCCGTGATGATGTTGCTGGTGCGGCCGTCATGCAGGAAGAACGTCCGCTGGCCTGCGCCCCAAAGCGGTGCGGTCCGGAACTGCAGACCATTCGCCTGACCCTGGCTGACCTGATCTTCGAGACCCGTGCCCATGTCATGCAGAGCAAAGTCGCTGAACGGGAAATAGGTCACGTTGCTCTGGGCAGTGTAGATCGACGAACCGGTTTCCTGCTGCGGAATATGGCAGAGACCGCAGCCGATCGAAATGAACTCGCTTTCGCCTTGGCTGGTCGCGGCCGTCTGAGGCGCCGGCAGCGGCTCCGACACGAGGCGTGCGAAGAACGCGAACTGGGTGATGTCCGACGCCAGATCGGCAAAGGCGAAGCCGCTGGGCGTGGTCGGCGTCGTGGTGATCAGGTTTTCCGAATCTTCGGGCAGCGGATTGAACTGGCAATCGGCCGGGGTAGACAGGCGCTCGTTCGGGAACAGGTCGTTGGTGACGCCCTGCTCGACGTTGTAGGCTTCTCCGGCGAACAGCAGCAGCGATACGTTCTGCGCCTTCCAGCCGAAATGGCTGATCGTTCCGGTATTGCCATTGTGATTGAAAACGCCCGAGGAAATACCGATAAGGCCGGCAACGCCGGCGTTCTGCGCAGCATTGTTGATGAAAGTCTCGTCCGAAGTGCCCTCCACCAGACCGTCGCCGAACACGTTGATCGGAATGCGGAAGATCACGTTGTCGGCGGCAACTTCCTGCGGCCAGTTCACCTGCGTTGCGGTGCAGCCGACCGCGTCCGAACGGCCGGTTATGACGAAGAGCCCGTGCACGGAGCCGTCCGGAACACCGTTATTGTTGATGAAGCGGGCCTCGCGGATCGGTCCGGTCGAGCTGATGAAGGGCGGCACGGTATTCTTGGCGCCGTCGAGCGTGGCAACCTTGATCTGCGGGTTGAGCGTGCCGCTGGCGCCGCCTTCGATCGGGAAGGCGTGGCAGATGAGGCAGGAATTATCGTTGAAGGACGGACCGAGGCCGCCGCCGCTGACATCCCCCGGCGGCGCATCGTCGATATGGCCGGCTACGCCGTTCGGCAACACGGAGACCGTCTCCGTAAAGAAATTGGCACCGGCGTTGAACATCTCGATTTCGCCGGGCCCGGTCGAGCTGATCGAGAACAGGCCCGGATTGGCTTTGAGCGCAGCCGCTTCCGCCGCGGTGAGATCGCCGGCGTTGAAGGCGTTCAAGCCCTTCAGCGGCAACAGTGCCGGTGTACCCCCACGGACGCCGGGATCGCTGACCCCCGCAGCCTGGGCAAAGGCAGAATTCGGAGTGACGAACAGGGCCAGACCCGCCGACAAGGCAAGAGTGCTGGTCGCCGCACTCATGACGAGGCGCAACGCAATCATCAGATTCCTCCCATATCATTCTTGTCGTGCTTTGGCATTCGCGCAGGTCGATGCGCGCGCGCGTCGTGTAAAATCGGCCGCGAATGCCTTAGTTAGTGCGCGCGAATACTATTCGCCTGAGCCCTGCTTCTATAGCAGCCCGGCGCGATCTCGCGATCTATTGACTGGAAAGATCAAAAGAAATCGAGTAAAACGGCTCTCAATCGTCGAGAGCACTACGCGACGATTACATATATTTTAGGTCTCGCGAGGTTTGCGGTCAAGTGCGCCAAGTGTGTAGGAGGCGGTTTAGTTTCACATCTTTGTGATGTAGCGGACGCGTTCGGAATAAAAAAGAATCAAGGAGGTAGAATTGACGGAACTGGTTACCTCGGTGGCGCGTTCTCTGCTGCCGGTTGTGTTTGCTCTCGCCCTGTCCGGCACGGCATCGGCCCTCGACAATCCGCCGGCGGCGCCGGCCGAGGCGAAGAGCGCCGCCGCGCCGGCCTCGGCGTTCCCCGATCCCCAAGAGGTTTCGGTCAACGACGATACCTTCACCGATGCCTATTTCGGCATGTCGCTGAAACTGCCGTCCTGGAAGGAAGGGCTGCAAGGCCCGCCGCCATCGCTGGTCGGGAATTACGTTCTCGACACATTCGACGAACCGGGGCCCGGCAAGACATCCTTGCTGATCGGGGCGCAGGACACGTTCTTCGGCGCCAAGCCATTCAAGAACGCCGCCGATATGACGGAGGATTTTCGCACCAACAATCTGCCGAAAATCCCCCATGTCGAGATCGAAAAGGCGCCGGCCACGATGACGCTGGCCGGCCATGAGTTTCAACGCATCGACTATAATGCCGGCGGCCTCTATCGGACCTGGCTCGCGGCCGACCTGCGTTGTCATGTCCTGCTGCTGAACTTTACCGGCACGGAACGTGCGGATGTCGAGAAGTCCGTCAAGCTGCTCGATGATCTGAAACTGGCTCCCGACACCGGTCCGCTCTGCGTCAAGGGTTATGTCACGAGGTCGACGGTCACCCATGTCGTCGTGGTGCCGCAGCTGCAGAAAGGGCTGAAGGTACCGGTGCGCGTCATCATCGGTCCCGACGGCAATGTGCGCCACGTCCATGTCATCCGCGCACCCGACGACATATTGGGCCTCGCCATTGCGGCGGCGATCCAGAAATGGCAGTTCAAACCGTATCTTGTCGACGGCAAGCCGACGGAGATCGAGACCGGCGTCAATCTCCAAACGGAAGGTATTCCGGATTGAGACACGTCGTCGTAAAGGAGTAATAGACGAAAGAAAGGGGCGCTCGAGATCGAGCGCCCCAAATCAAGATACTTATCCGTCTTTCGTTCGAAACCCACTGCCGCCGGGCGGCCTGTCCGGACCGAAATCCGAACGGGCAGCCGGGACGGCGATGCGCCTTAGAGCGTACGCAGGAACGCGATGATGTCCTGCTGGTTCGTCGCCGACAGCTTGTTGAAGTTGTTGATGACGGTATTGGCTTCCGAGCCTGAGCTCTTATGATCTTCGATCGCCGTGACGAGGTTGTTGGTCCGGCCGTCATGCAGGAAGAAGGTCCGCTGACCGACGCCCCAGAGCGGCGCCGAGCGGAACTGCAGCCCGTTGGCCTGACCCTGGCTGACCTGATCTTCGAGACCCGTGCCCATGTCATGCAGGGCAAAGTCGCTGAACGGGAAATACGTCACATTGCTCTGAGAGGTATAGATCGACGAAGCAGTGACATGCGAAACGATGTGGCAATCAGAGCAGCCGACCGAGATGAACTCGCTTTCGCCCTGGCTGGTCGCGGCGGTCTGCGCTGCCGGCGCCGGCACTGCCGAGAGACGCATGAAGAACGCGAACTGCGTGATGTCCGATGCCAGATCGGCGAAGGCGAAGCCGCTGGGCGTCGTCGGCGTCGTCGTCAGCAGGTTTTCCGAATCTTCGGGCAGCGGGTTGAACAGGCAATTGGCCTGCTCGAAATGGCGCTCGTTCGGGAACAGGTCGTTGGTGACGCCCTGTTCGACGTTGTAGGCCTCACCCGCGAACAGCAGGAGCGACACGTTCTGCGCCTTCCAGCCGAAATGCGCGATCGTCCCGGTGTTGCCGTTGTGGTTGAACGAGCCGGTGGTGATGCCGTTGGTGCTCGCCGAGCTCGCGACAGCGGCGGAATCGGTCTCGAAAGCCTCGTCCGACGTCATTTCCACCAGACCATCACCGAAGGTGTTGATCGGAATACGGAAGATGACGTTGTTGGCGGCAACCTGCTGCGGCCAGTTGGTTTGCGTGGCCGTGCAGCCCGGGGCGTCCGAGCGACCGGCGATGACGAAGAGACCGAACACGTCGCCGCTCAGTACGCCGTTGTTCGTGTTGGCGCTGATCAGGCGGGCTTCACGGATCGGGCCGTTCGTGCTGATGAACGGCGGCACCGTGTTGTGGGCGCCGTCGAGAGTGGCGAGCTTCACCTGCGGGTTGACCGTGCCGCTGGCGCCGCCTTCGATCGGAGAGGCGTGGCAAACGAGGCAAGAATTGGCGTTGAAGGACGGCCCGAGGCCGCCGCCGCTGACATCGCCCGGCGGCGCGTCATTGATATGGCCCGGTACGCCTGCCGGCACGACGGAGACCGTCTCCGTGAAGAAATTGGCACCGGCATTGAACATTTCAATTTCGCCGGGGCCGGTCGAGCTGATCGAGAACAGGCCCGGATTGGCCGCGAGCGCCGCCTGTTCGGCCGTGGTCAGATCGCCTACGTTGAAGGCATTAAGGCCCTTCAGCGGCAGCAGCGCCGGCGTGCCGGCACGGGGGCCGGGATCGCTGACACCGGACGCCTGGCCGAAAGCCGCGCCGGCCATCGTCAGGCTGGCCGTCAGGGCCAGGGCGCTGACCGCTGCCGTCGTACCAAAATGAAGTTTCCGCATATTGCTCCCCTTTTTTTCAGGCAAAAACCTTCTCCACGCGCACAGCTGCTTTTCATCGGCAACCCGTGCACGCGATCCCGCCGGTTGCTGCGCTTGACACACAAACCCGCCTTGGGTGGTCCGCAAGCGGAACCCGCTAAATACTTTCCGGAGGATGGCGCGAACCGTAATTCGATACGCAGTTGCGGTCAAGGCCGTCCGGCGAGCCCTCACGAGGCAGAGTAAGCCTTTCGAGACGTATCCGAGCATTCCGAGCGGCTGCGGCGACGGCATACCCGAAACTGCGAAAATCCACCGGTTACTCGCGTTCACGATATCGTTATTTATATTTCTGCTTTATTCCCCAGTAATCCCGCTTTTTTCCGAAACCCGACCAAACTCAATGCCTTATCAAGCGATTGAGTATGGCCTCGCGGCGACGATGGGGGTTTCGCGGCGACGTTGCCGTCAGATCGCCGCGATAATGACCCGGGCGGTTCAGGGAAATGTAATATTGCCGCCGACCGCCGGCCTGCTAGACACGATAGCAATGGTGGCAATAGATACAGCCGGAGAGGGCGGATCCCATTCCATCGGGGTCGATCACATTTCCGAGAGCGGGGCCAGATGAAGACTGCGATCGTGCTGGTAAGCGGCGGACTCGACTCCGCGACCGTGGCCGCGATAGCCCGACACGAGGGATTCGAGGTCCGCGCGCTCTCCTTCAATTACGGCCAGCGCCATGTCCTGGAACTGGAAGCGGCGCGCCGCGTCGTGGCGGCGCAGGGGATTCGCCATCACGCGGTGATGACGATCGATCTGCGCGCCTTCGGCGGCTCGGCGCTGACGGACGATATCGCGGTGCCGAAGCATCGCGACGCGGCGGCGATGAGCCAGGGCATCCCGATCACCTATGTGCCGGCGCGCAACACGATCTTCCTGAGCTTCGCGCTGGCCTATGCCGAGGTCAGCGCCGCGCAGGACATCTTCATCGGCGTCAATGCGCTCGATTACTCCGGATATCCGGATTGCCGGCCGGAATATCTCCGCGCCTACGAAGCCATGGCCAATCTCGCGACCCGCGCCGGCGTCGAAGGCAAGCAAAAATTGCACATCCACGCGCCGCTCATGACCCTGACCAAGGCCGGCATCATCCGGCGCGGGACCGAACTCGGCGTCGATTACAGCCTCACCCTTTCCTGCTACGATCCCGCGGCGCCGAATTTGGCCTGCGGCGCCTGCGATTCCTGCCAGCTCCGCCGCAAGGGCTTTGCCGAAGCCGGCATTGCCGATCCGACACTCTATCGCAGCTGATGCAGAGCGGTTTGACGATCGGCGTCTTGACAGGACCAAGCCTCACGCGACACGGTGCGCCGAGCATACTGTCGCAATGACAACCAAGGCCGCTCGCCGGCCGAAGTCGGGAGTGACGACCGCCATGGATCTGCGTTTTTCCGCCGAAGAGCTCGACTTCGCCGAAGAAGTCCGCACCTGGGTCAAGGCCAATCTGGCGCCCGCCACGCGGGACAAGGTTCTGAACGCCAAGCGCCTGGGCAAGCAGGACTATTCGACCTGGCATGCGAGCCTGAACGACAAGGGCTGGGCCGTGCCGGCCTGGCCCGTGGAGCATGGCGGCACCGGCTGGACGGCGGTGCAGCGGCATCTCTTCGACGAAGTTCTTGCCGAGGAAGGGGCGCCCGAACTGCCGGCTTTCAGCGTCAAGATGATCGGCCCGGTGCTGATCGCCTTCGCCAGTGACGAGCAGAAATCCCACTACCTGCCGCGCATCCGCAGCGGCGAGGATTGGTGGTGCCAGGGCTTCTCGGAACCCGGTTCGGGGTCGGATCTGGCCTCGCTGCGCACCAAGGCGGTGCTCGACGGCGACCATTGGGTGGTCAACGGCCAGAAGACCTGGACCACGCTCGCGCAATATGCCGACATGATCTTCTGCCTGTGCCGGACCGATCCGACCGCCAAGAAGCAGATGGGCATTTCAATGCTGCTGATCGACATGAAGTCGCCCGGCATCACGGTGCGGCCGATCATCACCATCGACGGCGCGCATGAAGTGAATGAAGTCTTCTTCGACGATGTGCGCGTGCCGGCGGCCAATCTCGTCGGCGAGGTGAATAAGGGCTGGGACTACGCCAAATTCCTGCTGTCGCATGAACGCACCGGCATCGCCCGGGTCGGCCGCTCGAAGCGCGCGCTGCTGCGCCTGAAAGCGATGGCCGAACAGGAGCTGGCCGACGGCGTGCCGCTGGCGCAGGTGCCGGCGTTCCGCGACAAGATCGCCAATGTCGAGATCGACCTGATGGCGCTGGAAATCAGCGGCATGCGCCTCCTGGCCGCCGCGGAATCCGGTCATGCGCCCGGCGCCGAGGCCAATATGTTGAAGATCAAGGGTTCTGAGATCCAGCAGCGCCTGACCGAACTGATGATGGAAGCAGTCGGCCCCTACGCCCTCCCCTTCAACCCCGATGCCCGCGACCTGGCGTGGAACGGCGAGCCGATCGGACCGGATTATGCGGCACCCTTGGCGCCGGATTACTTCAATTTCCGCAAGACGACGATCTATGGCGGCTCCAACGAGATCCAGCGCAACATTCTGGCCAAGTCCAAGCTGGGCTTGTAAGGGCGGGGACAAAGCAGATGAATTTTGACCTGACCGATACGCAGCGCATGCTGCAGGACACCGCGTCGCGCCTGATCCGCGAGCGCTACAGCTTCGAGGAACGCAGCCGGATCGTCGCGAGCCCGGATGGTTTCTCGCGCGAGATCTGGGCAATGTTCGCCGAGCTGGGTCTGCTCGGCGTCGAGCTGCCCGAGGAATATGGCGGGATCGGCGGCGATTTCCAGGATCTGGCGATCGTGCTGGACGCGTTCGGCCACGGCCTTGTGGTCGAGCCCTTCCTGCCCACCGTCATCCTAGGCGCCGGCCTCGTCAACGCCGCCGGAACGCCGGAGCAGAAGGACAAGATCCTGCCCGAAGTCGTGGAGGGGAAGCTGTTCCTGGCGCTCGCCCATGGCGAACCCAAGTCGCGCTATAACCTCGCCCATGTCGAGACCAAGGCGGCACGCAGCGACGACGGCTATATACTGACCGGCGCCAAATCCGTGGTGCTGGGCGGCGACTGTGCCGACCTCTTCATCGTATCGGCGCGGACCGCCGGGGCCGTGACCGACGAGCACGGGATTTCGCTGTTCCTGGTCGAGCGCGGCAGCCCCGGCCTCGAGATCCGGGGATATCCGAATGTCGACGGCACGCGCGCCGCAGAGGTCACGCTGGAAGGCGTTCATGTCCGGGCCGCGCTGCTGCTGGGCGAGGAAGGTGCCGCTCATCCGCTGATCGTCCACGCGGTCGACCGCGGCATCGCCGCGGTCTGCGCCGAGGCCATCGGCGTGATGGCGGCGCTCAATGATCTCACGCTCGATTATCTGAAGACGCGCACCCAGTTCGGCGTGCCGATCGGCTCGTTCCAAGTGCTGCAGCATCGCATGGTCGATCTGGTCGTGGCGCAGGAACACGCCGCTTCGCTGGCGATCCTGGCCGCCGACCGGGCGAACTCGGCGGATGCCAAGGATCGCGCCCGCGCCGTCTCCGCCGCCAAGGTGATGATCGGCCGGAGCGGCCGGCTGGTCGGTCAGGATTCGGTGCAGATGCATGGCGGCATCGGCATCACCAAGGAATATGCCGGCGGGCATTACTTCAAGCGGCTGACCGTGATCGACCGCAGCTTCGGCGACGCGGATTTCCACCTGGCGCGTTTCGCCACGCTCTGATCCGGGGCGGCGCCGATGCAGGCCTTGACGATCGAGGTCGAGGGCGCCGCGCTCGAAACCGTCCATGTCCCGTCACTGCCCGGCGCGCCGACGCTCGTGTTCCTGCACGAGGCGCTCGGCTCGCTGGCGCTCTGGCGCGACTATCCGGCGCGCTTGGCCGCGGCGACAGGTCTCGGCTGGGCCGCCTATTCGCGCCAGGGCCATGGAAGATCGGCGGCGCCCCAGACCCCACGCGACACCGCCTATCTCGACCGCGAGGCGATCGACGTGCTGCCGGTGGTGATCGAGCGCCTCGGCATCGAACGCCCCATTCTGTACGGCCATTCCGACGGGGCGACGATTGCGCTGATCCACGCCGCCGGGGCCGACCGCCCGCCGACAGCGGTGATCGTCGAAGCCCCGCACTGCTTCGTCGAGCAAGCGTCCCTCGACGGCATCCGCGCCACCATGGCGCGGGCGGCGAATACCGACCTGCTCGCCCGGCTCGGCAAATACCACGATGGCGCCGGCGCGCTCTTTGCGGCCTGGCATTCGATCTGGCTGTCGCCCGAATTCCGCGACTGGAACATCGTCCATCGCCTGCCCGCGATCGTGGCGCCGATCCTGGCAATCCAGGGGCGGGAGGATGCGTATGGCAGCCTCGCCCATATCGACGCGATCGCCGCCGCCTCAGGCGGTCCGGTCGAAACGCTGATCCTCGACGGCATCGGCCACTCGCCCCATGACGAGGCGCCGGACGCCGTGATCGCGGCAGCGTCCCGGTTCATCAAGGCGCTCGAACCTTAATCCTCGGCGCATGACTTTGGTGCAGACTTGACAGGGTCGGCGGCCGGCGCAGCCCTCGCTTGCGGCTGCAGCGACTGTTCGCGACCCCGGCAAGCGAGTACCTGTTGTGCCGCACCGGTGCCGAAGGACACGCCATGATCGCCGCCGAGACGTTCGCCCGCCCGACGACATCGACCGCCATGCTGCGCGGTTTCCTCGGGAAATGCCCGCGCTGCGGCAAGGGAAGGTTGTTCCGCGGCGTGCTGAAACTGGTCGACCGCTGCGGCGTCTGCGGCGCCGTGCTGGGCGACATCCGGGCCGACGACCTGCCCGCCTATCTCACGGTGCTGGTCGTGGGCCACATCGTCGTCCCGGCCCTGCTGCTGGTCGACAGTGAGGAATTCTCGACCGCCGCGGAATTGGCCATCGCGGTGCCGGCGGCCTTGGCGCTGATCGCCCTGCTGCTGCCGCGCTTCAAGGGTGCCGCCGCCGGATTGCTTTGGTCGCTGGCGCAGCGCCCGAAGAGTTGAGCGGCATTCCGTTTCGACCGTGCGAGGCGCTCCGGTCGCCGGGCCCCGTCAGACGCCGGCCCGGCCGGCCAGATGAAGGGCGCGCGCCGTGGCGGCATCGCGGGCGATCTGCGCCTTGAGTTCGTCCAGCCCGGCGAATTTGCGCTCCGCTCTGATCCAGTCGATCAGCGCGACCCGGAGATGCCGTCCATAGAGATCGCCGGAAAAATCCAGGAGATGCACTTCGAGACGCAGATCGGTCCCGCCGATGGTCGGCCGCGTGCCGAGATTGGCGACGGCGTCATGCCAGACCGAGCCGCCCGCGACATCAATCCCGGCCCGTACGGCATAGACGCCGGCGGCCGGGCGCAAGTAATCGCCTAAGCTCAGATTGGCCGTTGGGAAGCCGATGGTCCGGCCGCGCGCGTCACCATGCTCGACCCGTCCGTCGATCTCCCAAGGGCGGCCGAGCAGCGCGGCCGCCTGCTTCGGCTTTCCGGCCCGCAGCAGTTCGCGAATCCGCGTTGCGGAAAACACCGCGCCCGCGTCGCTCGCGACCGGCGGAACGATCGTCACGCCGAATCCGAGCACGCCGCCGAGATGCTGCAGCAACGCCGCGTCGCCGGCCCTTCCCTTGCCGAAGACAAAGTCGTAGCCGGTCACGACATGGCTGACGCCGAGGCCGTGATGAAGCACCTCGGTCACAAAGTTCTCGGCGCTGCGCTCAGCGAAATCGGCGTCGAAATGCAGGCTTACCATCAGATCGACACCAAGCGCCTCGAGTTCCATCGCCTTGACTCGAAGCGGCGTCAGCCGGAACGGCGGATCCTGCGGCCGGAACAGGCTGCGCGGATGCGGCTCGAAGGTGACGACCCCGTGCGGCCGCCGCCCGGCTCGGGCGACCGCGCCGGATCGCGCCAGCACCGCCCGGTGCCCGCGATGGACGCCGTCGAAATTGCCGAGCGCGACAACGGCACCGCGCACGTCGTCGGGAAACGGGGAGAAGTGCCGAAACAATTGCATTGCGCCGTCTGCGTACCCCGAAGCCGCAGCCCGATCAAGCGGCACGGCAGGTGGCGGGGCAGAGTCGCACAAGCCCGAAATCTTCGCTCGCCCCGCACGAGCCGATCGCTCGGGACCACAGCACCGACGACCTCCCTTGGGCTCAGAAATGCGCAAAAAATAATCACAACATAAAGATTTTTGTCACTTACATAAATTTTCGACATTGCCGACGTCGCCAACGACATCCGGGATTCTTCCCAGATTGGCAATTTAATTACGTCAAATCAATAGTTTGAGACAGCTTCGGCAAAAATATCCCCGATTTCCCGACGCATCCGGCAAGCTTGGCACAGCGGGTGCTTTTATGCTCGCTAACAGGGTGCAAGTTTCGCCGGACCGCCGGCATCGGGTTGCCCTCTGCACGGGCCGCTCCGTTCCGGAGCACGGCCACGGCGGCAACCTCAATGGGGGATATCGAATGAAGCCATACGCAGCACTGCTGCGCGCGAGCGCGGGCGTTGCACTACTGTCCGGTTCCGCAGCCTTCGCCGACGATGCCGCGGCGCCGTGGACGCCATCTCCGTTCTGGGACAGTTTCTCCCTGGGTGCGGAAGCCGAACTCGGCATCACCGCCAATCCCGACGACAACCGCAACGGCTTGAATTTCGGGCAGCTTTTCACCGACAAGGAAAACCAGCTGCTGCTGAACCAACTGTCGCTGTCGGCGTCGCGGCCGGTCGACCCCAAGGCGACCGGATTCGACTGGGGCTTCCGGTTCGAAGGCCTTTACGGCACGGATGCGCGCTACACGCATTTCCTGGGCGAACTCACCCATATCACGCCGGACCGCGACCAGTTCGACATTGTCGAGGCGTCGCTGTCCGCGCATCTGCCGGTCCTGACCGATGGCGGCGTCGACACGAAATTCGGCCAGTACCCGACGCCGATCGGCTTCGAAGTCATCGAGCCGACCGGCAACCCGTTCTACTCGCATTCCTATATTTTCAATTTCGGCATCCCGCTGAAGCATTCGGGCGGCTACCTGACCGCGCATCTGAACGACACCTTCGACCTGTGGCTCGGCGGCGATACCGGCGTGAACACCTCGGTCGGCAGCGGCGACAACAACACGGCGCCGGCCTTCCTGGGCGGCATCGGTATCAACGGCCTGCTCGGCGGCAATCTGACGATCCTGGCGCTCACCCATATCGGGCCGGAGAATGCGAGCAACATCGCGCCGCTGGTCAATTTCAATCCCAATACGGCGCTGCGCTACATCAACGACGCGGTCATCACTTACAAGGCGTCGGATGCGCTGACCTTCACCACCGAGCTCAACTACATCCGCGACGACGGCTTCCACGCCAACGGCTTCGGCATCGCGCAATACGGCTCCTACACGGTCAACGACAATCTGACCCTGAATGCGCGCGGCGAAGTGTTCCATGACGGGGCGCAGAACAATACCGGCTTTTTCGTCGGCGCCTTCCCGCGCAACTTCGATTTCATCAATGCCGAAGAGGGGCTGGGCAACAACTCCTTCGGCTTTACCCGTACGACCTACAGCGAATGGACGGTCGGCGCCACGGTCAAGCCGGATGTCCCGGACATCATCAAAGGCTTCCTGATCCGGCCGGAGCTGCGCTTTGATTCGGCGCTCGACGGACACCGGGTCTATGGCGACCAGAACGATTCCCACCAATTCACGGCGGCGATCGACCTGGTGATCCCGCTGGCGATCATCTCGCCGCCGGCCGCGGTTGAGACGCCGGCCGCCCCCCCGCCGGCCGAGACGCCGCCCGCGCCGCCGCCCGCACCGGTTCCCGAAGCGAAGCGCTCGTTCCAGGTATTCTTCGACTTCAACAAGTCGGACATCACCGCGGCTGCCGCCAAGGTGATCAAGGCCGCTGCCGACACCGCCAAATCGGGGCAGCTCGTGCACATCGCGGTGACCGGACATACCGATACGGTGGGCTCCGCGGCCTACAACCAGGGGCTTTCGGAACGCCGCGCCGCCGCGGTCAAGAAGCAGCTGGTCGCCGATGGGCTGTCGGCGGGCGAAATCATCACGCTCGGGGTCGGCAAGGCCGGGCTGCTCGTGCCGACTGCAGATGGTGTCCGCGAGGCGCAGAACCGCCGCGCGGAAATCGTCGAGGAGTAATCCAGCCCAACCGGAATCGGCACGGTTCTTGCCGGGAATGTTGCCCAACCCCGGCGCGGTTCATCGTCACCCCGCGTCCAGCAGGAGGCTTAAAGAGATGAAACTGATCATCGCCATCATCAAGCCGTTCAAACTCGACGACGTGCGCGAGGCTCTGACGCCGCTCGGGGTTCAAGGCATGACCGCCACCGAGGTCAAAGGTTTCGGCCGCCAGAAGGGTCAATCCGAGATCTACCGGGGCGCCGAATACGTCGTCAACTTCGTCCCCAAAGTGAAAATCGAGGTCGCCGTCAACGATGATTTGTGCGAGCAGACTGTCGAAGCGATCCAGCGGGCGGCACAGACCGGCAAGATCGGCGACGGCAAGATCTTCGTCCTCGATCTGCTGCAGGCGCTGCGCATCCGCACCGGCGAAACCGGTCCGCTGGCGATCTGACCGGCTCCCCCAAGAAACGAACGAGAAATCAGGAGAAGCCATATGCTGAAGCACTTGGACTTGTTGCGACGGGTCATTGCCGCCGCCGTCCTCGCCCTGGCGCTGTTCTGCGCCACCGGCGTGGCGATGGCCGATGACACCGCGCCCGCCGCAGCCGCGGATGCGGCCGCGGCGACCCCGGCACCGCCGACCTGCTCCGCCACGGTTACGGTGCCGTGCGCGGTCAATTCCGGCGATACCGCCTGGATGATGACCTCGGTCGCCCTGGTCTTGATGATGACCGTGCCGGGCCTGGGATTGTTCTATGGCGGCATGGTCCGCAAGAAGAATGTCGGCGACACGGTAATGACCAGCTTCGCCGTCACCTGTCTGGTGACGGTGCTCTATACCGTCGTGACCTATACGCTGTCGTTCACGACAGGCGGGCCGTTCCTCGGCGGGTTCACCCGATTGTTCATGCAGGGGATAACCAGCGATATCGGCAAAGGCGTCACGACGACGAACGGTTTGGCGCCGACCATCCCCGAGACGGTCTATGCCTGTTTCCAGATGACCTTCGCAATCATCACCCCGGCGCTGATCGCCGGCGCCTTCGCCGAGCGCATGAAATTCTCCTCGATGCTGTGGTTCATCGGGCTCTGGGCGGTGCTGGTCTATGCACCGGTGGCGCATTGGGTGTGGGGCGCCGACGGCTTCCTCTCCGCCGCCAATGTCGACGACAAGGGCAACAGCCTGGCCTGGGTCAAAGTGCTCGATTTCGCCGGCGGCACGGTCGTGCATGTGAATGCCGGCGTGGCCGGCCTCTGTTGCGCCTTGATGCTGGGCAAGCGCAAGGACACGGGACCGGCGCATAACGTCGTGCTGACCTTCATCGGCGCCGGGTTGCTGTGGGTCGGCTGGTTCGGTTTCAACGCCGGCTCGGCCGTGACGGCCAATGCTCAGGCCGGCATGGCCATGGCGGTCACCCAGATCGCCACGGCGATCGCGGGTCTTGCCTGGATGTTTGTCGAATGGGCCGTGCGCGGCAAGCCGACCGTCATCGGCATCTGCTCCGGCGCCGTCGCCGGGCTGGTCGCGATCACCCCGGCCTCGGGCTTCGTCGGCCCGGCCGGCGCGCTCGCGATCGGCGCCATCGCCGGCGTCGTGTGTTACTTTGGGGCGACGTCGCTCAAGGCCGCGTTCGGCTATGACGATGCGCTCGATTGCTTCGGCGTCCATGGCGTGGGCGGGGCCACCGGCGCCATCCTGACCGGCGTGTTCGCGATCAATGAATATGGCGGCACCTCGGGCGCCATCGAAGGCAATACGCCGCAGATCATCAATCAGCTGATCGGCGTCGGCATCGTCATCGCGTACGACTTCGTCGTCAGCATGGTCATCCTCGCCGTGCTCAAGGCCACGATCGGCCTCAGGGTCGACGAAGAGATCGAACAGGAGGGTCTCGATCTCGCTCTGCATGGCGAGGTCGTCCACTAAGGCGGCCGCCCATTTCTGCCTAGATACTAGGCAGAAATGCCGCAAATTTGTGCGCCGGCCGAGGCAGAAAATTGCCCGGCCGGGATCGCCCTCGGGGGTCTTCCCCTGAAGATGTCATGAATGTAGTCTCTGGCCGCGCCGGGCGATCCGGTGCGGTCGAGTTTTTTTGGACCTTCGATGAGGTGAGAGTTTGGACGCCGGCAGCACCCCGCCCCTTCGCGACGTCTGGTATTACGCGCTGCCGAGCTATCGACTCAAACGCGGCAAGACGGTCGCCAAGACTTTGCTCGACGAGCCGGTGCTGATCGGCCGCGACCGCGACGGCAAGGCCTTCGCCCTCCTCGATATCTGCCCGCATCGCGGCATTCCGCTGCGGTTCGGCACCTTCGACGGTCGGGAAGTGGAGTGCTGCTATCACGGCTGGCGCTTCGATGCCGCCGGCACCTGCACGGCGATCCCGTCGGTGGTCGACAAGCAGCAACCCGATCTCAGCAAGGTCTGCGTCAAATCCTATCCGGTCGAAGAGGTCCAGGGCGGGATCTGGATCTTCTTCGGCACCGATCCGGCCGCGGCACCGCCGGTGCCGGTGCTGCCCGAACTCGAGGGCCAGGTGCCCAAGATGGTCAAGACCATGATGTTCGAGGGCAGCATCGACCACGCCGTGATCGGCCTCGTCGATCCGAGCCACGCGACCTTCGTGCATAAGGCCTGGTTCTGGCGCTCGACCAGATCGATCCGCAACAAGGCCAAGGAGTTCGTGACCTCGGATTGGGGCTTCACCATGAAGCGCCATCCGCCCTCGTCGAATTCGCGCGCCTATCGGCTGCTCGGCCCGGACCGCAAGACCGAGATCGTGTTCCGCCTGCCCGGCGTGCGATGGGAGCACATCAAGGCCGGCCGCCACGTCATGTGCCACCTGACGACGATCACGCCGGTGACGGCCTCGACCACGGAGATCAACCACTCCGTGTTCTGGACCCAACCCTGGTTCACGCCGTTCAAGCCGTTGTTCTGGCCCTTCGTCAACGCCTTCCTGAAGCAGGATCGCGACGTCATCTCGCGCCAGCAGCTCGGTCTGAAATACGATCCGCAGCTATTGCTGATGGGCGATCCGGATGTCCAGGCGCGCTGGTATCTGCGCCTCAAGAATGAATTCGTGCGCGCCAAGGAAGAAGGCCGGCCCTTCGTCAACCCGATCAAGCCGCGCGTGCTGGAGTGGCGCAGCTGATGGAGCCGAACAGCACGCCGCCCTTGCGCGACGCCTGGTACTACGCGCTGCCCGGCCCCGCGCTCAAGCGCGGCCGGATGCTGGCGAAGTCCATGCTGGGCGCACCCGTGCTGCTCGGCCGCGACCTGGACGGCAAGGCCTTCGCCCTTGTCGATATCTGCCCGCACCGCGGGATTCCCCTGCGCTACGGCAAGTTCGACGGCAGGGAAGTCCAGTGCTGCTACCATGGCTGGCGCTTCGCGCCGTCGGGCGCCTGCACCTGCATCCCGTCGCTGATGCCGGAGCAGCAGATCGAGACCGGCAAGGTCAAGGTCAAGGCCTATCCCGTGCGCGAGATCCAGGGCGGCATCTGGATATTCTTCGGCGAAGCACCGGAGCGGGCACCCGAAGTGCCGGTGATGGCGGGCTTCGAGGACCGAATCCCGGACTTGGTCGAGGTCATGCTGTTCGAAGGCGGCATCGATCATGCCGTGATCGGCCTCATGGACCCGTCGCACGGTCCCTTCGTCCATCGCTCGTGGTTCTGGCGCTCCGGCAAGGTACTGAAGGACAAGGCGAAGCAGTTCGAGCCTTCGCCCTGGGGCTTTACCATGACGCGGCACAGCCCGGCCTCGAACACGCGCGCCTACAAGATCCTCGGCGGGAAACCTGAAACCGAAATCAGCTTCCGCCTGCCCGGCGTGCGCTGGGAAGACATCAAGGTTGGACGGCACCGCATGGCGCAGCTCACGACCCTGACGCCGATCGACGAGACCCGGACCGAGATCACGCAATCAGTGTTCTGGACCATGCCGTGGCTGACATTCTTGAAGCCGGTGCTCCGGCCGATCGCGCGCCAGTTCTTAGGCCAAGACCGCGACGTCATGGTGCGGCAGATGGAGGGCCTCAGGCATCAGCCGCAATTGCTGCTGCTGGGCGATCCGGATGTCCAGGCGCGCTGGTATATGCGGCTCAAGACCGAATTCCTGCGCGCCCGGGAAGAGGCGCGGGAGTTCGTCAATCCGGTGAAGCCGCGCTTGCTGAAGTGGCGGAGTTGATAGCGTCGCCGCGCCGCTTCAGCCGTTCCGCCACCTCGCCCACAACGCCCTTGCGGAAGGCCAGCACGACGATCACGAAGACCGCACCCTGGACGACACCCACCCAAGAGCCGCTATTGCCCGGTTCGGCCTTCACCCCGAAAATCGTCAGCAGCATCTTCAGAGCGTCGATGAGTACGTCGAGATAAGTCTCCAGGGACACCCAGATCAAGGCGCCCACAACCGGGCCGAACACCGTGCCGACGCCGCCCAGAAGCGTGATCAGGATGACCTCGCCCGACATCTGCCAGGTCACGTCCGTCAGCGAGGCAAGCTGAAAGACCAGCGCCTTGGTCGCCCCGGCGAGGCCGGCCAGCGCCGCCGACAGGACAAACGCCAGGAGCTTGTACTGGTCGACCCGATAGCCCAGCGAAATCGCACGCGGCTCGTTCTCGCGGATCGCCTTCAATACCTGGCCGAAAGGGGAATGAATCGCCCGGTAGATCAGCGCGAAGCCGGCAACGCAGACCGCCAGCACGGCGTAGTACATCGTGAAGGGCTGAGCCAGATCGAACACGCCGAAGAGCACGCCGCGCGGCACCCCTTGGATCCCGTCTTCGCCATGCGTAAAGGGCACATCGACGGCCACCTGAAACATCATCTGTGCCAGCGCCAGGGTGATCATCGCGAAATAGATACCCTGGCGCCGGATCGCCAGCCAGCCAAAGGCCAAGCCCAGCACGGCCGCCGCCGCCGTCCCGGCGAGGATGCCGAGTTCCGGCGGCATGCCCCAGACTTTGACGGCGTGCGCGCCGACATAGGCGGCCCAGCCGAAGAAGGCGGCGTGCCCGAAGGACAGAATGCCGGTATAGCCAAGCGTCAGGTTGAAGGCGCTGGCGAAGAGCGCGAAGCACAGCACCTTCATCAGCACGATCGGATAGACTGCGAAAGGCGCCGCCAGCAGCAGAATTACGAGGGCGGCCAACCACAGCCGGGCGGACGACGCGCCTTGGGTCATGCCGTTTTCCCGAACAGGCCGGCCGGGCGTACCAGAAGCACGATGGCCATGATCACGAAGACCACGGTGTTCGACGCCTCGGCGTAATAGACCTTGGTCAGCCCCTCGACCACGCCGAGCGCGAAGCCGCTGACGACCGCGCCCAGGATCGAGCCCATGCCGCCGATCACGACCACGGCGAAGACGACGATGATGATGTCTGAGCCCATGATCGGGCTGACGTGCAGGATCGGCGCCGCCAGCACCCCGGCCAGCGCCGCCAGCGCCGCGCCGAAGCCATAGGTCAAGGTCACCATCAGCGGCACGTCGATGCCGAAAGCCTGCACCAGTTGCGGGTTCTCGGTCGCAGCGCGCAGATATGCGCCGAGCTTCGTACGCTCGATCACCAGCCAGACGCTGAGGCACACGACCAGCGAGGCCACCACCACCCAGCCGCGGTACAGCGGCAGAAACATGAAGCCCAGATTGACGCCGCCCTTGAGCACGCTCGGCACCGCGTCGTAAGCCTCGCCCGAAACGCCATAGAAGTTACGGAACACGCCTTCGATGATCAGCGCCAGACCGAAGGTCAGCAGCAGCCCGTAAAGATGGTCGAGCTTGTACAGGCGCTTCAGGAGCAGCACCTCCAGCACCATGCCGAAACCGCCGATGATGAGCGGGCTGATGACGAGGGCAGCCCAATAGCCGATGCCCAGCTTCTCCAGCAAGAGCCAGGCGCCGAAAGCGCCCATCATGTAGAGCGCGCCATGGGCGAAGTTGATGATGTTCAACAGGCCGAAGATCACCGCCAGGCCCAGGCTGAGCATGGCGTAGAAGGCGCCATTGATCAGCCCGAGCAGCAATTGCCCGAACAGCGCCGGATAGGGCGTGCCGAAGAAGGTATGCATCCGGCCGGTCTCAGCTCTTATGGAGCAGCGGGCAGACGCTTTCCGCGACCGGCCGTGTCACTTCGGCGGCCGGGATCTCTCGGATCAGCTTGTAATAATCCCAGGGACCCTTGGATTCTTCCGGGGTCTTGACCTGGAACAGATACATGTCGCGCATGACCTTGCCGTCTTCGCGCAGCTTGCCGTTCTTGGTCATGAAATCATTGATCGGCGTCTTGCGCATCTGTTCCATGACCTTGGCCGTGTCGGTCGAATTCACCGCCTTGACCGCGTTCAGATAATGCATCGTGGCGCCGTAGAGCCCGGCCACCGCCATGGTCGGCTCCTTGTTGTTGCGCGCGAAGAAACGCTTGGACCAGGCGCGGGTCTCGTCATTCAGGTCCCAGTAGAACGATGCCGTCAGCTGCAAACCCTGCGCCGCTTTGAGCCCCAGCGAATGAACATCGGTGATCAAGACGAGCAAGCCCGCGAGCTGCTGACCGCCGGCGGTGATGCCGAATTCGCTCGCCTGCTTGATCGAGGTGATGGTGTCGCCGCCGGCATTGGCGAGACCGATCACCTTGGCGCCGGAGCCTTGCGCCTGCAGCAGGAACGAGGAGAAATCGGGCGTACTGAGCGGCACGCGGACCTCGCCCAGCACCTTGCCGCCATTGGCCTCGATGACGGCCGCCGTGTCGCGTTCGAGCGCCTGGCCGAAGGCGTAATCGGCGGTGAGGAAGAACCAGGTGTTGCCGCCATTCTTGGTGATCGCCGAGCCTGTGCCCTTGGCCAGCGCATAGGTGTCGTAGGTCCAATGAACGCCGCTCGGGCTGCATTTCGCGTTGGTCAGATCGGAACTGCCCGGGCCGGAGAAGATTGCAATCTTGTTCTTCTCGCGC
>Ga0181519_10000315_pt1 | contig 45342 bp, 34 predicted proteins | sample PEATcosm2014_Bin_26_FD_121102 | JGI IMG/M metagenome (GOLD analysis project Ga0181519, IMG submission 121102) | Peatland microbial communities from MTU Mesocosm Facility, Houghton, MI, USA - PEATcosm2014_Bin02_10_metaG | ecosystem: Environmental > Terrestrial > Soil > Wetlands > Peat | place...
CGCGAGCTCGCCTCGCCGCAGAGCGCGCTGATCCGCGTCGCCGGCGGCCGCGAGGTCATCAACCTGTGCGCCAACAACTACCTCGGGCTCGCGAGCCACCCCGCGGTGCGCGAGGCGGCCCACCGGGCGATCGACCGCTACGGCTACGGCATGGCCTCGGTGCGCTTCATCTGCGGCACGCACCACGTGCACCGCGAGCTCGAGGCGCGGCTCGCGGCGTTCCTCGGCATGGAGGACACGATCCTCTACTCGTCGTGCTTCGACGCCAACGGCGGCCTGTTCGAGACGCTGCTCGGCGAGGCGGACGCGGTGATCTCGGATGCGCTGAATCACGCCTCGATCATCGACGGCATACGCCTGTGCAAGGCGCAGAAGTTCCGCTACGCGAACCGCGACCTCGCCGACCTCGAGGCGAAGCTCAGGGAAGCGGCCGGGGCGCGCACGCGCCTCATCGTCACGGATGGCGTCTTCTCGATGGACGGCACCTATGCGCCGCTCGCGGGCATCTGCGACCTCGCCGACCGCCACCAGGCGCTGGTGGTGGTCGATGACTCGCACGCCACCGGCTTCACCGGCGCCAAGGGCCGCGGCACACACGAGCGCGCCGGGGTCATGGGCCGCGTCGACCTGCTGACCGGCACGCTCGGCAAGGCGCTCGGCGGCGCCGCCGGCGGCTACGTCGCCGGCCGGCGCGCCGCGGTCGGCTGGCTGAGGCAGCGCTCGCGGCCGTACCTCTTCTCGAACTCGGTGCCGCCGGTGATCGCGGCGACGACGCTGCGGGTGCTCGACCTCGTCACCGAGAGCGACGAGCTGCGCGCGCGCCTCGCGGCCAACGCGCGCCAGTTCCGCGCCGGGCTGAGCGCCGCCGGCTTCACGCTCGTGCCCGGCGAACACCCGATCATCCCGGTGATGCTCGGCGACGCCGCGCTCGCGACGCGCATGGCCGACCGCCTGCTGGAGCTCGGCGTCTACGTCATCGGCTTCTCGTTTCCGGTCGTGCCGCAGGGCCAGGCGCGCATCCGCACGCAGATGAGCGCGGCGCACACCGAGGCGCAGCTCGCGCGCGCGGTCGAGGCATTCACCACCGCCGGGCGCGAGCTCGGCGTGATCTCCTGAGGGCACGACGATGAAAGCACTGGTCAAGGCCAAGGCCGAGCCCGGCATCTGGATGGCGGACGTCCCCGAGCCGACGATCGGCCCGAACGACGTGCTGATCCGCATGAACAAGACCGCGATCTGCGGCACCGACATGCACATCTGGCACTGGGACGACTGGGCCAAGCGCACGATCAAGGTGCCGATGGCGGTCGGCCACGAGTACGCCGGCGAGATCGTCGCGATGGGCAGCGAGGTGCGCGGTCTCGCGGTCGGCGACCGCGTCTCGGGCGAGGGACACATCACCTGCGGCTACTGCCGCAACTGCCGCGCCGGCCGGCGGCACCTGTGCCGCAACACCGTCGGAGTCGGCGTCAACCGGCCGGGCTGCTTCGCCGAATACATGGCGCTGCCGGCGGCGAACGTCTTCAAGCTGTCGCCGGCGATCTCGGACGAGATCGCCTCGATCCTCGATCCCTTCGGCAATGCGACCCACACGGCGCTCAGCTTCAACCTGGTCGGCGAGGACGTGCTGATCACGGGTGCGGGCCCGATCGGCATCATGGCGGTCGCGATCGCGCGCTTCGTCGGCAGCCGCCACGTCGTGATCACCGACGTCAACCCCTACCGCCTCGCACTGGCCCGCGAGATGGGGGCCTCGCGCGCGCTCGACGTCCGCACCGAGAGCCTCGACGAGGCGATGCAGACGCTCAGGATGGAGGAAGGCTTCGACGTCGGGCTCGAGATGTCGGGCGTGCCGTCGGCGTTCCGCGAGATGCTGCGCACCATGCACCACGGCGGCAACGTCGCGCTGCTCGGCATCATGCCGAAGGACACCGGCATCAACTGGGACGAGGTGATCTTCAAGGGTCTCGTGATGAAGGGCGTCTACGGCCGCGAGATGTTCGAGACCTGGTACAAGATGTCGAGCATGCTGCAGAGCGGCCTCGACATCTCGAAGGTGATCACCCACCGCCTGCCGGTCGCCGAGTACCAGTTCGGCTTCGAGACCATGGCCTCGGGCAAGAGCGGCAAGGTGATCCTCGACTGGCACGCCTGAGCGGCGTGGCGCGCCTACAGCGAGCGTTCGAGCGTCATCACGGGCGCGCGCACGAAGCGCAGGTTGTCGTGCGGGCGGACGCCGAGGCGCGCGAGCATCGCCTCCTCCCGATCGCGCGTGCGCGCCGAGAACCAGCTGATCGCCGCGATGCCGGCGGCGTGGCATTCCCGGGCGATCGCGCCGACCAGGGCGCGCGCGCAGCCGCGGTTGCGGCTGGTCTCGCGCACGTACACCGCGTCGACGTGCATCGCCGGTCCCGCGCGGAAGATCGAGAAGGTCGGCTGGTAGAGCGCGAAGCCATCGAGGCTGACGCCGCTGTCGATCACGAATGCCCGGAGGGTGGGTGCCGGGCCGAACAGCGCGCGGCGGATCAGCGACTCGCTGAGGCCCTCCGGATTCGCGACGCGCTGCTCGCGCTGCATGGCGCGGATGAGGTGCATCAGGCTCGACAGGTCGCCGGCTTCGGCCGTTCGGATCGGTAGCATGGGTCCTCCCTGGACAGCGTGCCGGGACCACTGCCGGACACGGCGCGAAGCATGGCGCATTGCGGCGTGAATTCGAAGCGCCGCGACGCCGCCGCGCCGGCTATTCCCGGCGGTGAGCGGTGAGCCCCCGGGGCGTCGGGCCGCCCCGTCGGGAAAAGCCCTACGCGTCCCTGCAAGCCCGGGCCGATCGGGCATACTTCCACCACATGATCGACGGCCGCCCACTCCCCGCCCGCACGCGTCAGGCGCGTACCCCGCGCCGCACGACCGAGCTCCGGGCCGCGGTTTGAACGAGGCGCCGCCAGAGCCCCGCCCGCGCCGTCGCCGCGACGAGCCGGGACCGCTCCGCGAACTCGCCGCCTGGTGCTGGCACCTGTTCGTGCTGCCGCGCGATGAGGCGCGTCCCTGGCCGCGCTGGCTGGCACGCCTCCTCGGGCCGGGCGCGCACGCGCTGGCGCGCCGGCTCGACGTCGAGGATGCCGGGAGCCTGCGGGCGTGGCTCGTCGGACTCCTGCTCACCGCGGCGCCCGCCGCGGCCAGCCCGCACGGCGCCGAGCGCCGCCTGCCGCTCCGCCGCCAGCCGCTCGACCTCCTCGATGCGCTGCGCGAGGCGCTGCACCCGTACGCGCGCTGGCTGCGCGGCCACGCCGCGGTCCTCCTCGAGCGCTACGTCGCGACCGTCAGCTCCGCCTGGAGCTCCGCCGGCACGCGGCTCCGCCTCACCCTCGTCGCGCTCGCCACGGCCGTGCTCGCCATCGTCGCGACCACGCCACTCGGGCTCGAGGAGCAGGCGGCGCTCGGGCTCGTGATCTGGGCGGCGGCGCTCCTCGTGCGCGAGATCCCGCGGCAGTCGGCGGCCCTGATCCTGATGGCGCTGTCGCTGGTCGCCTCGTCGCGCTACATCTGGTGGCGCCTGACGCAGACGCTCGACCTCAACCCGGGCATCGAGTTCGTGCTCGGGCTCGGCCTGCTCGCGGCCGAGCTCTATACCTGGACGATCCTCGCGCTCGGCTACCTGCAGAATGCGCGCCCGCTCGGCCGCGAGCCGCTGCCGCTGCCGGAGGACCGCGACCTGTGGCCGTCGGTGGACGTGCTGATCCCGACGCTCAACGAGCCGCTCGCCGTGGTCGCGCCGACCGTGCTCGCCGCGCTCGCCCTCGACTGGCCCGTGGAACGGCTCAACGTCTACCTGCTCGACGACGGCGGCCGCGAGGAGTTCCGCGACTTCGCCGCCACGGTCGGCGCGCGCTACCTCGCGCGCACCGAGCACGCCCACGCCAAGGCCGGCAACCTCAACCACGCGCTCGGCCGCAGCGACGGCGAGTTCATCGCGGTGTTCGACTGCGACCACATCCCGGTGCGCGCGTTCCTCACGACGACGCTCGGCTGGCTGCTCAGGGATCCGCGCTGCGCGCTGGTGCAGACGCCGCACCACTTCTTCTCGCCCGATCCCTTCGAGCGCAACCTCGGCACCTTCCGCCAGGTGCCGAGCGAGGGCGACCTGTTCTACGGCCTCGTGCAGGACGGCAACGACCTGTGGAACGCCGCGTTCTTCTGCGGCTCCTGCGCGGTGCTGAGGCGCGCCGCGCTCCTCGAGATCGGCGGCATCGCCGCGGACACCGTCACCGAGGACGCGCAGACCGCGCTCACGCTGCACCGCCACGGCTACACGAGCGCCTACATCCGCCGCGTGCTCGCCGGCGGTCTCGCGGCCGACAACCTCGCGAGCCACATCCGCCAGCGGATCCGCTGGGCTCGCGGCATGGCGCAGATCTTCCGCCTCGACAACCCGCTGCTCGGCCCCGGCCTCACGCCCTTCCAGCGGCTGTGCTACGCGAACGCCATGCTGCATTTCTTCGCGGGCCTGCCGCGGCTCGTGTTCCTGACGGCGCCGCTCGCGTACCTGTTCTTCGAGTTCCACGTCATCAACGCGGCCGCGGTCACGCTGGCCGCCTACGCGCTGCCGCACCTGGTGCAGGCCGCGCTCGCCAACTCGCACATCCAGCGGCGCTTCCGGCACTCGGTGTGGAACGAGGCCTACGAGGCCGCGCTCTCCTGGTACACGGCGCTGCCGACGCTGCTCGCGCTCATCAACCCGCGCAGCGGCCGCTTCAACGTCACCGCCAAGGGCGGGCTCGTCGCGCACGAGTACTTCGACTGGCGCATCGCGCTGCCGTACATCGTGCTCGCGCTCGCGAACCTCGGCGGCGCGCTGCTCGCGATCCCGCGGATCCTGTTCTGGAACAGCTTCGAGGCGGACACGGTGGTGATCAACCTCGTGTGGACGCTCTTCAACCTGACGCTGCTCGGCGCGGTGGTCGGCGTCGCGGCCGAGACGATCCAGCGGCGCGGGGCGCCGCGCGTCCTCAAGTCGCTGCCCGCCTACCTGCATCTCGCCGACGGCCAGGTGCACGCCTGCCAGACGATCGACTTCTCGCTGAAGGGCCTGCGGCTGAAGCTCCCGGAGGCGCTCCGGCTCGCGCCGGGCGCGCAGGTGCGCATCGGGCTCGACGGCGAGATGGGCGAGCTGCATTTCGCCGCCGAGGCGCGCGAGTTCGAGGCGGGAACGGGACGCTTCGCGTTCGCGCCGATGAGCCTCGCCGACCAGAGCCGCTTCGTGCAGTGCACCTTCGCGCGCCCGGACGTGTGGCTCGACTGGAACGCCGGGACGCTGCCCGACCGGCCGCTCAGGAGCCTCGCCGAGGTGCTGTCCTTCGGCGCCACCGGCTACCTGCGCCTGTTCGGCAAGCTGAGCGCGGCGCTCCGCGCGCGCCTCGCGCGCGCCGCGGGCGGCGACGTCCGCGCCGCGACCGGCTGAGCGCCCATGGGCTACTACAGCTTCTACTTCCTCGCGAAGCTCCTCCTGTACGCGACCGGCCACCTCGACTTCCACGTCGGCCTCAACCTCGCGCTCGCCGCCTTCACGGCGCTGCCGGCGGCCAACCCCCGCCTGCGGCTCGCGAAGAACGCGCTCGCCGTGCCGCTCAGCGTGATGCTGCTCTACTACGATTCGTGGTGGCCGCCGCTGCGGCGGGTACTCGCGCAGTGGCAGGGCCTCAGCGAGTTCTCGGGCCCGTATCTCGCCGAGCTCGCCCTCAGGATCGTCGACCTGCGGGTGCTCGCCGCGCTGCTCGCGGGCTTCGCGCTCTACGTGCTGCTGAGGCGCAAGCTCCGCTTCGGCACCTTCGCGGTGCTCGGGATCGTGGCGGTGGCGCTCGTGCCGGCGCCCGCGCCGACGAGCGACCTGCCGCCCGCGGCAGCGCCGGGCGCGCGCGCGCCGCGCCTGACCGCCGCCGCCACCTCGCCCGCCCGGCTCGAGGCGGAGCTCGGCGCCTTCTACGCGCGCGAGGCCGCGCGCAGCGCGCCGCTGCCGGGTGCGGTGAGCGGCGCGCCGTTCGACGTGATCCTGCTGCACGTGTGCTCGCTCGCCTGGGCGGACCTCGCCGCGGTCGGACTCGCGACCGACCCGCTGCTCGCGCGCTTCGACCTCCTCTTCACGCGCTTCAACAGCGCCGCGAGCTATTCAGGCCCCGCCGCGATCCGGCTGCTGCGCGGCAACTGCGGCCAGACGCCGCATCGCGCACTCTACAGCGAGGTCGCGCCCGGCTGCTTCGTGCTCGGCGGTCTCGAGCGCGCGGGCTTCGAGCCGCACTGGCTCATGAACCACGACGGCCACTTCGGCAACTTCTTCGCGGACGTGCGCACCCGCGGCGGACTCGCCGTCGCCCCCGAGGCGACGCCGGCAGCGGCGGTCGCCGCGCGCGCCTTCGACGGCTCGCCGGTGCTCGATGACTACGCGGTGCTGGCCGGCTGGTGGCAGCGGCGGCTCGCGAGCGGCGTGCCGCGCGTCGTCCTCTACTACAACACGATCTCGCTGCACGACGGCAACCAGCTCGTGGGGGCGGCCCGCACGAGTGGCCGCGCGAGTTTCGGCGCGCGCACGCATCGGCTGTTCTCCGACCTCGGCCGCTTCCTCGACCTGCTCGCGGCCTCCGGCCGCCACGTCGTCGTGGTGCTGGTCCCCGAGCATGGCGCGGCGGTCGCGGGCGAGCCCCGGCAGATCGAGGGCCTGCGCGAGGTGCCGAGCCCGGCGATCACCCAGGTGCCGGTGGCGGTCGCGTTCCTCGGGGCCGCGCAGCACGCGCCGCCGCGCCGTCTCGAGGGCCCGGTGAGCTACCTCGCGCTCGCGACGCTGCTCGCGCGCGCGACGGCGACCGACCCGTTCGCGGCGGCGGCGGTGCCGGCCGCTGCGCTCAGCGACGACCTGCCGGCGACCGCCCCGGTCGCCGAGAACGAGGGCACCATCGTCCTGAGCAGCGCCGGCACCGCGTGGCTGCGCTCGCCCGATGGCAGCTGGTCCGCCTGGGGAGCGGCGCCTCAGTAGTCGGCGTACGGCCGGACCGGCCGCGGCGGCGTCGCGAGACGCACGGCGCCCCCCGGCAGCGCCGTGCGCAGGTACAGCAGGAACGACGTCGGGTGGTAGTAGTCGGTGCGGTCGAGATCGAGCGCGGCGCCGAGGACGAAGCCGGGAAGGAGCTCGCGCTCGAGCGCGGCGTAGAAGGCGAAGCTCGTGCCCGTGCCGTGGGTCGCGTCGAACACCGGGCGCGAGTAGCCGGGCGGCAGCGGCGCGCCGGCCGCAGCCGCCTCGAGCGCGGCATCGGTCGGATAGAAGGGCTCCGCACCCATGCGGCTCGCGCTGCGGCTGACCGTGGCGCGCGCCCGGTAGCTGAAGCCCGCGCCGCTGCCGATGACCTCGAGCGGCAGTCCGACGCTCAGGTACGACTGCGGGCTGTAGTAGCCGCCGCTGCCGTAGGTGTAGTTGAGCAGGTTCTCGGCGTAGCTCCAGTAGGTCACCGTGCCGCCGACGTAGAGGTCGAGCCCCGCGCCGCTCAGGACGCGGTGGTCGCCGGCGAGCCGCGCACCGGTGTAGCTGTTGCCGGGTACCGACGCGCCGGTCAGGCGCGAGCTGCGCACGCCGAGCGCGAGGCTCGCCTCGCTCCGGTAGTAGCCCGCCTGCAGCGAGGGTCCGGTCTCGACGACGCCGCCCCACACGCGTCCCGTGACGGGATCCCTGAGGCCCGCATACGACAGCTCGCTGCTCGTGACCGGCCGGCGCGCGAGGCCGACGCTCAGGTCCAGCGGGCCGAGCGTCGGCGTGAAGCGGACGCCACCCACGACGTTCGTGACCGGAAAGCCGAGCGGCGTGCTGCCGAGGTCGGCGGCCAGGTACTCGCCGACGTAGCCGAGCCCGAGCGCGACGCCGCGCGCGTTGCCGTCGGCCCGTGCCGCATCGGCCGCCGCCGCAGGGCCCGCGGCCTGCAGCGTGCCGAGGAGCGGCACGGGCCCCGACAGCGGCAGCCGGCCGGTCGCGAGCGACACCGCATCGGCGCGCGCGTAGGCGTAGCCGCCCGGCACCGCGAGCCGCCACTCGCTCGGCAGCTGCCAGGCGCTCAGCTGCGAGATGCCCGCGTCGCCCGGCTTCTCGAGGTAGCCGAGCCCGGCCGTGACGTAGCTCTGGAGCGGATCGGGCGCGCCGGGCGCCCGCGTCGCGGCGGTCGCGCCGTCCTTCGCGGCGAGCCGCGCGGCGAGCGCGCGCATCCCCTCGCTCCGCTCCTCCTGCGGGATCGCGGCCACGAGCGCCGCCGACTCCTCGCGTGCGTCGAGGCTCTCGAGCACGAGTGCCGCCGCGAAGCGACCCTCGGCGCTCGACGGCGCCGGGGTGCCGGGCGACAGGAAGACGGCGCGCGCGCGCGCCGGCTCGCCCGCCGCGAGGTAACGCCGCGCCAGCCGGTACGCGATCCAGGGATCCTCCGCATCGAGCGCGTGCGCCGCTTCGAGGTCCGCCGTCGCCCCCGTCGCGTCACCCGCCGCGAGCCGCGCGCTCGCGCGCGCATCGAGCGCGAGCGCCCGGAGCGGCGCGTCGGCATCGCCCGGCTCCCGCCCCCGCGCCGCGAGCAGCGCGAGCGCCGCGTCAGGATCACCGTGCGCGACCAGCATCCGCAGCCGCGTCGCGAACAGCCAGTGCGAGCCGGCGTCGAGGCGGCCCGCGACCGCGAGCAGGTCGGGCGCATCCGGCGCGCCGGCCGCGTCGCCCGCCTCGGCCGCGCCGACCACGGCCTCGAAGTCGTGCGCGGCGAAGGCGCTCGCCGCCGCGTCGTAGGCACTCGCACGCGCCGCCTCGCCCGCGGCGCGCGCCTCGCGCGCCGCCTGGCGCCAGAGTGCCGCGGCGACGCCGGGAGTCGCGATCGCGGCACGCCCTGCGCCGATGAGCTCGAGCGCCTCGGCGTCGCGGCCGCTCGCGAAGCGGAGCGCCGCGAGTGCCTCGCGTGCCCCGGCATCGTCGGGCGCGCTCGCGAGGCGCGCCTCGAGGCGTGCCTCGAGCGCGGCGCGGAGCGCGCGCTGCGCCAGCGGGTCGATCGCGGCGAAATCGACCGGGGCCGGCGGCGGCGGCGCCTGCGCCGCGCCGCGCGCGGCGCGGCCGCGGTCCCGGCCGCGTGCCGCGGCGAGCTCGGCCGGCACCACGTCGTCGCGCCGCGCGACGCCGTCCAGCAGGCGGCGGCCACGCGCGGCGGTCGCGGGACTGTCGAGCAGGAGCTCGCCGAGCAGGAGCGCGTAGCGCGGCTCCTCGGGATGCGCGGCCCTTTGCGCCTCGAGCCCGCGGATCGCGGCGGCGAGACCACCCGGCGTGTGCGCGAGCAGCCGGTAGTACTCGAGCGCGGCGTAGCCCCCGGGTGCGCCCTCCGGGAAGAGCGCCTCGAGCGCGTGGCGCGCCTCCTCCCCGCGGCCGGTCTCGACGAGGCGTGCGACGGACGCGAGCGCGAGGCGGTCGACCGTCGCGAGCCGGTAGCTGGTGCGAAACGCACGCGTCGCCACGGCGTCCGGATGCTCGTGCTCGAGCCGCGCGAGCACGGCGCGGGCGGCCGCGACGTCGCCCGACCTGAGGCACAGCTCGCCGAGGAGCTCGAGGAACTCCGGGCGGTCCGGCCGCGCGGCGACGAGCTTCTCGAGCGCGAGCCGCGCGAGGTCGGCGCGCGCGTGCGCTTCCCACAGGCGCGCGCTGTGGAGGAGCGTGTCGTTCGCGACCGGCAGCGCCGCGGCACGCACGGGCCCCGCCGCGGACAGCGCAAGGAGCACGGCGAGGCTCGGCGCCGTCAGGCGCATGCGGGCCCCCGCCGCACCACGAGCTCGCCGGCCGTGCCGAAGCGGAAGCGTCCCTCGGCCCAGCCGAGGCCGAAGAGCCGCAGCGCATCGTCGTAGTAGCCGGAGCCCGGATCCGCGACGTGCCCGGCGCGGCGCCGCTCGCGCGCCGCGGCGCGCCACTCGCCGGCGCTCGCGAGGAACGGCACGAGCGCTGCCGAGAAGCCCGGCGGGCCCGTGCCCGCGGCGCTGCCGGCCGCGGCGTCGATGCTCGCCGGGGGTGCGCCCCGGCCGGCGACGGCACGCGCCATCGGCGCGAGCAGCGCGAGCAGCCGCTGCCGCGCGGGGTCGGCGGGCGCGAGCATGCCGGCCCACAGGTACACGCGCACCGCGTCGTAGCTGCCGCGCGCGCCGGCGACGGGATCGGGCGCCGTACCGCCGGCCGCGCGGAACACGATCCAGTCGGGAACGAAGCCGTGCGGTGCGCTCGCCGCGATGGCTGCGGCGGCGCTCGCGGCAAGCGCGCGGTAGCCGGGGTCGGCGGCGCGCGCGAGGCGCCGCAGCACCTCGAGCGGCAGGTAGCTCGGATTCAGCCGCCAGCCGCCCTCGACGCCGAAGCCGTGCGCGCCCGGCAGCAGCACGCGGCCGAGCTCGGTGACGTCGGCGGTCTCCTCGGCGAGTATCCGCGCGGCGAGCGCGCGGCCGGTGGCGCGGTAGCCGGCGCGATGCCAGAGCCGGCCGGCCTCGAGCAGGTCGTAGGCGAGCCAGAGGTCCGCATCGGCGGCGGAATTGTCGTCGAGCACGCCGTAGCTGCCGTCGTCGCGCCGGCCCCACTGCCAGGCCGGGAGCCGCCGCGCGAGGTCGCCGCCGGCGAGGTTGTCGGCCGTCCAGCCGGCGATGCGCGCGAAGCGCCGCTCGTCGCGGGCCACGAGCGCGAACAGGAGCGCATACGCCTCGCCCTCCGACACCGTCACGTGGCGCGCGCTGTCGGCGTCCAGGACGCGCCCGTCCGCGCTCAGGTAGCGCGCCATGAAGGCGGCATAGTCGGGCCATGGCGCGCACGGCGCCGCCGCGGCGGGCGCGGCGGGCGCCGCGATGCCGCACGCGAGCACGAGCACGACCCGCCAGGTGCGGCCGCGCCCGCCTCGCCGCGATGGCCGCTGCGCCACCGCGGCCTACTGCGTCCCGCCGTCCAGGCGGCGCGTCGCGCGCCGCTGCAGCCACGCGTATATCCACACCGCCACCGTCACCGCGACGATGAGCGCGAGCAGCGTCAGGAGCAGCGGGTGCCGCGACAGGTGGAACCAGGCGCGCGTCCACCACGGCAGCGTGCCGACGTAGTAGACGTGCCCGCCCTCGTAGGAGCGCACCGTGCCGCCGCGCACGAGCGCGAGCTCGCCGCGCATCGCCGCGACGCTGCCCGCGTCGTCGAGCGCATCGCTCACGGCGCGGACCGCGGCCGGGTCGCTGCCGACGAGCGCCACCACCGAGCGGCCGGCGCTGAGCGGTGACTCGAAGCCGATGAGTGCGCCGAGCGAGCCCGAGGTCGCCACCGTCACCTCGCCCGCGAGCGGCGCGGCCGCCCCGAAGCGGAGCGGATCCGTCGTGAAGCGCGGCACCGGCCCGAAGTCGCGGAAGCGCCGGTCGCCGCTGCCGAGCACGAGCGTGGCGTCCTGCCGCCACTCGGCCAGCAGCTGGTTCGCCGCCGCACCGCCGAGCACGAGCAGGTCGAGGTCGCGGGCGCTGCGCGCCTCGCGCTCGTCGATCAGCCGGTACTGCGTGGCGGCGGCGCCGGTCGCGCGGCCGAGGCGCCCGAGCGTCGCATAGAGCTGCTCGAGGCTCGCGGCCGTCACCGGGTCCGGCAGCACGATCGCGGTCTCGGCGAGGTCGGCGTAGCGCGTGAACGGGAAGCCGGCATTGGCGAAGAGCGCGAGGTCGGGCAGCGCCGCGTAGTGGTGAAAGCCGCGCAGGTCGATGGTCGAGTCCGGGTCGAGCGACTCGCGCACCGTGTCGCGCGGCATGACGCGGCAGGCGCCCTGGTAGTGCAGGTCGAGCGCGAACTGGAACTCGAGCGTGTTGACGGCGCCGACGCGGAAGGCCGGGATCAGGAACTGCTCGGTGTCCTGCTCCGCCGAGCCGAGCACCGCCGGCACCACCAGCCGGCCGAGCGACTGCGCGCCGCTTTCGGACTTCAGCCGGAACACGCGGACCAGCTGGCCGTTGATGCCGACGGTGAGCGTCGAGGCGTCGTTCTCGGGCGGCGGCGTGAAGCGGTACCTGAGATCGAGCGGCACGCCCGGCCGGTTCCAGGTCAGGAGGTCGGGCGGCAGGCGCACCCTGAGCGCCAGCGGCGCCGGCACGTGGCCATAGGCCTCCAGGCCGGCGGCACCGTCGACGAGCTCGCCGAAGCGCACCAGCCGGTCGGTCGGCAGCCAGCGTGGCGCATCGTAGGCAGCGCGCCGCTCGAGGTGCACTGCGCGGATGGTCGCGCTCGGGCCGGCGAGCACGGCCTGGCCCGTGACGAAGCCCTGCACCGCCTGCTCGAGCTCGGCGTCGTCGCGCCCCATGAACACGAGGAGCTTCAGGTGCGGGTCGGCCGGGTGGTCGACGATGCTGAGCGAGGGCCCCGTGGCGACCGGCAGCGTGAGGCCCGCCGGCACGTGTCCGTTGGTGGCGAACACGAGTGCGTGGCTCGGCGGCAGCGCGTCGAAGCTCACCGGGAAGCGCGCCGCGCGGTAGTCGGCCTCGACGCCGAACCAGGAGGCAACGATGCCGGCGCTGCGCTCGATCGAGCGCGACGGCGTGCCGGGCAGCACGATCGGCAGCTCGAGGCGCCGGTTGTCGTGGCGATCGAGGAACGGCGCCGGCAGGAGCGCGAGATCGTCCCTGAGCTCGAGCGGCCGGAGCTCGAGCTCTAGCTCGCTCGCATCGCCGATCGTCGCCCACAGCGAGCTGTGCTGCGGGTCCTCGCACTCGAGCGTGTAGTGGCCGATCAGGTCGAAGCGCAGGTGGTTGTAGTCGGTGAAGTACTGCGGGTCGAGCACGACCTCGTGCATGACCTCGCGGTCGGCCTCGGCACGGGTCAGCGGCACCGCGGCGACCGTCTGGCCGTTGACGCGGATCCGCAGGTGCGAGAGCGCCTCGATGAGCGCCGGCGAATGCGTGACCCGCAGGTGCAGGCGCGCGCCGGTGACGACCTCGTCGGCGCGGATGCCGACCGCGAGGTCGGCGCTCGATTCGGCGCCGCGCAGGTCGAACGGGCCCGAGGCACCCAGCGCGCGGAAGCTGAGATGCACGGTGCGCACGGCGGGCACCGCCGCGGCGGCCGCGGTCGCGCCGCGCGGCGCGGTGGCGGATGCCGCGAGCGCCGCGCCCGCCGCGCAGAGCAGCAGGAGCGCAACCAGCGCGCGCCGGGCGCTGCCCGACGCAACCCCGACCGATCGTTCGTCTGCCTTCATCATGGCCCCCGTGCGGTGTTCTTCTCGAGCAGCGACGCGAGCGCCGCCGCCGCGCCGCGATAGTCCGCGCTGCCGGCCAGCGACGCCGCGAGCATGAGGCGCGGTTCGGCCGCGTCCGGGTAGGCCGCGCTCAGCCCCGCGAACTCGGCCGCGGCCGCTGCGTGCTCGGCGCGCAGCGCGAGCGCGAGCGCGCGCCGGAAGCGCTGCTCGGGCGGCGCCGCGTGCGGCGCGTGCGGCGCACCGTAGGCGCCGGCCGGCAGCAGCGCGAGCAGCGCGGCGAGCGTCAGCGCAGGTCGCATGCGCAGTAGTAGTAGAGGCGCCGCGGATCGTTGAAGGCGGCGAGCGAGCGCAGCTGGTGCTCGGCGGCGCCGAGCACGCGGCCGACTGCCGTCGGCGCGGGCGCGAAGCCGAGGTTGCGCGCGATCACCGCGCCCTCGGCGCGCAGCTGGCGGAGCAGCGATTCGCGCCAGGTGAGCTCCTTCTCGCGGAACACCGTGCCGTAGTGGCCGGGCGCGAGATGCGCGCGCGCCGCGGCCGCGGCGACCGCCCCGGCGAGGTCGCCGAGGTGGTCCACGAGCCCGAGCGTCTTCGCCTCGGCGCCGATCCAGACGCGGCCCTCGGCGACCTTCTCGATGTCCTCGAAGGGCCGGTGGCGCGCGCTCGCGACGTGCGCCACGAACTCGTGGTAGGCGTGCTCGACGCCGAGCTGCAGCACCTCCTTCGCCGCCGGGTCGAGGCTGCGCTCGAGGTGCATGACGCCGGCGAGCGGCGAGGTCGCGACGCCGTCGGAGGCGACGCCCAGCTTGCCGAGCGTGCGCTGGAAGGTCGGCACGACGCCGAAGACGCCGATCGAGCCCGTGATGGTGGTCGGCTCCGCCCAGATCTCGTCCGCATCCATGGCGATGTAGTAGCCGCCCGACGCGGCGACGCTCGAGAACGAGGCGATCACCGGCTTGCCGGCGGCCTTGAGCGCTGCGACCTCCTGGCGGATGACCTCCGAGGCGAGCATGCTGCCGCCGCCGCTGTCGATCCTGAGCACCACCGCCTTCACGTCCTTGTCGTAGCGCGCCTTGCGCAGCACCGCCGCGAAGCTGTCACCGCCGATCTCGCCCGGTGGCCGGTCGCCGTCGACGATGTCGCCGGAGGCCACCAGCACCGCGACCTCGCCGGCCGGATGGCGTGCGAGCGCGGCCTGCGAGCGCGTGGCGGCCAGGTACTCGGCGTGACCGATCGAGTTGAAGGTGTGCGCGTCGCTGTCCTCGCCGACGAGCTTCTCGACCTCGGCCTCGAACTCGATCCAGGTCTTGCGGCCGGTGATCAGGTGGCCCTCCTCGGCGATGCGCGCCGCGTCGCCGCCCGCGGCCCGCATGTGCTCGGCCGCGCCGTCGACGTAGGCCGCGACCGTGCCCGCGGGGAGCTTGCGGCCGCGCTCGACGCCAGCCTGGTACGCCTGCCAGAGCGGCGTCAGCAGGCCGATCGTCTGTTCGCGGTCCTCGGGCGACATGTCCTCGCGCGTGTACGGCTCGGTGAAGGACTTGTGCGTGCCGACCTTGAAGACGTTGACGTCGACGCCGAGGCGCTCGAGGGCATCGTGGAAGTAGAGCCGGTACGCGCCGAAGCCGACCACGCCGAGCTCGCCCGCCGGGTCGAGGTAGGCCTCGTCCGCCTGCGCCATCAGGTAGTACTGCTCCTGCGAGGCATAGCGTGCGTGCGCGAGCACCTTCTTGCCGTGCGCGCGGAACTCGCGCAGCGCCGCCGCCAGCGCCTCGAGCTTGGTGAGCCCGGCGCCGCCCATGTCCTCGAGATCGAGCACGAGGACGCCGATGCGCTCGTCGCCCGCCGCCGCGTGGATCGCGTCCGTCAGGTCGCGGACCAGGGTCTCGGGTTCGTGGTCGGCGGTGAGCGAGCCGAGCGACCGGTCGAAGGGGCTGCCGCTCAGCTGCTCGACCAGCCGTCCCTCGGGATGCACGACGAGCGCGGCATGCGCCGGCACGAACGGCAGCGGCTGGCGCGTCGCGACGAGGAGGACGATGGCGAGAAACAGCAGGAACGCGAGCGCGAGCACCTTGCGGAGCCCGTCGAGAACGCGCCACAGCGCCCGTAGGCATCGGCCGAGGAATCCCATGTTCACCCCGCGGGCCCGGGCGGGAGTCCGGGCGGCACGCCAGTGTATCGGGCGGCCGGAACGGCTGCGCGCCGTCGCGCGGCGCGCGTCCGCGCCCTGCGGGCGGGCCGGGCGCGCGCCCGGCCGGCCTCAGCCGACGGCACCCGGGGCGGGTGCCGCACGGTCGCTGTGCTCAGACCTTCTCTTCGATGCGCGCCGACTTGCCGGAGCGATCGCGCAGGTAGTAGAGCTTGGCGCGGCGCACGTTGCCGCGGCGCTTGATCGTGATGCCGCCGAGCGCCGGGCTGTAGGTCTGGAACACGCGCTCCACGCCCTCGCCGTGCGAGATCTTGCGGACGGTGAACGAGGAGTTGAGGCCCCGGTTGCGGCGCGCGATCACGACGCCCTCGTAGGCCTGCACGCGCTCGCGGTCGCCTTCCTTGACCTTGACCTCGACGACCACGGTGTCGCCGGGGCCGAATTCGGGGATCTTGCGCTCGGTCTGGCGCTTCTCGATGTCGGCAATGATCTTGTTCATGACTCGCGTTCCTCTCGATACTCATCGAGGAGCTTCAGCTCCTCGTTGCTCAGTTCCCGCCCGGCCAGCAGGTCCGGCCGGCGTTCCGCCGTCCGCCCGAGGGCCTGCTTCAGTCGCCACCGCCGGATCGCCGCGTGGTTGCCGCCCTGCAGCACCCCGGGCACCGGTCGCCCGCGCCACTCGTCCGGCCGCGTGTAGTGCGGCCAGTCGAGCAGGCCCGTCGCCGTCCCGAAGGACTCCTGCTCGGCCGACTCGGCCGCCCCGAGCACGCCCGGGACCAGCCGCACCACCGAATCGATGACCACGAGCGCCGCGAGCTCACCGCCCGTCAGCACGTAGTCGCCGATCGACAGCTCCTCGTCGATCACCTCGTCCAGCAGCCGCTCGTCGACGCCCTCGTAGCGCCCGGCCAGCAGCAAAAACCCAGGCCCCGCCGCGAGTCGCCGCGCCGCCGCCTGATCGAACCGCCGGCCCTGCGCCGACAGGTAGATCCGCGGGCTCCCGGCCGGCAGCCGCCGGGCGGCCTCCTCGACCACCGTCGCGAGCGGCTCGACCTTGAGCACCATCCCCGGGCCGCCGCCGTACGGCCGGTCGTCGACCGTCCCGTGCACGTCCGTCGCCAGCCGCCGCGGATTGTCGACCCCGACCGTCACGAGCCCACGCTCGAGCGCACGACCGACGACGCCCATCCCGAGTGCTGCCCGGACCTCGTCCGGGAACAGCGTCACCACCTCGACCGCGAGAGCGGGTCTGCCCGCGCTCATCGCCTCAAAACTCCGGGTCCCAGTCGACCACGATCTGCCGCGTGGCGAGGTCCACCCGCTTCAGGTGCCGCGGCACCAGCGGCACCCAGCGCTCGCGCCCGCCCGGCTCCCTGACCGCCATCACCGGGTTCGCCGGGAACTCGTGAAAATGCATCACGGTACCGAGCGCCACCCCTTCCAGCGTCGTCACCTGGCAGCCCACCAGGTCGTCCCAGTAGTACTCGCCGGGTGGAGGCTCCGGGAGCTCCGCGCGCCGGAGCCCGACGTCCCGGGCGACGTAGCGCCGCGCCTCCTCCGGGCTCGCGACTCCCTCGAGTGCGACCACCAGGTCCTGCCCGCCCCCGTGGGCGCGGCCGGACACCACCTTCACGTCCTCCCAGCCGCCACCCGCCCTCGCGAGGTGCCAGACCGGGTAATCGAGGATCCGCAGCGGCGGATCCGTGTACGAGTGGACCTTGATCCAGCCCTTCACTCCCCACGGGGCGGCGAGCCGGCCGAGGACCACATAACGCTCCCCATCACCCTGTGCTGCGGCGACCATGCTGCGCCGCGCCGGTGCCTCAGGCGGCAGCGGCGGTCCCGGATTCCTTGCGGTACTGCTCGACGAGCGCGGCGACGCGCTCGGACGCCTTCGCGCCCTTCTTGAGCCAGGCGTCGATCTTGGCGACGTCGAGACGCAGCTTCGTCTCCTTGCCGCGGGCGATCGGGTTGAAGATGCCGACCAGGGCCAGGGTCGTTCCGCCCTGGCGCTTGCGGCTGTCCGTAACGACGACGTGGTAGAAGGGTTCCTTCTTCCCGCCGCGGCGCGTCAGGCGAATCGTGACCATCGGCTGCAATACTCCGGTGTTCTGAATACGGGCGGCCGGGCATCGGCCCGCCGCCAAAGAGCCGCGCATTCTACTCAAATAGCGGGCGCGAGGCTAGGGGCCGAACCCGGGCGGCATCCGGCCGCCGAGGGAGCGCATGAGGCCCCGCATGCCCCCCTTCGAGAACTGCTTCATGACCTTCTGCATCTGCAGGAACTGCTTCAGGAGCCGGTTGACGTCCTGGACCTGGACCCCGGAGCCGTTGGCGATGCGGCGCTTGCGCGAGCCGTCGATCAGCTCCGGCCGGCGCCGCTCCTTCAGGGTCATCGAGTCGATCATCGCGATCTGGCGCTTCACCTGGCGCGAGTCGAACTGGTTGCCGGCCTGCGCGGCGGCCTGCGACAGGCGCCCGGGGAGCTTGTCCATCATCGCCCCGATGCCACCCATCTTCTCGAGCTGCAGCATCTGCTCCTTGAGGTCGTTGAAGTCGAAGCCCTTGCCCTTCTGCAGCTTCTTCGCGAGCGCCGCCGCCTTGTCGTGGTCGACGTCGCGCTGCACCTGCTCGACGAGCGAGAGCACGTCGCCCATGCCGAGGATGCGCGAGGCGACGCGCTCGGGGTGGAAGAGCTCGAGCGCCTCGACCTTCTCGCCGACGCCGACGTACAGGATCGGCTTGCCGGTCACCTGCCGCACCGACAGCGCCGCGCCGCCGCGCGCATCGCCGTCGGCCTTGGTGAGGATGACGCCCGTGAGGTCGAGCGCCGCGTTGAAGGCGCGCGCGGCGTTGACCGCGTCCTGGCCCGCCATGCTGTCGACCACGAACAGCCGCTCGTGCGGCGCGACGGCGAGGTCGATGGCCCGCACCTCGGCCATCATCTCCGCGTCGACGTGCAGGCGCCCCGCGGTGTCGACGATGAGGACGTCGTAGGCGCCGCGGCGCGCCTCGGCGAGCGCGCGCGTCGCGATCGCGACCGGCGCCTCGCCGCTGCCGACCGCGACGAAGCCGGCGCCGATCTGCGCGCTCAGCCGCTCGAGCTGCGTGATCGCCGCCGGCCGGTAGATGTCGGTGCTCGCGAGCAGCACGCGCTTCTTGCGCTCGGCCATCAGCAGCCGCGCGAGCTTCGCGCTGGTGGTCGTCTTGCCGGCGCCCTGCAGTCCCGCGAGCAGCACCACCACCGGCGGCTCGGCCCTGAGGCCGAGTCCCTGCCCCGGCTCGCCCATCACGAGCACGAGCTCGTCGTGCAGGATCTTGATGAACACCTGGCCCGGGGTCAGGCTCTTCTGGACCTCGGCGCCGATGGCGCGCGCGCGCACGGCATCGACGAAGCTCTTCACCACCGGGACCGCGACGTCGGCCTCGATGAGTGCCATGCGCACCTGGCGCAGGGTGTCGGCGATGTTCTCGTCGGTGAGGCGCCCGCGGCCGCGCAGCGCCTCGACGGCCCCGGCCAGCCGCTCTGTCAGTTTGTCGAACATGTCCTCTCCTCGCGAGCCGGCATTATAGGGTTTCGGGGCGGCGCGCGCGCTTCCAGAGCCCCGCCCACTGTGCAATGATTTGCCGGCCTTGACGACCTTCCACATCGTATTTGCCCACCTGCCGTTCGTGCTCTACGTGCTCGCGGCGGTGCTCACCGTGCGTGCCGTGCGCCGCGCACCCGGCCAGCGCTCCATCCTGGCCACCGCCGCGGCGCAGCTCGGCGCGCTGCTGCACGCCTGGGTGCTGTTCGGCGCGATCCGCACGCCGAACGGCGTCGTGCTCGCGATCACCGACAGCGCCTCGCTGGTCGGCTGGGTGGTCGCGGCGACCACCGCGATCGCGATGGCGTTCCTGCCGCTCGCGGCGCTGCCGGCGGCGCTCCTGATCGTCGCGGGCCTGCTCGCGAGCGGCACGGGCCTCGTCTCCGGCTTTCGCGAGATCCACGAGCCGATGTGGGAACTCAACGCGCACATCTCGCTCGCCGCGCTCGCCGCGGGCTGGCTGACGATCGCCGCGACCGTGGTGCTGCTGCTCGCCTGGCAGGACACCCGCATCCGCACGCGCCGGCCGCTCGGGATCCTCGCGCTGCTGCCGCCGGTGGAGACGATGGAGACGACGCTGTTCCGGGCGCTCGGCGCCGGCTTCGCGGTGCTGACGCTCGCGCTCCTGACCGGCCTCTTCTTCGTCACCAACGCGGTCGCGCAGCACCTCGCCCACAAGATCGCGCTCGCGCTCGTCGCCTGGGTCGTGTTCGGCGTGCTGCTCATCGGGCGCGTGCGCTACGGCTGGCGCGGCCGCAAGGCGCTGCGCTTCACGATCGTCGGCTTCGTCGCGCTGGCGCTCGCCTACTTCGGCAGCAAGTTCGTGCTCGAGACCCTGCTCGGGCGGCACTGGGGCTGAATGAACGGCTTCCCAGTCGGCCTCGCGGCCGCCGGGCTCGTCATCGCGATCGTGCTGTCCGCGTTCTTCTCGGGCACCGAGACGGCGCTGATGAGCCTCAACCGCTACCGGCTGCGGCACCTCGCGCAGAAGGGGCACCCCGCCGCGCGGCTCACCGAGCGGCTGCTGGCGCGCCCCGACCGGCTGATCGGCGTGATTCTGCTCGGCAACACGCTCGCGGCGGTGGCCGCCGCCTCGATCGTCACCGTGATGACGCTCGCGCTCGCCGGCGAGCAGTGGCTGTGGCTGACGAGCCTCGGGCTGACGCTCGTGCTGCTGCTGCTGTCCGAGGTGGGGCCGAAGACCTACGGCGCGCTCAACGCCGAGCGCGTGGCGCTGCCCGCCGCGTACCTGTACCGGCCGCTTCTCTGGATCACCTACCCGCTCGTGTGGCTGATCAACACCGTCACGAACGCGCTCCTCAGGCTGGTCGGCGTCTCGGCCGCCCGGGTCGCCTCGCACTCGCTCTCGGCCGACGAGCTCAGGACCGTGGTCGCCGAGGCCGGCGCGCTGATCCCGCTCAAGCACCAGCAGATGCTGGTCAGCATCCTCGACCTCGAGCACATCAGCGTCGAGGAGATCATGGTGCCGCGCAGCGAAGTCGCCGGCATCGACCTCAACGACGACTGGGAGCAGGTGCTCGCGCTCCTCCGGGACGTGCAGCACACGCGCCTGCCGGTGTTCGAGGGCGACCTCGACCACATCGTCGGCGTGCTGCACACGAAGCGGGTCGCGCGCGAGCTCGCCCGTGGCACGCTCGACCGCACGAGCCTCGAGAAGATCGCGCGCCAGCGCGAGCCGTACTACGTGCCGGAGGGCACGACGCTCAACCAGCAGCTGGTCGCGTTCCAGGAGATGCGCCGCCGCCACGCCTACGTGGTCGACGAGTACGGCGACGTGCAGGGCCTCGTGACGATCGAGGACATCCTCGAGGAGATCGTCGGCGAGTTCACGACCCTGCCGCACGGCCTCAGGCACGAGGTGCGGGCCGAGGACGACGGCAGCTACGTGATCGCCGGCAGCACGACGCTGCGCACGCTCAACCGCGCGCTCGGCTGGAGCCTGCCGACCACCGGACCGAAGACGCTGAACGGGCTGATCCTCGAGTACCTCGAGACGATCCCGGAGCCGGGCACGGCCCTGAAGCTCGATGGCCACCCGGTCGAGGTGCTGCAGATCGCGGACAACGCGGTCAAGACGCTGCGCATCTGGCCGAAGGTCAGCGGCCCGAAGCTCACCTGAGCGCGGCGAGCGCCTCCTCGAGCCGCCCGACCGCGTAGACGCTGAGCCCGTCGATGGGCTTACGCGGCGCGTTCGCGCGCGGCACGATCGCGCGCGTGAAGCCGTGCTTCGCCGCCTCGCGCAGCCGCTCCTCGCCGAACGGCACCGGCCGGATCTCGCCCGCGAGGCCGAGCTCGCCGAACACGACGAGCCCCTCGGGCAGCGCCCGGCTCTCGAGGCTCGACACCGCCGTCGCGAGCACGGCGAGGTCCGCGGCGGTCTCCTCGACGCGCACGCCGCCGACGACGTTGACGAACACGTCGTGGCCGTTGAGCGCGATGCCGCCGTGGCGGTGGAGCACGGCGAGCAGCAGCGACAGGCGGTTCGCGTCGATGCCGACCGCGACGCGCCGCGGCTGCTGCGCGCGCGAGTCGTCGACGAGCGCCTGCACCTCGATCAGCATCGGGCGCGTGCCCTCGCGGGTCACCGTCACGACGCTGCCCGGCACCGGCGTCTCGTGCCGCGACAGGAAGATCGCGGACGGGTTCTTGACCTCCTTGAGGCCATGCTCGTCCATCGCGAACACGCCGATCTCGTTGGCCGCGCCGAAGCGGTTCTTGATGGCGCGCACCACCCGGAAGCGGCTGCCGGCGTCGCTCTCGAAGTAGAGCACCGTGTCGACCAGGTGCTCGAGCAGCCTCGGCCCCGCGATCACGCCTTCCTTGGTGACGTGCCCGATCAGCACCACCGCCGTGCCGCTTCGCTTCGCGTGCGTGACGAAGCGGGCCGCGGATTCCTTGAGCTGCGACACCGAGCCCGCGCTCGCCTCGACCTCGCCGGTCGCCATCGTCTGGATCGAGTCGACGACGAGCACGCGCGCGCCCGCGGCGCGCGCCGCCTCGAGCACCGCCTCGACCTGGGTCTCGGCGATGAGCGCGAGCGGGGCGTCGCCGAGGCCGAGCCGGCGCGCCCTGAGGCCCACCTGGCGGACGCTCTCCTCGCCGGTCGCGTACAGCACCGCCACGGTGCCGGCGAGCGCGGCGGCCGACTGCAGCAGGAGCGTCGACTTGCCGATCCCCGGATCGCCGCCGATCAGCGTCACCGAGCCCGCGACCAGCCCGCCGCCCAGCACCCGGTCGAACTCGGTCGAGCCGGTGGCGAGCCGGGGAGCGTCCTCGGTGCCGGCACTGCCGAGCGTGTGCGAGGCGGCGGCGCCGCTGCGCGGCGGGCTGCGCGGCGCCTTCGGCGCCGCGTGCGCACTCAGCGTGTTCCATTCGCCGCACGCCGGGCACTGCCCCTGCCACTTCGGCGAATCGTTGCCGCAGGCACTGCACACGTAGACGGTCCTGGCCTTCGAGCTCATGGCGCGGATGCTAGCAGAGGGCCCCGGGGCGAACGGCGGCCGCGACGCCGGGGCCACGCTCCGTTACACTCGCTCGCGGTCCGGAAAACGATGGTTGATGCCCCAACACCCACTCTTTCGCCCGCTCGCCATCGCCGCCACCGTCGTGGTCGCGGTGCTGCTTCTGCTCCTCGCGGCCGGTCGCTTCGGCGCCGAGCTCGAGGGCATGCCGCTCGGCCTCCTGCAGCTCGCCGCCAACGTCCCCGAGGACGGCCGCGTCCTGTGGGTGGATTCCGGCCCCGACGCCGACGACGCGGGACGCCTGCGCGGCCAGGTGGCCCGCGCCCTCGAGGCGACGCGCCGCGCGGGAGCGCGCGCGGTACTGCTCGCGATCCCGCTCGCGCAGCCGAGCGACAGCGCCGACCTCGCCCGCGTGCGCTCGTTCCTCGACAGTGCCAACGCCTCGCCCGACGCCGCGATGCGCGACCGCCTCACCGCCTGGGCCGCCGAGCTCGACCACGACGCCGAGCTCGAGCGCGCGATCAAGGGCGCCGGCAACGTGGTGCTGGTCGCGAGCCCGGCCGCCGGCCCGCTCGAGCGCTTCGTCAATGCCGCGCGCGGCGTCGGCATCGAGCCCGCCGAGAACCCCGACGCCGACGGCGTCGCGCGCCAGGATGCACTCATCGTCGGTGACGGACCCGCGTCCGGCGCCCCCTCCGCCACCTTCGCCACCTGGCTCGCCGCGCGCGGGCTCGCGCGCGCCGCGGCCCGGGTGGAGCGCGGCGGCGTCGCGGCGGGCGCGGCGTTCCTCGCCACCGGCCGCGGCACGCGCTGGATCCCGCTCTACGGCCGGCGCTCCGGCGACGACGGCGGCACGGCGCGCGTCACGCTCGAGGACCTCGCCGAGGGCCGCGTCGCCGAGGCGGCCCTCGAGCACCGCCTGCTCGTGATCGGCCGCGGTGCGGCGACGGTCGCGACGCCGACCGGCCCGGGGCTCTCGCTCGGCGAGGCGCTCGCGCAGCGCCTCGCGAGCCTCGAGTCGGGCGACTACGCGATCCGGCCGGTGTACGCGCGGCTGGTCGAGCTGCTGCTGCTGGTCGGCGCGGCGCTCTACGCCGGGCTCCTCGCACCGCACCTCGGCGGCCGGTCGCGGGCCGCGGTCACCGTGCTCGCGAGCGCCGCGCTCGTCGCGCTCGAGCTCGTGCTCCTCGCGGCGACCAACCGCTGGATCCCGTGCCTCGCGCCCGCGATCGCGCTTTTCATCGCGACGCTCGCGGTGTGGGTCGTGCCCGAGGCGCGTGCCGCGCCCGCGCCGCGCACCGAGCCCGTGGTCCCGACGGCGCCGCCGAGGCGCGCGCCGCGCCCCGCGCCGCCCTCGCCCCCGCCGGCGCGCGCCGCCGGCCGGCCGACGCTCGTGCCGGAACCGGGGCCCGCGAGCCCGGCGTCACTGCGGGAGATCAGCGAGACGCTCGAGGCGCGGCGCGAGGAGCCGACCCGCGCGGACGTCGCCGACCTGCTGCTCGGCCGCTCGAAGCGCCCGCCGAAGCCGCGGCTCGGGCGCTACGAGCTCGACCGCGAGCTCGGCCGCGGCGCCATGGGGACCGTCTACCTCGGGCGCGACCCGCGCATCAACCGGGTGGTCGCGATCAAGGCGATCCCGATCGTCGAGGAGTTCTCGGAGGAGGACCTCGCCGAGGCGCGCGCCCGGTTCTTCCGCGAGGCGGAGATGGCCGGGCGCCTCAAGCACCCGGGGATCGTCACCGTGCACGATGCGGGCGAGGACGGCGGCATCGCCTGGATCGCGATGGAATACGTCGCCGGGCAGCTCCTGAGCGAGCACGTCGCCTCGGACAAGCTGTTGCCGGCCAAGGTGGTCCTCGAGCTGACCGCGCGGGTGGCGGATGCCCTCGACTATGCCCACAGCCAGGACGTCATCCACCGGGACATCAAGCCCGGCAACGTCATGTTCGACCCGGCCACCCGTGAGACCAAGATCACGGACTTCGGCATCGCCCGGCTGACCAACTCGAGCGCGACGAGGAGCGGAATCGTCCTCGGGACCCCCTCGTTCATGGCCCCGGAGCAGCTGGAGGGGCGGAATGTGACAGGACGCTCGGACTTGTTCGCACTCGGTGTTACCTTATTCCAGCTCCTGGCCGGCCAGCTGCCGTTCCGGGCGGATTCGATGACCGGACTCATGGACAAGATCGCGAACTCCCAGCACCCCCCGCTCAACACGATCCGACCCGACCTCCCTCCCTGCGTATCGGCGATCGTCGACCGGGCGCTGCAGAAGAACCCGGGCGATCGCTTTGACACCGCGGCCGAGATGGCGCGGGCCATACGGGCCTGTGCCGAACGGGTCGAGGACTGAGCCGCCGTGCGTACCAAGGTCAAGAGCGTCGCCCTCACCGACACCGGCAAGGTGCGGGAGCACAACGAGGACACCATCGGCTCCGAGCCCGATATCGGGCTCTACGTGCTCGCCGACGGCATGGGCGGGTACAACGCGGGTGAGGTCGCGAGCGGCATCGCCGTCAAGACGATCATCAACCTCGTGCGCGAGGCCTACCAGGTCCAGGAGCTCGAGGGCACCGACCGGGCGACCGGCTACATGCGCCCGAGCATCATCCTCAGGGACGCGATTCTCCGGGCCAACAAGATCATCCACCAGACCTCGAAGACCCAGCCGCAGTGCGAAGGCATGGGGACGACCGTGGTCGCGGTGCTCTTCTACGACGACAGGATCATCACCGCCCACGTCGGGGACTCGCGGATCTACCGCCTGCGGGGTGACCGCTTCGAGCAGCTGACGATGGACCATTCGCTCCTGCAGGAGCTCGTGGACCGCGGCTTTTACTCGCAGGAAGAGGCCGCCCGCTCGACCAACAAGAACTACGTCACGCGCGCGCTCGGCGTCGAGCCGTCGGTCGAGGTGGAGCTGCACGAACACCCCTGCGAGAAGGGCGATTACTACGTCCTGTGCTCCGACGGCCTGTCGGACATGGTGGAAGACGAAGATATTCATTTAACAATCAGTACTTTCAGTGATAATCTTGAGATGATTGTTAAGCAGCTGGTACAGCTGTCGAACGAGCACGGCGGCCGGGACAATATCTCAGTAGTCATGACGCAGGTCATTGACTCGCTCCCGGCCCGGCGGGGCATACTTGACAGAATATTAGGCTGGTTTGGCTGACGCACGAAGGATGCAAGGCTCATGGCTAGACTGATTCTCAGCCTGGATAGTCAGGTGCTCGCCGAGTACAACATGAACAAGGAGCGGTACACGATCGGCCGTCTCCAGGACAATGACGTGCGCATCGACAACCCGGCGGTCAGCGGCCACCACGCACTCATCATCAATATCCTCAATGACTCGTTCCTTGAGGACCTGAACAGCACCAACGGCACCTACGTCAACGGCAAGCTGATCAAGAAGCACGCGCTGCAGCATGGCGACGTGATCACCTGCGGCCACCACCAGCTGCGCTTCGTCGACAACCAGGCGGGCGACAACGAGCCGGACGAGTTCGAAAAGACGATGGTGATCCAGCCGTCGCAGGCGATGGAGGACAAGATCCGCGCCGTCAAGGCGGCCCCGGAACCCGCGCGCGCCGCCCCGGCCGCGGCGGCCGTCGCCGGCAAGGATGGCGCGCCGGCTGCGCACGCCGCACCGCCCAAGGCGAAGCTGCAGGTCCTGTCGGGCGCCTTCGCCGGCCGCGAGCTCGAGCTCATCAAGGCCCTGACCACCCTCGGGCGCCCCGGCGTCCAGGTCGCCGCCATCACGCGCCGCGCGGATGGCTACTACCTCGTGCACGTCGACAGCGGCACGCCGGACGACTATCCGCTGATCAACGGCTCGCCCATCGGCTCGCAGGCGCGGCGTCTCCAGGACAATGACGTCATCACCCTCGCCGGCGTCAAGATGGGCTTCTTCACGGGCTGAGGCCGCCGCCACGCGTCGGTACTACAGCGGATCCGACGTCCACCGGGCCCTCACGATCGAGGAGCTGCGGGGGATGGCGCGGCGCCGTACCCCCTACTTCGCCTTCGAGTACGTCGAGGGCGGGGCCGAGGACGAGGTGGCGCTCAGGCGCAATCGCGCGGCCTTCGAGGAGCTGAGGTTCGCGCCGCGCACGCTCGTCGACACGAGCAGCCGCACGACCGCGACCAGCCTGTTCGGCGCGCCGCTCAGCCTGCCGCTCGTCGTCGCGCCGACCGGCCTCAACGGGGTGCTCCGGCGCGGCGCCGACCGCATGCTCGCCCACGCCGCGGCCAGGGCCGGCGTGCCGTTCTGCCTCAGCACCGTCAGCAACCTCCTGCCCGGCGACGTCGCGACCGAGGGCGCGCGGCTCTGGATGCAGCTCTACGTGTTCAAGGACCTCGCGATCACCGCGCGCGTCCTCGAGCGTGCCGAGGCGACGGGCTGCGAGGCGCTCGTGTTCACCACCGACGCCAACGTCTTCGGCGGGCGCGAGTGGCACCTGCGGGCCTACCGCGGGCCCGGGCAGCTCTCGCTCCGCAGCCTCATCGACGTGCTCCGCCATCCGCGCTGGCTCATGGAGGTCGGGATCCCGGGGCTGCCGCGCTTCGAGAACGTGGTCGAGTTCCTGCCCGAGCACGCGCGGAGCGCGCGCGCCGGCGTCACGGTTATCCCTTCGCTCTTCGCCCCGACCATCAGCTGGGACGACGTCGCGCGCCTCCGGGACCGCTGGCGGCGACGACTCATCATCAAGGGCATCCTGAGGCCCGAGGACGCCGAGCACGCAGTGCGGCTCGGCTGCGACGGCATCGTGCTAACCAACCACGGCGGCCGGCAGCTCGATGCCTGCGTCGCGCCGATCGAGGTGCTGCCCGAGATCGCGCGCGCCGTCCGCGAGCGCATCACGATCCTCGTCGACAGCGGCGTCCGCCGCGGCAGTGACATCGCGAAGGCGGTCGCGCTCGGCGCGCATGCGGTGATGGTCGGGCGCGCGACCCTGTACGGCGTCGCCGCGGGCGGCGAGGCAGGTGCCCTGCGGGCGATCGAGATCCTGAGGAGCGAGTTCGACCGCCAGCTGGGGCTCCTTGGCTGCCGTTCGGTTGCGGAGCTGACGCCGGACCTGCTGCACCGCTAGCGGCGGTTGCGACGAGCGGCCCGCCCGGATCGACAGTCCGTGCGGAATGCCTGCGGGCCGGCCCCATGTCAGCGGGATGAACCCCGCACCGGGCACAGCCCGCCGACAATATTCGGGCCGCTCCTGCGTCTATCCCGGTATGGACGCCGCGTTCCCCCTCGACCGTGCGCACCGCGACGATGCGCGCCTCACGGCACTCCTCGCACGCGAGCGGCCGCGCCTCACCGCCTTCGTGCGCCGGCGCGTCGCCGAACTCGCCGACGTGGAGGACATCGTGCAGGACACGCTCGCCGAACTCGTCGCCGCCGAGCGCCTCCTCGAGCCGATCGGCCAGGTCGCGGGCTGGCTGCTGCGCGTGGCCCGGAACCGCATCGTCGACCGCTACCGCGCGCGGGCGCGCGAGCTCCCCGCGCTTCCGGCCGAGCCGGCAGCATCCGGGGAGGAGGCCGCAGCACCCCTCGAGCGCGTCGCGGCGAGCGACGGCGATCCCGAAGCCGCCTATGGGCGCGAGGCGCTCGGCACCGAGCTGCTCGCCGCGCTCGCGGCGCTCCCCGCCGCGCAGCGCGAGGTGTTCATCGCGCACGAGTTCGAGGGGATCAGCTTTCGCGCGCTCGCCGCCGCAAGTGGCGTGCCGGTGAGCACGCTGCTCGGCCGCAAGCATGCCGCCGTCCGCGCGCTCCGGCACCGACTCCGCGACCTCCATGCCGATCTCGATCACTGACAGGAGACGACGATGAAGCGATTCTGGTTACTCAAGGGGCTCAGGTTCGCGCTCGCGGCGCTCGCCGCAGCCGCAGCCTTCGGCTACCTCGTGATGGCGCTCTGGAACGCGGTCGTGCCCGCAGTCGCGGGGCTACACCCGATCAGCTGGCTGCAGGCGCTCGCGCTCCTCGTGCTGTCGAGGATCCTGTTTGGCGGACTCAGGAGCCACGGCGGCTGGCACTGGCGCCACCGGCTGCGCGCGCGCTGGGACGAGATGAGCCCGGCCGAACGCGCGCGCTTCGGCGAATTCGCCGGCCGGGGCGGCCGCTGCGGGCAGGCTGCCCCGCGCGCGCCGGACGCCGCGGGCTGACGGCGGCCGGGCGCGCGGGCCGCCGGCGGGGATGGGCGTCAGCGCCCGCCGCGCGGCCCGAAGCTGCGGGTACCGCCGCCACCGCCCGGCCGGCCACGGCCGCCGCCACCCGGGCGGCCGCCACCGCCGCCGCCGGGTCGGCCACCGCCGCCACCGCCGCCGGAACGACCGCCGCCCTTCGCCTGGCTGCGGGCCCGGTCTTCCGATTTCTTCGCGCGGATAGCCGCGATGCGCTCGGCGATCGGAATCTCGAGCTTCGCCTCGGGGCGCGCGTTGTAGTCGAAGTCCGGCACCGTCACGCGCGGCAGGCGCTTGCCGAGCACCCGCTCGATCGCGGTGAGGTCACCCTCCTCCTCGCGCGCGACGAAGGTGAACGCGTCACCCACCGCATCCGCGCGCCCCGTGCGGCCGATGCGGTGGATGTAGTCGGCGGGTACCAGCGGCACGTCGAAGTTGACGACGTGGCCGAGCGCCTCGACGTCGATGCCACGCGCCGCGATGTCGGTCGCGACCAGCACCGGGAAGCGGCCATTCTTGAAGCCGTCGAGCGCCGCGGTGCGCTGCGCCTGCGAGCGGTTGCCGTGGATGCGATCCGCGGCGACGCCGTGCCTGACCAGGAACTCGCACAGGCGGTTGGCGCGGTGCTTGGTGCGGGTGAACACGAGCGCCTGCTTCAGGTCACCGCGCTTGAGGAGCGCAAGGAAGAGCGCGCTCTTCAGCTCCTGCGCCACCGGATAGATGGCCTGGGTGATGCCGGTCGCGGGCGTCGACTGGCGTTCGAGGTTGATGGTGGCTGGATTGGTCAGCATCTCGCGCGCGAGCTGCGCGATCGGCGGCGGCATGGTCGCGCTGAAGAAGAGCGTCTGGCGCTTCTGCGGGATGTGCCGCAGCACGCGGCGGATGTCCGGCAGGAAGCCCATGTCGAGCATGCGGTCGGCCTCGTCGAGCACGAGCACCTCGAGCGCGTCGAGCTTCGAGTAGGGCTGCTTGAAGTGATCGAGCAGCCGCCCCGGACAGGCGACGATGACGTCGACGCCGGTGCGGAAGGCGTGCTCCTGCGGGCCCATGCCGACGCCGCCGAAGATGGCGGCGCCGTTGAGCGGCGTGTGCACCGCGAGGTCCTGCAGGTCGGCGAGGATCTGCGCGGCGAGTTCGCGGGTCGGTGCGAGCACGAGCGCGCGGGTCTTGCCACGCGGCTTGTCCATCAGGCGATTCAGGATCGGCAGCATGAAGGCGGCGGTCTTGCCACTGCCCGTCTGCGCGCAGGCGAGCAGGTCGCGGCCCGCGAGCGCCGGCGGGATGGCATCGGCCTGGATCGGCGTCGGGCGGGTGAAGCCGAGCTCCTTGATGCCAGCGAGCAGATTGGGGTGGAGCTTGAGATCGCCGAATGACATGGATGCCTCAAAAAGCGACGCCCGGCAGGTGCCGGGCGGGCGCCAAGAATACTCCGCCCGGGGCGTCGCGGCTCGACAATCGGCCGCCGGACCCGGCGCCACGGCGAGCGGCCGCCCGTCCCGGCAGGCGCGGCACCGCTCGGGGTCCTTCAGACGCGCGTCAGCCAGCCCTCGGGCGCTGCCGCGGCTCCCTGCTGGATGGCGACCAGCGCCGCCCGCAGGCGCTGCGTGTTCGCGCCGATCGCGCCCGAGCCGACCCGGTGCTCGGCACTGCCGCGGATGAGCGTGCCGACCCCGGAGAGCACGGCCGCGGTGCCGGAGAGCGCCGCCTCGCCCGTCTTTGCCCAGGCGAGCAGTTCGTCGACCGTGAAGATGCGCTCCTCGACCCGGTAGCCGAGCGCCGGGGCTATCGCGAGCAGCGAATCGCGCGTCACGCCGTGCAGGAACGAGCTGTCGAGTCCGCGCGTCAGCAGGTGGCCGTCCCTGATCGCGAAAAAATTGGCTGCGCCCGTCTCCTGCACCTCGCCCCGCGGGCAGAAGAGCACCTGGTCCGCCTGGTGCCCGCGCCGCGCCGCGAGCGTCGGACCCAGGGCCGCCGCGTAGTTGCCACCCGTCTTCACGACGCCCAAATGCGAGGCGCAGCGCGTCGCCTCCTCCTCGATGTAGATCCTGAGCGCCTTGCCACCGCCCGCGAAATAGTCCCACACGGGACTCGCGAGCACGACGAGGCAGGCCTCGTCGGTCGGCGTCGAGGCGGCGCCGATGTTCGGCATCGTGCCGAAGAGGAGCGGCCTCAGGTAGAGCGCGCCCGGGGCGTCGGGCACCGCGGCGCGGCAGCGGTCGATGACCTCGCGCACCATCTCCTCGACCTGGACCGCGTCCGGCTCCGGCAGCACGAGGCTGCGCGCGCTTTGCCGCAGCCGCGCGATGTGCCGGTCCATGCGGAACACGTTGACGCTGCCGTCGGCCCACTTGTACGCCTTGAAGCCCTCGAAGCACTCGCTGCCGTAGTGGAGCGCGTGTGCGGCCGGGTGGATCTCGATCGGCCCGACCGCCTTCAGCGCGTGCGGCTGCCAGGCACCCTTGCGGTACCAGGTGATCGCCATGACGTCGGTGAGGATGCTGCCGAACGGGGCGTTCTGCGGGGTGGTGCTCGTCATTGAATCAGTCCTTGGTCGTTCACTCGTCGATGAATATGGTCGCAGGGTTCTCGAGGCGCTCCTTCAGCGCCTGGATCATCGCCGCGGCGTCGAAGCCGTCGACGAACCGGTGATCGAAGGACGACGACAGGTTCATCATGCGGCGCACGGCAATGCTGCCCGCCACGACCACCGGGCGATCGACCGCCTTGTTGACGCCGATGATGGCGACCTCGGGCGAGTTGATGACGGGGGTCGAGGCGATGCCGCCGAGTTTACCCAGGCTCGTCACCGTGATCGTCGAGCCGCCGAGCTCGGCGCGCGTGGCGCGCCCGGTCTTCGCCGCGTCGGAGACGCGGCGGATCTCGGCGGCGAGCGCCCTGAGCGACAGGCTCTCGACGTGGCGCACCACCGGCACCTTGAGTCCGTCCGGCGTCTGCGTCGCGATGCCGGCGTGCACGCCGTGATGGCGGATCACGACGTTGCGCTCGGTGTCGTAGTGCGCGTTGCACTGGGGGAAGGACTCGAGCACGCGCGCGAGCGCCGCGACCAGGAACGGCAGGTACGTGAACCCGGGCGTGCCCGCGGCCTGGCGCGCGTTCAGGTAGACGCGCAGCCGCTCGAGCTCGGTGACATCCACCTCCTCGACGTACGAGAAATGCGGAATGGTGCGCTTGGCCTCGGCCATGCGGGTCGCGATGACGCGCCTGACGCCGATGACCTTGATCTCCTCGGTGCCGGTACGCGCGACGCGCCCGGCCGCAGCTGCGGGTGTCGCCGGCGGCCGCGCAACGCCCGCCAGCGCGAGGTCGAGGTCGCCGCGCTCGATGCGCCCGCCCGGACCCGACCCGGCGACCGTCGCGAGGCTGATGCCGGCCTCGCGCGCGCGGCGGCGCGTCGCGGGCGATGCCATGATGCGGCCAGCCGCGGCCGCAGGCGGCTCGCTGCGGGCGGCGCGCGCGGGCGCGGCGGCCCTGGCGGCGAGCGCGGGCGCCGCGGCCGGAAGAGCGGCGGCCGGAAGAGCGGCGGCCGGCAGTGCGCCGGGCGCTCCGGCCGGTTCGCCGGCGGCCTCGGTCTCGAAGACCACGAGGTCGGAGCCGACCGCGACCGTGTCGCCGGGCTCGCCGTTCAGCGCGACGATGCGACCGCCGACCGGGGCCGGCACCTCGACGACCGCCTTCTCGGTCGACATCTCGACGAGCGGCGCATCCTCGGCCACCACCTCGCCCACCTTGACGCGCCAGGCGACGATCTCGGAGGCGACCGTGCCTTCACCCAGGTCCGGGACCTTGAAGACGTAGCGACTCATTTCGCCTCCATCACGGCTGCGAGCGCGCGCGCGACGCGCTTCGTGCCCGGGAAGTACTCCCACTCGAAGGCGTGCGGGTACGGGGTGTCGTAGCCACAGACGCGCGCGATCGGCGCCTCGAGCTGCCAGAAGCAGCGCTCCTGCACCGTCGCCATGAGCTCCGCGCCGAAGCCGCCGAAGCGCGTCGCCTCGTGCGCGATCACGCAGCGGCCGGTCTTCGCCACCGACGTGCAGAGCGTGTCGGCATCGAGCGGCACGATGGAACGCACGTCGATGATCTCGGCATCGAGCCCGAGGCTCTTCGCGGCCGCCTCGGCGACGTGCACCATGGTGCCGTAGGCGATCACGGTGATCTCGGAACCGGGACGGATGATCTCGGCCTTGCCGATCGGCACCGCGTAGTGTCCGTCCGGCACCTCGCCCTTCGGGTGGGTGCTCCACGGCACCGCGGGCTTGTCAGGATCGCCGTCGAAGGGCCCGTTGTAGAGGCGCTTCGGCTCGAGGAACAGCACCGGATCGTCGTCCTCGATCGCGGCGATCAGGAGCCCCTTCGCATCGAAGGGGTTCGAGGGCATCACGACCTTGATGCCGCAGACGTGCGCGAACAGCGCCTCCGGGCTCTGCGAGTGCGTCTGGCCGCCGCGGATGCCGCCGCCGCAGGGCGTGCGGATCGTGACGGGCGCAAAGAAGGCGCCGGCGCTCCGGTACCTGAGGCGCGCGAGCTCGCTCACGATCTGGTCGTAGCCCGGGTAGATGTAGTCGGCGAACTGGATCTCGGCGACGGGGCGGAGGCCATTCACCGCCATGCCGATCGAGGCGGCGATGATGCCGCCCTCGGCGATCGGCGTGTCGAGCACGCGGTGCGTGCCGAACTTGCGCTGCAGGCCGTCCGTCACCCGGAACACGCCGCCGAAGTAGCCGACGTCCTCGCCGAGCACGACCACCGCCGGGTCGCGGGTCATCGCGATGTCCATGGCGGCGTTGAGCGCCTGGATCATGTTCATCTGTGCCATGGCTCAGCCCTGCTCGCGACGCATCTCGTCGCGCTCCGCCTTGAGGTGCGGGGGCATCTCCTTGAACACGTCCTCGAACATGAGGTCGCGGTTGAGGCGCGGGCCGTCGGTGAGCGTGCCGTAGCTGGTCGCCTCCTTCCATGCCGCCGCGACCTGGCTGTCGAGCTCGGCGGCGAGCGCCTGGTGGCGCTCCTCGCTCCACTCGCCGAGCGCGATCAGGTGCCGCTTCAGCCGGTCGATCGGATCGCCGAGCGGCCAGTGCTCGGCATCGTCCTTCGGCCGGTAGCGCGACGGGTCGTCCGAGGTCGAGTGCGCCGCGGCGCGGTAGGTGACGAGCTCGACGAGCGAGGCTCCGGCGCCCTTGCGCGCGCGCTCGGCGGCCCACTCGGTCGCGGCGTAGACCGCGAGGAAGTCGTTGCCGTCGACCCTGAGCCCCGGGATCCCGTAGCCGGGCCCGCGCGCCGCGAACGAGCGCTGCTCGCCGCCCGCGAAGCCCTGGAACGTCGAGATCGCCCACTGGTTGTTGACGACGCTCAGGATCACCGGCGCGCGGTACACCGACGCGAACAGGAGCGCATGGTGGAAGTCGGCCTCGGCCGTGCTGCCCTCGCCGATCCACGAGGCCGCGAGTTCGTCGCCCCCCTTGATCGCCGCCGCCATCGCCCAGCCCACCGCCTGCGGAAACTGGGTCGCGAGATTTCCGGAGATCGAGAACAGCCGCCCGGGCACGGACTGGTACATCACGGGCAGCTGGCGGCCCTTGCACATGTCGCGGGTATTCGACAGGAGCTGGCACATCATGTCGACGAGATTGAGGCCGCGCGTGAGGTACGCGCCCTGCTGGCGGTAGCTCGGGAACAGCATGTCGGTCGGCCGCAGCGCCATGGTCGCGGCGACCGCGACGGCCTCCTCGCCGGTCGACTTCATGTAGAAGCTGATCTTGCCCTGGCGCTGCGTCTTGACCATCCGGTCGTCGTAGATCCGGGTCAGCAGCATGTGGCGGAGGCCCACCTGCAGCTCGGCGACGTCGAGGCGCGGGTTCCAGGGCCCGACCGCCCGGTGCTCGTCGTCGAGGACCCGGATCAGGTCGATCGACAGGTTCTCGATGTCGACGGCAGGCGCTGCGACGTCGGGGCGTGCGACCGCGCCCGCGGGCGAGAGCCGCACGTAGCTGAAGTCGGGCGCCTCGCCCGGCCGGGCCGGGGCTCGAGGGACGTGCAGTCTCGATGGACGCGGCATGCTCACTCCTCGCTCGATCCGGGTGCGAAGCCTACCGCCCCGGCCGGGAACAAATCACCCAAAGCCGCTTGCGTCCGGCGGCGGCAATGGATAATTTATCCCATTCTTGGTCTAATTTTATTACTTCTATCCATGACCCTCGACAAGACAGACTTGAAGATCTTGGATGCGCTGCAAAAGAACGCATCCCTATCGACGGCTGACATCGCCCAGCGGGTCGGCCTGTCGCAGTCGCCGTGCTGGCGGCGGATCAGCCTGCTCGAGGCCGACGGCGTCATCAGGAAGCGCGTCGCGCTCGTCTCGCGCGAGAAGGTCGGGCTCGACGTGCTCGTCTTCACCCACGTGAAGCTCGCGAGCCACGGCTGGCAGTCGCTGCCGAAGTTCAAGCAGAAGGTCGTGAGCTTCCCGGAAGTCGTGCAGTGCTACATGGTGATCGGCGACTTCGACTTCATCCTGCTGGTCGCGACCCGCACCATCAACGACTACAACGACTTCATCCAGAAGCGCCTGTCGCAGGTGCCGGGCGTGCAGGCGATCGAGTCACGGATCGTGCTCGAGGAGGCGAAGAACACGACGGAACTGCCGCTCGAGCTGGTCGGCGGGCCGCTCGGCGACTGACGCAGGCCGGCGCGATTGCGCCTCGGCCTTGCGTCGGCCATGCTGGCCGCAGCCTGCAACGGGAGGGCAGCGGAGCGTGAGCGGCGAGGCAGCGGATCACCCGGCGGCCGCGGCCGGCGCGGCCAGCGGCGCCGTGTTTCTCAGCTACGCCTCCGAGGACGCGGATGCCGCTGCGCGCCTGTGTGCCGCGCTCCGCGCCGCGGGCATCGAGGTCTGGTTCGATCGCAGCGAGCTGAGGGGCGGCGACGCCTGGGACCAGAAGATCCGCCGCCAGATCCGCGACTGCGACCTCTTCGTGCCGCTCATCTCCGCGCACACGCAGGCACGGCTCGAGGGCTACTTCCGGCGCGAGTGGAAGCTCGCCGTCGACCGCACCCACGACATGGCCGAGGAGAAGGCCTTCCTGGTGCCGGTCGTCGTGGACGCGACCGACGAGCGCGTGGCGAGCGTGCCCGAGCGGTTCCGCGCCGTGCAGTGGACGAGGCTCCCGGACGGCGTCCCCTCGCCCGCCTTCCTCGCGCTGCTCGCGCAGCTGCTCGCGGCGCCCTCAGCCGTCCGGCCCGCCGCCGCGCCGGCCGCGGCGGCGCCGCCAGCCGCCACCCCAGGAAAGCCCGGGCGCCTGCGGCGGCGCGCGCTCGCGATCGGCCTCTCGGCGTTCGCGTCACTGCTGATCTCGGCGGCCGTGCTCTACCTGCAGCGCTCGCCGCCGCCGCCTGCCCCCGCGGCGACCGCACCCGCCGCGACCGTCGCGGCGAGCGCGCCGCCGCATTCGGTCGCCGTGCTGCCGTTCGTGAACCTGAGCGGCGATCCCGCGCAGGAGTACTTCTCGGAGGGACTCACCGAGGAACTCCTCAACACGCTGGCGCGCGTCGAGGGCCTGCACGTCGCGGCGCGCACCTCGTCGTTCGCGTTCAGCGGCCAGCACCTCGACGCGGCGACGGTGGCGCGCCGCCTCAATGTCGGTGCCCTCCTCGAAGGGAGCGTGCGCCGCTCCGGCCGGCGCGTGCGCGTCACCGCCGATCTCGTCAACGCCGCGACCGGCTTCCACCTCTGGTCGCATGCGTACGACGAGGACCTGACCGACGTCATCGACGTGCAGACGAGGATCGCCGCGGCCGTGGCGCGCGAGCTCGACGTGACACTCTCCGGCAACCAGCTGGCGCACCTCGGGCAGGGCGGCACGCGGATCCCGGAGGCCTTCGATGCGTACCTGCGCGGCGCCCACCGGATGGCGAGCGCCGACAGCATCCCCGAGTGGCAACAGGCGGTCGCGGACTTCGACACGGCGATCGCCAGGGACCCCGCATTCGCAGCCGCCTACATGCTGCGTGCGATCGAACTGACCGACATCTGCGCGTACACCGACGAGCTGAAGGCGCTCCCCGCGCTGCGCGCCAGGGCGATCGCATCGGCCGACAAGGCGGTCGCGCTCGCGCCGAATTTTGGCGAGGCCTATGCCACGCGCGGCTTCGTGCGTTCCGTGGCGCTTCTCGATTTCAGCGACAGCGCCGATTTCGAGCGCGCGCTCGCGCTCGCGCCGGGCAGCGCGCTCGTGCTCAGCCGTTATGCTTCCTACCAGTCGTTCATCGGCCAGGCCGACGCGTCGCTGGCCACCAATCAGCGCGCCATTGAGCTCGATCCGGAGAACGTGGCCGCGCGCTCGAACCAGCTCGGCTCGCTGGCCGCGGCCCGCCGTTGGCCGGAGCTCGCCTCAGCCCTCGACGACCTGGCACGACGCTCGCCACGGAGCGTGCGACCGGGGCTTCGCGCCTGGTTCGCGCTCGAGCAGGGTCACGCTGCCGAGGCCGTCGCCCTGTGCGAGCCTACGCGCGCCACGACCGATCCCGGCTTTTCCTGCCTCGCGATCGGCTACCACCTGCTCGGCCGCCAGGCCGACGCGGAGGCTGCGCTGCGCTCGGCGCAGTCCCGGCAGGGCGACCGCGGCGCGTTCGACTACGCAACCGTCTACGCCGAGTGGGGTGACGTCGAGCACGCGATCGAGTGGCTCAGGGTCGCAGCGCGGCTGCGCCTGTCCGACATGCAGTCGCTGCGGCGGTCGCCCATGCTCGATGCCGTCCGTCACGATCCGCGCTATCTCGCGATCGAGCAGGAATTCGGCTTCCCGCCGCGCTAGGCGCGCCGTGCGCTACTCGAGGCCCGCGTACACCGCGCGCGCCGCCGCGAGCGTCGCCATGACGCCCGCCTTCTCGCCCGGCGAGTTCCAGTCCGGGTAGGCGTCCGTCGTCTCGCGTACGCGGTCGATCCAGGCGAGGAAGTACTTCGCGTCCGCGGGCGAGCGCGGCCGCGCGCCCGCGATCGTGACGTACACGGGACTCGTCGTCGCGTAGACGTAGTTGTCGAGCACCGGATACTCCGCGTGCTCGCTCGCGGCCCTGAGGATGCACCAGCCGCTCGCCGGCATCGCGACCGTGCCCTCGGCCTCGGCTTCGGTGCGCGCGCCCTTGAGCGCGATCGACTGCGCCACCTTGCCGTTGCACACCACCTCGAGGTGATCGACCGGCGCGATCGAGCGCAGCCGGGCCGTGAACTTCAGCGCGCGCTCGCCCTTCAGGTAGCGGAGTTCCGATCCGACCGGCTCGCCGCCCAGCGTGAATTCGAGGAGCGGGCCGTTGCTCGCGAAGGTCTTGCCGGCCTTGAGCCCCGCGAACCACTCGTGCGCATCGAGCTCGCCGTCGCCGACGCGCACGAAGGTGCGGTTCATGCCGACCGGGCCGCGGAGCGAGGCGTAGTTCGCCATTGCGTCGGTGCCGCCCGCCGCCGGCAGGCGGAAGCCGAGGTTGAGGAGCCGGTACCACACCGCCGCCGTGGTCTTGTGGTCGGCGAAGCCGAGGATCTCGAGGTAGTCGACCTTGCCGAGCGCGAGGTCGACCGGCAGTTCCATCGACAGCGGTTCCTTCGCGTCGAAGGGATGCGGCTCCTCGTCGAAGGGATGCACGTAGCCGACGAGCGCGTGGCGCGCGTGCGCCATGTCGGCGACGTCGGCGTTGGTCGGCACGAGGCTCGCGGCGGCGGTGTTCGGGTAGCCCGAGTAGCCGGGCAGCAGCATGCCGCCCTCCGGCGCGAGGATGCCGAGGTGGCCCCAGTAGCTGGTGTGGAACTCCTGCCCCCAGACGACCAGGTGGCCGGGACGCGAGGCGGCGTCCTGGCCGCGGCCGCTGTAGGCGATGTCCGGGACGCGCTGCTCCTTGTTGACGATCAGCGCGTTCACGAGCCCGAGGTCCTCGGCCGTCGCCTGCTCCACCAGGTGCTCGGGCGTGTTGCGGTAGTTACCGCCGTAGTTCGGGTGCACGTGCACATCGCCGCTGACCCAGCGCCCGCCGCCGGCCGCCGCCATCGACCACGGCGTCGCGCGCGCGAGCACGTCGACCGTCTCGCCGGCGGCGACCCTGACGACGCGCGTCTCGAGCGGCTGGCTGAAGCCGCGCAGCACCTCGACCGTCGCCTCGCCCGCGGGGACATCGACCGTGATCGCACCGCTCGCGTGGAAGTAATGCGCCTCGAAGGGGCGCTCGGCGCGGTCGTAGCCGTCGTCGGCATGGATCCAGGCCGCGGGCGGCGCGTGAAAGCGCCCGCTCGCGTCGGTCACCGAGACGCGCGCCGCGCCCGGCGAGCCGTCGGCGGCGGCGAGCGTGATCCTGAGGCGCCCGGTCGGCGCAAGCGTCCTGCGCTCGGCGATCGCGAGCGGGTGCTCCGCGCCGCCCGCGACCGCGTGCAACCACAGCTGCGTGCCGCCCCGGGCGTTCGAGATGTAGGCGATGGTCTGTCCATCGGGTGACCAGCGCGCACCGACCGCGTCGAACTCACCGTAGGAGATCGGAAACGCGTCGGTGCCGCCGCCGATCGGCAGGAGCCACAGCTGGTGCCAGTTGCGCCCGAGGTACGAGCTGTAGAGCAGCCGCGAGCCGTCGGGCGAGACGTCGGGCCGCGCGCGCCAGTTGGTCTCCTCGTAGTGGATCTCGCGCGCCTCGGCGCCCGGCGTCGCCGGCATGATCCAGAACGCGCCCGTGCCGTGGATGTGGTTCCGGTTCGACACGAAGATGATCGAGCGCCCGTCGCGGCTCCACACCGGGCTGATCTCGTGGTCGAAGGCGCTGTAGTAATAGCGCCGGAGCGGGCTCTTCTGCTCGCCCGTCAGGCGCACGGCCGCGCCCGCCGCCGGCGCCACCGGCATCACGAAGATGTGGAAGTGCTTCTGGGACGCGGTCGAGACGTAGGCAATGCGCGAGCCGTCCGGCGAGAAGCGCGGCTCGAGGTTGACGGCGCCGCCGCTCGTCAGCTCGCGCTTCGCGCCGCTCGCGAGATCGAGCAGCCAGAGCTCGAGGGCGCTCCCCTGGTAGGAGGCGTAGACCACCGAGCGGCCGTCGGGCGACCAGTCGGGCTGGTAGTCGTAGCCGGGGCCGTCGGTGAGCTGCACCGCCGTCCCCGAATCCAGCCGCTGGCGCCACAGGGAGCCGGCCATCGAGTAGATGACCTCCTTCGAGTCCGGCGAGAAGGTGACGCCGCTCGGACCCGCGGTCAGCTGCGGCAGGTAGAGCTCGTGGTAGTAGTACGGGTGCGGCAGGTCGATCTGGTCATAGACGCCGCGGCGCTCGGCGTGCGCGGGTGCGGGGCACGCGGCGGCGGCGAGGAGGAGCGCGAGCCGCAGCCGGCGCAGCCAGGATCGCGGGGCTTCATGCATCACTCTTCCTCCACGGCGTCGGTGAGGACTTCCTTGCGGGCGGCGATGAAGGCGAGCATCGCTTCGTCCGCGCCCGGGTCGATCCCGGGGTCCTGGTATTCGGCCAGCATCCTCTTCCACACGGCATTGGCACGCTGCTCGGCGGTGAGCCGCCCTTCCAGCGACCACTGCTCGTACGAATTGTAGTCCGCGATCGTCGACTGGTAGAACGCGGTCTCGAAGTTCGCCTGCGTGTGCGCGCAGCCGAGGAAGTGGCTGCCGGGGCCGACCTCGCGGAATGCGTCCATCGCCTGGCCACGCTCGCTCAGGTCCATGCCCTCGGCCAGCGCCTGCATCATGGCGAGCTGGTCGATGTCCATCACGAACTTCTCGTAGCCGGCGACCAGGCCGCCCTCGAGCCAGCCGGCCGCGTGCGTGACGAGATTGACGCCCGCGAGCAGCGTCGGCAGCAGCGTGTGCGCGCTCTCGTACGCGGCCTGGGCATCGGCGACCTTCGAGGAGCAGAGCGAGCCGCCGCTGCGCACCGGTACGCCGAGCCGGCGTGCGAGCTGCGCGGTGGCGAAGATCATCTGCGTCGCCTCGGGCGTGCCGAAGGTCGGCGCACCGCTGCGCATCGACACCGCACCGACGAAGGAACCAAGGATCACCGGTGCCCCGGGGCGGACCAGCTGCGCGAGCGCCATGCCCGCCATGGTCTCGGCGAGGATCTCGGACATGCAGCCGGCCGCGGTCACGGGGCCCATCGCGCCCGCGAGTACCGCGGGCACCACGATCGTGCCCTGGTTGGCGCCCGCGAATTCCCTGAGCGCCCCGAGCATGCGCCCGTCGAAGGTGAGCGGCGAGTTCGAGTTGATGTTGCCGAGCACGACCGGCTGGCGCGCCACGACCTCGGCGCCGAAGAGCGCCCGCGCGAGGTCGATCGCATCGCGGGCATGCCCGGGCGTCTCGGGCGTCGCCTCGCAGGCCTGGTCCGAGTAGCGGAAGAACGAGTACTGCACGTCGAGGTGCCGCTTGTTGGGCGGGATCTCCATCGGCTCGCACATGCAGCCGCCGGAGAAGTGGATCGCCGGGGCCATGTGCGCGAGCTTGATGAAGTTCTGCAGGTCCTCGAGCGTGCCGTAGCGCCGGCCGCGGTCGAGGTCCGAGACGAACGGCGGCCCGCCGACCGGCGAGAACACGGTCGCGTCGCCGCCGAAGCGCACGTTGCGGGCCGGGTTGCGCGCGTGCACGGTGAACTCGCGCGGCGCGGTCCGCAGCAGCTGGCGCGCGAGCCCGCGCGGAATGTGCACGCGCTCGCCCTTGACGTCGGCGCCCGCGGCGCGCCACAGCTCGAGCGACGGCGGGTCGCGGCGGAACTCGATGCCGATCTCCTCGAGGATCGTCTCGGCGTTCGCCTCGATGATCTCGATGGCCTCGAGGCCGAGGAGCTCGACCGGCGCGAGCTTCCGGCGGATGTAGGGATACTTGACCGCGCGCGTCTGGGCGCGTGCGCGGCGCGCGTCTCGGCCCCTCGGCACGGCAATTCGGTCGGTCACGTCGGCCTCGCAGCGTCGGGTATGGAGCGCCGCCGCACCGGGTAACGGCGCGGCGCCCCCGGCACTATGCCTCGCCGGGCGGCGGCGTACAACGGCTATTGAACGAGTGCATGATTACCGGGCGCGGTACACTTCCGGCCGTCGCCGCGACCGACCCGGAGCCCGCATGCCGCGCCGCCGAATCGCACGCCTTCCGGCGCTACTTGCGCTGCTCGCGCCGTCGTTCGCCGTCGCGGGCGCCGCGCCGCTCGCGGCCGCCGAGAGTCTCTATGCCGACTGGCTCGATGCCACCTACGCCGTCGCAACGCTCGCCGCGGGTCCCGACACCCGCATCGCCGGTCGCGGTGCCGACGCCTGGCGGGCGCTCGCGGCGCGCCGCGGCCGCGAGCTCGCGGCACGCTTGCCGGCGCTCGCGGCCACGGCGCTCGGCCCCGCCGACCGGCGCGCAGTCGCCGTCATGCAGCGCACGCTCGCCGACGCGCCGTCCGTGCCGGCGGCGGCGACGGGCGATGAGTCCCGCGCCGCGTGCGCGCGGGCGCCGGACGCAGCGCTCGGGCGCGAGGCCCTGTCGCACGCGCTCTACGGCTGCTTCGAGGCCTACGGCAATCACATCGACTTCGGCGGCAAGGTCATCGTGCGCACGACCGCGCTCGAGCTCCTGCAGGAGCTCGACTCCGCGAGCGAGCGCCGCGCGCTCTTTCGGGCGCTCGAGCCGCTGTTTCGCCGCATCAACGCCGATGACTCGCCGGCGAGCCCCTACCGCCGCCTGATCGGACTCGCGGCGGCAGCCAATGCCGGCGCAGGCGGCGCCCAGATCGCGGCGGCCGCGCGCACGGTCGGCGCATCGACCGACGAGGTGGAGGCATGGCTGATGGGCGTTCTCGACGCCTGGCGCGTCGCGAATCCGGGACCCCCGCTCGAGCCATGGGACTACTGGCACCACTACGCCGCAGGCGTGCACGTCCTCGACGCGCAGATCCCGCCGGAACGCATCCTGCCGCTCAGCAAGCGCTACTACCGGGACCTCGGCGCCGACCTCGATGCGCTCGGCGTCCGCCATGACCTCGCCGTGCGCCCGGGCAAGGCGCCGCTCGCGTACAGCGACTTCGTGCGCACCGGCCGGTTGGTCGGCGGCCGCTGGCGCCCGGCGATCGCGCGCGTCTCCGCCAACGTCGAGCACGGCGGACTGTTCGTGCTGAACGAGATCGTGCACGAGGACGGCCACGCGGTGCACGCCTCGGCCGTGCGCACGCGGCCGGCGTTCTTCGCCTGGGGCGACGACCTCTTCGTCGAGGCCTTCGCCGACGTCCCGTCGTGGAGCGTCGCCGAGCCTGCCTGGCAGCAGCGCTATCTCGGGGTCTCGGTCGATGCGCCGACCGCGCTGCGCGCGCTCTACGGCAACGTCATGCTCGACGTCGCCTGGGGTCTGTTCGAGCTGCGCATGCTGCGCGCGCCCGACGCCGACCCGAACGCCGTGTGGAGCGACATCACCGCGCGCTACCTGAACGTCGTGCCGCACCCGGAGCTCTCCTGGTGGGCACTCAGGGTGCAGCTCGTCGACATCCCGGGCTACATGATCAACTACGGTCTCGGCGCGATCCTGACCGCCGACCTGCGCGAGCAGCTCGCTGCGGGCGCAGGGGATTTCTCGGCCGGCAATCCCGCCTGGTACGGCTATGCCTCGCAGGCCCTGCTCCGCTATGGCGCGTCGCTCGAGACCCCGGACCTGCTGCACCGCTTTCTCGGCCGCAACGTGTCGGATGCGGCCTTGAAGCGCGCGCTCGCGCGCATCGAGCCGCGCGCGCCAGCCCCCGTCCCCTGAGCCTCAGCCGCCGGGCAGGCGGCGGAAGACGAGCGTCAGGTTGTTCGACGGCATGCGGGTCACGATCGGCGCCGAGAACCCGTGCTCGGCGGCGAGCGCGGCCACGGCCTCGAGGTCGCGGACGCCGTAGGACGCGTCCTGCCCGCGCAGGTTGGCATCGAAGTTCTCGTTCGACGGTGCGGTGTGGCGTCCCTGCTCCCGATACGGGCCATAGAGCACGAGCACGCCCCAGCGGCCGAGAACGCGCGCGGCGCCGCGCACGAGAGCGGTGGTGACGGGCCACGGGGCGATGTGGATCAGGTTGATCGCGAGCACGGCGGCCAGCGGTCCCGCCACGGGCCAGGGCTCCTCGAGCGCGTCGAGCACGAGCGGCGCGCGCACGTTCGGCAGGCGCGCGGCCGCGATGCGCGCCGCGAGGTCGGCGAGGCGCACCGGGTCGCGCTCCGACGGCTGCCAGCTGAGCGTCGGGCACGCAGCCGCGAAATGCACGACGTGCTGGCCCGTGCCCGAGGCGATCTCGAGCACGCTGCCCGTTTCGGGCAGGATGCCCTGCAGCACCTCGAGGATCGGCCCCTTGTTGCGCTCCGCCGACGGCGATACCGGCAGTTCGACCGCCACGGCGCGGCTCAGCCCGCCGGTCGCGCGGCCAGCACTTCGGTCAGGCTCGCGTCGAGGATCGTGATCGCCTCGTCGACGTCCTGGGTCGTGATCATCAGCGGCGGCATGAAGCGCACCGTACTCTGGCCGCACGACAGCAGGATGAGCCCGTTCTCGTAGGCGCGCGTGACGAGTGCGTCGCACAGCGCCCGCGCCGGCGCCCGGCTCGTGCGGTCGACCACGAGGTCCATGCCGATCATGAGCCCGCGGCCGCGCACCTCGCCGATGACCGCGTGGCGCGTCGCGAGCTCGTTCAGCTTCTCCATGAAGTAGGCACCGACCCGCGCGGCGTTGGCGCAGTACCCGCCCGACACCAGCTCGAGGGTCGCGAGCGCGGCGGCGCAGCACAGCGGATTACCGCCGTAGGTGTTGCCGTGCGCGCCGCGCGCCCACTTCGACATGATCGTCTTCTTCGCGACCACCATGCCGATCGGCAGCCCCGAGCCGAGTCCCTTGGCGAGCGACATGATGTCCGGCACCACGTCCCAGTGCTGGCAGGCGAACATCTTGCCGCTGCGGCCGATCCCGGACTGGACCTCGTCGAATATGAGCAGGATGCCGTGCCGGTCGCAGAGCGCGCGCAGGCCCGCGAGGAAGCCGTCGGGCGGCACGAGGTAGCCCCCCTCGCCCTGGATCGGCTCGATCAGGATCGCCGCGACCTCGCTCGGCGGCACGTTGCTCGTGAACAGCACCTCCTCGATGTAGCGCAGCACCGCCTGGCCCTGGTCGGCGCCGGCGAACAGCGGCCGGTAGTTGTTCGGATACGGCACGTGCGTCACGCCGGGCATCGTGGGGAAGAAGCCCTTCTGCTGCGTGTACTTGCTCGAGGTGAAGGACAGCGAGCCCATCGTGCGGCCATGGAAGCCGCCGAGGAAGCCGATGAAGCGCGGCCGGCCGGTGACGTAGCGGGCGAGCTTGACAGCGCCCTCCACCGCCTCGGTGCCGGACTGCGCGAAGAAGCTCATGACCGGCTCCTTCATCGGCGCGAGCTCGTTCATGCGCTCGCCGAGCCGCACCTGCCCCTCGTGCCAGTAGTCGGACGAGATGTGCAGGAACTTGTCGGCGGCATCCTTGACGGCCTGCACCACTTTCGGGTGGCTGTGACCGGTGCTGCACACGGCGATGCCGGCGGCGAAGTCGAGGAAGCGGTTGTCGTCGACGTCCCAGACCTCGGCGCCCTTGCCGTGCGACATCACGAACGGGTAGTCGCGCGGATAGGACGGCGAGACGACCGCCGCGTCGCGCGCGAGCAGCTCCTTCGCCTTCGGTCCTGGCAATGCCGTGATGATGCGCTGGTTC